>Ga0315287_10001967_pt1 | contig 19239 bp, 12 predicted proteins | sample YL17G11_0_MG_FD_205037 | JGI IMG/M metagenome (GOLD analysis project Ga0315287, IMG submission 205037) | Sediment microbial communities from Yellowstone Lake, YNP, Wyoming, USA - YL17G11_0 | ecosystem: Environmental > Aquatic > Freshwater > Lake > Sediment | place: USA: Wyoming | collected...
CTGACCTCGAGGTAACCGAGGGTGATCTCGAGGGCGCGCAGCAGCTCCGCGCCGGTGATGTCGAACGTCGCCAGGCGCAGGCCCAGGCCGGTGTCGACGTCGTAGCCGTAGCTGACCGTGCGGAAGACATCCGCGGCGACCAGCCGCCCCTGCGACAGCCCCTCGGAGATCAAGCCGTCGGCGGTGATCGCGATGTCGGTCCGGGTGTGGGAGCGGAAGGCGTCGGTGACCAGGTCGCCCATCGGAGAGTCTCGGAAAGCGCCGCGGTCCAGGCGCTTCGCTACCGGCTTGCGGGCCGTGGCGACGGCGCTGTCGTAGACATCTCCCCAGCGTGCGGCGATCCCGTCCTTGAGCTGCTCCACCAGAGCCTGCACCTCGGGAGCGGGCTCGACGCTTCCGTCCACAGGCAGCAAGGCGTAATCGTGAAGGCGCACGCCCTCCGGCCCCACGTCGAGCCGCAGCCGGCCGACGTTGCGGTAGTGGCAGCCCGCCTGCACGATGGTCGTCGTGCCGCCGGCCGGGTTGGCCACTTCGGTGGGGGTCTCCAGCTCGAGGTGGTCGTGAGCGCCGATCACCACGTCGATGCCGGGGACGTTGGCTGCGAGCGCCTGGTCGTAGGCATAACCGAGATGGGACATGCAGATCACCACCTGCGCGCCGGCGGCGCGGAGCTCGGCGACCTGCCGGCCGGCGATCCCCAGGACGGTGGCCGGGTCACCGGCACCGAGAACGCGCACCGGGTCGGGCCGCATCATCGGGTCGTCGGGGGTAGTCATGCCGAAGATCCCCACCTTGACGCCGGCGACCTCACGCAGGAGCCACGGGCGGATGAACGGCGAGAGCGACGGGTAGGAGGAGAGGTCGAGGTTCGCCGACAGTAACGGCACGCCCCCGCTTGGGTACGCCTCAGACAGCGCGCCCGCCAGGGTGTCCGGCCCGAGGTCGAACTCGTGGTTGCCGACGGTCATGGCGTCGAAGCCGAGGGCGGCGAGCAGGCCGAGCTCCGGGACGCCAAAGTAGTTGTTGAAGAAGAGATCGCCCTGGAAGAGGTCGCCGCCGTGCAGCAGGAGCGCGTTGGGGTCCGCGGCGCGCTCGCGGCCGATGACCGTGGCGGCGCGCGCGATGCCGCCAACGGTGCCGGCCAGCGCCGCGTCGCGCGGGCCGACCGCATCGAGATGGGAGTGGGTGTCATTGACGTGCAGCACCGTCAGAGTCGCTGTCGCCGCCCTGGAAATGGGCGCGACGAAGCTGACGAGTAGCGCGACGAGACACACGAGCCCGGCGCGGTTCCTCCGACAGGAGCTGCGGTGGCCGATTGTGCTGGCGGGTACCATTGGTGCCTCCCTTTCGTCTTCGCCCGCCGGTCGATTCCGGACGGGTGTAACCCGTGCCTCCAGGCTCGGACGCGGTGGCCAGGGAGTCCTGATGGAGTGGTCAGACGCGGGCAAGGGTTCGATCACGGTTCGGCAACGGTCTCGGAATCCGCAGAGGAACGAGGCGCCGACAGCGCGAAACCGAAGCCGACCCGCGCCGCGCCCGAACTGCTTCGACCTGCGTTCGCCGTCGCAAGCGGGTACGCCGGCGTCAGTGGATGTGGCCCGCCATCTCGGCGAGGACGAGGAACACGAGGCTGGTCTGCGCGCCGGCGGCGACCTTCTCCTGCCAGGTGAGGTCCTTCCAGGTCGGGCTCCACGGCCCCATGACCAGCCGCTGGGCGCCGGACTCGAGGTTGAGCCGCAGCGGGAGCTGAACACCCTCGAACGGGATCACGGTCCCGGTCGGGCCGGGGTTGCGCAGCGCCCACTGCTCGCGCGCCGCCACCAGCTCGAGCCGGCTCATCGGCGAGTCCCAGAGCGCCAGGCGCAGCTCGCGGGCCGGCTCATAGCCCGGCAGGTAGAGGGGGTCCAGTTGGAGCCGGAAGGTGGGGCGCGTCTCCGTCGGCCTCTCCGACTGATCCTGGCCGGCCGAAAGCGGCGCGCCCACCAGTACGAGTGCCAGACCGAGCAGTGCGCTTCTCATCGCCGTCTTGCTCCCTTCCAATGACCAATATCGGTCCCGGACGCCGGCGGCGCATGAAGTGGCGGCAACACCACGGCAACGGTTCGGCAACAGCTCGGGACGCGGGTCCGGGACCATACTCGTGACCTCCATGACGTCCCGCGCCGCATCGTCCACTCTCACAGCGCGCTGCCGCGGGAAAGTCGGGTGCGCAGACGATCGGCGACGCGCACCTCGCCAGCCGAGCCGGCCTCGTACCCCCAGGCGTCCCGCGTGGTCACGGTCCATTTGTATTTACCGTAGGTGGAGTACGTGTGAGTTGGGCTGGCCTCGGAGCTCCAGGCGCCGTCGCCGAACTCCCAGCGCCACGATTGGAAGATCGACGGGAGCCCGCCGGCGACGCTAGCGGCGAAGCGGACCGTCAGCGGCGGGGGTCCGTGTTCCGGGCGGACCTGCACGCCGGTCACCGACAGTGGCGACGGCTGCGCCCACACCTCGACGGTGCTGATGCGCACCCGGCCCGCATCGTCGGTGGCCCTGACCCGGAAGATGTACAGGTCGTAGACGTCCGGGGTGAACGTGGGGTCCGGGATGTCGCTCGCGCTCAGGGCCGCTCGCGACGTGGCGGGGATGCGGACCGGCGTCCACGCCCACCTCGTCGCCGTCCGCGGCACGCAGTCGAGCTGGCGCGGCTCCCCAACCTCAGCAGTCGGCGTGTCTACCACGGCCCGGTCGGGAAGCGCCGGGACGCCCACCACGATATTGGAGCCGAGAGCGTTCGCGATGACCAGCCGGCCATCAGGGCCGAACGCCAGCCCACGCGGACGCCCGATCCTCGCCCCAGCGCCCGTACCTTCCTCGAACGGCCAACCATCACCCGACTCATCAACGCCGCCGGCCGTGGTCACGCTGCCGTCCTGTCCGATCTTCCTGATCGTCGACCACTCGGCCACCCAGAGGTTGCCGTCGCCGTCACACGCGAGCTTTCCAGGAGCATGGAAACGCGCTTCGGCGCCGGTGCCGTCGGTATGGCCCCCCCATCCGGGCCGCCCGGCAAGCGTCGAAACGAGCCCGTCCAGACCGAGCCGACGGATCGTGCGACCATTCTGGCGGCTGCCGTTGTCCGCTACGAAGATCACGCCGGCAGAGTCGACCGCCACCCCGGCGAGGGACCCGAACGTGGCCTGGGCAGCCGGCCCGTCGTCGCTCCCTTCCGTCCCTGGCACGCCGGCGATCGTCGACACCTGGCCGTCCGGCGACAGCCGGCGCACCACGTGGCTGTCGGCGATGATGATCCCGCCGTCCGGCGCCACCGCGACCGCGCACGGCATGCGAAAGCGGGCGCTCGCAGCCGGCCCGTCGGCGTACCCCGAACCTCCGCCCTTGCCGGCGATCGTCGTGACCGTCCCGTCCCGCGCGACCTTCCGAATATTCGAGTTGAAGGCGTCCGGGACGATCAGCTCGCCCGAGGCGGTGATGGCGATGTCGGCCGGCATTTGGAAGCGCGCCGCCGAGCCGGTCCCATCTTGCGACCCGCTCATCCCCGGCGCCCCTGCAAGGGTGGTCACCGTCCCGCCGCTGATCTTGCGGATCACCCTGTTCCCCGCGTCGGCCACGAACACGGTGCCGTCGCGGTCCACCGCGATACCTTCCGGGCCGCAGAACCGGGCGGCGGCGAGCTGCCCGTCCGCGTGGCCCTTCTCTGGCCCTTTGCCCGCCACGGTCGAGACGATCCCGGTCGGGCTCAGCCGCCTCACCGTCGCTTCGGCCTGGTTCACGGCGAAGACCTCGCCTGTTGGCGCGACTGCTACGCCGTAGCCAATCAAGTCTCCGCTATGGCCCTGTTGGAAGACCCCGCACGCCTGTGGAAAGACCTCGTCGAGCAGGCCGACCGTCGTGACCCGGCCGTTGGGTTCGACCTTGCGGAGCACGGCAAACCACTGCCAGTCGACCACGTACAGGTTGCCGGCGCGATCCGCGCCGATCCCGACGGGTCCGGCGAACCGCGCCGCCGCCCCGACACCGTCCCCTGTGCCCGTCTGCCCCAACCCGCCGGCAAGAGTGGTGACGATTCCTTCCGGTGTGACCTCGCGAATCGCGCGGTTGTAGTAGTCGGCGGCATAGATCCTGCCGTTCGGGGCCGTCGTGATCGCGGGAAGATAGCTGAACCGCGCCGCGCCCGCGACGCCATCCGCGGCGCCCCATTCGCCGGGCTTGCCGGCGACCACTTTGAACCGGCCGTCGGCTTCGACCCGGTAGAGTGCGTACAGGCCGGAAGCATAGATCGTTCCCTGCGCTCCGACCGCGACCGAGATCAGGTCGTCGGGAGTGTCGGCCAGCATCGTCGTCACCAGGCCCTCAGGCGAGACCCTGAGAATGGAGTTCGCCCACCCCCTGGCAAGGAGCAGGTCGCCGGCCGAATCGAGCGCGAGGGCGTCGACACCGCCGAGCCGGGCGCGGGCACCGAGACCATCCCGGGAAGGCCATGCATAGGACGCCACGCCCGCGAGGGTGCTCACAAAGCCGTCGGCGCCGATCTTGCGAATCACGGGTCCGTGTTCGCCATCCGTGATATAGAGGTTTCCTGTTGCATCGATCGCGAGTCCGGCCGGTGCGAGCAGCCTCGCCTGCGCCGGGGCCCCGTCGACCAATGCGCCGCCGCCGTTCGTGCCGGCGTAGTGAGTGAAGGTCATCTCCTGCGCGCGGGACGGCCCGCCGCTCAGCGCCGCGCTCACCAGGAGCACGAACGCCGCGCGACGAGAGCGGTCGAGGTTCGCGCTGAGCTTAGGGCGTGCGAGCCTCGCGGTATGCCCTGCCGCCGTGATCGCTGCCATCGTCACCCTCCCGGACAGACGGCCCACGCAGGGCGGACCGGCTCCCTTTGGTTGCAAGCGTCGGCTTCGGAACACGATAGCGCATGACGGGACGGCAACGGCAGGGTCACGTCGCGGCAACGTCCGGAGCCCCTCTCTTCCGGAGGCACACCTTCCGGTGCCGTGACAGTGGTCTAGAATTGGTCACGAGAGCCCATGGACGGAAGCAGCCAACGAGAGGTGTATCGGATCGGGGAGCTGATCCTCGACGTCGACGCGCGCCTGCTCACCCGCGCGGGCGAGCTGCTCGCGCTTCCTCCCAAGACCTTCGAGCTGCTTCACGAGCTGGCGCGCCGCGCTCCCGGTGTGGTGCGCCGGCAGGAGCTGATGGACACCGTCTGGCCGCACGAGATCGTCAACGACGAGGCGCTCACGCAGCGGGTGATGCTGCTGCGGCGGGCGCTCGGGGACGACCCGAAGGCGCCGCGGTTCATCGCCTCGATGCCGCGCTGGGGCTACCGGCTGGTCGCGCCGGTGGAGAGGGTGCCAACACGCGCGGCCGAGCAGGGACAGGCGTCGCCGCCGGCCACCGTGGCCGGTGAGCAACCTTACTCCTGCGTCATCTTCTACGGCGATCGGCAGATCCCGCTTCCCGAGGGCGAGACGATCCTCGGCCGCGACGCCGCGGCCACGGTGCACATCGACTCGCTGGACGTCTCCCGCCGGCACGCCCGCATCGTGGTGACGGCAGGCCGCGCAACGCTGGAGGACCTCGGCAGCAAGAACGGCACCTTCGTGCGCGGGCGACGCATCACAGGCCCGGCGGGGCTTGCCGACGGCGACACGATCGCGGTCGGCCCGGTGTTGCTGGCGTTCCGTGTGGTCGGCCGCGACGGGACGACGCTCACGAATGCGGCGGCGCCCCTGGCGCCGGGCTAGCCGGCCATGCGCGCCGGCGACCTCGTCGATCACTTCTCCATCCTGACGCCCCTCGGCGCGGGCGGCATGGGGGAGGTGTATCGCGCCACGGACACCCGGCTGGAGCGCGAGGTGGCGATCAAGGTGCTGCCGGCGGCACTCGCCGGCGATCCCGAGCGGCTGCGCCGGTTCGCGCAGGAGGCCCGGGTCGTCGGCCAGCTCAGCCACCCCAACATCCTTGCTCTCTATGACATTGGCACCCACGACGGCGGACCCTACCTGGTCACCGAGCTGCTCGACGGCGAGACGCTGCGCGATCGGCTCAAGGCGGGAGCTCTGCCGGTCCGCAAGGCGATCGAGCTCGCCGTGGGGATCGCCAACGGTCTGGCGGCAGCGCACGCGAAGGGCATCATCCATCGCGACCTCAAACCGGGCAACGTCCTCGTTACCACGGACGGCGTCGTCAAGATCCTCGACTTTGGCCTCGCCAAGCTGACGCATCCGAGCACCGAGACTCCGACGGCCGCGGCAGCAGCGACGGCGCAGGGGGACACGGCGTCGGGATTCGTCCTTGGCACAGTGGGGTACATGGCCCCGGAGCAGATCCGCGGATTGCCGGTCGATCAGCGCGCCGACATCTTCGCTCTCGGCTGTGTGCTCTACGAGATGCTCGCAGGCCACCAGGCGTTCAAGGGCGAGACCCCCGCCGACGTCATGTCGGCGATCCTGAGCAAGGACCCGCCGCCCCTGACCGGACCCGGCACGGACGTGCCTGCGGCGCTGCGGGGGATCGTCGGCCGTTGCCTGGAGAAACGCCCCGAGGACCGGTTCTCCTCGGCTCACGATCTGGCGCTCGCGCTCGAGGCGGTCTCGGGCGCGGGCGAGCTCACGTCGGCCAGGCCCACACGGTGGCGCGGTACGGTTTGGTCGCGAGGGCGCAGGGTCATGGCCGCGGGTGCCGGTGTGGCCGCCGTCGCCATCCTCGCCGTGGCGGCGCTCATGTGGCCGCGACGCCTCGCGAATGATCACATGACGGCGTTGAACTTCCAGCTTCTTTCGACGTTTCCCGGCTCGCACCGCTGGCCGACCTTCTCACCCGACGGGAGCATGATCGCGTTCGTCTCCGACGCGGACGGGTCGCCGCAGTTGTGGGTCAAGAACCTCGCGGGCGGCGACCCGATTCGGATCACCTCAGGCAACCTGAACCCCTCACATCCCTCATGGTCGCCGCGGAACGACCAGATCATCTTCGGGGGCGGAGAGAGCCTGGAAACGCACGGCATCTGGTCCGTGCCGCCGCTCGGCGGCACGCCCCGGCGAATCGGGGAGTTCGGATTCGCGCCCAGCTTCTCCGCGGACGGATCGAGAATCGCGTTCCAACGGAACATCATGGGCATCTTCCTTTGTGGCACAGACGGCAGCGGAGCGCAGAAGGTCACGGGCATGCCCAGTGACCTCATCTGCGCCTTCGATGATGGGCCGGTCTTCTCTCTCGATGGGAAGCAGGTCGCCGTCTATCCGGCGCTGCCAGGGTTCGGCGACTTGTGGAGCACACCGGTTGCCGGCGGGAAGGCACACCAGCTTACGTTCGACGACTGCGGAGGCGGGCACCCCGTGTGGACGCCTGACGGCCAGGCGATCGTCTTCTCCTCGGCTCGCGGCGGCAGCCGGAACCTGTGGCGCATCGCCGCCACAGGCGGGGCGCCGCAACCGGTTACGACAGGTGCAGGCGACGACGACGAGCCGGCGATCTCCCGCGACGGCACGAAACTGCTGTACACCAACGTGCGCTACGGATATGCGCTCATGTCGCTCGATGTCGCGACGGGCCAGAGCCGACAGATCCTGGAGCAGCGCACGCCAATCACGTTCCCGAGCTTCTCTCCCGCCGGCGACGTGCTCGCGTTCAGCTCCGGAGGGTTTGGAAAAGGCCACGTGTTTCTGGTTGCGAGCGATGGCACGGGGATGCAGCAGATCGTGTCGGCGCCGGGCGAGGCCGAGGTGATGCCCGAGTGGTCAAGCGACGGGGAATCCGTCTACTTCATTCGCGACGGGCCGAAGCCTGGGTTCTCAAAGGTGGCTCGTGCCGGAGGTGCAAGCGCTGAGATTGCGGCATGGTTGCATGGAGAGAGCGTCGGCCTGTTTCACTTCGCCCCCGACGGCCGGCGGGTTGCGTACTGCGGCTCCAAGGACGGCGGGCCGGAAGCGGCCGTGGTGCGCGACGTCGCGTCAGGCGCCGGGAGCACGCTTGCCCAGGTTCTGCAGCATCCACGATGGTCGCATGACGGCCGGTTTCTGGTCGGCAACACCGTGGCGGAGAATTCGATCTTCATCTGCCCTCCGACAGGTGAGTCCTGTACTGCGGCCGGTAGTGCCAGGGGCGTCTATCCTTTCTGGTCCCAGGACGATTCCCGGGTCTACTTCGTCACGCCTGGGAAGTCACAGACGCCCTGGGAGCTTCGCATCGTGAACCGTGACGGCACAGGCGAGAAGCAGATCGCCGAGATGCCAGGAATCTCCTTTCCGACCGGCTTCCTACCAGACATCTCCCGGAAGGGCACGGTGCCCTGGGTTCAACTGCGGCCTGGTCGCCGCGAGCTGTGGCTGGCCGAGCTGACGCAGTAGCCGGCAGCAGCGCCTCCCGTTTCCACGTGTACGAGCCTCTGCCGGGTTGGCGTCAGAGCCTGCTCTTGACGAGCTGCACGGCGCGGTCGAGCACTTCGTCGCGCCCGACAGCGACTCCCCCGCGAGTACGCGCCACAGGCAGCGTGGAGCGAACGCCCGTGCCGCGGCGCAGCAAGGGGTCGTGGTTCGGCACCCGCGTGCCCGTGAAAGTGAGCAGATAGCCGGGGATCGTGGTTGCGTTGAGGTCGCCGTTCGGACCGGCGCTGGCGTCGCCGACGATGTCGCCCAGCCCGTACCGCTCGACGATCTCAAGGTACAGCGCCACATAGCCGGGCGCCCCGCCACAGGAGAGGAAGGCGCGGTTCGCGGTGAGCGTCGGCGCCGCCGGCGCCAGCTCCGATTCCCCGACGCGCAGGAATCGCATGCGCTCTCGCTCGGGACCGTCGACGACCGGGACGAGCCGCGCTGCGCCAGCGAGGGGCTGCGACGACAGGTGGGCGAGAAAGGAGCGCTGGAGCCTCGGGTAGCCGCGCAGGTCGAGGACGAGACCTCGCGCCGTCGCCAGCGTTGGGAGCGCCAGCTCCCAGTCGGCGTCGCTCATCGCCGTGAGGTCGACATAAATGATGCCATCGCCGATCTTCTGAAGGAGCGGCGGGTGCGGCTCGAACGTGGGCACTTCCGCTTCGCACCGCACGACGACCTCGCGAAAACCCGAACTCTCCTGGCCTGAAGCGACGCGGAGGGTGGCGCTCCTGCCCGCCGAGCATGCGGTCATCGCCACGACACCCGGGAAGCGAACCCACCGGGGCGGCGCCCCCGAGGCGCGCGGCTCCGTCTCGGCGAGCAGGCTGGCCAACGGCGTGCCATCGACCGATAGCACAACGTCGCCCCGTGCGAGGCCGGACGGGGCGAGGTCGGACACGTGAGTGATCACGAGCCGGTCTTCGATCCAGTCCCATGCGATGGGCAGGAAGCCGCGCGGCTCCCCGATGGAGTCCAAGGAGACGACGAAGGCCTGGTTGTCGGGGAGCGCGGCCGCGAGGCGGCGGAGGGCGTGGAGGTAGGCGGCCTCGTCGGCGCACGTCGCAGCCGCGCGCAACGCAGTGCCCGGCTCGGCGCGCCAGTCGGTGGCCCCGGCGTCGATATGGGGGTCGAAGTGCTGCAGCACGTTCCAGGCGAGCACTACACCCGCGAGCCGTCTTGCCCGGTCCCCGGGATCCGGCGCCGCGGTGTAGGTTGGCGCATCCCCCCGGCGGTGGGGCAACGTGCCCTCGATGTCGGCGTAGAGCGCGAGCGGCACGAGGCAGGAGACGCCGCCACCGAGGTCGGCTGCGAACGGCTCCCCGGGATCCGGAAAACCATCCGGCAGCCGCCCTGCCACGACACCCCTGGTGACGCGCTCGCTATGGAAGATCCCGTCGTATCCGTCGGCGGCGTATCCGAAGTGGTGCCAGCGCGTGAGCCGTGCCTCGGCGGAGACTGATGGGTTCAGCTCGGGCGGAAGTACCGGACGCTGCCCGGTCACGAAGACGCGCACGGTGGGTGCGACCGGCGCGAAGACGGCCTGCAGCTCCGCGGCGAGAGCGGCGGCATCGGGCTGCGCCTCGACGCGCTGCGCGCCGTCAGCGGCCAGGCTCGTCCAGTCCGCCGCCGCCGCCTCGTCGCTGGGGTGGAAGTGCCGCACGTAGCCGAGTAGCCTGGCAAATGCGACCTCGTTCGCGAGACCGCGCTCCGTGAGCGGAAGCACCGTTTCGGCGGCGCCGAGCGTGCGGGCGCCCGAGATTGCAACACCAAGGACTGCGATCGTGAGCCAACGAACCAAAGCGTTCCGCATGGCAGACTCCTTTTCGGTCACGTGCCCCGACTCGTTTCTGACGCGTCGCTGAGCCACACCCCCGACTGGTCCGGCGTCAGCCACGACCCGCCGGCACCAGCCGGCGACGCAGCCATCGGGTGCTCGGCCCTGTCACGACCGACGCAACACCCGCCAGCAGGCCTGCCGTCACTCTTTGCGACTTGCCCATCCCGGGGTTCTCCTGTCCCTTCCCGACGTACCGCGTCGGGTCGCTCCACCCTCACGCTGGGCTCTTCGGCGCTGCGGTGCATGACATCGGGGCAACGCTGCGGAAACGGTATGGCAACGGCTTGCTTCCCCTCGCAAATTGACAGAGGTGTCCCTATCGCGGTGCACTGGCCCTCCCTCTCGCTGCGCTAAGAGTTGGAGCGCTCGCTCAAGCAGCACCCCCTGCATCGGGGTCTCGTGGCACCCTGGAAAACGTTAACGAAGCGAGGGTTGATCGCCTGGACACGGTCCATGACCTCCGGCGCCATCAGCAGCGCCGACTGGCAACAGACTCCCCGTCACCCGAGAGGTCGGCAGGCCAGACTTGGTCGGGGCCAGGGATCAGAGGTCGCGAATGTCGACGTGGAGGCGGTCGAACGACGGGCAGGGGCCGGCCGCGGTGCGCGCCAGCATCGTGTACCGCACCAGCGGCGTGAAGAGCCGAGGCAAGGCGCGCCGGATCGTCTCGACCCAGCGCTCGCGGGGTGTGTGGACCAGGTAGAGGTGGTGGATCCCTTGCGCCCGCGCCTCGCCAGCGACGTGACGGAGCAGCACGCGGGCGAGCTCCTCGTCGTCGGCGAAGACGTCGTACAGGTACCAGGAGCGCAACTGCTCGCCAGCGCGAGGGACGTGCGGCAGCCGTTGCCGCAGCGGGGCGACGCGCGACACAGCGCCGGCAAGGCGCAGGTGGAGCGGCAGCGCCTCGACAACCTCGGCGAAGATCTCACGGTTGGACCATGCCGAGCAGCCGGCCACCCGTCCGCCGCGACGTATGATCCACGAACCCTGCCACGGGCCGGCCAGGACGGCTGCCGGGATGGGCTCGGCGATGAGGTCGAACGGTCCAGAGACGCGTCGCAGCTCGGCGCGGACGTCGGTCGCCGGGCACGGGCGTACGTCGCGATGCGTCTCCCCGCTGATGGCAGGCAGCACGAGGTAGCTGCACCGCCCCGCCTCCGTGCCCCCAAAGTCACGTCCCATCTGCCGAACCGCGCGGTTCTCGTCCACCGTATAGAGGTAGGCGATCTGGGCGCTCCTGAACCCCCAGTCGAGCGCCTCCGTCGCGAGCGCGCGCGCCACACCCCGACCTCTAGCCCGCGGGTGGACGCGCAGGTCGAACAGGAACGCGGCGCGGTCTGCCCGGCCGAACAGTTCGACATCCTTGATCGCCACGGCAACGACCCCGATGAGGTCACCGTCGCGGCGAGCCGTGATCAGGCGGTGCCACGGGAACATCTCGGCGCGGCGGTGGAAGGTGGGTCGATGGAAGGAGAGCCTGAGCGCGCCGCCCTGCGTGCAGAAGCGCTCGAGGGCCAACGCCTCGCCGTTGTCGGCCTCCGTGTAGTCGGCCAGGACGGGCGCCGCAGGCAGCACGTCAACCATGGCGGGTTCCCTCTAGCCCCCAACCACCCGCCCGTCGGCAATCGCCACGCGGCGGTCGGCAAAAGGTTCCAGCCGTGGGTCGTGAGCGGCGACCAGCACGGCGGCGCCGCGCGCACGCGCCAGCGAGACCAGCAGCTCGGCCACTGCCCGCCCCGTGGCGCCGTCTAGGCTGGCGGTCGGCTCGTCGGCGAGCACCATAGCGGGACGGTGCACGAGCGCTCGGGCCACCGCCACGCGCTGCTCCTCGCCGCCGGACAGGGCGTCGGAGCGGCGCCCTCCTAGCGAAGTGATACCGAGGGCCGCGAAGAGCTCGTCGGTCGCTGACTGCGCGACGTCCGTGTTCAGGCCCGCCAGCGTCGCCTGGAGGAGGACGTTCTCCCGCGCCGTCAGGCCCGAGAGCAAGTTGGCGCGCTGGAACACGAACCCGAGGCAGGCCGCGCGCAGGCGCCGCCGCTCTCGCTGCGGCTCGAGGTCGATGCGGTGGCCGGAGAGGTGGACCTCGCCGCGGTCGGGGGTGAGGAGACCCGCCGCCACCGCGAGAAGAGTGGTCTTGCCCGAGCCGCTCGGTCCCTGGAGCAGCACCAATTCGCCCGGCTCCACCGCAAGCGAGGCATCGACTAGAGCCTGAACCGCGTGCCTGCCCTCGCCTCGCACCTTGCTCACGCCAACCATGGTCAGGACGCTCATGGGCGGAACGCCTCGAGTGGATCGATGCGCCGCAGCCGCAACACCGGCAGCGCGGCGGCGAGCAGTCCAGCGGCGAGGAACACGGCGACGACAACCCCGACGTCGAGAGCACGAAACGCCAGATCGATGGTCGGCACAAAGTGGTCGAGCGTCACCCCAAGTACCCGCGAGGCGAGCGCGCCGGACCCCGCGCCCGCCAGCACCAGCGCGGCGACGTGGCCGAGCACGCTCCGCGTCAGGGCGTCCCCGGAGCCGCCCAGCGCAAGCAGGACCGCGAGGTCGCCGCGGCGATCCTCGACCAGCCCCTGCACGAGGAGGCCCACCAGCATCGCCGCGACCACCAGGCCAAGCATCGTCAGCAGGAGGAGGAGCGGCACGAAGCCCGCGGCCACCTCGCGCAGGTTGTTCGCGACGAACTGCCCGCGGGTAAACACCGACGCCTGCGGCAGGACCGCCTGGATCCGCCTCGCCACCTCGGCGTCGCCGGTCCGGGCGGCGAGCCGCACGAGCAGGAACGAGGCCCGGCCGAACGTGCCGAACACCTCCTCCGCGCGGCCGTATTCAGCGAACGCGAGCTGGGTAGCGAGGAGGTTTGTCCCGCGCGAGACGCCGACCAGAACCAGCCGTTCGCCACCGACGTCGAGCGTGGCGCCGCACGCGACCCCGAGCCGGAACGCCGCGGCGCGGTCGATGACCACCTCGTCGGCGGTTGCCACCTGCCGCCCGGCATCGAGGAGGGGTGGGCTGCCGAGACCGTCCGGGGTGCGGTGGGCGATGGTCAGCAGCGTGGCCCTCTCCTGCCCGCCTGCCGCCGGCTGGACCGCGACGAACGCCCGCAGTATCGGATCCACCCTGGCAACCCCTGGCACTGCTCGCACTTTCTCGGCCCAGTCGGCGGGGAGGAATCCGGATGAGCGGATCAGGTTGTCGGTGCCGCGCGGCGCCACCCACACGTCCGCCCTCGTGCCCAGGAGATACGCGGAGATCCCGCCGGTCACGCTGCGGTAGGCCGCGAGCAGCACCAGCACAAGGAGGGTGCTGCCCGCCACGCCGGCGATCGCGAGCAGCGCCCGTCCGCGCCGGCTCCTCACCGCCTTGGCGAGTAGCCTCCGTTGAAGCCGGTCGGATCGGGGGATTACCCTTCTCACACCTCACCTCGCGAGGCGCAGCGCATCGACGCGCGAGTAGACGAAGGAACGATCCCGCTTCAGCAGCCGTGCGCTCAGCTCGGGATCGCGCGTGATGGTCGTTGCCAGGCCCTCCGGGACCGTCCTCGGAATCATGAGGTTGCGGAAGCACATGCGCGCACCCCTCCGCGCGGTCCGGGCAACCTGCTCGAAGGTCACCAGCGTATCGCCCACGCTCATCAGCTCACAGATGTTCGAGAGCGCGAAGCAGTCGATGCTCTCGGGCGCCTGCTCGGCGAGCCACCTCTTTGCGTCGGAGGTGATGACGCGGATCCGGTCGAGGCGGCACCTGATGGTTGCGAAGTGCTCCTCCCGCAGGTAATCGGGCGCCTCCCGCAGGAACCGGTAGCGGCCGTTCAGGTAGAGGTGGAGGAAGTAGTTCCCGGCGATTGGGATCTCGCGCGCGACCCTCCTGAACTTCCGGAAGAAGCTCTCCGCGAAGGACACCGACCCATCGTCGAAGTGGAAGTAGTCGGCTTGAAGTCCCCGCCGGGCGAGGACGCGCTTGTTGAAGCACAGGTCGAAGAGAAGTCGCGTCCGGCGGATCTCCCAGTAGCGGTCGTAGTGCTCCCTCTGCTCCGCGGCGGTCCTCTCTACGAACAGGTTCCGCACCCTCCGGCGGCCCATGACCAGGCGCACCAGGGCGCCGACCACCCTCACAAACCGCTCGTACCGCCCGTTGAGCAGGAATCCCCTCTCCACCAGCGCCGCGTTGCGATCCCAGAAAGCGGCGGCGCTCGCGCTGAGGCGCTGCCGCAGCGCGCGGTACCGCTCGCGCCGGTCCGCGGCCGGCCGCAGACCAACGAACTCGAGGAACTCCGGGTAGCCCAACTGGCTCATCGCGGCGATCTTCAGCTCGAGGAGGTGGGACTGCGTCGGGTTGATGTCGACCGCGTTGATGCGCTCGGGATCCTGGAGGAGGAGGCCGAGCGTGTTGCAGCCCCCCGAGGTGATGGTCATCACCCGGTCGCCGGGGGCGATCGCGAGGGCGGCGCGGTCCGACTCCGGGTCCTCCCAGCTACACGTGAAGATCAGCGTGTCGAGATCGATCTGGCCGCTGCCCTCACGCCTCATGGGCGAGGCCTTAAAAGCCCCGGTCGCCCGGGCTGTCGCGCTTCGAGGGCCGGGCCGAGCAGTCGTGCGTGCACGCGAGCCTCCCTTGGTCCACCTAGAGCCCGAACCCGAAGGCGCGGTTGGTGACCATGGCGATCAGGCAGTCGTCGATCACCGGATCGGACCGGCCCCGGGAAACGAACCGTTGCGTCTTCATGGCCTTCTCGAGGAGGACGTAGCGCACCGACTCCCAAGCCTGCGCCCTTCTCGTCGCCCACGATCGCCTGCCCGGCCACTCCGTTCGGTATGGTACGGTGCCGTTCCGGTCGCCCGTCTTGCCGTAGACGTACCGCTTGAAGGGTTCCTCCTTGGGGCGGTAGTAGGACGGATCCAGCACCAGCCTGGCGTAGTCCTTGGCTGCGAGCTTGAGGACGATCCCGGAGAGCAGCTCCATCACCGCGGTCGGCTCGCCGATGACCGTGCGGTACTTCCTGTCGACCTGCCGTGCCCGACGCCTGACGATCCCGTTGGGCGCGAATTTCTCCATCGCCGCGAGCAGCGTCCAAACCATGCCGCACTGCTTCTTGCAGAACAGCGACTTGTGCTCGCGCAGGACGCGGTTCGGGGACTGACGGCAGTACGTGTAGCCGTTCAGCTCGACGTCAAGACGCCGCAGCATGGATGGCCCCCAGGTCCTCGTCAGCAGCGCGTACCCCTCCTCGACCAGGTTCAGGGTCTCGTGATCCTCGAGGCCGAGGTTCTTCTGGTTGCCGCTCCAGAAGTGGAGGTCCTCCCACGGGACGTCCTGCAGCCGTCCTTCCTCCTTCAGCCTCGCCCACAGATCGGTGCCGGGGAACGGCGAAAGCCGTGTCAGCTGCTGATAGGTGGGGCACAGGGCGATGAAATAGTTGAGATCCTCCAGGATGTTCGCGTGGTTGTGGAAGTCCCACCCACAGATCCAGGAACCGACGGTGCGGATGCCCCGCCGGTGCAGCTCGCGGAATACCGTCTTGGGATCGACCTGGGTCCGCTTCTTGTTATGGAGCAGGTCCCCGAACTTCGTCTCGACCCCGATGAAGATTACGCCGATGCCAATCTCCGCGATCGCGTCCCAGCCGTGGCGGTCGACGAACGCGCCGATGTTGTCGAGCGAGCCGAACGCGAACCAGTCGAGCGACTCCACCATGTCGGGGTGACTCTCCCACGGCTGCTTGATCCTGATCAGGTAGTCGCGCCAGCGAAAGTGGTCCTCCTCGATGACGAAGACGTGCGAGACGTTCGGGTAGGTTGTGCGGTAGAGGTACATGTGCTCGACCAGGTCTTCGGGGGAGAGCATCTCGAGGCGGCGGTGGTCGTAGAGGGCGGTCGAGGAGCAGAAGTCGCAGCGGGCCGGGCAGCCGAGGCCCGACACCAGGAACCCGATCGCTCCCCGGGGGAACCTGGTGATGAAGCGGGGCGAGCCTCCCCCCTTTGGCATCAATGCCTGGCGGATCGGCCGGCCGGTGTCCTCGCCCAGCAGGCGGCGCATGAACTCCACGCCCTCGCCGTGACAGATGCTGTCGGCATAGGCTTTCCACTCCTCCTCGCTGTGCGTCGCCTGCAGCGCCATCCCGGCGTAGCCGCCGAGCAGGATCGTGGTGCTGGGGGAGTGCTCCCGTATGTAGCGGCACATCCTCAGGACGCCGTCAAGGTGAACGGGCAACGCGCTGATGCCAATGATCGACCAGCCCTTCCCGACCTCCCTGGTGAAGTCGTCCCACCGGGGATACTCCAGGACCACCGACCCAGCGTCGATGTTCTGCGCCAGCAGGTGGTTGGCGAAGTGGTGGGAGTGCGAGATCATCGTGAAGATCCCGTCAGCCCGCGTGAACCGCGCTCCCGTGGCATCGGTCAGCGACGTGTCGTTGGGCAGGGTCGGGAACGGATAGACCGAGGAGGTGAAGAGAATCTTGGTCTCTCCCATTGAGGCGTCCCTCTTCCCGCGTGCTCCAAACGCTTGACTTTGGCTCATCGTACCACCAGCTTCATGCCGGCACGCCCGCGAGGCGCCGGCCGTTGCGTGCGGCAGCGCCCAGGTAGGGGATGGCCGGACCGTGCGCCGTCGCCGCCGCCGTCGCGGGTGCGAGCGCGATCGCTGGTCTCATCACGCACCTCCTGCCTCAAGCGTGGGGCCTGAAGTTGGTTCCCGCGTGACATCTTGGTGATGAACCGCCAACGCTGCGGCAACGACCCCGTCACGTCCTATGCGGCTATGGCGCGGCGACCGTGCGGCGAGCATCGCTCCCGCATACATGGCGTGGTCGCGACACGCCCTGCCGGCTGGGGCTCTCTTACTCCTTCGTTCCCCTCTCTGCACGACTTCGTGGGGAACTGTCGCCTCTCGCCCGCTGTTTTCAGCCGCGCAGTGCTTCGATCGGGGTGAGGCGCGACGCGGAGAGCGCCGGGAAAAGACCGGCGAACAGGCCGGTGAAGACGGCGAAGCCGATGCCGAGCTGGAGGCCGAGCGGCGCCAGCGGCAGGCCGGCCTCGAAGTTGCCGGAGACGGCCGCACAGATGATCGCGGCGACGCCGCAGCCGATGACGCCGCCGAGTGCCGAGAGCGTGGTCGACTCGACCAGGAACTGGGTGAGGATCGCCCGGTCGGAGGCGCCGATCGACTTGCGCAGGCCGATCTCGTACAGCCGCTCGGCGAGCGAGATCTTGAGCACCGAGTAGATGCCGACGCCGCCGATCAGCAGCGCGATCCCGGAGATCGCCGCCAGGACGATCGTCCAGTTGCGCAACAGCACGCGGATCTCCTTCTCGGCCTTGAGCATCTCGTCGGCGACGTTCTCGATCGCGTAGTCGCCGACACCGTGGTGGGCGCGCCGGACCAGGCGGCCGACCTCGCCCTTGACGTCGTCGAGGCGATCGAGGTCGGCGGTCTTGACGGTCATCAGGCTGATCCGCTCGCCCCCGGACAGGTAGGCGCGGAACGTCGCGAGCGGCACCAGGACGCCGTTCATCTCACGGCGCGTCCAACCGGAGTTGGCCTGGCGGTTGCCGAGGCGCGCTTCCACCCCGACGATGCGGAAGCTGGCGTCGCCGATGCGGATCTGCTTGCCGAGCGGGTCGTCGCCGGCGAACATCTTGTCGGCGAGCTCGAAGCCGAGCACCGCCACGCGCCGCCGCTCAATCTCGTCGCCCTGGTCGAACCAGCGGCCGGAGCTGATCTCGCGCTCGTGCACCGTCACGAATGACGGCGTGATCCCGTACACGCGCGCCCGCCGCTCCTCGGTGCCGCGGCGCACGACGAAGTCCTTGATGCGGATCGCGGCCACCGCCTGCAGCGAGTCGGACTCCTCGAGCACCGCCACGTCGCGGTACGACAGCCCGCGCGACAGCCCGAGCTTCTGGCGCTCGGCCGGATCGTCCGGGGTGCTGGCCTCGACAAACATCACGCCGTCGAAGCCGAGACTCTTGATGCCGTCCCACACCATCACCTTGAGCGCCTCGATCATCGTCACCAGGACGACGACGCCCATGGTGCCGAGCACGACGAGCAGCAAGGTGAGGAACGAGCGGAACTTGTGCGCCCAGATCTCGGACAGCGTGGTCCGCACGGCCTCCCAGAAGGCGATGTTCATTCGTACCTCAGCGCCACCACGGGGTCGAGCCTGGCCGCCCGCAGCGCCGGGTACGAGCCGGCCAGCAGCGTCACCACGACCGGGGAGACGACCGCCGCCAGCACCATAGTCGGCGTCAGCACCGCCATCTGGTCAAGCAGGCTGGCCATGGCGTGGACGAACCCGATCCCCAGCAGCAGCCCGGCGCCGGCGCCGATCCCGGTGACGATCAGCCCTTCGAGCAGATACTGCACGGCGATGTGCCAACCCTTGGCGCCCAACGCCTTGCGGATCCCCACCTCGCGCAGCCGCTCGGCGAGCGAGGCGAGGAGGATGTTGGCCACCACGATGATGCTGCCGATCAGGGAGATCGCGCCGCAGGCCATGAAGGTGAAGTCGTAGACCTGCCCCTGCTGGTTCATCTGCTGGATACGGTCGAGGCGATCCCACACCTGGAAATCCTCGGCGCCGTGCCGCGCCAGCAGGATCCGCTTGAGCGCCGCGACCGACTCGTCGTGGTCCTCGACGCTGCGCAGCCGCAGCGCCAGCTCGTCGACCTTGCGGCTGCCGGCGCCGGAGAAGCGCGCCTGCACGGCGGTGACCGGGATGGCGATGATCTCGTTGATCCAGCCGAGCGCGTTGTAGTCGTTGGCGCGGTTCCAGTAGAACTCGCGGTAGGTGAGGACGCCGACGATCTTGAACAGGTGGTCGCCGATGCGCAGATCCCGGCCGATCACGTCGTCCGAGCCGAAGAACTCCTGGGCGCGGTCGGCGCCGAGCACGCACACCGAGGCGGCGCTGCCGAGGTCGTCGTCGCCGATGAAGCGTCCCTTGCCGACGATCAGCTCGTTGTACTCGGCGTAGCGCGGGGCGACGCCCATCACGCGGTACTCCATGGTGGCGCGCGG
>Ga0315287_10001968_pt1 | contig 19237 bp, 14 predicted proteins | sample YL17G11_0_MG_FD_205037 | JGI IMG/M metagenome (GOLD analysis project Ga0315287, IMG submission 205037) | Sediment microbial communities from Yellowstone Lake, YNP, Wyoming, USA - YL17G11_0 | ecosystem: Environmental > Aquatic > Freshwater > Lake > Sediment | place: USA: Wyoming | collected...
TTAGCGATTGAGGAGCGGCCCAAGATGGCCTGAAGATTAGATGGAAAATGAGTCAGCTATTTCCTCGCGGGTCCTAAACTCATGCAATCGACCTTGTAGCCGCTAAACCTTATCGGTAAGATGTCCTAGTATGTGGTTCCAAGATGTTGTTTGCCAAGATAATGCGATGGTGATTATACGGTGTCGGGATGGGTTAAAGCCCATCCTACATTCTGACTTCTGACTTCTGTCTTCTGGCTCCTGACTCCTATGTCTTTCCAATCCATCCTCTGCCAAGACAAGCCAATCGCGATCCTGCAGAAGGCCTATTCCTGCGGCAGGTGGGCACATGCCTATGTGTTCGCCGGGCCGGAGGGGGTGGGCAAGTTCAAGACCGCCCTGGCCTGGGCCAGGTTGCTTTTGTGTGCAGATCCTGTAACCACATCCACATCCGCCGGCGTCCGTCACGATGGCTGTGGTCAGTGCCGATCATGCATGCTGTTGGAGGCAGGGTCACATCCGGACTTCCACCACATATACAAAGAGCTGAAGGAGTTCACCAAAGACGGCAAAGGCAAGGGTCCCCCGGTGGACCTTTCTATTGACGTGATCCGGGAATTCCTGATTGCACGGGCGGCTGCAAGGCCGACCCTCTCGGCCCGAAAGGTCTTTGTGGTCAGCGAGGCGGAGAGGCTCAATCCCTCATCCCAAAATGCCTTGCTCAAGGTCCTGGAGGAGCCGCCCGCATATTGCTCGATCATCCTGCTGTGCACACGACTGGACAAGCTGCTGCCTACTACTCGGTCCAGGACTCAGATCCTCCGATTCGGTCCTGTGGCCCGGCAGGTCATTATGGATCGGCTCCGGGTCATGGGCCTTGAGGGACAGGTGGCCGGATCCCTGGCGGGCCTGTCACAGGGCAGCTTGGGTGCTGCGTGCACGTACGCCTCGCTCGAATTGGCCGGGGCCAATTTGTACGCGACCAGGCAGGACTTGGTGGCGGCCCTGGCGGAATGCAGCCTGGCCGATGCACTCGACCTGGCGCAGCGGTGTTTGGACCGGGCCAAGTCCATCGCTGAGGCATGGTCAAGGCTCGACAAAGCCACCAGCAAGGTGGATCTGAATCGCCGGGCCATGAAACTTGTGGTCCGGATGATCCTGCTGGCTATAGAGGACGCCATGAAACGGCCGTTGATGCAGCACGATCAGTTGGCCCCTGTCGACCAGGACGCCCCGATAGAGAGGCTTGCGGACCGCCTCGGGCCCGAAGGTGCGGCGGAGCGGATCGCCGACGGTTTTGAGGCACTACGATGGATCGAGGCGAGTGTCAACGAACGGCTGGTCTTTGAACGGTTCTTGCTCCGCCTGGTCGGTCCTGGTATAATAGCAGACTTTTAAGATTCGTCTCATGTGGGGAACTCGTATCGGCCCGCTTGTGAGGCTGGATAGAGAGATCCAGGATTAGGTGATACAAGATGTCAGAGACCGTTGAGGTCAAGAGCCAACGCCCGAAGAGCGCCAAGAAGTACATGCTGGTCCGGTATGGCCGCATGAACCTGTTGGGGCTTTTCGAGCATAATGAGAACCAGGTCCCCAAAGGCCCAACGGCCGTGGTGATCAAGACCGACCGCGGCCTGGAAGTGGGGATCCTGGTGGGACAGCCTGCGGGCTATCGGGGCGGACGCTTTAAGCTCGATCCCGACCAGATAGCCGACTACTACAAGACCTCCGGCATGGAGGTGTCGTGCGATTGGATCGGTAAGTTCATGCGTTACGCCACGGCTGCTGACCTGAGCGAACACGAGCGATTCAGCGAGATTGCCAGGGAGGAGGTGGCCTGCTGCCAGCGGTTTGCCAGGGATATGCGGCTGCCCTTGAGGGTGGTGGATGCCGAGCACCTACTCGGCGGCGAACGGATTGTCTTCTATTTCAGTTCGGAAGGCCGGATCGACTTTCGCGATCTGGTCCACAAGCTCTCGCACGAGTTCCAGACCCGGATCGAGATGCGCCAGATCGGAGCGCGGGACGAAGCCAAGCTGCTGGGCGACGTGGAGAGTTGCGGACAGGAGTGTTGCTGCCGCCGGTTCCTCCGCTACCTGAAGCCGGTCAACATGCGCATGGCCAAGATGCAAAAGGCCACCCTTGATCCCTCCAAGATCAGCGGCTACTGCGGCCGGCTCAAGTGCTGCCTCCGCTATGAAGACGCCACCTACGCGGAACTCAAGCAGCGCCTGCCCAGGAAGAATACCCGGGTGCAGACGGCCAAGGGCGAGGGCCGAATCGTGGACGGGCAGATCCTGACGCAGGTGATGCTCGTCGAATTAGCAAGCGGCGAGCGGGAGGCCTTTCCGGTCGACGAGCTCACCGTGATCGGGCCCGCGGCTCCTGCCCCGTCCCGACCACAGGCCGACGAAGAGGAATCCAAAGAAGACGTCGGCAAGGACCGATGAACCCAGGGAGACCCATGTCCCGCAGCATACTCGTGACCTCCGCGTTACCCTATGCCAATGGGCCCATCCACATCGGGCATTTGGTGGAGTACATCCAGACCGACATCTGGGTCCGGTTCCAACGGATGGCCGGCCACCGCTGCCTCTACTTCTGCGCGGACGACACCCACGGCACGCCAGTGATGCTCAGCGCCCGCGCGGCCGGCATCGAGCCGGAGCAGTTGATCGACCGCGTGCACAAGGAACACCTCGCGGACTTCGGCCGTTTCCACGTCTCGTTTGACAACTACTACACCACCCATTCGCCGGAGAACCGCCACTTCAGCGAGCTGATCTTTCAGCGGCTCCAGAATGCCGGGTCCATCGTGAAACGCCCAGTCGAGCAGGCGTACTGCGAACATTGCCGAATGTCGTTGCCGGACAGGTACATCCGGGGGACCTGCCCGAGGTGTAAGGCGCCCGACCAATACGGCGATTCGTGCGAGGTATGCGGGGCCACGTATCGGCCGACCGATTTGGTTGAGCCGTATTGTGCCACCTGCAAGGCGCGGCCCATCCAGAGGACCAGCGACCACTACTTCTTCAGACTGGCTGATTATGAGCGGCCCCTGAAGGACCTCATGGCTGCAGGCTATACCCAGAAGTCCGTGGCCAACAAGCTCGAAGAATGGTTCGGTACGGGTCTCAAGGACTGGGACATATCGCGGGATGGCCCGTATTTCGGCTTTAAGATCCCCGGCGAGCAGGACAAGTTCTTCTACGTGTGGCTCGATGCGCCAATCGGGTATATGGCCTCGGCAAAGAATTACTTTGACCGCAACGGAGTCGAGTTCGACAAGGTCTGGCCGGGTGAATTTTCTCCCGCAACGGCTCAGACTGGTTGGGAGCTGTATCACTTCATCGGCAAGGACATCATGTACTTCCATGCCTTGTTCTGGCCGGCCATGCTGATCGGCGCGGGCATTCGGACCGCGGATAAGCTGTTTGTTCACGGCTTTCTGACAGTCAACGGCGAGAAGATGAGCAAGTCCCGAGGCACGTTCATCCGGGCCAGCACCTATGCCCAACACCTGGACCCGGAGTATCTCCGTTATTACTACGCCAGCAAGCTGGCCGACGATGTCAGCGACATTGATTTGGCCATCGAAGACTTCATCAACAAGGTCAACTCCGACCTGGTTGGCAAGTTTGCCAACCTAGCCTCGCGGTCCGTTCCCATGGTGACGTCCCGATTCGGCGGCAGACTGGGTTGCTTGGAGGGCCAAGGCAAGGCCCTGATCGGGAGGCTGGTGGAGGCCAAGGACCGGATCATCGCAGACTACGAGGCCCTTCGCTATGCCTCTGCTGTGCGGACCATCGTGGCCTTGGGAGACGAGGCCAACCGGTTTGTGGAGCAGAACCGGCCGTGGGAGACGGCCAAGACCGATCCGGCCAGGACACAGACGACCCTGACCGCCGTGGTCAACGCGGTCCGTGTCCTGACGATCTACTTGAAACCCATCTTGCCGGAGTACGCCCGCAAGGTCGAGCGGATGCTGAATGTCAAAGAGTTGACCTTTGCGGACCTGGATACAACCCTGGAAGACCATCTGATCCAGCCCTTTGAGAGGCTCTTTGAACGTATTGAAGAAGGACAGGTGAATGCCATGATCGAGGAAAGCAAGCCGACCACCCCACCCGCCGCTCCGACCTCTGCGCCGGCCACCCCTCCAGTACAGGCCGCCCAGGCCCAACCGACCGGACCTTTCAAGCCGGAGTGTACAATAGAGGACTTTGCCAAGCTGGATATCCGCATCGCCAAGGTCCTCAGGGCCGAGTACGTCGAGGGCGCGGACAAGCTGCTCCGCCTGGCCTTGGATGCAGGCGGCGTGGAGAAGACCGTGCTCGCCGGGATCGCCCAGGCCTACAAGCCGCAGGACCTGGTGGGCCGGTTGATCGTGTACTTTGCCAACCTCAAGCCCAGGAAGATGCGGTTTGGCCTGTCAGAGGGCATGGTGCTGGCGGCCGGGGTAGGAGGCAAGGACATCTTCCTGCTGGCGCCAGATCCGGGGGCACAGCCTGGACAGGAAGTAAAATAAAAAGACAGAATATAGAATACAGAAGTCAGAAAAAACAGGCGATTGTCGATTCCTGGATTCTGGCTTCTGCATTCTGGCTTCTTGCTTATGAAAAAGACCCCTGAAGACATCGGCAAAGAAGACGGTCGATACGCCCCGGCGGCCTTTCGATTCGTGTACGAAGGCCTGGGCTACACGGTCAAGAAGACCTCGGAGCAGCCCAAGCACGTCACCGGTCAGGTTCTGTGCGAGGGGCTTCGGCAGTTTGCCCTGGAGCGATGGGGAAGGCTCGCGGTGCTGGTACTCACCAGTTGGGGTATCCGGACGACACGGGACTTCGGCCAGATTGTCTATACGCTTATCAAGCACGAATGGATGAGCGCCCAACCGGGCGATTCGGTAGACGACTTCAACGACGTGTACGACTTCCAGACCGCCTTAAAGGACCGATTTGAGTTTTGAGGCGCAGGTGGAGAGACTGCACTGCAAGATATTCTAGCTCTTCCCTTCCATGTGGACCAACGGCGACTGCAGACCCGCCTTGGCAGCAAGGTAATAGATCACTGCTCCGGCGATCATCGCCCAGACAGGGGCAAGCGGCAAGGGGATGCCGAGGTTCGGCATGATCCCGATTACGAATCCGAAGCCCCACGCCAGCCAGCCTGCGGGGTTGAATCCTGCACGAGGCCCAGCCCATTTGCAGCCACTTAGCATGTAATCGACGGCCATCGCGCCGCAGATCGGACCGAACGAGGCACCAATGATCGTAAACACCGGGATCAAGTCGCCGGCCCACTTGAAGACTGCCAGGAGAATGGCCATTGCCGTCCCTATTCCCACGGACACGAACGGATTCACCTTCGAGAGGGTCGTCTTGAAGCTGTTGGCGGCTATTAAGGCAGAGAAGCAGGCGGCAGGGAAGGCGGCGATCGCGAGCGCGAACATCACCCACTTGCCGGCCGCAGTGCCCATCACGATCGGGATCAGCGAGAATGCATCCATCGCGACCTTGCCATCCTTGGCTGCGGCAGCGGCGAGGTCTTTGTTTCCGTAGGCGCCGGCCACGATCAGCATGGCCAGGCCTGCGGTGACGACGATGGCGATGGCAATGCCCACGAATCCACCCACGTGGACGTCGCGTTCATCGCGGCTGTTGGTGCCGAAGTCGACGCCGGCTGCACCGGCCGTAGCGAAGAATCCCACGACGTAGGTGACCACAAACGCCACCAGGCCAAACGCGCTCAAGGGCGCAGGCGCCGTACCCACTGTCGTCTGGTGTAACTTGATGAACTCGTCGGCCTTGAAGGTCCCCAGTCCGCCGACCGTCATAAGGAACATCACGATCAGTGCGGCCAGGGGGATCAACGGGAGGTAGGTGGCCACCCGGGCGACGTACTGGATGCCCTTGAGCCCCATGAATGCAGCAAGGACACCCCACGCGATCATGATGATCTCCGCCTTGATGGGGAGGACCGCGCTGAGGGCCATAGAGGAAAAATAGATGTTTACGCCCAACCAGCCGAACTGCAGTATCCCCATCAGAAAGCCAGGGAGGATGAAGCCACCACTGGCCCCGAACGTAGATGTCCCCACGATGTACAGGGGCAGACCCGTCTTCTGGCCCATCAGACCGAGCACGACATAATAGAAGGTGTGGCAGAGCAGGGCGGCCAGGACCAGGCTCACGACCGGGGCCCAGATGCCGTGCGAGAACACGCCGCCTGCGTTCGGGGCGCCTGTGGCTCCCATCCAGAACACGAACCACAGGAAGATACCGGCATACGTGGGCGCCGTGTTCTTATACCAGGGAGCCCGGTTGGCCTGGGGGTTCGGTGTTGCCGACTTCAGGTAGTTTGGTAGTGTGTGACTGTCCATACGTGGTCTCCTTACCCTTGTTCAAGATCTCTACGTCCTTACGACTCTACGCCGAATGGCGGTATAACCATAAACCAGTGCAAGCAGAGAAAAAACAAGGGCACAATACCGGTGCACCTCGGCCATCCACTGCTGGCCTTCTGTTCCGAATAGGGGGAACATACTCAGGACGATGCTCAGTGTCAAGGGCAGGGCTAAAACGGCCAGGGCCCAGAAGGACCCCTTGGCCGCCAGTCCCTGGTCCCCGGGTGCCAGCGGGGGTTGCACCGGGAGCCTCAGCAGGGCCAGGAGGGGAGCGGCGTTGGCCCTGACCAGGGCATGGGTCTTGGCCTTCACCAGGACCAGGAAGGCCAGGGACACGACCAGGACCGGCCCGAAGGTCACGTGGATCATCAAGAGGTAGCCGCTCAGTCGCAGGCCCATCACCGCAGGTCCAAATCCCGTAAGGGCCAGGACCGTGATACTCCCTACGGCCGCCAGGCCGGCCAGGCGGGCCAGCCATGTCACGATCGAGCGGTCCCTGCCGGGGATCAGGCTGGGGATCGACCGGATGGCCCAGCAGATCCCCTTCACCGTCAGCCAGAGCGGTCCCTTGCCCCTGGGCGATGCAATGATCATGTGGCCTCCGATCCCCATCAGGACGACGCCGAGGCAGATTAACGATAGGATGGCAAAGCTGGGCACGGCGACCTCTACGTCTTTCTCTCTTCGGAGGAGTCCAGTTCCGCAGCGGACCTGGATACCGCATACAAGGCCCTGAGCACAAAGGCCACCACCACACCGGCGATCAGGGCACAGGCGGCCAGGGCCACGATCTTCAGATACGGCCTGAACACGAAGGTCCAGGCGAACAGGGTCGTATACCTTGGCTCCAGGCGCTCGAACTCGACCATCCCGACGGAGGCATTGGGATCTGCGAGCGGGCCGTCCATGGCCACCCGGCCGAAGAGGAATCCGGCCTTCATCGAGTGACAATCCTGACAGGCCTTGGAGCCCAGGGCCTGTCGGGCAGGCCTGACGTCGTGGGCCATGGACCAGAGATACGGCCTGGCTGCCTCATCATCTTGGGCGACCAGGCTGCCGTCCTTCACCTGATGGACCTTGCCCCCGCTGACGTAGACCGCGTTAGTCACGCCCGACTGGGTAAGGGCTGCCAGAACCTCCTGTACCTGGGCGGGAGACAGCCTAGGCCAGGATGGGGTGGCCAACTGTTGTTCGTGCGGCAGGATCGGGCCGGCCACCTTTTTGACGAGATCCAGGGCGATCGGCGTGATCCGGCCCTCGGTCCTCTGTCCCCAGTACGCAGGCCAGATCCCCTTGTGAGGGGCGATCTTGCCGTCGGGACCCTTGGCAAAGACCGGCATCTGGACGTGGGGCAGGGTCTGGAAAGAGACGTTGTCCCGGTGTGTGCCCAGGCCGTGGGCCCTGGAGGTCCTGGCCATCACGGCACGATCGCCCGGCTGCGGGCCGCTGTGGCAGGCCGTGCATGCGAGCTTCTCGAAGTGGATGACCGGGATGCCCTTGTGCACCGGATAGGGGGCAGCCAGACGTGTGGTCCCCATGCCCTTGGCGTCCTTGTCCAGGTGACAGCCCTTGCAGGACAGGGCCTGACGCCTGGGGTCGTTCACGTCCTTGGCCTCGGTCTCATAGCCCCGGCTGATACTGTGGTCCAGGCCGTTGCGATGGCAGTCCACGCACCGCAGCCCTGCGGCCAGGTGCACGTCGATGGTACGGTCGTCCGAGGTCTCGTCGGCCGCCCGGGTCGAGTGGCAGAACAGGCACCGTTCGTCGGGAGCGGCCCGGCGGATGGGCATGAGGACCTTGTTGTCCGCCAGGAACCGGCTGGGGTCATAGGCCACGGACGGGCCTTGTCCTGGATCGCCCTTTCGCCAGGACTCGGGCAGGTCCTTCGCAGAACCATCGACGAGGGCAACGCCAGATGTCGCCGTGGCGGCCCATCGGTAGTTGTGCTGGCGGATCTGCTGGCCGAACTGGGCCTGATCGTGTGTAGGCTCGGTGTCGTGGCAACTGAGACAGTTGATCTCCAGCTTGCCAGAGACCGGCCAATGGTCCAGCGGATTAGGAGGGACGGTCGGATCAGGGACCCCCACACCGCCACCCGGCATCTGCCGGCCGAAGACGCGGACGAACCACCAGTCCGTCAGCCCGACCTGATTGGGATCGAAGGTCCCAGGCCATCGCCGATACGACAGCGGGATCTGGGTCCCGGTGGGGCAGTCCCAAAAAATCCAGGGCTCTCCCGGCCGGCCTGGGACGTTCGGGTCCCGGCCTGCGGTGAAGTGCCATCCCTTGGCCACGGTGTCGATCTGGTGACACTGGCCGCAGGTGACAGTGGTGGAGAAGGGCTGGTCGAAGTTGACGCCCGGGAAGATCCGAAAGCCCTGGTCGTCGTACAAGACCAGGCGATGGACGGCTGGGCTGCGGCTGCCGCCCCAGACGTCTCCGACGAGGGCCGAGGCCGCATTGGCGTCCGTGGGTGCCTGCGTCTGGCCCTGGGTAGCGCAAACCAGGCACAGGCCGACGATGAGCCATGCTTGTTTACAGCGTCCGAATCTTTTCACAAAAAAACTCAGTTGAGCACACTTTGAATAGTCCAATCCTGTCGTTTGGATTGGACTATTCAAAGTGTCTCGATACTGAATAAAGCCTATGTTGATATGAGTCCTCCCGAAGACGGGAGAACTCATATCATGTGTGCCCAACTGATTTTTTTTGTGCATTCAAGACAGCCCTTGTCTGATCAGGATTAGGGAACCGTTTCAAACAACGAAGTCCTCCGGCTTGAAGTCCAGCTTTCGGCCGGCCTCTATGGCCTCATTGACCTTGAGCACGGTCACGGCCGACTCGAACCCGACCTCCGCCGGGCAGTTCAGGGTTTCGTTGCCGCGAACCGCCTCAAAGAAGTTCTCCAGGTGCGGCTGGTGATAGGGCTTGTTCATGTCCACCAGGAGGTTGTACTTGGGCGGCTTGGGCGAACTCCTGACGTCCAGCACGGTCTTGGTGTCCTGACGCTGGTTCAGCCCCTCCTCGCGTTTGATCAGTCGCTGGTCCTCATAGGGGTACCACTTCTTCTCAGGCACCCAGCTCTCGCGGTATACGGCGCTCCGTCCGGATTCGGAGATGTCCAGGGTTGCCTCGTCGCCCATGAACTGCTCGAAGTAACCGCCGTTGCTGTTGGTGGTCAGGGTCTGGTACGTGGCTCGCACGACCCCGCTCAATGTGGCGTATTCGTAGACCACCATGACGTTGTCGTACCACTGGTGCGAGGTCCAGTAGTCGATCCCGCCGCTGGCCATCACGGACCTGGGGTGGGTCCCCAGGAACCAGTTGTAGATGTCGATCTGATGGGAGCCCAGGTCCACCACCGGCCCGCCGCCCAGGCCCTTGTACCACCGCCAGTTCCTGAACTGCGGCATGGAGGCAAAGCCGTATTGCTTGAGCACGGCCTCGGGCAGGTCCGTGCCTTCGGGCCAGCCCAGGTCCTCGCACGCGCTGCGGGAGCGATTCCACTGGCCGCTGATCGTGGTGATCCGGCCCAGCAACTGGTTCTGCTTGATGATGCGGTCGTATGAGAAGCGATACCGGGGATTGCTCCGCCGCTGGTGGCCGATCTGGAGGAGCTTGCCCGTCTCTCTCGCGGCCAGGACCATCTTTCGGGCGGACTCCACGGTGTTCGACATCTCCTTTTCGCAGTACACGTGCAGGCCCTTCTTCAGGCAGGCGATGGCATGTTCGGCGTGCCAAAAGTCCGGAGTGGCCACCAGCACGGCGTCCAGGTCCTTTTCGGTCTCCAGCATCTCCCGATAGTCAACGTAGGCTGCGCCGCTGTGGCCGTAGGCCTTGTAGGCGTTGAGTGTACGGGCAACCCTGGTGCGGTTGGGCTCCCAGATGTCGCACACGGCCCGCAGACAAACGGGGCTGTCCTTGCTGATCTTGATGACCGCGTCCATCAGTACCTGGCCCTGGGCGCCTGCTCCGATCATGCCCACGCGGATGGGATCCTTGGACTTGGGCGCGGGCTGATTCTCGACTGCCAACAACGCGGGCGAGATCAACATCCCGGTCCCCACTGCGGCCCCCGAACGCAGGAAATCCCGTCGGTTGATTGTATTGCTCATAACGTCCACCATACAGTCCTTCTCACTCTCTTGGTTCCAGCTCGTCCGGTTTAGGGCAACAGTTTTATACGGATGTTCCGAAACCACACGGCCGAGCCATGATCCTGGAATCCGATTAAGCCCATCCGCTGCATGTCCCTGTAGGCATATTTGAATTTGTTTGGTGTGCCCTGGGGATTCTTTCCGGCCTCGGTCCAATCATCCAGATTGATATCTACGATCGTCTCACCGTTCATCACAACGCCCTCGCTACAGGCTCCACCCCTCTCGAAACGGCTGTTTCACGAAGGCATTGGCCTCCGGCAGGTTGGTCACCTGCATGGCCTGGCCGTCCCACAGCAGCCGGGTGTTCGGGAACCGGACCGCCAGATTCCCCAGCACGACCATCTCCGTGAAGGGGCCCGCATACGAGAAATCACACGAGGCGGGCTTGCCGCTCTTGCAGGCCTCGACCCAGTTCATCTCGTGACTGGTCTTGACGCGGGGCAGGGTCTCTGCGGGCTGCTTGTACTCCTTCATCCTGGAATAAGGCAGCAGTTGGGGGCCTCCGGCATAGGTTCCGGCAATCAGTTTCCCTTTATCTCCCACGAAGAGCGAGCCGCTTCCGTCGTCGCCCATCTTGCGGCCTTCCTCCAATTCCTCGGGCCGAGGAGGTGTCAGACCTCCGTCATACCACGTGAGAGTAACCGGAGGCATATCGCCCCTGGCGGGGAACTTGAAGTGTACGATCGAGGACAGGGGGAAGGTCTCCTTGGCTATTGAACTGCTGGCCTTATTGGTCTTAGTGACACTGGCCTGCACACTGATGGGTGACCCCAACTTCAGGGCCCAGAACGGCGCATCGAGGATGTGGCAACCCATGTCTCCCAGGGCGCCGCTCCCGAAGTCCCACCAGCCCCGCCAACTGAACGGATGATAGACAGGATTGTAGGGCCTTGTGGGTGCAGGGCCCAGCCACAGGTCCCAGTCCAGGTTCTGCGGCACTGCCGGTGTATCCTTGGGTCGATCGATCCCCTGGGGCCATATGGGCCGATTGGTCCAGGCATGGACCTCCCGTACCGGGCCGATGGCCCCATCCCAGATCCATTCACAGATCTTCCGAATGCTGGGCCCCGAGTGGCCTTGGTTGCCCATCTGGGTGATGACCTTGTGCTCTGCCGCCGCTTGTTTGAGCATCCTGGCCTCGTAGACCGTCCGGGTCATGGGCTTTTGGACGTACACGTGCTTGCCTCGCCGGATGGCCTCCATGGCGATGACCGCGTGGGTGTGGTCCGGGGTCGCCACTATGACCGCGTCGATCTGCTTACCCATCTCGTCCAGCATCTTGCGGTAGTCGCGGTACTTCTTGGCACCGGGGAACTTGTTGAAGGTCTTGGCCGCCTTCTCGTCATCCACGTCACACAGGGCCACGACGTTCTGACTGCTGACCGCGTCCATGTTGCTGGCCCCCATGCCGCCGACCCCGACCCCCGCTATGTTGAGCTTCTCGCTGGGTGGCGTCTGTCCTCCCTGGCCCAGGACACCACTGGGTACAAACGTAAACGTTGCCGCCCCGGCCGCTACGCTGCCGAGGAAATCTCGTCTGGATAGACTCATGATTGTCCTCCTTTATAGATTGCCGTTCGTTTTTAGTATCCGGTTCGCCGTCTGGCTGACGGATCTATTTGCTGTTCCTTCTATGACCTTGTTCAGGATCGTCCTGACCTTAGCGGGGTTCTCCCGGGCCACCGATGGATTCGCCTGGACGACCGCCACAATGGCCTGCTCGGCCTCCGCCTTGAGGGCCTTGTTGTCTAGAGAGGCCTCGGCCACATCCAGGGCCTCCACACAAGCGCACTTGGGCAAGAACGACAGGACGAGCTTCTTTTCCTCGTTTCGTTTGGCTGTGGCCATGGCCTGGCCCAACATGGCCGTCTTCTGGGGGGCCCCCACATCTGTAGGCATCACCACCATCCTGACATAGCCTCGCAGGGCAAGGACCTGTTGCGTTTGGTCCGATGCCTTCTTGGCCAGATCCCAGAGGTCCTGCATGGGGGCGGGATTCGGCCATTCCGCCAGGGCACGGATGGCCTCGGTCTGGATCTTAGGATCGGGCGATCCGATATCCTTACGAAGGATCGCCAGTCCCTTATCGCTACCCAGTCGGCCCAGAACCCTCAACAGACCCCCCCGAATGGCCGGGTCTTTTGCAGAATCCATCACGGCCAGCACGGCGTCGGATCGCACAGATGGATCGTCGATCCGCCGGGCAATGGCTACTATGGCATCCTCAAGGTCTTGACCAGGGGCCTTCAGGAGCATGCCCACCAGGGCCAGCAGGTCCTGCTTGGTGCCCAATTCGCCCAGGGCCTGCAATGCCTGGCGGCTGACACCAGGATCGCCTTTGGCGGCCTTTTGGACCAGGACATTACTGGCCCCTTGGATCCGTCTTTCACGGATCGCAGCGATTAACTCCTTCTGGGCGGCCACATCGCCTGTTCGGACTGCCTTCAGGATCTGCTGATCGACCCCCTCTGCAGGTAGTTGCACCAGGCCCTCTCTGGCGGCCTGCTGCAACTTATCACTGGAAGAGGCGGCGGTTGTGGCGAGGAATCCGACCACGGACGCATCCCCTAGTGCGCCCAAGGCCCGAACAGCGGCGATCTGGGTGGCACCCTTCTCCTTCTTTGCGGCGGACAATACGAGGGGAAGGAGTCCTCGATCTCGTGTCTGGGCCAGGGCTGTCAACATGGCTGTCTTGCCGGCCTCAGGGACCTTTGGAAGATACTCTGCCACCTTCATCCGTTGGCCAACGGACTCGACCGCAGACACCATCGAACAGGCGGCCACGACCAGGCCCTGATCCGGTTGCTGGATGGCAGACAGGAGGATCGTCCCTGCCTGCGCGCGATCGGCGGCAATCCACCCGGCCAGGGCGGCGGCACGCACGTGGGTCTGCGATGGCGATTCATAGACCAGTTTGTAGAGCCTCGTAGCCTGGTCGGCCTTGCCTGCGCCGGCCATGGCCTGGGCGCACTGCAGACAGGCATCGAGGACCCGGCCTCTCAACGGGCCTGATGTGTCTTTCATACAATCGACCAGGGCCTTAGCAGAGACCTCGTCGCCGATTCGGCCCAGGGCAGAGGCGGCTGCCTGGTGGAGGCCGTCATCAGGGTTCTTCAGGAATCCAGTCAACAGGACTACCGCCTCGGTGTCGCGCCATGCCCCCAGGGTGGCGATGATCCCGATCTGCGTCTTGGTGGGGACCTCCGACACCGTGCGCCGCACCAGGCCACGGACCTTGCCTCCGCCGATCCGCTCCAGGGCGTACCGGGCCATGTCCGCGGTCTTTTCATCCTTGAGCATGGGGATGAGACAATCGGCCGAGGCCTCGCTACCTACCAAACTCAGTTGCCTGCACAGGAAGTCCTTCCAGGCCATTGATCCGGGTGCCTGAAGGGCCTTCAGGATGAGCTGCTCCATGGTCTTCCTGCTGGCCTCGTTGCCGCTCGCCTGGCGGATGGTCTTCTCGATCACCCACAGATCCTCGGGGCCTTGGTCAAAGTCGTAGGTCTTGGCCTTATCCAGCAGCATCTCCAAGGGGTCTGCGTCGGATTGCCGGGTGGGTGCAGGCAGCGGTGTGGCATCCACCTGGAGATCGCCTAGGGCAAATTGGATCCCGGCCAGGTAATGGGCCAGGATCGTCGGATTCCAGGTGATGGGGTGGTTGTGTCCTAGTGCCCCATAAAAGACCCGACCCTGGCCAAAGGACTTGAGCCAACTGAGGCCGGTGTCGTAATCCTGGGCCGTGACGCCCTTGACGTTTAGGGTGTTCGGGTCCGACATATCCAGGCTCATCAGGACCCGCTGCTTGTCACGACCGTAGAAGGGGGGATGGGTGACGTAGATCTCGTCGGTGATCTTAAAGCCCTTGCCGCCGAATGGCTTGGTCAAGGGGTGCTCGGGGTCGTCGATCTTGACGGCAACGGTCATGCCCGAGGTCCAGGGGTGTTTTACGAACTGGCCGCCCATCATGTGGGCCGCCTCGTCCCAGCCGTAGAAGTTGTCCGTGGCTGCATGAATCCCCACGATCCCCTTGCCGGACCGGAGGAAATCCAGCAATGCCTTCTTCTGATCGTCGGTGAACACCAGCTTGGTGGTGTTGTTGAAACAGACGGCATCGTAGGCATTGAGCGTCTCAGGCGAGAATACTGCCATGTCCGAGGAGACGGTCGCCTCAAAGGCCTTGGTCTTGGCCGCCATGATCTGGAGGGCCTTGTCCCAGTAGGGGATACTGCTGTGCTTGAAACCGTCGCACCGGTCGAATACGATCATCTTCCTGGGTTGTTGGGGTTGCACCACTGGGGCCGAGGGCATGGCCTGTTCGATCTTGGCCTCCTCGTCCGTGCTGACCGCAGCGAGGCAGACGCCTCCCAGCAGAGCGACCATCCACGCCAGATGCTTCAACTGCACGTTCGACATCATCCAATGGCTCCTTTCATGATGGGATCGTCTTTGCGCACCAGGCGATGGCCTGCCGCAGGAAACGGCGATAGGCCGCACTCCCGTAGGCATGACTGTCATGTCCCAACTCAACATACACGACTCGACCGCGACCGTAAGATCGCGACCAGGCGAGGGCTTGTTCGCTCAGAGGGTGGTCCGTCTCCAAAAGGACGTGACTGTCCGGTTCGACCACATAGCCCTTGTAGGTCTCATCCTGGATCTCGAAGTCCTGGATCCCCTGTGTGACGGGGTGTTGGGGGTCGGCCACGTGGACACGGATCAGTTCGTCATGCTTGTAGGTGCTTCGCTTGTGCAGACTCCCCTTGAACGGTCGATCCGAGAGGAAGTACTTGCCTCCCACGATCTGGGAGTACCCATCCCAGTCCTGAAATGCGCCCAGGGCATGATGGATGGCCACCACTCCCACCCCCTTTTTCACGAGTCGCTGGAAGTTCTGTTGCCGTATTGGGGTGATCTTCTGAGACATGTTGTACAGGACGATGACGTCGCAGTCCCAGCGGCTTACGTCGTCGAAGATCTCGCTGTCGTCCAGTTGGGGGGCATAGGTCACCGCCACCCCCTGGAGGCTGCCGAACATCTCCCGAAACGGCTCCTTCTCGAAGTCGTGTCCGCCTGTGACCACCACGACCTTGATCGGTTTGGTCCGGTCATGATGATCCGTCATGGACTGGCAACCCACCAACATCAGGGCGGCCATAAAGCAAGCTATCGTTCCGTATAGGATTCGTGGCAAGGACACTTCATACCTCCTACATAATTGCCTATAGGTGCCAGGGGCTTCGCATGGGCCGCGCAAGGAGTCGCGAGGCCTCAGGGTCCCCCAGGATCTGCTCGGTCTTCGGGTCCCATCGCAAGGGACGGCCCACCAGCATGGCGATTTCACACAGCAATCCCACGGATACCGAGCGGTGGGCGACCTCAGCCGGTGTGATGGCCTGGTGCCGCGTACGGATGCACTCCAGGAAATTGCCGTGGTGGTTGTCGCTGCGGTACAGATGGATCTCGTTTGGGCCGATCTGCGAGCGGAGGATCTTCTCGTCCGAGGCGAACAGGCGATTGCCCCTGTCCACGTGGATCCAACCGCGATCACCGTACCAGGCCGCGCCCATGCCCTTGGGCTGCTGGCCCGAATTGGCCACGATCATCTCCACGCCGTTGGCATAGCGGCAGCGACATTGGTAGGCCTTGGGGACGTTGTAGATGCCCTGCGTGGGATACACGCCCTGGCCTTCCACCTCCACTGGTCCGGTGTATTCCAGGCCGAGTCCCCAGTGGGCGATGTCCACGTGGTGACCCGCCCAATCGGTCAGCGTCCCGCCGGAGTAGTCCCTGATCCCACGCCACTGATAATGGATGGTCCCCTGGCCGTCGCGTGTGAAGTCCTGGTACGGCCTGTAAGGGGCAGATCCCAACCACCGGTCCCAGTCCAGGGACTCGGGGACAGGCAACAACCGGATCTGCGGCCCGTCGTAGCCGTTTGGCAGGCCCACCTCCACGCGGGCGACCTTGCCGATCCGGCCGTTGATGACCAGCTCGCAGGCCCTGCGGAAATGGGCCTCCGACCGCTGCCAGCTCCCCGTTTGCCAGATCCTACTGTAGCGACTGACCGTGTCGCTGATCATCCGCCCCTCCACTATGCTCCTGGCCAGGGGCTTCTCGCCGTATATATCCAGGCCGGCCCTGGCACAATCCACGGCAATGATCGCGTGCCAGTGATCCGGCACGGCAATGGAGACCGCCTCCAACTTTTCCGCGGCGATCATCTCGCGGTAGTCCACGTAAGTCCGGCAGTCCTGGTTGCCGTAGGCCCGATCGATCGTTTCTTTGGCCTTGGCCGTGCGGGTGCGGTCCGCGTCACAGACGGCCACGACCCTGGCCTCGGGGAGGCCCAAGAAGGCCCGGAGGTTGCTGGTCCCCTGACTGCCCACGCCGATGGCCGCCATCACGATCCTCTCGCTTGGGGCCGCTGTCCCGGCCTTGCCCAAGGCAGAGGCTGGAATCACGTACGGCAGACCAAGCCCGGCCAGCACGGCGGCAGAGCCTCCTTGCAAAAAGGACCTGCGGTTCAGCTTGACGCCATGCAGCGGCTTGCGTGGCATATATGTACTCCCTAACAAAAAACTCAGTTGGGTATACATTTCGTTCGTGTGGGAATTACTTCTTCTCTTCAAAGGCCGCGTCGAACTGCACGGTCGACGGGCTGAAGTTGATCCTCTTGACGAACGCACAGGCCTCCTTGGCCCCGAATTGGCGATCCATGCCGCAGTCTTCCCACTCGACCGACAGAGGTCCATTATAGCCGATCTGGTTGAAGGTCCGGATGATCTCCTCGAAGTTGACGCCTCCGTGCCCCAGGGACCTGAAGTCCCACCCCCGTCGGGGATCGCCGAAGTTCAGGTGTGAGCCGAGGATGCCGCTTCGCCCATCCAATTGCAGGGCCGCATCCTTCATGTGCACGTGGAAGATCCGATCCGGGAATTCCTTCAGGAAGGCTACCGGGTCCACCTGCTGCCAGTGCAGGTGACTGGGGTCGAAGTTGAAGCCAAAGGTCTTGCGATTGCCCACTGCCTCCAGGGCCCGCTTGGCCGTGTAGATGTCAAAGGCGATCTCGGTCGGGTGGACCTCCAGGGCGAATCGGACCCCGCACTCGTCGAATACATCCAGGATGGGGTTCCACATCCGGGCAAAGTACTTGAAGCCGTCCTCGATCATCTTGTCGCTGACCGGCGGAAAGCTGTAGAGCATGTGCCAGATGGATGAACCGGTGAAGCCGTTGACGACAGTGACACCCATGTTCTTGGCCGCCTTGGCCGCATTCTTCATGGTCCGGACCGCCCACTGGCGTTTCTTGTCCGGATTGCCTGCACAGTCGGCAGGGGCAAATCCGTCGCTACGGCTGTCGTTGTTGGGGTCGCAGACCAGTTGCCCAGTCAGGTGGTTACTGATGGCGAACAGCTTCAGTTTATGTTTGGCGAGGATGGCCCGCTGCCTGTCGCAGTACTTGGGGTCCTTGGCCGCCTTGTCCACGTCCATGTGGTCGCCCCAGCAGGCCAGCTCCAGGCCGTCATATCCGAATCCCGCCATCATCTCCGCAAGCTTCTCCAGGGGAAGGTCCGCCCACTGGCCGGTAAACATCGTCACAGGTCTTGTCATGGCTATGTCCTCATTTCAAATATCAAAAAGCAGAGATCACTTTTTGATCTTGGTCCACTTGCTATTGCTCTTGGCGCTGGCCACCAGGGTCTCCAGGAACAGCATCCCCCGCAGCCCGTCGTCTACGTTCGGGAAGTCCCTGGCCAGGGGGTCCGGTCTCTTGCGGGTCATGGAGGCTATGACCGTATCGGCAAAGTTGTGATAGATGTTGGCCATGGCCTCGAAGAAGGCCTCCGGATGCCCTGAAGGCAGCCTTGTCGCACGTGCTGCAGCAGGGCTCTTCTCCCCTATGTAGGGGTTGCCACGGCTCCAGACCTCGACAGGGCAGTTTGACTTCTTCACGTAGAGGGAGTTCGGGTGTTCCTGGTGCCACTCCAGGCCGCCGTTTTCGCCGTAGACCCAGATGGCCAGGTTGTTCTCCTCGCCGATAGAGACCTGACTGGCGTGGAGTATGCCCTTGGCCCCATTGTTGAAACGGACCAGGCAGTTGCAGTCGTCGTCAAGCTTGCGCCCCTTAACAAAAGTGGTCAGGTCTGCATTAAGATAGATCATCTTGAGGCCGGTGATGTATTCTGCCAGGTTCTCTGCGTGGGTCCCTATGTCTCCGCCGCAGCCTGAGGCCCCGCTCTGCTTGGGATCGGTCCTCCAGGATGCCTGCATCTGCCCGGTCCGCTCGATCGCATAGGCCAGCCAGCCTTGGGGGTACTGGACCACGATCTTGCGGATCTTGCCCAGCTCGCCGTTGTGTGCGATGTCCCTGGCCAGCTTGACCATGGGGTAGCCCGTGTAGTTGTGCATCAGGCCAAAGACCCTGCGGGTCTTTCTGACCAGCCTCTGAAGCTCCCTGGCCTCCTTGACGTTGAGGGTCATGGGCTTCTCGCACATCACGTGGAAGCCCGCAGTGAGCAGGTCGCGGGCTATTGGGAAGTGCCAGTTGTTGGGCGTACAGACCGTCACGAAGTCGAACCGCTCGCCCACAGGGAGCCGGCACTCCTTCTCGATCAATTGCTGGTAGTTCCTGTAGACCCGTTTGCGGTCCAGGCAGAGCTCCTTGCCCATCCGGAGCGACTTGGCCGGA
>Ga0315287_10001969_pt1 | contig 19234 bp, 21 predicted proteins | sample YL17G11_0_MG_FD_205037 | JGI IMG/M metagenome (GOLD analysis project Ga0315287, IMG submission 205037) | Sediment microbial communities from Yellowstone Lake, YNP, Wyoming, USA - YL17G11_0 | ecosystem: Environmental > Aquatic > Freshwater > Lake > Sediment | place: USA: Wyoming | collected...
GGTCGGGCGTATGCCGAACGCCCTCGACTCGCTTGCCGTTCTGCCGGTCATCAACGGGCTCGTCTTCCTCTTTCGTAGCGTCGGCGCGGCCTACAACGAGGTGGTGATCGCCCACCTCGATCGCCCCGGTTCGTCGATCGCCCTCGCGCGGTTCGCACGCCGTCTCGCGCTCGCCACCGCGCTCGGACTGGTACTGATCACCGCTACACCGCTGGCACGGGTGTGGTTCGGCACGATCTCCGGTCTCGACGGGGCGCTGATGGACCTCGCGCGATCGGGACTCTGGATCACGGTCCTGCTGCCGGCGTTCGCGGCCACGCAGAGCTTCCTCCAGGGAGTCATCATGCACAGCAAGAAGACGCGGAGCATCACGGAGGCGGTCTTCGTCTACCTCGCATCGAGCATGGCGGTCCTGGCGGTCGGCGTGGCCGTCGGAGGGACGAGCGGCGCCTTCGTCGCCCTCGCATCGATGGCGGTCGGCGAGCTTCTGCGAACGGCCTGGTTCTTCTGGCGCAGCCGCGAGCCGAGGCGCGTCCTGCGCGAGCGAGACCGCGGCAAACGGCCGGCTACCGCGGAGGCGTAGCGCGCCGTCGCTCCTCGATCGCGCTCCACACGCGCTCCGCAACCTCGTCGAGCGCGGCGTCCGCGTCGATGCGAAGGACGTCGCTCGACGGAGCCAACTTGTCGTTGCGAGCCCCATGGTGCTCGCGCCCATCCTGTCGCAGCCGGGCGCCGCGCACGGGAAATGGGACCTCGAGCCAGAGGACGACATCGAACAGGTCTCGATCCACATCGGGCGCTGACGCCAACAGCGCGCCTTCCACAAGAAGGACCTGCCGGCCACGCCGTCTCTCTTCCCCAATCGACGCGGCGAGCGCCGCGTTGACAGCCGGGTGGACGATCCGCTCGAGGTCCCGCTTGCTCGCCGGGTCGCCGAGCGCCTTCGCGGCGAGCGCCGCGCGATCGACGCGCCCGTCGGCGGCGAGGATACCGGAGCCGAACCGTGCCAGGAGGGCGCGGAAGGCGGGTCCATCCGGCTCGTACGTCGACCAGGCGACGCGGTCGAGATCGATCCGGGCGACACCGGCCCGACGGGCCAGTTCCTTTGCCACCGCGCTCTTCCCGCTGCCGGCGGGTCCGGCGAGACCGACGACGATCATGACGCCGTGACGGTAGCCGCCGGCGCGTCAGCAGGCAAGATTGCCCGGCCCCGTGGAGTCCCCTACACTCGGGCCGGAGGAGATAGACGTGAGCGAGGTTGTACGGAAGTACTACGACGGGTGCGTCGAACGGGAGTGGGACCGCCTGGCGCGGCCCTATCGCCGTTTCGAACTCGTGAGCACGTTGCGGTTGATCGACGAGCACTTCCCGCCGGCTGGGCGCATCGTCGACATCGGCGGCGGCCCGGGGCGCTACACGATCGAACTCCTCCGTCGCGGCTACCGCGTCACGCTGGTCGACCTTTCCCCGGGCAACGTTGCCCACGCGCGAGCCAAGCTGGCCGAATCCGGGCTCTCCGCGGACGCGGTTCTCCAGGGCGACGCGCGCAACCTCTCCCCGACTCCGGACGGCGAGTTCGACGCGGCCCTCTTGCTCGGTCCGATGTACCACATCGTGGACGAGGCGGATCGACGCGCCGCGCTTGGCGAACTGCGCCGCGTCCTCAAGCCCGGCGCCCCGGCGATCGTCGGCTTCCTCAACCCGTGGGGGATCCTGCGCTCCGGCCTCACCGAGTTCCCGGAGCAGTACTCGGACGAGCCGGCGATTCGCAAACTCCTTACCACGTGCGTGCAGGTCGGCGAACAGGAAGCCTTCACGGAGGCCGCGTTCCTGACTCCGCCTCAGGCAATCGCCGAGCTCCGCGCCGCCGGGTTTGCGGTCGACACCCGGGCGGGAGTCGAGGGGTTTGCTGCCGGCATGCTCGACGCGGTCGAGCGCATCGCGGCCGCGGACCCCGCGGCGTACGAGGTCGTCTTGCGCCTCGTCGCCGAGACCTGCGATCTGCCCGCATTCCGCGACTCGACCGAGCACCTCCACGTTGTCGTGCGTTCCCTGTCGGCTTAGGGCCGTGCTCGCCGCGGAGGACGCGGAGTTGCACAGTCTCAGCCTCGATCGTGAAACGCGCGCCTCGCCCGGCGTGTAAGTAGCGCGAGGTGATCAAGATGAACAGGACCAAACTCGCAACGCTTCTTCTGGGGATCCTGACGGCCTTCTTCGTTTCCGCGGTCGCGCTCGCCCAGAGCGGACCGTCGCCGCTCGGCATCGTTCCGACGCCAACGCCCAATCCGGTCTCGGTCTCGATCTGGACGGATAAGACGGCCTACGCGATCGGCGAGAACGTAACGATCACGTACACGATCAGCCAGGCCGCGTACATCTACATTCTCGATTTCCAGCCGGACGGCATCGTGCGGCAGGTCTTCCCGAACCAGTATTCGACGTCGTCGAACTACGTCAGCGCGGGCAGTCACACGCTCCCCGACGGCATGTACAAGTTCACCGTCTACCCGCCAACGGGCACGGAGCAGCTGCAGATCATCGCGAGCGGAGTGCCGCTGAACCTGGCGCCGGCGTCGTACAGCGAGCCGTTCCCGATGGTTGGATCCAGCCCGCGCGCCGCGGCCATGAGCGTGCAGGTGCAGATCAAGGGCATCACTCCCGAGCCTCAGTGGGCCACAGCGTGGACGTCGTTCGTCATCCTCTCGTCGTACGGGTACACGCCGTACACGCCACCCACTCCGTACACTCCATACACGCCGCCGACTCCCCCCACGCCACCGAGCGGCTACTACTTCTACCCGCCGTTCCCCGGCTACCCCGGCGGAACATGGTATTGGCAAGGCGGCGCGTGGCACTACGGCCTGCCGGCGAGCGGGATGTACTGGTACTTCGGCCCGGACATGATGTGGCACTTCCGCATCACGATTCACTTCGGAATCGGAGGCTAAACAAGAAACTGGTGGGGCCGTTGTACCTCCTCGGGACTCGGCCTCGCAGGAGGGCCCTGGCTGCGGCCAGGGCTTTCCTTTGGGTCCAAAGGTCTACTTCCGCATGCACCTGATCGGGTACTTCGAGGGGATCGAGTCGGAGCGAGGAATCGAGTGGCGATGTGCCGACTCGATGTCGCTGCGTGAGTTCTTGGGGCTGGAACTGACGGAGCGGGTACCCGATCACTCGACGCTGTCGAGGATGCGAATGCGGCTGCCGTTGGACGTTCACCAGCAGGCGTTTGTGTTGATCTTGGGGATCGTCGAACGGAAGGGTCTGCTGCGTGGGCGGGTGAGCGGAGTGGATTCGACGTTCCTGCGTGCAGACGCGTCGATGAAGGCGATCGTGCATCGGGACACGGAAGAGAGCGGGATGGAGAGCCCGACGGAGGAGGATGCGCGGCGGTTCGATCGGAGCCGGGTGGGGAAGAGAAGCTCGAACAAGGAGTGGGAGTCGGCGACGGATTCTGATGCGCGGATTGCGAAGCTCAAGGACGGACGGACTCGCCTGGCGTACAAGTCGGAGCACGCGGTGGACTTGGAGACCGGGGCCGTGGTGGGTGTTTCGGTGCACCCGGCGGACCGACCCGATCCGGCAACGATGGAGGAGACGCTGGCGGAGGCCGAAGAGAACCTCCAGCGGGTACGCAGCATCGACGCAGCGAAGGATGGGGACGACGACAACGGCTTGCCGGGAGGATTGCCAACGCAGGGTGCACCAGAGGGTGCGCGAGCCGTGGTCGCGGACAAGGGATACAACAAAGCTGTGCTGTTGCGACGGCTGAAGGAGAAGGGATACAGCAGTTTCATCCCGGAACGTCGCCAACAAGGCAAGCGCCGGTGGACGGGCAAGGGAGGACGAAAGACGGCAGTGGCGTTCTACGAGAGCCGAGCCCGAGTGAAGCGGAACAAGGGAAAGGGTCTTCAGCGCAAGCGTGGTGAGCTGCTCGAACGGACGTTTGCCCACATCTGCGAAACGGGAGCGGCGAGACGTACACGGCTGCGCGGGAGAGAGAACGTGAGCAAACGCTACCTGTTGCAGGCGAGTGCAGCGAACCTTGGGCTGGTGATGCGAAGTCTGTTCGGTCGAGGGACTCCCCGGGGGTTGGCGGAGTCGCTGCAGGTATGCACACGGGCGATCTCGCGCATCATGGCAACCCCGCAGGCCCCGATGGTTGCCCTTCTGCGGGCTCTGTTCCGGAGCTTCGAACGGATTCGAGCGCCGCTGCGCGCGGCAGACCTCACCCGTGCGTTCGCGAAGGCATGAAGAAGTGGGGTGGATCAACAGGCTGCTAGGGTAAAATCAAACCTGCCGGATCCGTGCCACCCCTCAACGCGCCTCGGCGACAGGCGGAGCACGGTATGGTCCGGATCGTCCGGCCCGCCGGGGTAGTACATCGTCCAACTTTCGTTCCACAGAGCGTGTCGCAGTGCCGAGTCATCGATGACCGCAAGATCGCCGACGAGCAACACGCCGCGGTACCGCTTGGGATGGCAGTAGTAGAGGCTACCTCGCGGATCTCGTAGGACCTGAGCCACCTTGGCTGACGAGGTGTTGGTCGAGATGTAGACAAGGAAGTCTTGCCGGTGTCTATCAAACAGGTCCGCCTGATCCGGGTAGAGGGACGGGTTCCTTAGGTTGAGAACCGCGCGCGTGCGCGGGTACCCGTCGTCGGCCATCGTCGTCAGGTACGCTCGGTCCGCCACTTCCACGATCAGCCGTGCCAGCTCTTGGGAGGGAAGATCCGCCATGTCGGCTCCTTGATTCGGTATCGGACGGTGCCATGTCGCGCTGCGACCGGACGCAGGGTCACGTCGCGCCCTAGGCAGGCACAAACTGCAGTCCGTAGATCGCCTTCCCCGCCGTCTCCCGAACGACGCCGACCGTCGTCCGCACGCGCTTCCCGAGCTTGGGCTCCTCGTCGAGAAGTTGGCCCGTCACGCGGAGTCCGCCGTCCAGCTCGACGATCGCAAGACGCAGGTAGCGAACGTCGTAGTCGATGGCGAGCGCGTAGACGTCCGTGTAGGTAAGGACGAGGCCCTCGCCCGCGATCTCCGCCGGCTGGAAGGCTTCTCCGCGGCACTTCGGGCAGACTAGGTGTCTTGGATAGCTGACAGCGCCGCAAGCGGTGCACTTCGCCCCGTAGACTGCCTCGCTCATCGCTCCTCCTTGCGCAGCACGGTGGCGATAACGTTGTTGCCGAAACCGCCGAAATTACAGGCGTACGCGACTTTCGCCTTCTCTACCTGTCTGTCGGTCGCTTCACCGCGGAGCTGCCACGTGAGTTCCACGAGCTGGGCTACGCCGGTCGCTCCGACGGGATGGCCCCGCGCCTTGAGTCCACCTGACGGATTGATCGGCAGCCGACCGCCGAGCCGCGTCTCCCCACGCTCGATCGCCTTGTGGGCCCCGCCTCGCTTGAAGAATCCGGCGGCCTCGCTCTCCGCGATCTCGAGGATCGTGAAGGCGTCGTGCAGTTCCACCACGTGGACGTCCGCGGGCTTGGCGTCCGCCATGGCGAAAGCCTTCTCGCTCGCCAAACGGACGGCCCTGAGGTCCGTCGGGTCCTCGCGTTCGTGCACGGCGTGAGTGTCCGTCGCTTGACCGATTCCCGCGATCCGGACGCGCGGCCCGCTGAACGTGTCGGCGATGTCCTTGGAAGCGAGAATCACGGCGGCCGATCCGTCGCTTACCGGACAGCAGTCGAACAGGCACAGCGGATCGGCAACCAACGGGTTGTTGACGACCGCCTCGGGCGACGTCAGGATGCCCTCCATCGTGATCGGTTGATGGATGTGGGCATACGGGTTCTTCATCGCGTGGTCGTGATTCTTGATCGCCACCATCGCGAGATGCTTGCGCTCCACTCCGAATCGACTCATGTAGAGCCTTGCGAACAATCCGGCCAGAGACGGCAACGTGACGCCGTAGATGTACTCGGCCTCGGGATGGGACAAGCTGGCCACGAAGTCCGTGCCTTCAAGCCCGTCGACCGCGCGCATCATCTCGGCGCCCACGACGAGAACCACGTCGGCCATGCCGGAAGCGACGGCCTGGAATCCCACTTTGACCGCCGAGGCCCCGGACGCCGGACCGTTCTCGACCGCCTCCGCCGCTGCTGGGTACAGAGCGAGCCGATCGACCAGCGCGCTGGCAAGGGCCGTCTGACGGTTGATGCGACTCCCGCCCATGTTCGCGACGACGACCGCGTCGACTGGGACTTTCCCGAGTGAAGCATGGCGTAGAGCGGCGAGCGATGCCGTCCCCGCCAGATCGACGAGCGAGAGTTCCGAGCGACCGAAACGCGTCATGCCGGCGCCGACGATGTAGACGGGCCTCATCGTCCGCCTCCCTTCTCGTCGAGCACCTGGCGCTTCACGACGTCGTCTCCCGGGAGCCGGATCGTTGCCGCTCCGGCGAGCAGCGCGGGAGGAACAGGACGGCGGCCGGAGACAAGGCGCGGCTTCGCGTCGAAGTAGGTCTTCCGCGTGAGAACCCAGGACGGGACTCCGCCCAACTCATGCTGCACTTCGTACCTCTTCTCGAGCGGGTACTCGATCATCCATCGTCGGAAGCCGATGGGACTCTCGGCAACGATGAGCACGTCCGCCTGACCGACGTGCTCGATGTGGTATTCCATCTTGGCGGCGAAGAGGTGAGAGCCTACGCGCAGTCCTCGGCGAATCGTCATCGTGTGGTAGCTCATGCCCACCTTGGCGTCGACGAGGCGGCCGTTGACGACACCCGCGAGCACGCCGTCGATGAGTCCGACGAGCACATACTCGTCTCTCACGCGGTAGCGCTTGTAGGCGAGAAGCTCCGCGTACAGCCTTGCGGCCACGATGTCGTAGTAGTCGCGCTCGACGAGGAGAAGCGGGTAGATCGCCTTGAGAAGCGTGGGAATCTCCTCGCGTCCCACCTGTCGAACGACCATCTCCTCCCCGCTCGCCAAGGTGATGACCTTGGGCGGGTACGGCGGCATCTCCATCGCTGGCGGGCGAAGGAGCGCCTCCAGATCGGTCACGCTGCCCATGCACTCTCCTTTCTGTTGCGGCCCGAAGACATTCGCGGCAACGCGAGGCGAGCCTCGCCTTCCGGATCGGGCGGTCAGACAGCCAGTCCGCCGCACACGATAGGCGGTGACCGTCGCAACGTCAACCGCAACACAGCTCCCGGCTCCGTTCAGCCCATCCTGTTGGGTCCAACGGGCCATGCTATACTCGCCCCTCGCAGAGCACGGCGGGAGGAGATGTGTCCTACGACTACGATGTCGCCGTCATCGGCCTCGGGCCGGCCGGGATGGCCGTCTCGATCATGGCGGCGGAGATGGGGCTGCGCGTGCTGGGGATCGAGAAGCGCAGCCTCGGCGGCGAGTGTATGAGCGTCGGGTGTATCCCGAGCAAGGCCCTCCTGCGCATGGCACACGCGCGCCACGCGGTGACCCGGTTTCCCGACCTCGCGCTCAGCGAAACGCCGCTCCCGGCGCCCACGGGGACCTTTCGCCGGATCGCCGAGCACCTCCAATTCATCGACGAGAAGAAGACCCAAGCGATGTTCGCGAAGGTCGATCTCAAGCTTCGCCAGGGGCCGGCGTCGTTCGTCGATCCCCACACCATCGAGGTCGCCGGCGCGCGGTTCACGGCGAAGCGCATCTTCGTCTGCGTCGGCACGCGTCCGGCCGTGCCCCCGATTCCGGGGCTCGATGGCGTCGACTTTCTGACGAACGAGACGCTGTTCTCACTCGATCGGATTCCCGAAAGCCTGGTCGTGATAGGTGGCGGAGCCATCGGATGCGAGATGGCGCAGGCCTTTCATCGCCTCGGAGCCCGCGTGGCCATCGTTCACATGGATGAGCACCTTCTCCCCCACGGCGACTGGGAGGCCGGCCGCCTCCTCGAGGCGGCCTTCGCCAAAGAGGGCATCGAGGTGTACAACGGGCGGCGAATCAGCGAGGTGATTACGGCGGGCGGTGCTATCGCGGTACGGACGAACGTCGGCGAGACACTGCGAGGCGAGCGCCTCCTCGTCGCCGCCGGGCGGCAGTTCGACCTTGCCGAGCTATGCCTGGGGAACGCCGGCGTGGAGCATTCCGATCGCGGGATTCGCGTCGACGCGACGCTTCGCACGACGTGCCGACACATCTACGCGCCCGGAGACGGGAACGGCGTCCACCTCTTCTCTCATGCCGCGATGCACCAGGGAATGGTCGCGCTCGTCAACTCCATCCTGCCACGACCCTTCCGGCGGAACTTCCGCTCCTACGTCGTCCCCTGGACGGTGTTCACCGAGCCGCAGGTCGCACACGTTGGGTGGCTCGAACGCGACCTCAAGGCCAACGACGTGGCGTACGAAGTCATCGAATCGAAGTACGAGGACTACGGGGCTGCGATGGCCGAGGGCGTCGCAGTCGGGAGTGTCCGCGTCTATGCCAGCCCCGCGGGGCGCATCTACGGCGCCCGCATCATCGGCGAGGGTGCCGGGAAAATGATCAACGAGTGGGGCCTCGCCATCCAGAACCGCCTTCGGCTCCACCGTATCCTGTTCCTCCAGCACAGCTTCCCGTCCATGTCGTTCCTCTCGAAGCGCACCGCCGAGAGCTGGATGATGAACCGGATGAAGGATCCCCTCCTGCGCAAGCTCGTGAGACTCCTCGTGTAGCGCCGCGTCCGGCGCGCCGTTGACAGGTTCAGGACCCACGGGTATCATCCGGCGGTTCTAGCATTTCTTGAGGAGGAAAGACTCTCGTGGAGCAGGGTGACAAGCGACTACCTAAGAGGGTTGGCAACTACGTGCACGCGATCGGGCGCCGAAAGCGTGCGACAGCCCGCATTTATCTCGCCGAGGGTTCCGGAGCGTTGCTTATCAACAACCGCCCGGCCGTAGAGTACTTCGGCGCGTTTCTGAACTCCGAGGAGCATCTCGAGAAGACGCTCAAGGTGCCGTTCTACGTCACGGGGACCGTCGGCAAATACGACGTCAAGGCCCGCGTCGCGGGCGGCGGCACCACGGGGCAGATGGAAGCTGTTCGTCTCGGCATCGCCCGCGCGCTCTGCGGAGTCACCTCTGAGTACCGCACGCCTCTCAAGCAGGCTGGCCTTCTCGTGCGAGACGCGCGCGAGGTCGAGCGCAAGAAGATCAACCGCCGCAAGGCGCGAAAGAGCGAGCAGTACTCTAAGCGCTAGCCGGCAAGAGGAGCCTACCGTGAAGCAGGGCATTCATCCCGAGATGAAGAAGGCCGTTGTCCATTGCGGCTGCGGCGCGAAGCTCGAGACGCGATCCACCGTGGAGGAGATGCGCGTCGACATCTGCTCGAAGTGCCATCCGTTCTTCACCGGCGAGGAGAGGTTCCTCGACACGGAAGGGCGCGTCGAACGCTTCCAGCGCAAGTATGCGGGCGTCACGGCCGCCCAGAAGCCCAAGAAGGACGGCAAGTAAGGTGAGGCCGCCGATCGGCGGGCAAGCTGTCATCGAGGGTGTGATGATGCAGAACGGCGACCGCGTAGCGGTCGCTGTTCGTCGTTTGGACACGAAGGCCATCGTGGTCCGGCCTCTGCCGGTGAACCGCCGGTTCCCACGCCTCGGACGGACCCCGTTCCTTCGCGGAACATTTCGCCTCTACGACACGATGGCGCTAGGCATGCGCGCGCTCAACGTGTCCACCCAGGTCGCGTACCCCGAGGAGGAGCAACTAAGCAAGGGAGGGACGTTCTTCGCATTCCTCCTTGCGATGATCGTCGGGATCGGGGCGTTCATCGTCCTGCCCCTGTTCATCGCGAACAGCGTCTCTTGGTTGCGGCTGGGGAATTCGATCGTCTTCAATCTCGTTGAGGGCCTCATTCGCCTCGCGTTCTTCTTCGTCTACATTGTCGTCATCCGTTGGTTGGTGAAGGACATACGCCGCGTCTTCCAGTACCACGGCGCCGAACACAAGGTCGTCCACACCTACGAGTCCGACGAGGATCTCACGACCGAGAACGCGAGGAAGCACACGACGCTGCACCCTCGTTGCGGCACGGCATTCCTCATGACGGTGTTCGTCGTCGCCATCCTCGTCTTCTCCCTCGCAGGGAACCCGGCCCTGTGGCTCAAGATCCTGTCGCGCATCCTGCTCCTGCCTGTCGTCGCCGGCATCTCGTTCGAGGCGCAGCGATTCACGGGCCTTCACTTCGATCGGCGCTGGGTACGCATCCTCGGCCAGCCGGGCCTGTGGCTGCAGCGACTGACGACGGCGGAGCCGAGCGACGACATGATCGAAGTGGCCATTGCGGCGCTCAAGGAAGTCCGCGAATTGGATGAACCCGCCACAGCCGAACGGGCCGCCTGATTCCGAGACTTTCTAGAAGGACAGCGAAGGGTTCGGCGACACCGAGAGCGGATGCGCCTCTCCGAGCTCCCAGTGCCGAAAGGCGCCGACGGCTGCAATCATGGCGGCGTTGTCGGTGCAGAGCGCGATCGGCGGGAACAAGACGTCAATGCCTCGTTGGGTGCCCTCCGCAACGAGTTGCGCCCTTAAGTGAGCGTTCGCCGCAACACCCCCGACGACCACCAAATGGCGACGATGGAAGCGCCGGGTCGCCTCGAGCGACTTCTTCGTCAGTACGTCCACCACACTCGCGAGGACCGATGCAGCGATGTCCTCTCGCCGCTCCCGCGGGTTCTTGCGCACGTGGTACAGGACCGCCGTCTTCAACCCGGAGAAGCTGAAGTCGAAGCTCGGCGAATCTCCCATGGGACGTGGAAGCGGAATCGCCTTGGGATCTCCGCTGTTTGCCAGTTCGTCCATCTTCGCGCCCGCCGGGTACCCCATGCCGATCATCTTCCCGATCTTGTCGATCGCCTCGCCCGCGGCGTCGTCGACGGTCGTTCCCACGACGTAGTACTCGCCGTAGCGAGGTACGTCGACAAGCATCGTGTGCCCGCCGGAGACGATGAGGCCCATGAACGGCGGGACCACATCCGGAGAGTGAAGCCGATGCGCGAAGAGGTGGCCCTCCAGGTGGTTCACTCCGACGAACGGGGCGCGCAATGCGTAGGCCATCCCTTTGGCGTGGCACAGGCCGACCAACAGAGGCCCAACGAGGCCCGGCCCCATCGTGGCCGCCACGAGGGAGATCTCCTGGACCTGGACCCGCGCGCAAGCCAACGCCTCGTCGACGATGTAGGGCAGCTTCACCACGTGATTGCGCGACGCGACCTCGGGGACGACGCCGCCATAGCGGGCGTGGAGATCGACTTGCGAGTAGACGATGTTCGCCAGGATCTCCGTCTCGCCGCGCAGCACGGCGACCGACGTCTCATCGCACGAAGTCTCGATGCCGAGCGTGAGAAAAGAGCCCGCGTCGGTCATCCGATGTACTCCTGCTGGAGCACCCCGATGAACGGGAGGTTTCTGTACAGCTCGGCGTAGTCCATTCCGTACCCCACGATGAACGCGTCCTCGGCGAGGGCAAACCCCACGTAGTCGACCTGAGTCTGGATTTCGCGGCGAGCCGCCTTGTCGACAAGGGTACAGACGCGAAGCGAGGCGGGATCCCGCGACTCCAAATTCCGGCGGAGGTACTCGATCGTGTAGCCCGTGTCGATGATGTCCTCCACGACGAGCACGTCGCGCCCTTCGATCGGCCGCTCGAGGTCCTTCACCAACCGCACCGCGCCGGGCGCCGTCCCGTTCCCGTACGACGAGACGCTGATTAGGTCATACTCGACGGGGATCGTCATCTCGCGCGCCAGATCCGCCATGAACACAAGCGCGCCCCGCAAGATGCCGACAACCAGGAGCGGCCGTCCTTTCCGATCCGCTGCGTGTCCGCGTGAGCGGTAGTCATCGGAGATTTGCTCGGCCAACTCCCGAACGCGCTCGGAGATCACGTCCTCGCTGTAGAGGACTCGCTCCATCCGTGCCCGAAGATCGATCTGGTCCACGATGCCCACCTTGTTCACTACGGCGCGCGCGAAAGCGCCATCCCGCTCAGCCCCTCATCACGCGGGCGCGAAAGAATCCGTGCCAATAGGCGCGACGGCTATTGGCACGGCGCGATTATAGCCCCGGCTTCGATAGGTGCAACGCCGCGTGCCGACGCGCCTTCGTGGGGTTCTTCGTGCCCTATCCGAGCCGCGCTCGCCGCAACCGATTGGCGTTCAGGACGACGTTGACGGACGAGAACGCCATCGCCGCCTCGGCGATCAGCGGATGCAGTAGGCCCAACACGGCGAGCGGAATGGCCACGACGTTGTACACAAACGCAAAGAACAGGTTCTGGCGTATCTTGCGGAACGTGGCACGCGAGAGCTTCACGGCACGCACGACCGCAAGGAACTCCCCGGAGACGAGCGTGATGTCGGCCGATTCGATCGCCACGTCCGTCCCCGTGCCCAACGCGATGCCGACGTCGGCCGCCGTCAACGCAGGCGCATCGTTGATCCCATCGCCGACCATCCCGGTGACGGACCCGGCTGCCATCAAGCCGCGAACGACGGAGACCTTGTCCTCGGGCAAGACGTTTGCGATCACGCGATCGATCCCCACCTCGGCTGCGATGGAGTGCGCCGCCCGTTCGTTGTCCCCAGTGAGGAGGACCACGTCGATGCCCATGCCCCTCAGGGTCGCAATCGCCTCTCGGGCGTCGGGCTTCGCGCGGTCGGCCACGGACAGGAAACCCAAGACCCGGCCGACCCCTGCGACGCCCACGGCCGTCGTCCCCGCATCCTCCATCCGCGCGATCACAGCCTCCCACGCATCGAGCGGGAATCCCTCCACAGAGAGCCAGTCGGCACGCCCGACCCACACCTCGCGCCCATCGACGCGCCCCCGCACCCCACGCCCGGGAATCGCGCGAACGTCACTCGCCACCGCAAGGGAGATGCCCCGCGTCTCGCACGCCGCAACGACCGCACGCGCAATCGGATGCTCCGAAGCAGATTCGATGCACCCGGCCAGCGCCAAGAGCTCGTCGGCGGGAATCTCGCGAGAAACGATGTCCATCACCTGCGGTCGGCCGACGGTCACCGTTCCCGTCTTGTCGAAGACGAGCACATCGACGCGGCTCAAGGTCTGGACCGCCTCTCCGTTTCTCAACAGGATTCCGCTTCGAGCGCCGCGCCCGGCGCCGACCGTGAGCGCGGTCGGCGTCGCGAGTCCAAGAGCGCACGGGCAAGCGATGACGAGCACCGCGACGGCAGCGAACAGCGCCCGCCCGAGCGGCGACGCATCGCTCGACCCCCAAGGTAGGAGTCGTCCCGCCACGGCCGCGATCTGACCGAGGGCTGACGGAGCGAGCCACCAAGCGAGGAACGTCGCGGCGGCCAGTGCAAGCACGACGGGAACGAAGACTCGCGTCACGCGGTCTGCAAGCGCCTGGATGGGCACCTTGGTCGCCTGCGCTTGCTGGACGAGCCGCACGACCTGGGCGAGGAACGTCGCCTCCCCGACGCCGGTCGCGCGGACTCGGAGCACACCCTCCCCGTTGATCGTCGCTCCGATGACGCGGTTGCCCACCCTCCGCAGAACGGGCATCGACTCCCCCGTGGCGAGCGATTCGTCGACCGAGCTCTCTCCCGCCTCGATAACGCCGTCGGTCGGGACGCGCTCGCCGGGCCGGATGATCATGAGATCCCCAACCACAACGTCGGTCACAGGGATCTCGACCTCGGCGGCCCCGCGCGCGACGCGGGCCGTTCTCGCTTCGAGACCCAGAAGGGCGCGAATCGCGCCCGACGTCCGTCCTCGCGCCGCAGCCTCGATCCACCGGCCGGTCAGGTGGAAGGCCATGATCATGGCCGCGACGCCGGAGTAGTCGGGCACCGACGGCATCATCCCGAGATGCGCCAGCGCCGCAAGCACGCCGGTCAGGAACGACGCTCCGACGCCAAGCCCGATGAGCGTGTCCATGGTCGGCGCGCGCCGAACGGCCGCCGTGAACCCCGACCGCAACGTCGGTCCGCCGGCGATGAAGACAGCCGGAGCCGCCAGAACCAGCATCCCGAAGTGAAAAGCAAGAGGCGAAGGCCACATCACTCCCCACGCCATCTCAGGGATCATCCATGCGACGATCGGCAACGCAAGGGCCCACGCCACCGCCGCGCGGCGCCGCGCGCCCCTCGCACGCTCTACGTCTCGCTCGACGAGGGTGTCCGGCGTCGCGGTCGGCTCTTCGCGCGTTGCCTTGTAGCCGGCCGCGCGCACCGCCGCGATGAGGGCGTCGTCGGAGACATCGCCGGATACGTCGACCAACGCCTGTTCGTTGACGAGATCGACGCTAGCGCTCGTCACTCCGTCCACGGCCCGCAGCGCCCGCTCAACAGCCTGCGCGCAGCTGGCGCAATGCATGCCATCAATCTCGAGGGTCTTTCTGAGTCCGCCCGGTACCTCGCGCACACCCACCTCCCAGACGACTCACGACGCATCGGATGTCGACCGCGCTCACTATACAAGCCACGCAGCAGGCGGCACGAGCCAAGAGGAGAGCCCCTTCAAGGAACGAGAGGCAGAGAGCGCGTGACTCCTGCCGACTTTCAGGGTCACCGCTCCCAGAAGAACCAGAGGGCCTCGCCGCCAGGCAAGGCCCTCACGCAGGCGCGATCGCCGCTTCAGTCTCTTAAAGAAGGTACGCTTCTCTTCTTGTTGGCGACATCCTATCCGACGGCGGTCCGAGGAATCAAGTCGCCCCCACTGAGGCCATGGTCGAGTGACGCTTGGGACTACGCTACGACCCACTCCGGGCGCAGCATGGACAGGAGGACGAGGTCGATGAACGCGTCCCGTTCGAACTCGTAATCCCTCAGGGTTCCCTCTCTCCGGAAACCTCGCCGTTCGAGAACGCGTAGGCAGGCGGCATTGCGCGGATCGACGAGCGCCTCGACCCGGTGAAGATCCTTCGAGACGAACCCGTACTGCAGGGTGGCCGTGAGCGCTTCGGTCATGAGCCCGCGTCCCCACGACGGCTTGGCCAACAGGAAGCCGATCTCGGCCCGCGCGTGGTCCGGGGCGAAGTCGAAGAAGCCGATGTCTCCAACGTACTCGTCACGCTCTCGTTCGGTGATGATCCAGCGAATGCCCTCGCCGGACGACGCCTGCTCACGAAACGCACGGATCTCCTCCATTGCCTCCCGCCGGGTGCCGAGAGGCTCCGTGCCAAAGTAGAGCATGGTTTCGTCATCGCGCCACGCGGCGAGGAGTCGCTCGGCGTCCGAGCGGCGCGGCTCGCGCAACCGCAGCCTCTCCGTTTCCAAAACCGGGAACCTGTGCCCCACGCCGTTCTCCTCCCGCCCCACGAGTTGACGCCTCGAATGGAGACTCGCCGCGTAATCATCGTCCTGGAGCGCCGACGAACGCAAGAACTCTTCATGACGCGAGACGCTCTCCAGCTCATGGGGAGGTGCGTCCGGGTGGATCGGCTGATGAAGTCGCGCTACTCCGCTCCCCGTGCGGCCCCGTCGGCCACTCCGTGCGTGCGTCCCTTCCAGGATCCGCCCCGCCCGGCCGCGTGCCTCCAGGCGGAGTCGACCGTCATAGCCACGTAGAGCACACCGGCCCACGGGAGCAGGAGAGCTGGCCAGCGGCCGGCACCGTGGTGCCGCAGTATCGGAAGGAAGCTCAGCCCCATCAGGCTCCACGCGGCCAACCCAAGCCACGCCAGCGTGACGGCTCCCGGCACGGCGAACGCCGAAGCGACGAGCCCGGCCACAAGGGCGGCGGGACCGACGGCGTAGAGGAAGAGCATGCCGAAGACAGTGCCCAGCACTAGGAGGGGCGAGTGGCGCAGTTGGGTGTAGGCGGATCGGGCGACCATGTCCCACGTGCTGCGGAGCGTTCCGTACAGCCGCACGCTCCGGACCGAGCTCGTGAACCCGAGCCAGACGCGCCCTCCCGACCGCTTGATCAGTCGTCCGAGAGCGCAGTCGTCGATCAGGGCTGCACGAATGCGTTCCACGCCACCCGCCCGTTCGAGCGCCTCGCGCCGCACGAGCATGCAGCCGCCGGCCGCGCCCGCAGCACGGCGGCGCTCGTCGTTGACGAAGCGGAAGGGGTAGAGCTTCGAGAAGAAGTAGACGAAGGCCGGGATGAGCAGGCGATCCCAACGCGTGTCCACTCGCAGCCGCGCCATGAGGGAGACGAGGTCCACGCGATCCGCCTCGGCCTTCGCCACAAGCGCACGGAGGATGCCTACATCGTGGACGATGTCGGCATCCGTGAACCAGAGATAGTCAGCCCTTCGGGCGGCAGGCCGCGACGCCCCCTGCGCCATCGCCCACACCTTGCCCGCCCAGCCGGCCGGCAGCGGCTCTCCGTGTACGATCGAGAGGCGATCGGCGCACCCGAGGCGCGTCGCGGCGGCCCCCGCTACGTCGGCCGTCGAATCCTCGCTCCGATCGCTCACCAGGACGACGTGGAAGGGACCGGAGTAGTCCTGGGAGAGAACCGTCGGAAGGGACTCTCCGATCACGCTCTCCTCGTTCCGCGCCGGGATCACAGCGACGACAGAAGGCCAACCATTCCGAGGACTTGGGCTCTCTGGAGGAGACTCATCGAGCAGCGGACGCGCTTGCCAGTACCCCCCACGGAACAAGAGGAGCGCAATCCACGAAACGAGACTCCCCGCGGCGACTGCCCAGGCAACGCCCATCTCCCCCTCCCCCGGGTGGATCGTACACGGTCTTCGGAACCCCCGCAGGACACGGACGTGGGCCAACGCAAGGTGTCTTGACCCACTGCTCTGCCTATGCTCTACTGGTGGGGGAGGTTCCACGGGGCGAATCGTCGGTCGGCTTGCGGTTGTAGTCCTTCTCGCCTCGCTCACCGGATGCACGGAGCCCGTCGTGCTGCACGCGTCCGTCGATCCGCCGCGCGGGCACGTCCCGTACGCGGCGCGCATCGTCTGGTCGTCGCTTCCCGGAACGTACACAGTTGAGCTGCCTGACGGGACCACGATGACGTCGGAGGAACATGAGTCTGACGTGGTGGTCGATCGACTCGAGTGGGAAGCGAGGGTCACGTGGACCGACAGCCGCCAGGTGCGCGTTGAAAACGTGCTCGCCGAAGGAACGAACACACCGCCGAGCATCCTCCTGCCGCGCATCAACGGGGACGCCTACCTTTGGACTCTGCGCCCCCGCGAGCAGACGCTCATCGACTTCACCCACCACACCGGCGGCCTGTCCGGCCCCGAGTCGGGCGTGGTTCACGACGGGGCGTGGCGCGTCGTTGAAATTCGCGTCGAACCCAAGCTGAAGGCCATCTGTGGTGAGCCCATGGCGAACTCGATCCACACCCCTCCGTGGGAAGAAGGGACGTATCACGCCCTTTTTCATGGCCAACTCGTTGACAACGCGTGCCTCGTCTACCCGCTCTACACGGCTGAGACCGCTCCCACCGGCCGCCCCTATGCGCCGGAGGCCCTGCCCGGTTACGACTACGACAGTGCGCGGAACCGCAACGTGCTCGTCGGCGTGGAGTTCCCCGAGCAGACGGCCGCCATCATCGTCGTGGTCGAGGATGATTGGGGACGACGGACGAGCGCCTCGTTCCCGGTGACGGTCGCGGCGAGTTCTTTCTGGGATTCTCCAAATTCGGGAGACACGCACGACAACCCGTCCCTGTTCAAGAACGCCGCCTTCTTCGTCTCGAGCCCGGCAGATTCCTTCTACTACCGGCGCAACTGCCCCGAGGTGTGCGGCATCCCGGAGGCGGAGCGCATCTACTTCCTGAGCGCGGCGAACGCGGAGGCTTCGGGCAAGCGCCGCTCCCCGAGCTGCTTCGGGTACTAGCTCCGCGTGATACACTCCACCCGCGATCACGCGGAAGGAGCCTCCATGGAAGAACGAACCGTAGGACCCGACGCCGTCATCACGTTACGCGAGGTGACGGCAGAGACCGTCGGCCAGGTCTGCAGACTGAGTGACACGTTGTCCGAACCCCAGAAGAAGATGGTGGCCCCCAACGCCTACTCGATCGCCCAGGCGCACTTCGAGAAACACGCATGGTTCCGCGCCGTGTACGCGGGCGACGTGCCGGTCGGCTTTGTCATGCTCTACGACGATGCAGAGAAGGACCACGTCTACCTCTGGCGCTTCATGATCGCCGGGGAACACCAAGGCAAGGGCTATGGGCGCCGTGCGCTCGAACTCGTCTTGAAACATGCCCGGACACGCCCGAGCGCTCGTGAGATCACCGCAAGCTACGTGCCGATCGAAGGCGGCGCGGGCCCGTTCTACCGCAAGCTGGGCTTCGAGCCGACGGGCGAGATGGAGGGCGAGGAAGTCGTCATTCGCCGCCCCCTGCGGTAGACGCGCCCGTTTCCCCCGAGCGTTGAGCGTCCAAGCAGACGCCGATTCCGCCCACGACAACGGGACCGCGGAGACATCGTCTAGGCGAAGGCCTCGAATCGGTCGCTTGTCGCCTTGCAGATCGGGCAGACGGCCGGCGGATGTTGGCGCGCGCAAAGGTAGCCGCAGACGCGGCACCGCCACACGGGAAGGCAGAGCGCTCGGCCGAGACGCGGGGCATTGGGAGTCGTCGCTCGTTCCGCCGCCGGGGGGCGCCGCTCGGGAACGCTGGCCAGGCTCGTCTTCCCTTCGCGAATCTCCGCAGACACGTAGAGCCCGCAGAAGCAGCTTCCCCAGGCGAGAAGGTCGGCATCGCGATAGTCGCACGGACAGGCAATGTCTCGGTCACGCGCCGCATCACCGATCGCCAGGCGGCACGGGCAGGCGCGGTAACCGTATCGGCCCTCGTTGACGAGCAGGCCGTGGGTGAGGCTGCGCGTGAACTCGAGATCGGGATTCAGGTAGTAGCCGGCGCTCTCGCCCTCCTGCTCGAGGCGCGTCCGCAGCGCCTCGACGTCCGCGGCAGATGGAAGCCCAGCATTCATGACCCGAGCGCCCGCCGGATCTCGTCCGGCTTGAATCCGACGATGCAATCGGCGCCATCGATCACCAGCGTGGGGAACGTCTCCCCGCGCCCCAAGCGCGCAAGCTCTGCGAGGACGGCTTCGCGGTCCTCGCCCTCCACGAGGTCGACGTAGACAAAGTCGAACTCAGCTCCCAACTCCTCAAGAAGCTGGCGTGCCTTCCTACACCAAACGCACGTCGACAACCCGTAGAACTTCGTGCGATGGCACCCGACAACCCTCCCCGGAACTCTCCCGATGGCCTCCACGCATCTCCTCCTTCAGCCGCACAGCCGGCTACGTTCACAAAGAGTCCGTCGGGAGTAGTCTAGCCGCCTCGCTACCTGAGGAGAACCCGTGGC
>Ga0315287_10001970_pt1 | contig 19234 bp, 16 predicted proteins | sample YL17G11_0_MG_FD_205037 | JGI IMG/M metagenome (GOLD analysis project Ga0315287, IMG submission 205037) | Sediment microbial communities from Yellowstone Lake, YNP, Wyoming, USA - YL17G11_0 | ecosystem: Environmental > Aquatic > Freshwater > Lake > Sediment | place: USA: Wyoming | collected...
ACCTGGAACCGCGGCCGGCAGGTCTATGCTGGATCTGACCCTTCGCTTGGACACCAAATTGAACAATAAAGAGCGCCCGACCTCTGGAAGACACCCACAACGCGGCCGCCGCAGCGGTAAGCGCAAAGAATTGATGAGCGTGCCGCAGGCCAGCATCGAGGCTCAGGTTCGGTTAAAGACCCTCCTTAGCAGCGGTACCTACATCGTCTTTGATATCGAAACCACTGGTGGCAATCCCGAGAAAAACGGCATCACCGAGATCTTCGCCATCCGCTATAGCCAAGGTGAAGTGCTCGGCACCTACTACAGCATGGTTAATCCTGGGATCCCGATCCCGCCGATCGTGCGCCGAATGACCGGTATCAACAACCAGATGGTGCGCAACGAGCCGCGTATCGACGCCGTCATGCCGGATTTCGTTAAGTTCATTGGCGATGATGTGCTTGTCAGCCACAATACTATCGGTGATATGAAATTTGTCCGGCACTTTGCCAAGCAGACCGTCGGCATCGATATGGAGAACTTCTACCTCTGCACGCACCTCCTGGTGGAAAAGCTCGCGCCCGAAACCCCGGATAAATCGCTGCGTGGTTTAGCTGAATACTTCAAGTTGGCCAGTGGTGAATTGCACCGCGCCGAAGCCGATGCCTATGTCACCTTAGCATTGTTCAAGGTACTCCTCGGTCGCCTCAACGAGCGTGCGGTTAAGCGCATCGACGAAGCGGTACGTTTGCAGGGCGACCTCGAGTCCGGCATGCGCCTTGGTTGGGGTATCCCCGAGAAGAGTTTGGAGCAAGTGCCGGCGGCACCGGGGGTATTCTTCCTCAACGATCATGAAGGCAGACCGCTGTTTTTCGCTAGCTCGCTTAACCTTGAACGCGATATCGCCAAGCTCAGAGTCTTTCATCAGTTGCCCCGGCAGCTACTGCGGCTGGTGCTTAAGTCTGCAGATATCACCACCCAACGAACGCCAAATATCTACGCTGCCGTCTTGGCCGAAAGCGCCGAGTTGGCCAAGGGTAGCCCCGCATTTCATCCGAGCGATTTACACCAACGCAGCGTGCAGTCGCTGTTCATTGCCCATGATGGCGATGGGCTGCGCGTCGGTTTAGGCGCCATTGAAGCCGGCACGATTTATGCCTTTGGTCCGCTGCGTGACCGCCGCATTGCCGGTGAATTCCTCGATCTGATCGCGGCCTTGGCTGAGGCTAAAGTCGGTCGTAGCGGCGTTCGCTTGCCTATGCATTTTGCCGGTCCGCTGCTCGACTTGTTGCACGGCCGCCTCGAAGCTACCCTGCTAGAATTGATGCGGCAACGCCGCTCCTTGCGCCTGTGGTTCAAACCATCAGCGCGCCAGGAGCTAGGTAGCAAAATTAATCTCCTGCAAGGTCTGTCCTCCATCCGCGTGCCATCGCGCTTGCATTCGCTGCTTGAAGAAACCGGGCTGATCATCGTGCCGGCGCCGCACGGTGCTTGGCATGCCCATCACATAGTCAACAGCCGTCCCTGCGGTATCACCACTCTGAACGGCGATATTGAGCGCGAGCTTTGGCACAATGGTCAGGCAGAGGTTTTAGCGGCACAGCTCGAGCAGGAGCTTAGTCAACAAGCACAACCCGAGCCGCTGACGCAGCACCAAGCTGATATTGCGAATGCGACCTTGTGGTTTCTGCACAATGGCAGGTTCGATGGGCGTTTTATTTCGCTCAAACAACTGCGCCTACATGAACCCGAGACGCGCCCTAAGCCGCAGCTGGCTCCTGTTTAGCCTCTGGCTCCTTTACCTCACTCTCACCCTTACTCTGCCCAGCTTCAAAGGCGCTCACGACCTGTTGGTGCAGGGTCAGGTAGGCCTTGGAATCGCGGGAAGGCTTCATGCTCGTGACTCGTTCCTCAAGCATTACCCGCTTGCGTTCGGGAAGCAGCGACTTCATCCGATCCAGAATGGTCGTTGGCCCAATCCAAGCACTAGCCAACTCATTGGAGTTAAAGTTCTGCAATACGTCAGAAAGCGCTTCGTCAGACAAGCGCTCGACCCAAAGCAGCGATGGGATCGTCTTCATAATATCCGGATCCTGAATATTCTGCGCCCGTATCTTCTCTTCGTCAGCGTCACTCTTAATCCTGAGTTTGATCTTCTTCTTCAACACCCGTGGCTGGCTTTGGCCTTGCAGAGCCGAGAAATCAGGTTGATTGTCGGGTTCCTTGCTGGCCCTTGCCTCAAGATCAAGGCGCTCGCTGGCTTCGTAGGCAAAGCGCTCTATGCGCAAAGAAGGCAGCTTACGTAGAATGGCAGGATACTTAGCCGCAAGTTCCATAAGAGCGCTATTAGGGACTTTATTGATCGGTAGCGGCGCCAAATAATAGACATCGCCGTCGACGCCAAGGTCGACCTCATCCGCGCCACTAAAGTAGTCTACATAGTCCCGCAGCAGCACATCTAGACCGAGGAATTTCTGTCGACGCGCGACCTGCAGCCGGCTCCAGATAAAGCGAGCGTAGCCATCGAGCTCACACCAGTAGCAGTCATAGAGTAATGCTAAAGCACCATCCTCGGGCAACTCCGCCATCGCCTTCTCAATGGAACTAAGGTCGCGACTACTTGCAGCCTTCTCATTGCTTCCGGGCGCATTCTGGCTGGCGATCTGCGCTGACATACCAGCAGGCTCCTGTGCACCTGCGGACGCCTCGAAGGCGCTGGCCATCTTCTTCAGCCCTTCCTCGAGGACCTTGGTTTGCCGGCGCAGAGTCATCATGATTAGCAAATAATTGACTACAAGAAATACCACCACCAATCCAACTGCGACGCTGCTAGCCAAAAGCGCCACCTTATGGCTTTCGGTCCAATCACCAACCGCCTCACTGAGATCCTCGATCCAGGAATTCTGATCTTCCGTTGGCGCATCTACTTTCGGCGCCTCAACTTTTTTTGCATCCGCGCTTCGGTCGGTCAAATCAATGATCTGATGTGGCTTCAGTTTATAACCACCGAGCGGCTTCACATAGCTAACGGTAGCGCCCTGAAAGAGATGTGACGCTACCGACGTAATGAGGAGTTTAGTCTCCTGCGATATGGGTGCGCTAGTAAATATCTGCACAGCGACCATCTTGATTTTCAAACGTCCTTGGCCATCTTGTAGGTCGATTGATTTAACGGTAATTAAGGTCTGGGGTAGCTTTACATTGGCCGCCTTTTCCACCTCGATTTTAGCGTTAACCACGGCGTCCGGGTCGAATCCACGCATAATATTGAAGATTTTATCTTCAAGCAAAATTTTCATCTGAAACAATTCCGCACCCTGGCCCATGGCCATTCCCGGGATGATCAGTAGTAGCAGTAGGGGGATTAAGCGCAGAATAGGCATCATTCAGCGGCTCCCGCCCTGAATCTGCTTTAGAGACTCCTCAATGTCTTTGCGTTCTGGGTGAAGTTTGAGGATCTCTTGGAGAATCTGCGCTGCCCTAGGCGTCTCATTAGCAAGTACTAAACAGGATGCGTACAGTATATCGAGGTAGACGGTATCCGGGTACTCCGCCCTGAGTAGGCCAACCAAGTCACTGGCGTCTTTGCCCTTTTGTTCAGCGATTAGGGTGTGCGCCCGCCCGACTGTTTCGATCGCCCTTTTGATTTCCTGTCGGTTGCTCGCCGTAAGTCCCGCGGCACCCTGCGGGGTGGGCTGCAGTTTCAGTTTCAGCTCCCCGCGCGCCTCACCGACTATAGGCACTACATAAACACTGACGAACAGCGGAGACTCAATCATCGCCGGTTCGGACGTAATGACAAAGCTCTTTCCCTTGCCAACTTTTGTCTTCGGATTCTGGCCGTTTGTGATCTGCACATCCTGGTCGACTTGAACCTTTATACCATCCGTGTCATCGCCGCCAAAAAGGGCACAGCCAGATAGGGTTAAAACCATATAGGCTACGTGGCATATTGTATGAAATTGGCGCCTTAGCATGGTCAGAAGTTCACTCGTTTCATCTCTGGCGGAGGGTGAAGGGGGGAGCCATGACAGCAAACGGTCGTAGGTGGCTAACACTATACAAACTAGGGGTTAGGTATCGCGCCGGTGCTGCGGAAATTCCATGATAAATTTTGTATGCTTGGCGCGATCGTCGAGGGTGATTTTTCCTTGGTGCCTATCCATTACAGACTTCACCATGGACAAGCCGATGCCGCTGCCTTGGTTCACGGGCTTAGTGGTAAAAAATGAATCAAACATCCGCGCGCTAATCTCTGGCGGAATGCCGGGACCAGAATCTGCAACACTAATCGTTATCATGCCGTCAACAATACTTGATTCAACACGAACCCATCTATCCGCAAGATTCTGGACGGCATCAAGCGCATTTGAAAGCAGGCTGATGATGGCCTGTGATACTTCGGTCACCCGTATCATTCCAAGCCGCTCACCAATGTGCGGCAGGCAGCTAATCATGGTGTCACGAACAGCCGCCTTTTCTCTACTGAGATCGACGATCCCCTGTAATATCTCAGGAAGATCAACCTCTAAAAACTCATCCCTATCGCCGGTCTGGCCGATGGTCAACAACCCCATAACGATCTTGTTGATCCGATGGGCGGTCGTTTCAATCTTCCCAAGGATCTTAGAACACTCTGCAGCTGGAATCTCTGGGCGTTCGAGAAAACGTCGTGCGACAGCACAGTTACCAAGAATAATGGTGAGTGGGTTATTAATTTCATGAGCGATACCACCTGCCATTTCGGATATCGCGACTAATCGCGAAGCAAACGCCACCCGGGTTTGCCTCTCAACCAGGTCACGCTCAACCTCCATTCGCTTAGTCACATCATGACACATGCAGATGACAGATGTGACGTTTTTGCCGTCGAAAAGAGGTATATAATTAACCTCAGGAATCCGTCCTCTATACTCCAAATTAGCGGTAAACTCGGTACCTTGGTAGGCCATCTTTAAATGACTTATGGTAATGGGCAACTGCCTACGGGCATCTTGAATCTTGGACCCAATCATATCAGCCGTATCTAATTTAAAATCGAACACGAGCTTCCCATGAATGGACACCAATGTTTGCATCTCGTTAAACACCAGCAACAACATCGGCAGCGCGTCCAGCACCATATCGGCATTGATAGGCTTCAAGCTGGCGCTTTTCATGAGGACACCTTGCCCAAAAAGCGCAGGAATATTTCTGGGTCCTCTGCCAATTCGGCATCCTTGCCACACTCCTTACATTTACAATATTGCAAAGAGCTTGGTTCCATATGCCTAAGATCGGCGACCTTAAAGAGGACAATATCTTCGTAGTTGCAGTCAGCGCAAATATACTGCGCACAAATGGACTCTACAGTCGATTTTCCAGCAAATGAATTGATCATATTTAATTGCATAGTGAAATCGACTGAGCACTCAGACAGCGTGATCGCACAGGACACCTGCAAGGTGTTAATGAAACTAATCCAACAACGAACCCCTATCGAATTGATATAGGAGACGTCCTTCAGATTAATGACGCACTTGCCTTCTATTTCGCGAATGGCATCCATAAGTGCAGCTCCAGACACCTCGTTGATGGGGCCAGTAACATGCATTTGACTAATGCCGTTAACCTTCTCAATGCTAAAAAATTTACTCCCGACCATGGACTTACCTAATGCGATCTAGGTTTATGACGCTGACCAACGACGGACTCTATCTCCTACTCTAATAGTAGCACCAATTCACCATTTAATCTATTTAGGCGGCAGAACAAACATGATCGGCAGCGATACCCGAAATGCTGAAAGAGTCTGATCAACAGCGCGCAGACTATCCATCGACAAGTTGAATCCTAAGCGCAATGACTCAGTGAGCCGGTAGTCCATACGCCCGCCTAGTCCAAAGCCAGAATATGGCACGGTTTTAGCGCCGAGATAAGAATACTGACTTATGCTGATGTATCCCTCGAGCGATAGCGGGACCTGGCGTGTCAGCTTCGCTACCTCGCTTTGCCCATCGCTCCAGACTGTATGCGAATGACCTGGCGTGTCTAGGAAGAAATGACCTACTTCGGCGGAGAATCCGGTGAAACGTGCCGAGAGATTTTCGCCAAGAAAGTACATCTGCCTTATTTGAAGTCTAACTATATTTTGGGTGTTAATAAACAATGCAGGACCAGTCGCTATGCCCCACGCGCCAATGCTCCCGCCGTTCGCCTTTAAATTGATGTACTCTGGAGCCACGCCGATGTAATAGGACGGACCTATCTCCTGAACAGACAAGGGGTCGGTAACACCATCATCTTGAATGTCCTCAACCTTAGCAGATTTTTCATCTGCATTACTGCCAACCTTATCTTCGGCTAACCCATTGCCACCGCCAAAGGCGATTGCAGCTGAGCCAACGAAAATGATTTTAACAATTCTTGGCAATCTATTGACTCCCAGGTGCTGCATCCTTGATGCGCCGCAAAATAATTTCGACTCGGCGGTTCTTTGCGGCATGGCTTGGGTCAAATTTGCCATTCGCATCGAGGTCGCGAATGACCGGTTCAAGACTCCCCATGCCCCGCACGGTTATTAGCGATGCGGGAATGCCTGCGCTGAGTAAAACCTCGGCGACTATGCCAGCTCGCGCCGACGATAAGCCGAAATTAGATCGGAGCATAGAATCGCGACCTGGAAGACTACTATCGGTGTGCCCCTTAATTTCGATGCTGAGAAGGCCTGGCGTCACCTTGATCCTTTCGGAGATAGATATTACGGCTTGAAGTCCGTCAGCGGATAGCTTAAAGGTCCCAGTAGTAAAGAGGATTTCAGATGGTATGGTCAAAGTCGAAGTCTTCGCTTGGTCCCCCTCCGTGAGGGTCGAGACCTTGCTCATATCAATGCCCTCGGCGGCGAGCATGTCATCGCCACTGCCAGGGGCAGCGGCTGATGCGGCTTCGATCTTTTGCACGGCCTCCTCTGCCGACAGACCGAGTCCACTGATCGACATTAAGACACGAAAGGCATTGGCCTGCCTGGCTAATGTGTTTGGCTTGGCGGCCTTTTCCGAGGCGCTAGTTTTCTCGATGGATTCAGCGATACTCTTGGAAATGACTTCAAATTTGCCTTCGTCAAGGACAGAAAATGTTTGCATGATGATAAAGAAGCCTAAGAGGAGAGTGATCAAATCAGCGTATGAATAGATCCAACCCTCTTCACCGTCGTGATCATCGGTTGGGGTCATGAACTTGGAGTTTTTGATAGTCTTAGATTCCATAGATTTCCGCTATGCTGCTGCAGAAGATTCCTTAGCACGTCCGCCGGATGCACCAGGTTTCTGCTTCGGAAGCAAATAGGATTTTAGCTTTTCCTCGATGAAAACTGTAGACCTGTTGGCTTTGATCAACATCACACCCTCGATAACAATCGCCCTTCGCAGGTGATCATCTTCAGTCTGTCTCTGCAGGTTTTCGGCGATTGGCATGAATATAAAGTTGCTTATAGCGATACCATATAGGGTAGCGACCAACGCCACTGACATCGATGGACCAATGCCCTTAATCGCGTCCGGTGAACCAAGATTTTTCAATAGTGCAATCATGCCCAAGGTAGTACCTAATAAACCGAAGGCTGGCGGGAATTTCGCCAAGGTACGAAAAATTTTAGATTCGTTGATGTATTGCCGGTAGTGCGTGGCCACTCGGGTGTCGAGGATGTCCTTGAACTCATCATCGTTCACATCTGATTCGAGCCAAGTCAGGATACTGACTCCATCTTTTAAAAAGAGGTCGGCCGTCTGCGCGATTGCTGCCTCAAAGGCCCGTGGGCCTTTGCGCCTAGCGGCCGCAAGATCAACCACTTGCTTGATAACGTCCATATAATTGCTCTGACTGCGGCGAAATACCCGGCGAAGAAAGACGCGAATCAGCGCAAAAACCTGCTCGACAGGGAAGCTGATAATAGCCACCGATATCGTGCCGCCGATGACGAGCAAAAGCGCGTGCAGGTCAAATAGAACGGTAAAGGTCCCGAGCGTAAGCCCCACCGAAAGGACGAACACGGACAATGCAGCGATAAATCCAAATAGGCGGTAGAAGCTCATGCGTAGGACCTGACACATTGGGATTGCTTGGGACGACTGGCCCCTAGTCAAATGATATCGCGAATAGCAGCCAGGTACAGCGGGCAGAAACTTCCTACTGACGGGCCCTAAGGGAGGTCATAACGTCACTGCCACAGTCGGGCGTTAGCGCAGATGTGCAGGTTAGTTCCTGACGGTCTCTAAAGCGCTTCGAGGCTTACTGTCTGCCGACTGATTGCTGGAGTGACGCCTGTCCACTGGTCTAGAGCTCGCTTAAGGATAGACTCCTTAGAGTCCAGACGCGACCACAGTGACATCCGCCGGTTTGGGCTGAGGTAGAGCGTGGCCGCCTTGTTTCTGATTGCTGGCGTGCCTGTACTTTCGATGTGCCAGAGATAGTCACCGGCCTTGAGTGTCAACGTCGTCAATGGCTCAACGGTACTCTTCCTGAAGATTTCCTCACCGGATGTCGCGTCGGTGACGACGAGTTCAAAGGGGGACCTTTCGCCCTTCGCCCGGAATTCCCAGCTAAATACTACAGAATTTTGCGCACCGGCAAAGAGGATTGTCGCACTATCATCGGGGGTTAATAGCCTGAATTCACTGCGCGACACCTTCATTTTTAAATCTTTTGGCTGTCTGAGTTTGCGGACTTGATCAGTCTCCATTTTTTTAGACGAGGACACCTCGGCCGTCTCGCTGCTCTTCTGGATATCAATCGTGCGTATTTCAGAACTCTTAGCCGCTCCCTTTTTGGATATCCTAAGGAAAAATTTGCCGGGTCTGTTTAGCGTGACGACGTACCAGCTGGCTGTGGTGGTGGCGACCACCCTTGGATTTTCAGATCCATGCCACAATTCAATCTGGTAGATTCCCGATTTATCTAGGTCCGGCAGCCATTTCAAGTTCAGAGTGAGCGGAAAATTGACCGCATTAAGCGTGGAATTGTCGCGGGGTGCGATGAGCTTGATGCTGGCATCCTGCCCGACGTTGGTCTTGATGCCTTGCTTGTCTATCCCCCCACTATTACCAGCTTGGCCCGGTCCACCGCCGGATTTATTGCCCTTAAATTGGTAGACCATTTTATTCCACGAGTCACCGATGAACGATCTGCTCGCATCTTCTGGACTAGAGTCGATCGCCGTCACGGCGCCGTCCCCTCCTTCCAGCTCAGACAGGTCAATTTCCTCGTGCCTAATGCTTATCTTGCGGATGATGTCTTCGCCGATACGAAGAGCTGTTTCCTCAGACAAGTTGATTTCACGCCTCTGCGTCGAGTCAAAGGTGAAATTGACGATTTTTGCTGCGCTCCTGTGACCCACATAAATCAACGATCCTTTGGGCACCATGCGTTGCCCATGAACGGGAAGCCAGCGGACATCAAACGGCATGCGTACCATAATCGTACCAAGGCGACCTACCACCAAATAGTCATGTTGAGTCTCTCCTCCACCCATGCGGACCATTGACAGGCGTTGGGCCGGCGTAGCCAGGCCAGTGAGGAGCACCAACGTTAGTTTGCTGAATTTTTTAACTGTGGGGTTCATGTGTCCGCTCGCAGGACGATGAGACTTAAATCGTCGTCCTGCTTTTGAGTGCCAATGAACGTTCGCCATTGTCCGACAATGTGGTCCTTTAATCCCTCTGCCGTTGCAATGTCGCCTGATGCCTTAATCGTATTCAGCAACCGCCTGGTGCTGAACGGTTGGCCATCTGGATTCTCTGATTCGACCAGGCAGTCGGAGAACAACACAAGGTAATCGCCGGGCCTAAAATCGACGTCCATCGATTCAGGCTCCGGTGCAGCTGACAGGCCGAGGCAGTCTCCACCTATGGAGAGTTGCTTAGCTGTAACCTTGCCGGCTTCGTTGCGACTCACATGCACTGGAAAAGGGTGACCACAATTGGTAATGGACATTCTTTGTGCAGCGGGGCTATAGCGCGCTAGTGCCATGGTAGCATGCCATTTTGACTTGCCGATGCGTAGCATGGTGCCACTGAGGCTCTGTGCAAATATCCTAAATTCCTGCGCGGCTATGCGCTGGCGTACCTGAGGAGCATCGTCTTTCGGCTCCTTGGCAAAATACTGATCGAACACACCGGCGATGACTGCGGTAAACATCGAGGCACCAACGCCGTGTCCACTGACGTCCGCAAGGCAGACGATCACTTCGCTTTGGGTGACAGCACTACCTATTTCAGCTTTGCGCTCCGCCACTCCAAACCAATCACCTGCTACCTCGTCTGCTGGCACGTAGGTCGATGCGATAGCGGACCTCGCCATCATCTGCGTCGACTTTGGTGGGAGGAAATTTTCCTGAATAGCCTTGGCAATCGCCACCTCGCTTTCTAGGCGAATCTTTTCCTTTTGTTCCTCCATCAATGCCGCGATTTCATGATCACGCTTGATCAGACCATCGGTCATTAGTCCAATGGACTTAGACAGGTGCAGGACCTCGCCGATGCCGCGGTGCTCAATCTTGACATCAAACCGTCCTTCACCAATCTTCCGGGTGATATCGGCAAGGGTGGAGAGCGGTTTGAAGGCGATCGCTAAGGGTATGCGTGCTGCAACTAGGACTGCGACGAGCAGGCCCAGGAGGATGGCTCCTGTAGCGGCTAGAATCTCATAGACTCCCGTGGTTAGTCGGCTCACCGGGGCCTCTGCGAAAAAGACCAAATTCGAATGCGGCACTTCTCGAAAAAAGCCGTAATGCGAGTTACCACTCGCATCATTGAAGGTTAATTGCCCTACCTGCAAGGGTGACATGATAAATCGCCTGAGTAGGCTTTGCTTTGGAAAGTTTTCGGAGCTAATTTCATCGCTGTTGGAGAAGATAAGTTGGTTTGCTCGATTTCCGGCATAGATCATCGTACCGCCTGACTCCTCTAGATTTGGGATTAAACTAGCCAAGGCGACCGGATACGCCCGAAAGCTAGTAATCATGGTGTTCCCAGGAATTCTCTTGACGACAAATGAGGCGCCGTTAACCGCAAAGAAATTGAACTCGTGTTCAATAAACCAGCCGTCTGACCCCCCTGAAGCTTCCATGCCGTTGAAATCGATTTTCTCAAGGAACGTACCTGAGATCCGCGTAAATACACCTTTTTTTGCGGGATCCTCGTGGTATTCGCTATATTTTTCGGAGCCATGCTCAATATCGCGGTACAAGACCGATATCAAATTGTCGAGCTCTAGCATCATGATCGACCAAGAGTCGGCTTGTTTATGGTCGTAAAGTAGATTTGCGCAAAAGAAGCCGATCGTCAAAAAGGCGATCACGACTGCAGTGATGATGGTGCCCATGACGAACCCAAGCATGGGCACGCGCCTGCTACGCGCCTGCCAATGACTTCGGACCAGATCTAGCTTCTGTGTGATGACCATATATTGTCTCGGTGGGGATTTGCCGCTAGCTTCACCACGCATGCGGGTGGGATTTCAATGATCAGTGCGAAATTGAACTTTCCGTACTGATTCTCCTTATCCGCCAATTGGATGCTAACGCGGCCGCCAATTTCCTGCAGGAAGCTGCGAGCCGACGCCATGCCCGCGCCACGTCCGGAGATCTGCGTCACTTGGGCAGCCGTTGAGACGCCATCGGTGAATATCATCGCCGCAGCGTCTAAATTCGATACCTGTGATTCGTGTAAAGCGGATCGCCGCACCGCAGCCTGTCTAAGGCGATCTATAGGCAGTCCTTCGCCGCTATCTCGGTAGAGCAGCGTTACGCCCCCATCTAGAGACCCGGATGCCACGATAGTAATCGTCGCACCTGGGCCGCCGCTTGGCGATCCGTGATCGATAGAATTACCGATAAAGTGCATAAAGGCGTTGTTTAGCGCGGCCGCCGCGGCGGTGCTGATCATCATGCCTGGGGTCGATTGGTAGTCGATGTTGGGAGGTAAGCGCTGGAGGTCTTCCGCTGTTTTGCGGGCTAAGCGTTGCCAGTAAGGCAGCTGCTGGTCTAAGTCGGCGCTGCCTGCTTCTGGCGAGGCAGCATGCTGAGCCGACTGCAGTGTCGGTGAAAAATTCGACAGCTGCTCAAAGGTGGACTGGTAGGCTCCCAGGCTTTCCTTCATCGCCAAAACCCGGGCTACCGCCTGCGCCCGCGTCAGTGCAAGTGCAGGCAAATCCTCGGTCGGTTGCTGGCTGATCATGGGGAAAATCACGTCCTCCGCTAGTTGCGCGGCCTCCGCCAGCTCGGTAAGGCCAGCAGTACGGGCGTTGCCCTTTAAAGTATGGAGGTTATAGCCGATAGCGGCTTGGCCGGGCCGTTCGGGTTCGGCACCAGCGCCGGCTGGCATGGCAGCGTCAATGCGGTCGATCAAGATACGTGCATGGACCAAAAAGTCCTGGGCACCCTGAGCTGACAACTCTAGGATTTGACTGACTCTGGCGACTTGGGCTTTGGCCTTGCGGTTTTCCTCTTTCAGTCTGTTCGCTTCCGTAACGTCTTTTACGACGATCATCATCGTATCGATGATGTCTTGATCATCAACGATCGGCTGCCAGTCGAGCTCGAGGTCCAGCTTATGGCCATCGTTGGTAAAGAGGACAGCGGTAGGTAGGAGAGCAGCATTGAGCTTAAAGGCCATAATATCTTCGCCGATCGAACCGGCGAGGATTTCCATGGTTTGGTTTAAGGTGTGGGTCGACCAATTCATATATTGGAATAGCAAGTCTAATATGGGCTGAAACTCCACACTGCGCTGATTCACTAAGTCTTTGAATATTTCAGATGCGTCGCCCTTTACCCTTAATTCGCGATCAATCAGCACGATGCCCTGATTGATTTTACTAAAGATCGTGCGTAGCGCCTGCGTTTTTTCCCAGGCTTCAAAGGCGATTTTTGTCTGCTGTTCGACTAGCTTTCGCTCTGTCTCGAGGCGATCGGTGACATCATAGCCGACACAGGCAACCAGTTTTTCGCCGGAACTGTTGGTGGTCATTTCGTAGCTTACTTCGTATGCCCGGCCAGAAAATTCGACTACGGCATTGAAGGGGGCATCACGCGGCGCCTTTCTGACATGACTGAAGGATAACGGGAGTAGTTTATGGATCTTGACCAGGGGCTGCCCGATGAGCTCGCTCACATTTGCACATAGGGTATGGGCGAGTTTTCCGCCAAAGACGCTTAATGTCTGCCGATCATCGACTACGATGAGGAAAATCGGCAGAGCTGCTAAAGCTGCGTGAATGTCGACTGTAATTGCGAGCCCCCAGTGCGGACGATGCCGCGAATGTGATGGGATTTGCGCCCAGAGCTCCCGGCCTATTTACCTGATTTTTTCATAATATGAGCAATCGTCGCGTGCAGCAGTTTGGCATCGACGGGCTTGATCGCCCAATAGCGAATGCCCATTTCCTTCGCAGTCAGGCGCAGTGTTTGGGATGTTTCGGTGGTCTGCATGATGATCGTCACCTGCTGCAATCCGTCGGTGGCTAGCATAGCCTTTACAAACGCCAGGCCATCCATCCGGGGCATGTTGACGTCAACAATCGCGATCTCAATATCACGCTGTTGGATCATGAGTTCCAGGGCCGCCTGGCCGTCGGTGGCTTCGACTATTTCATGGCCGAATGCTGCAAGTCCGCTTTTGACCTGCTCTCTTACGATGTCTGAGTCATCAGCGATGAGAATTTTGGCCACTACTTATACTCCAGGAGGCGAATCAAACAAGGAGCCTTTTACCAGAACGCGATGGGACCCGTGTATTCATGATAGCCTGACTTGGCCTAACGGGCGAGTCTCAAAGGGGGGAGGGGGGGGCTGGCGCACTGTGATTGTATTCTGGGTCATTTAAATTCCTAGAAGCGCTAACCTGCAAGGATTGGGACGTGCTTACCCACGCCTTTGGATCACGGTAACATACCGATATTTAAGGCTATCATTATTTTTGGTCATATTTTGCATACGCTTGCCGAGATAAAGGAGGTAGGTCAGGTTGGTAAATGCCCTAGGGTGGGCGCAATAGGAGACGTCAATGATAAACAAAATGATCATCACCACTGCAGTGCTTGGCCTGGCTGGCGGTGCATGCGCCAAAAAGAAAGCCGCAACGACCCCAACAGACACTACGGAAACAACCACGGCCTCCACCACGACCACAATTGCCGCAGGCAGCTCTACACTCGCCGTCGCCAGTTTAGCCTCTGTGCCCGATGCTAGCTCCTTCGTCGCATCGGCGTCGACTACGGCAAGTGCGTTGTGGCTAGGCGAGAACAATGACTTTAATTTGGTCACCGGAACGCCGCCTTCGTTCAAGGACATCGGCGTCGACTCAACCAGTATTTCTAAATATTTGACTGGCGATTTTGCCACCTTGGCCGCAAGTATCGAAACCGATCGCGCCGCGAAAAACTGGAGCGGCGTGAAGACGAGTTTGGCCACCTACTTCGAAGCGGATGGCAAGTGCGCCGTTATGGAGCAGACTGCCCGCATCGTCTCGCGTCTGAAAGAAGATACCAACACCCTGTGTATGCTTAAATCCCTCGGAACTCTGGGCGACAAGGCTTTTGCTGTCTCGTCCGGCACCGCGATCACCGATATGACGACGGTGTTCACGGCCACTGCAGCCGATAAAGTCCTGCAGATCATTGACTCGCCGACTTCAAGCGTGATGTTTGACATCAAAGGCACGACGAGCGTCCCCAATGGCTTCCAGATGACGATGACCATGTGTGATAAAGACAAAGTGCCGACCCAGCAAAATATACTGCTGATCAACAATACCGCAGGCACTATTACCTTCTCTGCGCAGCGTAATGACGGCGCTAAGGGCGGCACTTCAAACTTCGCTCTTGCTGGCGCCATGGTGGCCGACGGCAAGGGTGGTTACATCGTCGACACTGCGAAGGGCCGTACCGTTAACTTCGCTCAGGCGGGCACCTTCGGAGATTTTACTAGCTCTAACCAGGGCAGTCTGGCTATTAGCGGTAATATTTTGAATACCGTCTTCTTTACAACGCACTCGGGTAAGGATCCAAATGGCAAAACGTCGTCTGGCAGCAGCCAAAATGCGCTGAGTGTGCAGTATACTGGCACCAGCACAGATGATTTGGTGATCTACCAAGGGGCGGGTAAGAATATCGGGAGCTTTACTGGTACTAACGGCAACGGTGAGTCTTTTACTCAGGTCCGTAGCGGCACCGTCGCCTTTGCCTTCGATAATACCAAGTCACCGCAGTACCCAACTCAGACAACTTCGGTTTATCTCGATACGGTGACTGCGGTCGACTTCACAAAAGACGCGATCCTCAAACAATCAGCCCCAGCTGCGCCTGACGTCGCCATGGACGCCACGAAGTGTACGGCGACGCCGACCACAGTGCTAAAGTTTGTAGATGACGTCGATGCCGTCCTTAAGACGGCGAAAGCCACCTGTTCGGACTTCCGCCAAAAGAACAACGGCAGTATGTGCAACGGGCTACGCGGCATGCAGCAGAAGATCAACAATGCCATGCAGTTTCGCGAGAAGGCGACCGGCAGCGCCGAGAAGTAAGGCCAGCGATTGCCTACACCCGCCCCCCTCAAAAGGGGCAAAAGTTGAGCTAAGGGCCCGCCAGGAAATAACTTGCACAGTTGGGCACCAGCTGTGCAAGTTATTTCCTGGCGGGCCCTAAGGCTGTTTGACCCAACGCTACGTCAGGTCGACTTGTGACTTTGCCCAGATAAGGACGTCTCTAGCTGCAGCGATCGTTGCTGCCATGTCCTCTGCAGTTAAAATTTCATTGCCCTCTTCGTATCGTCTAATAGTGGCAAAGTCGGTAAGCTCAATAAGCCTCTCCGCACCGTCTGGATAGTCACCCTGGAGGCGCTCTAAGAGCACTTCAATGCTGTGCGTCATGGGAACGGGCTTTTGTCGGGCGCACAGTACAGCCTTGATCGCCTTTTCGATACACTGCTGCGCCGCGAAACATATATTCTCCCTACGACCTTTCGACAATGACTCTGCCATGACCTCTGCCGACTCTAAATCACCTTGTGCAATGCGCCAAAGTTCAGTTGCGTAATCACGACGAAAAACTTTGTCTTTAGTCACAGTTTAACCCCTTCACGATGTGCGACGAAACAAACTCCTCCCCGGTCCTTAGCCTCGTCAAAATGTGATCTTGTAACAAACAATAAATCCACGGGGCAGGGCGCTCCGAGCGGCCCTGATGCACGAATCTGTCGTCGTCCTTGGCGCACAGCATCCAGATCGGCGAATACTAATAGCAAATCTAGGTCCGATCCTTCCCGGAAGCGGCCCTCGGCAGCGGAGCCAAAAAGGATGACTAACTCCGGTACCGTGGCGAGTCGGATTTTTGTCGCTAAATCCCTGGCCCAACCATTGACTATGGATTGCTCTATAAGAGGTGAGTTCAGACGCTTCGCTAGAGACAAGTTTCACCTCTAATTGCAGACACGGACATTACGATAGCATTCAAATGTGACCAAATCCATGATGATTGAGGCCTACCCATAGGTTGGGTACGTCCATCCATCAGGAGGTCCAGCAAAAGAAGAAACGTAGCTTCCGCGGCAGGCTGCGCTCATAATTCAGCTTTATGCTGGGCATCGACTTCGCGGCCATGATCGTTAAAAAGCGAGTTTGCCAGTTGCGGTCGTGTCAGCTACATTGGGTTCACTTTTGACCCAAAACGCGAGGCGATCACTATGGCCGGCGACTCCGATAGCAAGTTCATCTGGATGGACGGCAAACTCATACCCTTCGATGCAGCACAGGTCCATGTCCTCTCGCACAGCTTGCATTATGGCTCGGCGGCATTTGAGGGCATCCGTGCCTACCAGACTAAGGACGGCCGTACGGCGATCTTCCGGGCCGCTGAACATATGCACCGTTTTGAGCGCTCGACGCGGATCTTCGGCGGTAGCTTACCCTATACCAGCGCGCAGCTAATCACGGCGATGCGTGAGCTGGTTAAGGCCAATGGCTTCACCGCCTGCTACTTACGTCCGCTGTCCTATATCGGCAATGAGACCCGCGGTCTGAAATTGCCGCCCGAGCCGACGATGCGGGTCGCTCTAGCCTCATGGGAGTGGGGCAAGTACCTCGGTACCGACGCTTTGACTAACGGCATCAAGGTCTGCGTTGCCAGCTTCCGCCGGCCCGATGTCGCCAGCGCTCTACCTTGGGCCAAGCTTTCGGGTAACTACCTCAATTCGATCATGGCGCGGCGGGAGGCCTCCTTGAATGGCTATGACGAGGCCATTTTGCTTGATCACCAAGGCTTTGTCTCCGAGGGGTCGGGGGAAAATATATTCATCGTGCAGCGCGGCGAACTGCTGACACCGGCTGCTGGCGGCGTATTGCTTGGGATTACCAGAGACTGTATTTTCGCCTTTGCCAAGCAAGCCGGGTTAACGGTGAAGGAGCAGGCGATTACCAGGAATCAGCTCTATGAAGCCGACGAGGTATTCTTTACCGGGACTGCGGCGGAGATCACCCCGATCACCAATATTGATGGGCATCGCATCGGTAATGGCAAGCCTGGACCCATCAGCCTGAAGATGGCCAAGGTCTTTGAAGACTGCACGACGGGTGTCATGAAGGGATATGAAGACTGGCTAACCTACGTCTAAATTGCGGCTAGGGCGTTGACCTACCTGAAATGGGAAGTCACAATGGCATTTTTCCAGGAATAATGCCATCATGGTGAGCAGAGGCAGTAATATGAAGGAATATCAGAGGGTTATAAGAGAGGCGCCGGGCTCCTTTTTCCTCTTTGGGCCACGAGGAACAGGAAAAAGCAGCTGGATCCGCCTCGCCTTCCCTGACGCCTATGTCATCAATCTCCTGGATGAAAAGCTCTTTCAATCCTACCTTGTCGATATTGGACTCTTTGCTCAGACGCTGCGGGCTCTCCCGCAAGGATCCACCGTCGTCGTCGATGAAGTCCAGCGCCTCCCATCACTGCTCAACGAGGTGCACCGATTCATCGAGGAGCGCTCCTTTCGCTTTATCCTCTCTGGCTCAAGTGCACGCAAACTCAAACAACAAGGCACCAACTTGCTCGCGGGTCGAGCACTGCGCCGCGACTTATTTCCCTTCCTACCGCAAGAGCTCGGAGCTGATTTTGACCTCGACCGTGTGCTCGCCTATGGTTCCATCCCCGTGATCTGGAGCCAGAACAGTAACCCCGAAGCTCTAGAAGTCTACGTTCAGACCTACCTCAAGCAGGAGATTCAAGCCGAGGCGCAGATTCGGAATCTGCCGAGCTTCGCGCGTTTTCTAAATATTGCCGCTTTATTTCACGGCCAAGTGCTCAACGCGTCTAGCCTTGCCCGCGATGCGGGGGTGCAGCGTACGACGGTCGCGAGTTACCTAGATGTTCTCGAAGACACGCTGATGATTTTTCGGTTGCCAGGCTATAAGGCCAACATCCGCGTCAAAGAACGAAGCCACCCCAAGCTCTATTGGTTCGATGCCGGCGTTGTCCGAGCCATCAAAAATCAACTGCATCCCCTATCAATCGAGGAAAAAGGAGCGCTTTTCGAAGGGTTTATCGCCGGAGTCCTCCGAGCGTACAAGAGCTATCACAGGCTCTTTGATGACTGGGCGTACTGGTCGGCGCAACAACATGAAATCGATTTTTTAATCTTTCGCGGCGACTCCTGCGTCGCCATTGAGGTAAAAGCCAGCGCTAGGTTTCGTGACGACTACTGCTCAGGGCTCGAAGCCTTTTCGCTATCAAAACCAAGCGCCCGGTGCCGGCGACGGATCGTGGTCTACTTGGGTCATCAACGGCTAAAAACCAGCACCGGTGTTGAAATCCTGCCACTGGCAGACTTCTTGAGCGAATTGGAATCGGCGACGATCTTTCCGGCTTAAGGCCTCATGATCACAGCCATTTAAGGCCATTCAGCGCCCTAGGCACCGGTCATGAAATACCTTGCCGATTTGCCGGGTAGCTGTTGGCCAAAAAAGCCGGCTATGTCCCGACGGGCGCTAAAGTATTTTCCGGGGCAGCCGATTACCTCCTGTGATCTTTATTTCTAGAGGAGGGGTTATGTTGCGGGCTCTAGCCCTTGCGGTCGGTTTATTAACGACGACCCTCGCCTTAAGCGCGGAGGGGCGCATGATGCCGTTCACGGGACGGCTAGTTGATGACTTGGGGCAACCGATTGCCGGAATCGTCGACTTAAGTGTTAATTTCTACCGCACTGAAGAGGCCGTCGACACCATAAACAAAGTGC
>Ga0315287_10001971_pt1 | contig 19230 bp, 16 predicted proteins | sample YL17G11_0_MG_FD_205037 | JGI IMG/M metagenome (GOLD analysis project Ga0315287, IMG submission 205037) | Sediment microbial communities from Yellowstone Lake, YNP, Wyoming, USA - YL17G11_0 | ecosystem: Environmental > Aquatic > Freshwater > Lake > Sediment | place: USA: Wyoming | collected...
CCCGTTGGCCGAGGCCGGGGTGCTGCGCCTCAGCCTGGCCGACCTCGGCTCGGTCAATCTGGGCGGAGCCGAGCCGGACGGCGTGCCCACCGGCGACTGGGTGTACCGCAACAGCTTCGGCGACGCGCACCACATGTTCGCCCTCTGTGAGCGCCACGGCCTCGGGCCGAGCCTCGCCGTGTTCGACCCGAGCTGGCTCCGGGCGATCCTGGCCTGGCACCACGCCGGACGGTTGCCGGCGGGGGCCATGGTCAAGCTCTACTTCGGCGGTGAGCACGGTTACCTGGGCGGTGCCCCCTTCGGCCTGCCCCCGACCGAGACGGCACTGGCCGCCTACCTGGAGCTGCTCGACGGCACGGATCTGCCGTGGTCGGTGTCGGTGTTCGGCGGCGACCTGCTGGCCACGCCCCTCGTCGATGCGGCCCTGGCCCGAGGCGGCCACCTCCACCTGGGCCTGGAGTGCCACCCCGGTGACGGCGACCACTCGCCCACGAACGCCGAGCTGGTCACCGCCGCCGTCGTCCGGGCGGGGGCCGCCGGCCGCCCGGTCGCCACGCCGGACCAGACCGTGGAGCTGCTGGGGTTGCCGTCCCGCTGACCCGCGGCGTCCTCGGGGGGGCGGACCCGACCAGCCGGCCGTCGGTGTGGGCCGATGCCGCGGTGAGCAACGTCCCCCCTGAGTCAGGGGGCGAGGGCGTAGGTGTCCATCAGGGCCAGCACCTCGTTCCAGACCGCCTCGAAGCGCTCAGGATCGCCGTGGGGCCGGCGGATCATGTCGTGGGCGAACTCGGCCTGCTTCTCGCTGGTCGTGGACTTGCCGTGCAGGCGGGTGGCCCCGGCGGAGAAGTCGCGCACCAGCACGTCGAAGATCGCCTCGACGGTGCTTTGCGCGATGCCGTGGAGCTCGACGGCCTCGAGGATGAGCTGGCCGTAGACCACGAGGGAGAACAACTCGCCGAGGGCGAGGAGGAAGTCGATGTCGGCGGCCTGGCCGTCGTCGGGGGCGGCGGCTTCGAGCATCGTGCGGAACGTCTCGACCTGGCCCCGGAACACGTCGACGTTCGGTGAGTCGAAGCGGTCGAAGGTGGCCGCCCAGTCATGGAAACAGATCTTGCCCAGTCCCCGGGTCGGCGCCTGTTCGAAGAGGTAGGCGTCGTGGCCGGCGTCCTGGCGCACCGGGATGTCGGGGTACTCGGCCGGGTTGAAGAAGTAGTTGGGCATGAACTTCACGATCAGGGCGATGTTGACGTGGACCGTGCCCTCGAGCTTCGGCAGGGCCCGGATGTGGCGGGCGGCCATGTTGAAGTAGGTGTCCTTCTCGAAGCCCTTGGCCGCGATGACGTCCCAGAGGGCGTTGACGACGTGCTCGCCCTCGGTGGTGACCTTCATCTTCACCATCGGGTTGTAGAGCAGGTACCGCCGGTCGTCGTCGGAGGCGGACCGCATGTAGTCGTTGGCCCGGGCGGCGAACAGCTTCATCGCCGTGAGCCGGGCATAGGCGTCGACGAACAGTTGGCGTACGTGGGCGAAGTCGGTGACCAGGCCGCCGTAGAGCTGCCGGTGGCCGGCGTGGTCGATGGCCTCGTGCAGGGCGTGGGTGCAGATCCCGATCGAGGCCCACCCGAGGTTGTACTTGCAGACGTTGATCGTGTTCAGGGCCACGTTCCAGGCCTCAGGGCCACGGACCAGGATCTCGGCGTCGGTGATCGGGTAGTCCTCCAGCCGGAACGCCGCGACGAACATCGGCGAATGGACGGTGTTCTTCTCGAGCACGTACTCGTCCCGTCCGGGCTCGACCACGAAGAAGACGTACTCGTCCTCACCGGTCTCCTCGTTCGCCACCTTCCCGAACACCGAGACCAGCGCGGCGGCGTTGCCGTTGCCGATGTAGTACTTCGCCCCGTTGGCGACGTAGCCGTCCGCGACCTTCGTGAGGCGCATCTCGCTGGAGTAGATGTCGGCCCCGTGGCCCTGCTCGGAGAGCCCGAAGGCGAAGAGGGCCCCGTCGGCCAGCAGCGCGGCAGCCCGTCGCTTGACGCCCTCGTTCTCGCCCATCCAGATCGGCCCCAGCCCCAGCATCGACACCTGCCAGGCGTACCAGTAGCCGAGGCTGTAGAAGGCGGTGATCTCGCTGAAGTGGCAGTTGCGCCAGGTGTCCCAGCGGGCGCCTTCGGCGCCGTACCCGGCCGGGGTCATGAGGGTGGCGAAGGCGCCGGAGTCGGTGAGGAAGGCGCAGAAGTCCTCGTACCAGACCCCGCGGTTGTCCTCGTCGGTGATCCGGTCCCGGCCCAGGGACTCGAAGTAGCCGATCGTCGCCTCCATCAGCGCCCGGGACCCGGCGTCGAGCTCGGCGGGGTCGTAGGTGTGCGGGTTGAGGAGAAGGCCCGAGGGAAGTGACATGACGCCTCCGGTGGCGGGGGAGGGCCGGGGTCGGCCCCGGGCCCGGCGGTCACGGTAGCCCCGGGCCGTGGGACGACCCGGGCCGAAGTAGGTTTCGCGGGCCCCGGCGGTCGTCGGCGGCGCCAACCCGCCGAGAGGGCGCAGTGTCGAGAGCGATCATCCTCACCGTCGACGACGACCCCGCCGTGTCCCAGGCGGTCACCCGCGACCTCCGGGAGCGGTATGCCGCCGACTACCAGATCGTGCGGGCCGGTTCCGGCCCCGAGGCGCTGCGCGTGCTCGACGAGCTCGCCCGCCGCGACCAGCCCGTGGCGCTCATCGTGTCGGACCACCGGATGCCCGAGATGACCGGCATCGAGTTCCTCGAGCGGTCGAGGCAGCCCTCGCCCGACGCCAAGCTGGTGCTGCTCACCGCCTACGCCGACACCGACGCGGCCATCACGGCTATCAACGACATCGGTCTCGACCACTACCTGATGAAGCCGTGGGCACCGCCCGACGAGCGCCTGTACCCCGTGCTCGACGACCTGCTGGCGGACTGGGAACGGACCAACGCCACCCGGTTCGCCGGCGTGCGGGTGGTGGGGCACCGCTGGTCGGAGCAGAGCCACGACACCCGCCTGTTCCTCGCCCGCAACCACGTCCCGTACCAGTGGCTCGAGCTCGAGCGCGATCCCGAGGCCCGTCACCTCCTCTCCCGGGTCGGAGCGGAGGACGACGAGCTTCCCCTCCTGCTCCTCCCCGACGGGACGAAGCTGCCCAGCCCCTCCCTGCTCGAGATCGCCGACGCCCTCGGCCTGCAGACACGCGCCGAGTCCACGCTGTACGACCTGGTCATCGTCGGCGCCGGGCCTGCCGGCTTGGCCGCCGCCGTCTACGGCGCCTCCGAAGGGCTGCGCACCGCCGTCGTCGAGCGGGCGGCCCCGGGTGGCCAGGCCGGCCAGAGCTCCCGGATCGAGAACTACCTCGGCTTCCCCGCCGGCCTGAGCGGCGCCGACCTCTCGCACCGCGCCGTGACCCAGGCCCGTCGCCTGGGGGCCGAGATGGTCCTCGCCCACGAGGTCACGGCCCTCGAGCCGCGCGGCTGCATACACGCCGTGTGCCTGGAGGACGGCACCGAGATCGAGACCCGGGCGGTCATCGTGGCCACCGGCGTGTCGTACCGGCTGCTGGATGCTCCCGGGCTCGCCGAACTGGCCGGCCGCGGTGTCTTCTACGGCGCGTCCGCCAGTGAGGCCCGGGCCACCGAAGGCGATGACGTCTACGTCGTCGGGGCGGCAAACTCCGCCGGGCAGGCGGCCCTGCACCTGGCCCAGTTCGCCGGAAAGGTGGTGCTGGTGGTCCGCGGCGACCGGCTCGAGAAGTCGATGTCGCAGTACCTGGTGGCCCGCATCCAGGATGCCGCCAACATCGAGGTCCGGTTGGAGGCCGAGGTCTCCGGCGGGGCGGGCTCGGACCATCTCGAGTCGCTGACCCTCCGCGACCGGGCGACCGGCGAGGAGGAGGAGGTGGCGGCGAGTTGGCTCTTCGTCTTCATCGGCGCGTCGCCCCACACCGACTGGCTCCCCGACGCGGTGGCGCGGGACGCCAAGGGCTTCATCCTCACGGGCCCGAACGTGGCCGCGCTCGACGCCGACAGCCCGGGATGGCCGCTCACGCGCCCACCGGGCCTGCTCGAGACCAGTCTCCCGGGAGTGTTCGCCGCCGGTGACATCCGTCTCGGCTCGATGAAGCGGGTGGCGTCCGCCGTGGGTGAGGGAGCCAGCGCCGTGCACCTCGTCCACCTCCATCTGGAGTCGACGTGACGGCGGCCGACGAACTACGGAACGCGTTCCTCACCGAGGGGCTGAGCGAGGCCGAACGGGCCCAGCTCATCGACGCCGGCGAGGAGATCCGATTCGGCCCTGGCGACCTGCTCTTCACCGAAGGTGAGTCAGCGGACCACCTGTGGATCGTGCTCGACGGAGCGGTCGAGCTGTCCCGCCAGAGCGCGACGGAGACGATCGTGCTGGCCACGATGTCGACACCCGGCCAGTGGGCCGGAGGGTTGCAGGCGTGGGGGGGCGACGACAGCAGCGCCGGTTATCGGGCGACCGGCCGTGGGGTGGAAGCCGGCCGTTGCCTGCGGGTCCCGTCCGAGGAACTGGGTCGCCTGGTCGGCGAATGGTTCCCCTTCGGCAAGCACATGATCGTCGGCATCTACCAGACCGTGCGAGGGATCGAGGCCATGGCCCGCCAGCGCGAATCGCTGGTGGCGCTGGGCACTCTGGCGGCCGGGTTGGCGCACGAGATCAACAACCCCGCGGCGGCGTCGTTGCGCGCCGTCGAGGAGCTGCGGACCACCTGCGACACGATGCTGTCGTCGCTGACGCAGCTGGGCCAGGTCACGATCACCGCCGAGCAGTTCGTCGCCCTCGATGCCCTGCGCTCGGAGGCCGGGGGAGCCGAACCGCCTGAAGGCGGGGCGCTGGCCGCCGCCGATCTCGAGGAGGCGATCGGCCAGTGGTTGGCCGAGCGGGGCGTCGAACGGGCCTGGCAGCTGGCACCCGTGCTGGCCACGGCCGGCGTCGACCGGGCGTGGTGCGAGCGGGTCGAGCAGGCGGTGGGGCCCGAGGCGCTCGGCGCCGCCCTGCAGTGGACGACCAGCACGCTGAGCGCCAACGCCCTGCTCGACGAGATGCAGGACACCACCACCCGGATCTCCCAGCTGGTCGAAGCCGTGAAGTCCTACTCGCAGATGGACCGGACCTCGCTCCAGCGCGTCGACGTGCACGACGGCATCGAGACGACGCTGGTGATGCTGGCCCACAAGCTGGGCGCCATCGAGGTGGAACGGGCCTTCGGCTCCGCCGTCCCCGAGATCGATGCCTACGCCGGTGAGCTCAACCAGGTGTGGACGAACCTGATCGACAACGCCATCGACGCCATGGACGGCAGCGGCTCGCTGCGGGTGACGACCCGGTGCGAGGGCTCGGACCTCCTCGTCGACATCGCCGACACCGGCCACGGCATGCTCCTGGCGGTCCAGGACCGGGCCTTCGAGCCGTTCTTCACGACCAAGGACGTGGGCAAGGGCACGGGCCTCGGCCTCGACATCTCGAGGCGTATCGTCATGGAGCGCCATGGGGGCGAGATCACCTTCGACTCCAGCCCGGCCGGCACCACAGCCCACGTCCGTCTCCCACTGACGCGTTAGTGCCGGCCTTCGATCCTCGGTGACCGACGCGACAGTAGCCGTCCCCGGCGCCGGTCATGATGGGCGTCGTGGACCTGGACGAGCTGAGCGAGGAGGTCGAGGCCTTTCTGGCCGAACGTCATCTGGGCACCCTCACCACCCTGAGGCCGGACGGGACGCCGCACGTCACACCGGTCGGCTTCACCTACGAGCCGCCCGCCCGCCTGGCCCGGGTGATCACCTTCCGATCGGCCCGTCGGGTCGGCTTCATCGGCACCGGCGCCCGGGTGGCGCTCTGCCAGGTCGACGGCGGTCGGTGGCTCACCCTCGAGGGCGAGGCCACCGTCACCGCCGACCCCGAGCGGGTGGCCGAGGCCGTGCGGCGATACGCCGAGCGCTACCGCCGACCCGGCGAGCGTGACGACCGGGTGGCCCTCGAGATCCGCGTCGACCGGATCATGGGCCGGGCCTGAGCTCCCCCTCCGGGGTCAGCCCTCCGGTGTGGCGCCGGTGATCGGCAGGATGTGGTGGCGGGCCTGGGTCACGTCGATGATCAGGGCCACCCGACCGTGCCCGGTCCGCCACGGGAACGCCTCACCGGTGTACTTGCGGGCGATGCGGTCCATGACCTCGAGCTCGTAGTCCGGCTCATGGTCGATGACCACGCCCCGGAGCTGGACCTCCTCGTAGGGGTTGTCCCGGTCCACGACCGAGACCGCCACCCGGGGGTCGTGGGCGGCGTTGCGGGCCTTGAGGCTGTCGGTGTGGGTACCCACCACCACACGGTCCTCGTCCCGCAGGATCCACACCGGGTCGCTCTTGGGGGCGCCGTCGGGCTGCAGGGTGGCGAGGTGGGCGATGTTGGGCCGGTCGAGGACCCGCCGGATGCCGGGGTGCAGGGGAATGCCCATGGTGCTCCTCTCGGACGGCGGCCGTGTCGCCGCCGGTTCCCAGCCTGGCCCCGGAGCGCCGTCGCCGGGAGGGCCGAAGGACCCGAATCGGGCCTGCGTCCGGGTGCCGGTCGGGTCCGCCCGAGGCCCCGGGGGGCAGGCCATGAGGTCTCGATCCACGCCAGGAAGGGACCAATGGCCCTGTCCCGAACCGGGGCCGGCACCGACCCTCGGGGTGAGGGTTCGCACCGGCGAGCCCCCTCGCCCGAGCAGAGGGGGAGACCATGAAGCAGCTCCTGCGACGGATCCCCTTCCTGGGTCGTTGGTTTGTCGAAGACATCGAGCCGCCCTCCGGCTGGACCGGTCCTGTCGAAGGGCGACGGGTCCTCATCGAGGAGGACGACGCCGAGTTGCGCACGGCCATGGCCGCGACCCTGCGCGATGCCGGGTTCCAGACCGCCGAGTGCGCCGGGCCGGGGTCCCACGGCGATCGCCGGTGCCCGCTGGTCGACGGCGAGGGCTGTGGGGCGGTCGACGGGGCTGACGCCGTCCTTCAGGTCTTCGTGCCCGGTGACCGCGCCATGAACGAGGTCCGGGCCGCCATCCACGCCCACGACCCGGACAAGCCCATCGCCGTCATCGCGCCCGCCCTCACCGCCTCCCGTCATCCGGACCTGCTGCTGGGCGCCCAGGTGTCGACCGAGCCGCTCAGCCGACGGGGTGTGGTGGCCACGGTCGAGGGCGTCGTCGGCGAAGCGACGACCCCTTGAAGGCGCTCGAGACCGTGACCGACCTCTCGCTGGACGAGGCCGAGGCCGCCATCCGGGCCGCCCTGGCGGAGGAGGGCTTCGGGGTCCTGACCGAGATCGACGTGGCCGCCACGTTGCGGGCCAAGATCGGCGTCGAGCGTCCGCCGCTCAAGATCCTCGGCGCCTGCAACCCGACGCTGGCGCACCGGGCGCTGGAGATGGATCCCTCGGCCAGCCTGCTCCTGCCGTGCAACGTCGTCATCGAACCGACGGCCGACGGGCGGACCCGGGTCGCCGTCATCGACCCGGTGCAGCTGGTCGACGACGAGGGCTTTGCCGCCTTGGCCGACGAGGCCACCGGCCGTCTGCGTAAGGCCCTCGCCGCCCTCGGTCCCGGCACCGCCACCTGACCCGACCCGGGTTGGCGGCTTCGGTGACGCGTCAGAGAAAGGCGCCGGGCAGGCGGGCCACGCACGCCATGACGTGGGTGATGGCGTCCCGGTCGTAGTGGTCCTGCGAGCGGTAGGTGTCGAAGTGGGCCAGTAGGGCCTCGACCCGGTCCGGGTGACGGCCGACCGCCTGCAGGCCCAGGGCCACGCCGTAGTTGGTGAAGGCGAACTGCACGTCCGGGTGCCCCGGCTCCCGGCAGACGTATCCCGGCGGGTCGACCCACATCCGGTCGAGGACCGCCAGGCTCCGGGTCTGGTGGGCGACGGCCCACGCCTCGCCCCGGCAGCGGTGAGCCGACCAGAGCATCATCCCCAGGCCGAGGTCCTGGGTGATCACCAGGTCCCGCCAGACCGGCTCGATCAACCCGTCCAGCACGGCCAGCCCGGTGGCCAGCTCACCCGTGCCGCCGTCGAGGAACCGGTAGACGGCTCGGGCCTGGAAGGGGTCGAGGCCGCCCAGGCCGTAGCCGGGGTAGGGCCCGCTCAGGTCCTCGAGCATCTTCCACCAGATCCCCTGGCCCGGCAGCACGAAGCGGGGGTGGACGGCGCGGACCAGGTCCAGCGCCCGCTGCCGGTAGCCCGCCCGATGGTTGCCGAGCACGCCGAGGGCGAAGGCCCAGACCGTCAGGTAGTGGAAGTACTGGCCGTCGCGATCGGCGGCCTCCCCGATGCGGTAGCCCGGGGACCGGCCCAGGACCCGGTCGACCTCGGCCACCACGGCCTCGGCCCGGTCCAGGAAGTGGTCCTGGCCGGTGACGTCGGCCAGTGAGCAGAGGAGCACGACACCGAACCCGTCGGTCCAGAGGTAGCGGGGGCCACCCGGCCAGATCCCTTCGTCGTCCATCCAGGCCAGACGACGGAGCACGGCCGAGACGTGGTCGGGGCCCGCCAGCGGGGGAGGCGGGCCGGCGCTCACAGGCCGAACGGATACGTGTCGGGTACGCCCGCCAGGTGGTGGGCGGCCAGCGGGGTGACCGCCGAGGTCTCGTCGATCCACACGTACTCGTCGAACTGGTGGGGTAGCGAGGCCTGGAAGTAGTGGCTCTGCAGCTCGGTCTCGGGCCGGTAGATGACGCCGATGGCCCGCTCGAGGCGCGGTGCGGCCAGTTCCTCCCGCAGCTCGGGCCGCGCCGGATACCGCAGGGGCAGGAGGAACGCCGGCACCCCGGTGTCGTGGCAGACCCGCTCGTAGCTGTCCGGGTGGGCGGGGCGCACAGCCTTGCGCTGCATCGACCCACCCCAGTCCGACGCCGCCGCCACCTCGCCGTGGTCGGTGCCGAACCCGACCAGGTACACGTCGTCGCCGTACTCGCCCCGCGCCAGTTGGCCGACGTTGTGCTCGCCCCGCGCCCCCATCTCGGTGGCCGAGGCGTCCCCGATGTGGGAGTTGTGTTCCCAGACGACGACCTTGGCGTCGGGGCGGCGGTGGGAGCGCACCAGACGCAGGGTCTCGAACATGTGCTGGTCCCGCAGGTTCCACGACTCCCGGGAGCCGTAGTACATGACCCGGTAGTAGCGCTCGGCGTTGGCCACCACCGCGGCGTTCTGGGCGGCTTCGACGAAGGCGACCTGGTCCCCTTCGGCGTACTCCAGCCGGGCCTTCAGCAGGTCGGTGAGCGTGGCCACCACCCCGTCCTCGCAGCCCTGGAACCCGCCGGTCACCACGGCCCGCCCGTACTGGGCAGGGTCGTGCTCCCACGGCGACAGGCACCCGTACCGGGTGCGGGCCACCGCCGCGGCGGCCGGGTCCACCTGGTCGAGGTAGGCCAGCACGGCGTCGCGGGAGGTGTAGAGGCTGTAGAGGTCGAGGCCGTGGAAGCTGACCCGGCGGTCCGGGTCGTCGACCCCGCCGTTGTGGGCGTGCAGCCAGTCCACCAACCGGCTCACCTCCCGGTTGCGCCACATCCAGGTCGGGAACCGGGCGAAGACCTCGAAGGGCGGCGGCGACGGTGGCCGGTGACGGATGTAGGCGTCGATCCGGGCGGCGTCGGGCCAGTCGGCCTCGACGGCGACGGCGGTGAACCCCTTGCCCACGATCAGCTCCCGGGTGATGCGATCCCGCAGGGCGTAGAACTCCGAGGTCCCGTGGGAGGCCTCGCCGAGCAGGACGACCGAGCAGTCGCCGATCCGCTCCAGCAGGGGACCGAGGTCGGCGTCGGCGATGGAGCTGAAGGGCTGCGCCGACTCGTGCACCAGCGTGGTGACCGCGTGGACCCCGGCGCGGGCGCTGGCCGGGACGATCGTGGGCGGTGCCGGCGGGGGCGGCGCCGGGCCGGCGTCTGACGGATTGGCCCAGCCCTGGGCACCGATGAGCGGGACGAAACGCACGGGACCGAGGTCCTCGTTGACCAGGTCGTCACCCCGCCGCCGGGCCCGCACCAGGTGCTGGGACCGCGTCTCGGGGCCGACGGGGATGACCAGCCGGCCGCCGTCGGCCAGCTGCTCGACCAGGGCCTGGGGGACGGCCGGTCCGCCGGCGGTGACGACGATCGCATCGAAAGGGGCGGCCTCGGGCCAGCCCAGCGTCCCGTCGCCCGTGCGGACGTAGGTGTTGTCGCACCCGGTGGCGGCCAGGCGGTGGCGGGCCTGGTCGGCCAGCTCCCGGTGGCGCTCGACCGTCCAGACCTCGCCGGCGACCCGGCTGAGCACGGCGGCGCCGTATCCCGAACCGGTGCCGATCTCCAGCACCCGGTCCGCCGGCCCGAGCTCGGCGGCCTCCGCCATGAGGGCCACGATGTAGGGCTGGGAGATGGTCTGGCCTGAGCTGATGGGCAGCGGGCTGTCCTCGTAGGCGAATTCGGCCAGCTCCGGCGGGAGGAACGCCTCGCGCGCCACCGCGCCCATGGCCGCCAAGACCCGGGGATCGCCGATGCCTCGCTCCGCCAGGTCCCGCTCGACCATGAGCGCCCGTCGCCGGACGTGCTCCCGGTCGTCGAACGTGGCGGTCATCAGCGACCAGCCTCGACCAGTGCGAGGGTGACGGGGAGGGCCGAAGGACCCGAAACCGGGCCCCTGTGGCCGCGAGCCCGTCGGCCCCCGGGAGAAAGGGACGTACGACACCGGGCGCGGCGGCGTGACGGTGCGAACCTGTCTGGGATGACCGACCCTGCGGCCCGGCCCGAGCCCCTCCGCCGCCTCCGGCGCGAGTCGACGTTGCTGCTCGTGGCCCTGGTCGGTCTCGCCCTCGGCGGGATGCTGTACCTCCTCGGCCGGCCGGACGCCGGCCACGTCGGGTGGGCGGTCACGGCGGTGCTGGGGGCGACCGCGTCCGTGGTCTGGGTCGTCGGCGATGCCCGTCAGGGTCGGCTCGGTGTCGACCTCATCGCCCTGGTCGCCCTGCTCGGCACCCTGGCGACCGGGGAGTACGTCGCCGGTGCGGTGATCACCGTGATGCTGGCCAGCGGCCGCACCCTCGAGGCCCGGGCCGGGGCGCGGGCGCGCCGGGATCTGCAGGCGCTCCTCGAACGCGCCCCGCGGGTGGTCCACCGCTACGACGACGGCGAGCTGACCTCCCCCGACCTGGCCGACGTCGGGCCCGGCAACCTGCTGCTGGTGCAGCCCGGCGAGGTCGTCCCCGTCGACGGCCTCGTCGCCGATGAGCCGGCGGTGCTCGACGAGTCGGCGTTGACCGGTGAGCCCCTTCCCGTCGAGCGGGGCACCGGCGACGCCGTGCGCAGCGGGGTGGTCAACGCCGGTGGCCCCTTCGACCTGCGGGCGACCACCACGGCCTCCGACAGCACCTATGCGGGCATCGTGCGCCTCGTGGCCGAGGCGGAGGCCTCGAGCGCGCCGTTCGTGCGCCTGGCCGACCGTTATGCGTCGGCCTTCCTGGTCGTCAGCTTCGCGATGGCCGGCGCCGCCTGGCTCCTTTCGGGCGACGCGGTGCGGGCTGTGGCCGTCCTGGTGGTGGCCACGCCCTGTCCCCTCATCCTGGCCGCTCCGGTGGCCATCGTCTCGGGCTTGTCGCGTGCGGCCAAGCGGGGCGTGGTCATCAAGGGGGGCGCGGCGCTCGAGCAGCTGGCGGACGGCGAGGTGCTGCTGTTCGACAAGACGGGCACGCTCACCGCCGGCCGGCCGAGCGTGGCCGAGGTCGTGCCCGCCGCCGCCGAGGTCTTCGGTCCCGACGAGGTCCTTCGCCTGGCCGCGTCCTTGGACCAGGTCTCGCCCCACGTCCTCGCCGGCGCGGTGGTGCGGGCGGCCCACGGGCGTGACCTCGAACTGCGGCTCCCGACCGACGTCGAGGAGCGGCCGGGCCGCGGGGTGACCGGGCGCGTCGACGGCCGGCTCGTCGAGGTCGGCAGCGCCAACTGGCTCCTCCCCGGGCCCTTGCCGCCGTGGGCCCACGTCGTGCGCCGGCGGGCCGACCTCGACGGCGCCCTCACGCTGTTCGTGCGGGTCGACGGCGAGCCGGTCGGCGGCATCGTCCTCGACGACCCCATCCGCCCCGATGCCGCCCGCACCGTGCGCCGGCTCCGCCGGTCCGGGGTGCAACGGGTGGTCATGGTCACCGGCGACCGGGCTGACGTGGCCCAGACCGTCGGCGCCGTGATCGGCGTCGACGAGGTGCTGGCCGAGCGGAGCCCCGCCGAGAAGGTCGATGCCGTGGTGGCCGAGGGCCGAGGTCGGCGCACGATCATGGTGGGTGACGGGATCAACGACGCCCCGGCGCTGGCGCTGGCCGACGTCGGGGTGGCCGTCGGCGCCCGGGGCGCCACCGCTTCGTCGGAGGCGGCCGACGTGGTCCTGACCGTCGACCGCCTCGACCGTCTCGGCGACGCCATCGTCATCGCCCGACGCTCGCGGGACATCGCCCGCCAGAGCGTGGTGGCGGGCATCGGCCTCTCGTTGGCGGCGATGGTCGTCGCCGCTTTCGGCCACCTCCCGCCGACCTGGGGTGCGCTGCTGCAGGAGGCCATCGACGTCGGGGTCATCCTGAACGCGCTCCGGGTCCTGCGGGTGCCGGGGAGCGAGGCGCAGGTCAACGCCGAGGAGGAGGCGCTGGTCCACCAGTTCAGCGGCGAGCACCGCACCCTGCGGCCCGATCTCGACCGCCTGCGGGTGGCGGCCGACCAGATCGGCGTCCTCGCACCCAACCGGGCCCTGGCCGCGATCCGCGAGGCCCACGACTTCCTGGTCGAAGACCTCCTGCCCCATGAGCAGGCCGAGGACGCCGTGCTCTACCCCGTGTTCGCCAAGGTCCTCGGCGGTACCGATCCCACCGGGACCATGAGCCGGGCCCACGTGGAGATCGCCCACCTCGTCCACCGTCTCGGCCGGCTCCTGGACGAGACCGACCCCGACGACCCCGACCCCGACGACCTGACGGAGCTGCGCCGGGTCCTGTACGGCCTCCACGCCATCCTCGACCTGCACTTCGCCCAGGAGGACGAGGGCTATCTGTCGTTGGTCGATGAACCCGATGAGCGATAGTCCCGTTCCCTCTCCGGGGTCCACGGCGAGTCGGGACCTTCTCCCCTGGGGGGCCGAGCCGGCCTGGGCCACCATGGACCCATGACCGATCTCGTGCAGGATCTCGGGGGGCGGGCGGTGCTCGACCAGATCGTCGAGGACTTCTACCTCCGGGTCCAGACCGACCCCCAGCTGACGGCCATCTTCGCCGCCGCGGACACGGACCGGCTGGTGGCCATGCAGCAGGAGTTCCTGGCCACCGCCCTCAGCGGGTCCAGCGAGCAGTCGGGTACCTCCCTGCGCGCCATCCACGCCAACCGGGGCATCACCTCGCGCCACTTCTCGCGCTTCGTCGAGCACTTCGTCGACGCCCTGGAGGACCACGACGTGGACTCGGCCACCGTCATCGCCGTGACCCAGCACCTCGGGCTCTACGTCGATGACGTCGTGGGTGGTACCGGCGAGGCGGGATAGGAGCCGTCCCGTGGAAGGCACCGCCCACCCCGATTTCGCGCCTGTCGCCGACGAGTTCGAGCGCCAGCTCGGCCGCACCGCGGGCGGGGCCGCCGTCACCGTCTTCCACCGGGGCGAGCCCGTGGTCGACCTCTGGGGTGGCGTCCGCGACGACGAGGGCCAGACCTGGGACCGCGACACGGTCGCCATGTGCTTCAGCACGACCAAGGGCATCGCCTCCTTCGCCCTCCACCTCTACGCCGACCGGGGGCTGATCGACTACGACGCCCCCGTGGCCACCTACTGGCCCGAGTTCGCCCAGAACGGCAAGGCGGGGGTGACCGTGCGCCACGTCCTCAGCCACTCGGCGGGCCTCCACCGCCTGCGCAGCATCATCGAGGGCGCCCACCACATGCTCGACTGGGACCACATGGTCGACGCCCTGGCCCGTGAGGCTCCGGCCTACGAGCCCGGGACCAAGGCCGGCTATCACGCCATGACCTACGGCTGGCTGGTCGGCGAGATCGTCCGCCGGGTCAGCGGCCTCGCGCTGGCCGACGTCATCGCCGCCGAGGTGGCCCAGCCCCTCGACCTCGACGGCCTCTACCTGGGTGTGCCCGCCTCGGAGCGCCACCGGGTGGCGCCGCTCACGCCGATCGGCTCGCCCCGCCGCTTCCTGCCCCGCCCCGTCCGCCGCGTGGAGAAGCGCATCGGCACGGCCGGGGGCAAGGTCCTCAGCTTCATCCACTCGCCCGTGAACCCCCGGCGCATGATCAACGCCCTCGTCCCCCGGGGCATGGAGGACGTGCTCTGGGGCCCCGACGTGATGGACGCCGCCATCCCTGCCGCCAACGGCTTCTTCACCGCCCGCTCGCTGGCCGCCGTCTACGCCGTGCTCGCCGGAAAGGGCCGCCTCGGCGACACCCGCCTGCTGTCCGCGGCCACCGTCGCCCGCGTCGGCGAGATCCAGAACGACACGCCCGACCTCGTCCTCGTCCTGCCCATGCGCTGGCGCCTCGGGTACCACCGGGTCATGACCAGCCGGGGCCAGGTGGCCGAGGCTTTCGGCCACTTCGGCTTCGGCGGCTCGGGGGGCTGGGCCGACCCGTCCCGCGACCTGGCCGTGGCCATGGTCTGCAACCGGGGCTCGGGCACGCCCGTCGGCGACCTCCGCCTGCTCCGCCTCGGCCACGAGGCCAAGGCCGCCGCCGACCGCCGTGACAGGGGTGGCGCCGCGGCCGATCCGTCCGAACTGGCGTCCTGACCCGACTCAGTAGGAGTCGAGGCTGACCCGCTCGCCCGGCCGGGGCACGACCGCCAACAACCCCTGCTCGACGTCGAGCCGATCGGCCAGGGCCCACGACGCCGCCTCCTCACCGTGGACCACGAACACCGTCTCGGGCGGGCTGGAGGCCGTCCCCAACCAGGTCACCAGGTCGTCCTGGTCGGCGTGGGCGGACAGGTCCATCTGGACCACCCGGGCCCGGACCCGCCGGTAGGCACCGAGGAGCTTGATGGACGTGGCGCCCCGGGCCAGGTGGTCGCCCCGGGTCTCCCGGGCCTGGAACCCGACCAGCAGGATGGTGTTGCGGTGTTGGCCGATGCGCCCGGCCAGGTGGTGCAGCACCCGGCCCCCTGAGGCCATGCCCGAGGCCGACACCACGATGAACGGGCCCCGCCGCCCGTTGATGGCCTTGGAGTCCTCGACGGTGCGTGACTCCCGGAGGTCGAGGTGGGCGAACAGCTCCTCGCCGTGCAGCTCGGGGCGTAGCTCGGGCGAGCGCTCCCGGGCCGCCTCCCGATAGACCTCGAGCGCCCGCAGGGCCATCGGGCTGTCCACGAACACCGGCAGCTCGGGGATCCGGCCGGCCTCGGTCAGGCGGTCGAGGTGCCACAGCACGACCTCGGTCCGGTCGACGGCGAACGCGGGGATCACGATCACGCCGCCCTGGTCGGCGGTACTGCCCACCACCTCGGCCAGGATCTCGTCGGTGTCGTCCTCGGGATGACGGCGGTCGCCATAGGTGGACTCGCAGAGCACGAGGTCGGCGTCGCCCAGGTCCGCGGGCGCCCGCAACAGGGGATGGGTCGAGCGCCCGAGATCGCCGCTGACCACCATCGTGCGCTCGCCCCCCCGCCCGCGGACCCGCAGGTGGATCGACGCCGCCCCCAGGATGTGGCCCGCCCGTTGCCATGAGGCCGACACGCCGGGCACGATCTCGAACTCGGCGTCGAAGGCCACCTCCCGCAGCAGGCCCAGCGACCGCCGTGCGTCCTTCTCGGTGTAGAGAGGAAGGGCGGGGTCGTGGCGGGCGTAGCCCCGGCGGTTGGCGAAGGCGGCCTCCTCCTCCTGCAGGTGCCCGCTGTCGGGCAGCACGATGCGGGACAGCGCGGCCGTGCCGGGTGTGGCCCACACGGGGCCGCGGAACCCGCCGGTCGCCAGCCGGGGCACCCCGCCGCAGTGGTCGACGTGGGCGTGGGTCAACAGCACGGCGGCGATGGACGACGGCGGCACCGGGAAGGGGGCCCAGTTCCGCTCCCGCAGGTCCTTGGGTCCCTGGAACAGGCCGCAGTCGACCAGCACCCGGTCGCCGGCCTCGGTCTCGATCAGGAATCGGCTGCCGGTGACGGTGCGGGTGCCGCCGAGGAACGAGAGGCTGGTCACCAGCCCTGGTCCCCGACGAGGGGGACGAAGGCCACAGGGCCGAGGTCGTCCTCGGTCAGGGCCGTGCCCGCCCGTCGGACCCGGACGAGCTGTTGGGCGCCGTGACGGGCCCCGACGGGGATGATCAGCCGACCCCCGTCGGCCAGTTGCTGCACGAGGGCGGCCGGGACCGTCGGGCTCGCGGCGGTGACCACGATGGCATCGTAGGGGCCGCCCTCGGCCCAGCCGAGGCTGCCGTCGCCCTCGATCACGACCACGTCGGCGAGACCCAGGCGGGCCAGAGCGGCCGCGGCCGAGTGGGCCAGGCCCGGGTGGCGCTCGATGGTCACCACCTGGTCAGCCAGTCGGCGGAGGACGGCGGCGCCGTACCCCGAGCCGGTACCCACTTCGAGGACGCGATCGCCGGCCCCCACCTCGGCGGCCTCGGCCATGGCCGCCACGATGTAGGGCTGGGAGATCGTCTGGGACTCCTCGATGGGCAGGGCGCAGTCGTCGTAGGCGTGATCGGCCAACGACGCGGGCAGGAAGGCCTCCCGGGGCACGGCGCCCATCGCCGCCAGCACCGCCGGGTCCCGGATGCCCCGGTGGGCGAGGTCCTGGTCGACCATCCGGGCCCGTCGTCGGGCCTGCTCAGCCGGGTCGGTCATGCGCCACGCTCCGGGAGGCGCAACTCGGCGAAGCCGGCCTCGATGCCGCGGGCCAGCACGTCGAGGTCCGGCGAGGACTCCTGATCGCCGGTGAGGCCGAAGAACAAGTCGCCGTCGTAGGACAGGACGGCCACGGCGTAGCGGATCCCGAAGGCGACCGGGACGTAGGGGAAGTAGCCGACCATGCGTCGCCCGGCGGCGTACAGCGGGTACTGGGGGCCGGGCACGTTGGTCGTCACCGTGGTGATGTTGCGCTGCGGATGGTGGCGGAGCAGGGCCACCGCCGCCCGGGTGCCGAAGGCCATCAGTGGGGCAGGGACGAGCTCGGCCAGCGCGGTCACGGCCTCGCCCGCCTCGGGCTCATCGGACAGCTTCAGGCAGAGGGTCTCGGACCGGACCGCCTCGTAGCGCAGTTCGGCCACGGCGTAGCCGACGGGGAGCTCGGCCACCAGGGCCGACACCTCGTTGTCCAGCACCCCGTGTCGGGCTCGCACGGACACCGGAACGAGGGTGCGCACCTCGTGCAACGCCGGGTCTTCGCCCCGGGCCTCCAGCAGGTCCCGGAAGCCCCGGGTGACCGCGGCCAGGATGACGTCGTTGACGGTCCCGCCCCGAGCGGCCCGGATCGCCTTCGCCTCAGCCAGGGTGGCCCGGGCCCAGGTCCAGCGCCGGTCGGGGCCGATGGTCCCGCCGATGGTGCTGCGGGGGGTGGGCCACGCCTCGTCCACCCAGGAGCGCAGGCCCGATCCCAGTCGACGTAGGCCCCGGAGGGCATCGCCCGGGTGGGCGACGGCGCCGAGGAGCCGCCGCGAGGCGGCGAGCAACGGCTGCACGAGGTCGCCCACGGCGTCCATGGCCAGGCGGGTGTCGGACGGCCCGGGCTCGGCTTCCCACTCGTCACGGCCCGTGCTCTCGGCGGCGGCGGTCGGCGAGTCGTCCAGCACGACCTCCATCAGGTCCATCCCGGCCACGCCGTCGACGATGCAGTGGTGGACCTTGGCCAGCAGGGCCCACCGGTCGTCGGCCAGGCCGTCGACCACCCAGGCCTCCCAGAGCGGATGGCGGCGGTCCAACTCGGTGCTCATCACCGCCGCCATCAGGTCCTGCAGCTCGTCGTCGCCGCCGGGAGCAGCCACGGTGGTGTGGAACAGGTGGTCGGCCAGGGCGAAGGTGGGGTCGTCCTCCCACACGGGCCGGCCCAACTCGAAGGGGATCGTGTGGAGGCGCTGGCGGTAGCGGGGGATCCGGGGCAGGGCCGCGGTGAAGAGGCCCCGGGCCTCGTCGTCGGTGGGGCACGGCCCCTCGAAGACGGCGCAGGCCCCGATGTGCATGTGGTTGACGCCGTCCTCCAGGTGGAGGAACTCGGCGTCCAAGGCGCTCATACGTTCCACGGGAGTCATCCTCGGGGACCTCCGGCCGCGGGACCAGGGTCCTTCTACCCTGGTCCGCGATCTGTCGGACCCGGGATGCTGTGCCCATGGGCGTTCTCCGGCGGCACAAGATCCTGGCCTCGGTCGGCGTCGTGGCCGCCGTCGGGCTCGGCCTCATCGCCTGGTCCGTGGCCCAGATCGACAGCCCGGGCCCGGCCTCGGTCGACGACGCCCTCGACCGGCTCCACCAGGACGGGGGCGACGCCGGCCCCGACGCCGCCATGACCCCGCCGCAGGGTGTGTACGACTACGTGGGCGAAGGTCGCGAGGGACTCTCGTTCCCGCCCCTGAGCCAACAGGACGGTGACCAGATTCCCGGGACGGTGACCCACCGCCCCCGCGGGTGTTGGACCTTCCGCATCGACTTCAACGCCGAGCACTGGCAGGACTGGCGCTACTGCCTGGACACCCGGGGCGCGGGCCTCGCCGAGGTCGGGGGCCGCAGCGGCCAGACCTGGGACCTCGGTGTGAGCCAGGTCAGCAACGAGAGCCTGTTCGTCTGTGACCCACCCAGCCCTCTCCTGCCCCCGCCGACCGCGGGCACCACGACCGAGGAGGCGTGCACGGGGACCAACTCGGCGTTGGGGGGCGAGACCACGAGCGCCGGGCCCTCGCTCTACGTCGGCCCCGACACCATCACGGTCGACGGCGAAGACCTGGAGACCCTGCACTTCCGGGGCGAGCGCACCCTGACCGGGGCCCAGGAGGGCACGGAGCACACCGAGTCGTGGTTCCGGGCCGACGGCCTGCTGGTCCGCTACGAGCGCGACATCGAGATCCGCAGCGACTCACCCGTCGGGGCCATCACCTACACGGAGTCCGGCTGGCTCCAGCTTGCTCGCCTCGAGCCCCGCCGCTGACCGATCAGGCGGCCTGGCCGGCTGAGGAGCCGGCCGTGGTTCGCGGGATCTCTTCGACCAGGTCGCGGACCAACGCATCCAGGTCGAGTTCGCCCGCCTCGGT
>Ga0315287_10001972_pt1 | contig 19224 bp, 20 predicted proteins | sample YL17G11_0_MG_FD_205037 | JGI IMG/M metagenome (GOLD analysis project Ga0315287, IMG submission 205037) | Sediment microbial communities from Yellowstone Lake, YNP, Wyoming, USA - YL17G11_0 | ecosystem: Environmental > Aquatic > Freshwater > Lake > Sediment | place: USA: Wyoming | collected...
CGTCGTCAACACGATGCCCAACGGCATCAAGAACGCCCTGTCGAGCCAGCACCGCTCGGGCGAGACCATGGCTTCGTTGCGCACGCGCCTGGATCCGGCCGCCCTGAACCTGACGGCCGACATGGTCTACAGCGACATCTGGGCCGACACCACCCAGCCCGGCGTCCGGGCCCGCGCATCAATCGCCGTGCGCTACGTCAACAACGCCAACCCGGCCGACGACCTGGCCACGCCGGTGCCCGTGGCCGGCGTGATCAATTACCCCGACCACGTGGCCCCGATCTGGGCCCGCGCGCGCAGCGCCGGCGGCGTTGCCGGTGCCGGCACCTGCACCACCTGCCACGCCGACCCAACCAAGCTCGACCTGCGCGCCACATTCGGCGGCACCGGCCGCATGGTCTCGTACGACGAGATGCTGATCGGCGATCCGGTGATCAACCCGGCCACCGGCCAGCCGCAGACACGCCTCGAGGACGGCGTGCCGGTGATCGTGCGTGGCCCCGCGTTGGTGGAGAACATGGCCAGCGGCGCTGAAAGCATCTCGCGTTCGAGCCGCCTCACCGAAATCCTGTTCGGCGAGACGCTCAAGAGCAGCGCCGCGGCGCGCACCGCACATCCGAACCCGCCGCCGCCCGCGCCCGACCACGCCGCACTGCTCAATGCCGCTGAAAAGCGCGTGATCACCGAGTGGCTGGACCTGGGCGGCCAGTACTACAACGACCCCAGCAAGAGCCCGAACGTGCGTCGCGTCGTCGCCCTCAGTCGCAGCGTGTTCGAGGCCAGCGTGCAGCCGGTGTTGAACAGCTATTGCGTGGGCTGCCATCAACCTGTGGGCAGCTCGGGCGCCGCACAAGCCAGCCCTTCGTCGAACCGCAGCCGCTTCGTGCTCACCGGCAGCCCCGAGGGCGACTACAACGTGACGCTGGGAATGGTCACCGACACCTGCAATGCGGCGGCCAATGCGCTGCTCAAGCGGCCTTCGACGGTGCCGCACCCGGCCGGCGCCATCGGACAGACCACCGCCGTGCTGTCGCCTGCGAGCGCCGGCTACGCCGCCATCTCGAGTTGGATCTCCGCGGGGTGCGCGCCTTGACGGCAGGTCGCAACAGACTCGTCGCCGCGGCACTCGCCGCGGCGTTCTCGATGGCGCTGACCGCTTGTGGTGGCGGCGGCAATCCGCTGGGCAACCCACCGGTGATCCAGAACCCGCCCAGCGCCGGTGGGCAAAGGCTGTCGTTCGTCTACTTCCAGAAGTGCATCAACCCGATCCTGCTGGCGCAGTTGCAGATCAACCAGGGCGGCGTGGTCTCGACCAACACCTGCGCCTCGTCGGGCTGCCACGACAACACCACCGGCACCGGCGGCGCGTTGCGCGTGGTGCAGGGCGCGCAGGCGGTCGACTTGTCCGATCCGGCCAACACGCCCGACGTGGTGCGCACCAGCGACATGTACAAGAACTTCTACTCATCGCAGGGTTCGACGGTGATCGGCACGCCGCTGCAGAGCCGACTGCTGACCAAGCCGCTGACGCTCAACGTGCTGCACGGGGGCGGCGTGGTCTTTGCTGGTCCCAACGACGCCAACGCCAAGCTGATCGCCTACTGGATCGGCCGACCGATGCCGCAGGGGCAGGACGAGTTCAGCAGCGCGGCCGACAGCATGTTCACGCCACCGAACCCGGCCACGGGCGCCTGCAACACCCAATGATGCCCACGACGTTCTCGCGCCTTGCCGTCGCCCTGCTCTGGCTGGCTGCACTGGTGTTGCCCGCGCAGGCTCAGGACGCCGCCAGCGCCGCAGGCGGCCTCAGCGAGCGCCTGACCGTCGCCGACCCGTTCCTCGAGATGCGCACCGGCCCAGGCCGCGGCTACCCGGTGTTCTTCGTCGTCGCGCGAGGCCAGGCCGTGGTGGTGGAGTTGCGCCACACCGACTGGTACAAGGTGCGCGCCGAGGGCGGCCAGATCGGCTGGGTCCACCGCGGGCAACTCGAGTCCACGCTGACGGCGGCCGGCAGCACCAAGACCTTCCGCGATATCGCGCTCGACGACTACCTGGCGCGGCGCGTGCAGATGGGCGGCGCGTGGGGCCGCTTCGGTTCCGAGCCGATGTTGAAGCTGTATGCAAGCGTCAAGCTGAGCGACACGCTGTCGGTCGAAGGCGATCTCGGTCAGGTGCAGGGTGTGTTTTCGGGCACCAACTTCTGGCACGTTGCGCTGCACAGCGAGCCGTGGAGCGACCAGCGCCTGTCGCCCTTCTTCGGCGTCGGCGTCGGCCAGTTGAGGAACTTCCCGAACCAGAGCCTGGTGGGCGCCTCGATCACCGACGCCAAGCTGGCCCACGCCATCGTCGGCGCGCGTTACTACCTCTCGGAGCGCTTCGTGCTGCGCGCCGACTGGGCGCTCTACACCGCCTTCGTCTCCGACCAGCGCAGCACCGAGTACCGCGCCGTCACGGCCGGTGTGTCGTTCTTCTTCTGAACCTCTTCACAGCGAGCCGACACCATGAACAAGATCACCCTGGCCTGCTTCGCGAGCCTGGCGTTGCTCGGCAACAGCAGCGCCCTTGCTCAGCAGACGTCGCGCCCGGACAGCAACCAGGTGGTCGTGCCCGAGGTCGAGCGGCGCGAAGTCAAGCTGCCGGCGTTTCCATCCAAGGACATCGCGGTCGGCCTGTTCGCGGGGACCTACGCGACGCAGAACTTCGGCGCCGCACCGGTCTTCGGCGCGCGGCTCGGCTATCACGTCACCGAAGACTGGTTCGTCGAAGCCACGCTCGGCCAAAGCAAGGTCAGCGACGAAGCCTTCCGCCAGGTGCTGCCCGGTGGCATCTTCGCCAATGCGACCGAGACGCTGCAGTACTACAACGTCTCGGCCGGCTACAACCTGCTGCCGGGCGAGGTGTTCCCGAGCGCCAAGCGCGCCAAGGCCACCGCGATCTACCTGATCGCCGGCGTCGGCAGCACCAAGTTCAACGACCAGCGCAGCCAGACCGTGAACTTCGGCCTCGGTGGCCGCCTGCTGCTCACCGACCGCGCAGCGCTGCAGTTCGACATGCGCGATCACATGTTTTCGCTCGACCTGCTTGGCAAGCGCCAGAGCACGCACAACCTCGAGCTGACCGGCGGCTTCACCTACTACTTCTGATCGCGCCATGAACGACCTGAAACTTCTCAAGCGCTGGCTGCTGCCGATGCTGCTGGTGAGCGCTGCGGGTGCCGCTGCGGCCGCGGTGCAGCTCTCCGCCAACGCCCCCGACTTCACGCTGCGCAGCGTGGCCGGCGCCAACCTGCGTCTGGCGGAGCAGCGCGGCCAGGTCGTGCTGGTGAACTTCTGGGCCACCTGGTGCGGGCCCTGCCGGCAGGAGATGCCCCACCTGAACCGCCTCTACGACAAGTACCGCTCCGCGGGCTTCGTGCTGCTGGGCGTGAACATCGACGACGACCCGCGTGCCGCGGCCGACCTCGCGGCCAAGCTCGGCCTGCACTTCCCGGTGCTGCTCGACACCGACAAGAAGGTCAGCCGCGTCTACGACATGAGCGCAATGCCGGCCACGCTGCTGATCGACCGCGATGGCCGCGTGCGCCACATCCACCGCGGTTACCGCGATGGCGTCGAGCAGACCTACGAAGAGCAGGTGCGCAGCCTGCTGAAGGAGTGAACGTGACCACCCCTGTTGCGGCTGCGCCGCTCTGCCTGGCGCCTGGAAGGCGCCTGCCGCGCCTTGGGGCACCGCCAGCGGACCGGCAAAGCCGGATCCGCGGCGTCCGCTTGGCCCTTGCGTTGCTGGCCGCAGCCGCGGCTGTGGGTTGCAGCACGCCAGAGCCCTGGGTCAAGCCCTACGAGCGCGAGCGCCTGGCCGATCCGATCATGCGTTTGAACCGCGATGCGCTGGCAGCCAAGCACAGCGAACATGTGCGCGACATCCGCGAGGCCTCGCGCGGTGCCACCGGCGTGCAGGGAGGCGGTTGTGGCTGCAAGTGAACGCCTGGGCCGTCTCGTCGCCGCCCTCGCCGGCCTGCTGGGCGGCGTGTTCGGCAGCCTGGTCTCCGCCGGCGCCGCACGCGCGGCCACGCTGCCGGAGGACCGCGCCGAGGCGTTGGTTCACGTCTACGAGGGCGGTGGTGTGACGGCGTCGGGCCCGGCCGTGCTGGTCCGCAAGAGCCTCGCCGACAAGGTCTCGCTGACCGGATCGTTCTACATCGACGCCGTCAGCAACGCGTCGATCGACGTGGTCACCACCGCCAGCCCGTACAAGGAGCGGCGCAACGACTACGGCCTGGCGCTCGACTATGCGGTGCGCGATTCGTCGATCACGCTGGCGGTGGGAGCCAGCAACGAGCCCGACTACACCACCCGCAGCCTGTCGCTGGACATCGCGCAGGAAACCTTTGGCGGCATGACCACGGTCAACGTGGGCTTCACGCGTGCAGCCGACGAGGTCGGCAAGACCGGTGACCCCGGATTCTCCGACCAGGCCAAGCACTGGCAGTACCGCGTCGGTGTGACGCAGATCCTGACGCCGACCTGGCTGGCCAGCGTGAACCTCGAAGGCGTCTCCGACACCGGCTACCTCGGCAGCCCCTACCGCATTGCGCTCGTCTACGGCGCCGCGGTGCCCGAGCGTCACCCGCGCACGCGATCGTCGCGGGCCATCAAGTTCCGGGCCATCGGCGACCTGGGTTCGCGCGACGCCGTGCGCGCCGAGTACCGCTACTTCTGGGACACCTGGGATATCAAGGCCCACACCGCCGAGCTCGGCTACAGCCGCTACCTCGGGGAGAGGTTCCTGGCCGACGCCTTCGTGCGCTATTACAAGCAAGGTGCCGCGCTGTTCTACAGCGACAACGCACAGGCCGAAACGACCTATGTCTCGCGCAACCGCCAGCTCTCGGACTTCGACAACGTCGTCATCGGCGGCAAGCTGAGCTTCGACTGGAAGAAGCAGCCCGGCCTGTACGACCTGAAGGCCAACGCGGGCGTCGAACTGCTCAACGTGAAGTACAAGAATTTCACCGACGTCCGCAACGGCAGCCTGTACTCGATGCGGGCCGCCGTCTTGCAGCTGTACCTGACTGCCACCTACTGAGGCCTTCGCATCATGCGCACCCTGCTTCACACCTTCACCGCCCTTGCACTGGCTGGCCTGACCGGCGCGGTTGCGGCCCAAACGGCCGACCACAAGGCAAGCGCCCCGGCAACCGTCGCGGCTGCCGCTGCGGCGCCGGCCGCTGCCACGCCGGCCGGCCTCGACGAGCGCGTGCAGCAGGCCAAGAGTGACGTGATCAAGCTCAACCGCGACCTGCTGGTGCTCGAAGAGGAACTGATGTTCCCGGCCAGCACCCAGGTGGCGTTGTTCGTCTCGATGGACGTGGGCCAGCTGTTCGAGCTCGACTCGGTGCAGATCAGGCTCGACGACAAGCTGGTCGCCAACCACCTCTACACCCCGCTCGAAGTGCAGGCCTTGCACCGCGGCGGCGTGCAGCGCGTGTACCTCGGCAACGTCAAGAGCGGCAGCCACGAGATCGTCGCCTTCTTCACCGGCAAGGGTCCGCACGAGCGCGACTACAAGCGTGGCGCGACGGTCAAGTTCGACAAGGGCACGGGTGCCGGCTACGTCGAGCTGCGCATCAAGGACTCCACCGGCAAGTTGCAACCCGAGTTCGACGTCAGGGTATGGTGATGGATCACCCCCGCAGCGGCTTCGCCGCTCCCCCTCGAGGGGGCAACGCCAGCGAACCGGCGAAGCCGGATCCGCGGCGTTCGCTTGAACCAGCCTGCGTGTCGCGACCTTCGGCGCGCGAATCACGGTTGGGCGCCTGACATGCACTTGCGCTCTCCGCTTCGGACTGCTGGGGTGTTGATCGCAGCGATGCTGGGCGTCGCCCTGCCCGCGCATGCCGCTGTCGACGCCGGCGAGATCCCGCGCGCCAAAGGCATGACCAGCTCGATCGAAGCCCAGCCGATCCAGGCCCTGCACTACGGCGACACCCTGTTCAACTTCTTCCAGGACAAGCATTTCAGCGCCCTCACCGGCCTGATGACCTCCCAGCATTTCGATCGCCTGGCGCCGCAGGGCGACGAGGCCGAGGTGCTGCGCGGCGGCCTGTTGCTGTCGTACGGCGTGCATGGCGAAGCAGGCCAGATCTTCGCCTCGCTGATCGACAAGGGCGCGGCCCCTTCGGTGCGCGACCGGGCCTGGTTCTACCTGGCCAAGATCCGCTACCAGCGCGGCTTGCCTGCCCAGGCCGAGGCCGCCCTGCAGCGCATCGAAGGCCGGTTGCCGGCGGCGATGGCCGAGGAGCGCGGACTGTTGCACGCCCAGCTGTTGATGGCGCGGGGCGATTTCGCCGCTGCCACCAACGTGCTCGGCGCGATGACCCTGGACGCCAAGCGAGCCAGCCCGTTCGCGCGCTTCAACCTCGGCGTGGCCCTGGTCAAGAGCGGCGAGCTGACCCGCGGCACCGCGGTGCTCGACGAGATCGGCCGCTCGCCGGCCGACACCGAAGAGCAGCGCAACCTGCGCGACCGCGCCAACCTCGCGCTCGGCGTGGCCGCCCTGCAGGACCAGCGCGCCGATGATGCGCGACGCCTGCTCGAGCGCGTGCGCCTCGACAGCCTGCACGCCAACCAGGCCCTGCTCGGCTTCGGTTGGGCCCTGGAGGCACAAAGGCAACCGGGCTTGGCACTGGTGTCGTGGAACGAGCTGGCCAGCCGCGACGGCAGCGACCCGGCGGTGCTCGAGGCGCGCATTGCGGTGCCCTTCGCGCACGCCCAGATGGGGGCCCACGGCCAGTCGTTGAAGCTCTACGAACAGGCGGTCAGCGAGTTCGACCGCGAAGGCCAGCGGCTCGACGCGTCGATCGCCGCGATCCGCGCCGGCAAGCTGATCGACGGCCTGCTCGAGCGCAACCCCGCCGACGAGATGGGCTGGTTCGGTCACCTGCGCAAGCTGCCCGAGATGCCCCACGCCGCGCACCTGTCGCAGGTGCTGGCCCAACACGAGTTCCAGGAGGCGTTCAAGAACGTGCGCGACCTGCGGTTCCTCGAGACCAACCTGCAGCAGTGGCGCGACACGCTGTTCGTGTTCCGCGACATGCTCGAACAGCGCCGCCAGGCTTTTGCCGAACGCTTGCCGCAAGTCCTGGCCAAGGCGAGCGACAGCGGACTGCTCGAGCTGTCGGTGCGTGGTGCCCTTCTGTCGGGGGAGCTGACGCTCGCCGAGTCAGACTCAGACGCGTCCGCCTTTGCCAACGCAGCCGAGCGCGACGCGCTGGCGCGTCTGGCCAGCGTGCAGGCGATCCTGAAGCGTTCAGGCAGCGCGCCCGAGATGCTCGCGGCACGCGAACGTGCCCGCCTCGCAGCAGGCGTTCTGAGCTGGCAGATGGCCCAGGCCTATCCGCAGCGCTTGTGGACCGCGAAGAAGGAACTGCGCAGGCTCGACAGCGGGCTGACCGAGGCCCGCGGGCGCGAAGCCGCGCTGGCCCAGGCCCAGCGCGACGAGCCGGCGCGTTTCGAACGCTTTGCGGCACGCATCGACGCACTGGCCGGGCAGCTCGACGCCACGTTGCCGAGGGTGGCCGCGCTCAGCCGCGAGCAGCAGGACGCTGCGCAGCGCATCGCCGAGGCAGCGTTGCTGGGCCAGAAGGAGCGCCTGGTGGCTTACACCCTGCAGGCGCGATTCGAGATCGCGCAGTTGATCGACCGCGCCACCGTGGCCAGGAGCGATGACCGTGCACGCCGCTAGGTTCACGCCGATCGCTCTGGCGGTCCTGCTCGCCGCCTGCGCCAGCACGCGCCCGGGCACGCCCGACAACGAGCCGACGCTGGCAACACTGTCCACGCGGGCCCTGCCGAAGGTCCAGGCCCAGGCCGACGCCGGCATTGCCGCCAGCCCCGAGCAGGCCGCAGCCGCCTACCAGCGTTTCCTCGATGTCGCGCCGCGCGCGCCCCAGCGCGCCGAAGCCCTGCGCCGCCTGGGCGATCTGGCGATGGACAGCGCCGACAACCGCAGCGCGAATGCCGGCACCGACCCCGACTACCGTGCGGCCATCACGCGGTACCAGGATTACCTGAAGGCCTATCCGAGCGATCCGAACAACGACCGCGTGCTGTACCAGCTCGCACGGGCGCACGAACTGGGCGGACAACTCGAACTCGCCCTGGCCACGCTCGACCGACTGGTCGCCGCGTACCCCGACACCGGCTTCCGCGACGAGGCCCAGTTCCGCCGCGGCGAGTTGCTGTTCAACACCAGCCAATATGCCAAGTCGCAACAGGCCTATGCCAGCCTGATTCAGCGCGCCACGCCCACCGCCTTCCACGACCGTGCGCTGTACATGCACGGCTGGGCGCTCTACAAGCAGGCGCGGCTCGAAGAGGCGCTGCAGTCGTTCTTCGCCGTGCTCGACCTGAAGATCGCCGAGCGTGGCGACGAACCGCTCGACAGCGTCAAGGGCTTGTCGCGTGCCGACCGCGAACTGGTCGAGGACACGTTGCGCGTGACCAGCGTCAGCCTGGCCAATCTGCGCGGCGCGGATTCGATCCCGCCCTACATCACCGGCGATCCGCGCCGCTCCTACGAGTTCCGCGTGCACGAGCAGCTCGGCGAGCTCTACATCAAGCAGGACCGGGCCAAGGACGCGGCCGACACCTTCGGCGCCTTCGCCCGCCGCCAGCCGATGCACGCCCAGGCCCCCGTGCTGCAGGCGCGCGTGATCGGCATCTACGAGCGCGGCGGTCTGCCGACGCTGGCGCTCGCTGCGAAGAAGGAATACGTACAGCACTACGGCGCCCAAAGCGCGTTCCGCCAGGTCAACAACGCCGGCTGGGAAGGCGGCGCACAGCCGCTGGTCAAGGCCCATCTGGCCGCTCTGGCGCGCCACTACCATGCGGCGGCGCAGAAGAGCAAGGCCGCGGCCGATGTCGATGAAGCCGCCCGCTGGTACCGCGAGATGCTGGTGTCGTTCCCGCAGGACAGCGAGGCTGCGCGCACGCAGTTCCTGCTGGCCGAACTGCTCTACGACGACAGCCGTTTCGCCGAGGCGGCGCTCGAGTACGACAAGGCCGCCTACGATCATCCCAAGCATGCCAAGAGTGCCGACGCGGCCTACACCGCTCTGCTGGCGCGCGCGCAGATCGAGAAGCGCGCCGCTGCAGCCGAGCTGCCGGCCCTGCAGCGCACGAGCGTCGACAAAGCCCGGCGATTTGGCGACCACTTCCAGGGCGACCCGCGCGTCGGCCCGGTGCTGACGCAGGCCGCGGAAAAACTCTTCGCCCTGAAAGACCTCGAGGCGGCCGAGCGCATCGCGCAACAGGTGCTGGCGCTCGACCCGCCCGCCGCCGCCGAGCAGCGCCGTGTGGCGTGGCTGGTGGCCTCGCACGCGGCGTTCGAGGCCACGGCCTTCGATCGTGCCGAACGCGGCTACGCCCAGGCGCTGGCACTGACACCCACCGGCGCGGCCGGTCGCCAAGAGCTGGTCGAACGCCAGGCCGCGGCGATCTACAAGCAAGCCGAACAGGCGCGTGCCGCCGGCAACGCCCGCGAAGCCGTCGCCCAGTTTGCCCGCGTGGCGCAATCCGCGCCGCAGTCGAGCGTGCACGCTGCCGCGCTGTACGACGCCGCGGCGACCCTGATCGGCCTGAAGGACTGGGATGGCGCGGCCCTCGCGCTCGAGAGCTTCCGAGGCAGCTTCGCGAAGCACCCGCTGCAGGCCGAGGCCGGCAGCAAGCTGGCTGCGGTCTACCTCGAGCAGCGCCGCTGGGGGCCGGCTGCAGGCGAGTTCGAACGCATGGCCGCGACGCAACCCGACGCAAGGCTGGCCCGCGAGTCGCTGTGGCAGGCCGCCGAACTGCACGACAAGGCCGGCTCGCGCGACCACGCCAGCCGCGTCTACACCCAATACGCGAGGCAACACCCCGAGCCGTTCGAACGCAACCTCGAAGCACGCTGGCGCATCGCCCGCAACCTCAAGGCCGACACGCCGACACCCGCCAGCGCCGCGCGCGAGACGGCGTTGTTGCGCGAGATTCGCGACGCCGATCTGCGCGCCGGCGCGGCGCGTACCGATCGCACGCGCACGATCGGCGGCCTGGCCGCGCTGGCACTGACGCAACCGCTGCTCGACGACTACCGCAAGGTGGCGTTGGTCGAGCCGCTGGCACGCCAGCTGAAATTGAAGAAGACCAAGATGCAAGCGGCGCTGCAGGCCTACGCGCAAGCCTCCAGCAGTGCGGCCCCCGAGGTCGTGACCGCCGCCACCTTCCACACCGCGGCGCTGTACCAGGACTTCGGCAAGGCCCTGATGCAGTCGCAGCGGCCCAAGGGCCTGAACAAGGCGGCACTCGAACAGTACAACGTGATGCTCGAAGAACAGGCTTTCCCGTTCGAGGAGAAGGCCACCGAGCTGCACGAGACGAACGCGCGGCGCGCCGCGGCGGGCCTGTACGACGAGTGGGTGAAGAAGAGTTTCACGGCACTGCGCGAACTGCGCCCGGTGCGCTATGGCAAGAACGAACGCGGTGAAGGAGCCATCGATGTTGCGAGATGACGACCACCCCCGAAGCGGCTTCGCCGCTCCCCCTCAAGGGGGCGCCGCTGGCGGACCGGCGAAGCCGGATCCGCGGCGGCCGCTTGAAAGTGTGCGCGCCTTGTTGGCTACGGTGGCGCTTGCCGCACTCTGCGCTTGCGGCACGGTGTCGAAGCCCGTCGAGACCATCGAGCGCTCGCAGACGGCGATCACCGCGGCGCCCGTCGCCATGATTGCGCCACCGGCGGCGCCCATCGCTGCCGAAATTCAGGCCCAGTTCGACCGCGCCTTGCAGGCACAACGCGCCGGTCACAACGACGAAGCGCTGCGCCAGTGGGCGACGCTCGCACAGGCGCACCCGGAGCTCGGCGGCGTGCACGCCAACCTGGGGATGGTCCAGCGGCAGGCCGGCCGCCACGCCGAGGCCGTGGCGTCGCTGGAACGCGCGGTGCAGGCCAGCCCGACGCAGGCGCGTTTTCACAACGAGCTCGGCATCGCCTATCGCCACACCGGCCAGTTCGACAAGGCCCAGGCGGCCTACGAACGCGCGCTCGCCCTCGATCCCAACCTCGCTGCGGCGCTGCTCAACCTGGGCATCCTGCACGACCTGTATCTCGGCAACAGCGCCAAGGCGCTGGAGCTGTACGAGCGCTACCTCACCGTCGCTGCGGGCGGCGACGCCGCGGTGACCAAATGGGCCACTGACCTGCGCCAGCGCAAGCCCGCGCCGCTGACGGCACTCAACACCGTGGCTGGATCGGCCGCCAAGAGTGGCAAGGAGGCGCCATGAGATTTCTGGCCCTGAGCGCGGCCGCATTCGCACTGGCCACCAGCCCTGCAGGAGCGCAGGACCGTGCCGATATCGACCGCACCCAGGTGATCGGCAACCGCGAACTGCCCAAGGTGCTCTACATCGTGCCGTGGAAGAAGCCGCCGCCCGGTGAACTGAGCGGCAAGCCCATCAACAGCGTGCTCGATGACCTGCTGACACCCGTGGATCGCGACGTCTTCCGCCGTCACGTGAACTACGACCAGCAACTCGGCGCGCCCCGGCCCGCTGCGGCCACCGCCGGCGCCTTGGCGCGCTGACACTCGACGTACCCGACCCCGCCACCGACCCCGACCGAATCTGCCTCAAGGAGAACCCACCATGACCCTCATCGATACCTCCGTCAAATTCTTCCAGGACAGCGGCCTGGCGATCTACCCGAGCATCCTGATCATGGCCATCGGCCTGGCGATCGCCATCGAGCGCTTCGTCTTCCTGAAGCGCGCCGGCGCCGAGAACCGCAAGCTGTGGTCGCAACTGCTGCCGATGCTGCAAAGCGGACGCCTGAAGGACGTGCAACAAGCGGCCTCGAGCTCGGACGCCGCGGTCGGCAAGATCGTGGCCAACGGCCTGCAGCGCATGCAGAGCCCGGGCCGTCGCGAAGACATCGACGCGGCGATGGAGGAAGGGATGATGGAGATCGTGCCGCGCCTGGAGAAGCGCACACACTACATCGCGACCTTCGCCAACGTGATCACGCTGGTCGGCCTGCTGGGCACCATCATCGGCCTGATCAAGGGCTTCACCGCGGTATCGCAGGTCAACCCGGCCGAGAAGGCCGAGCTGCTGTCGGCCTCGATCTCGATCGCGATGAACAACACCGCCTTCGCGCTGACCGTCGCCATCCCGTTCCTGCTGATCCACGCCTTCCTGCAGGCGCGCACCAGCGAGATCGTCGACGGGCTGGAGGGCGCCAAGATCAGCTTCCTGAACGTCACGCAGCGGCTGAAGGCCGAGGCCGGCGCGGCTGGCACGGCCGCGCGCTGAGCGTCGACCGACCTCCGACGGGAGCCCTGCCATGCGATCCAGACGCATCCGCCGCCACGCCGCCGAGCTCGACGTGACGGCCTTCATCAACCTGATCGTGGTGCTGGTGCCGTTCCTGCTGTCGACCGCGGTGTTCACCCGGCTGTCGGTCATCGACCTGTCATTGCCGGCCCAGGCGTCGGGCGCGGTCGAACAGTTGAAGGTCAATGACCTGAAGCTCGAGATCGTGCTGCGGGCCGACGCGCTCGAGGTCGGCGACCGCATCGGCGGCCTGATCCAGCGCATCCCGAATGCCAACGGCGGCTACGACCTGACCACCTTGTCACTGCTGATGCAGCAGATCAAGGCCAAGTTCCCCGACACCGCGACGGCCACGCTGCTGGCACGGCCCGACACGCCCTACGACACGCTGATCCAGTTGATGGACGCCGTCCGCGAAGTGCCGGCCGCGCCGGGCGCGAAGGCCAGGCCACTGCCGCTGTTCCCCGACATCTCGATCGGCGACGCGCCGATCGCCACCAAGACCTGAGGCAGCAGCACGACCATGAAGCTGACCCCGCTGGAAAAGCGCGCCGAGCGCAAGGACCGCAACAAGACCGGCCTGGACATGAACCTGGTGTCGCTGATCGACATCTTCACGATCCTGATCTTCTTTCTGATGTCGAGCGCCGCGGGCGTCGAAATCCTGACGCCAGGCAAGGCCGTCGCACTGCCGCAGTCGAGCGCCGACAAGTCGCCGCGCGAAACGCTGGTCATCACCGTCAGCGGGCCCGACATCCTGGTCGAGGGCCGCCGCGTGGCGTCGGTCAACGAGGCCCTGGCGGCCGACACCGATGTGATTGCGGGCCTGAAGGACGAACTCGACCTGCAAGCCAAGCGGCAGACGATCCGCCCCGAAAACCAGGCCCAGGGCCGCACCATCACGATCATGGGCGACAAGGACATTCCCTACCGCCTGCTGCGCAAGGTGATGGTCACCGCCGCACGCGCCGACTTCAGCGACGTGTCGTTCGCGGTGACGCGAAAGGCAGTGCGGACATGAGCGCCGCCGGGCCGCTCCCAAGGCGCTCGCTCCCGATGGGCCACGAAGGGGACCCTATAGGTCCCTTGGGGACGGCGCAAAGCGCCAAGGGGGCCTTATGAGCGCTGCGACCGTCTCCTTCCGCGCGCCAGTGCTGGCGTGGGCGATCTCCGTCGAGGACGAAGCCCGCTTCAAGCGCATCCTGCAGCGCATCGTCGGTGCCGCAGCCATCGCCTGCGTGGTGTTCTCGTGGATGCCACGGCCGCAGGAAGACCGCGCCAAGCCGCCCGAACTGCCGCCGCGTCTGGCCAAGCTGGTGCTCGAACGCGAGCCTGCGGTGAAACCGCCGCCCAAGGCCGAGCCGCAACGGCTGGCCAAGGCCGAGATTGCGCAAGAACCATTGCCCGCCAAGGTCGACCCGCAACCGGCGGCCAAGCGCGAACGCACCAAGGAAGCGCCGGTACCCGAGGCGCGGCAGCCGCAACCGAACAAGCCCCCCGGTGAGATCGAAGGCGCGCGGCGCCAGGCTGCGGGCGTGGGCCTGCTGGCGATGAAGGACCAGCTGGCGGAACTGCGCGGTGCCCCCGTCGCCGTGCAGTTGAGACAAGACATCAAGCCGGGTCCGGGGGTCGGTGCGGGCACCGGCGTCGGGGTGGGTGCCGGCAACGAACCCGGCTTGCCGGCGCGTGCGCTCATCACCTCCAACCTCACCGGCGGATCGGGCGGCATCAACACCGCTTCCTACAGCCGCAACACCGGCGGTGGCGGCCTGGCGGGCCGCGCCACCACGCTGGTCGAGGGTGTCGCCGGCGGTGGCGGCGGGGGCGGCGCAGGCGGCGGCGGTGCGCGCGGTGGCGGCACCGGCGGCAGCGGCGACGCTGCCGGCGGCTCGCTGAAGAAGGGCGGCAGCGGCAAGGCCTCGCGCTCGATCGAAGAGATCAAACTCGTCTTCGAGCGCAACAAGGGCGCGATCTATGCGCTCTACAACCGCGCACTGCGCGAGGAGCCCGGCCTGCAGGGCAAGGTGGTGGTCGAGCTGAAGATCTCACCGGGCGGTGAAGTGGTCGGCTGCCGTGTGGTCTCGACCGAACTGAAGACGCCCGAGCTCGAACAGAAGTTGATCGCCCGCATCCGCCAATTCGATTTCGGCGCCAAGGATGTCGACGTGATGGTCGTCAGCTGGCCGGTCGACTTCCTGCCTTCGTAGCCCTCAGTTCGCGGCGATGCGCCCAGCTTCGATGCGAATCTGCCGGTCGCAGCGCGCGGCCAGTTCGCTGTCGTGCGTGACCAGCACCAGCGTCGTGCCGGCCTCGCGGTTCAGCTCGAAAATCAGCTCCATCACCTTCTCGCCGGTGGCGAAATCGAGGCTGCCGGTCGGCTCATCGGCCAGCAGCACCGACGGCTTGACGACGAAGGCGCGCGCCAGTGCCACCCGCTGCTGCTCGCCGCCCGACAGCACCTTGGGGTAGTGCGACAGCCGTTCGCCGAGGCCGACGCGGCCGAGCATGTCGCGGGCCAGCGCACGCGCATCGTGGCGCCCCTGCAACTCCAGCGGCAGCATCACGTTTTCCAGTGCATTCAGGTTGCCCAGCAGCTGGAAGTTCTGGAACACGAAACCCTGCCGCTCGGCCCGCACTGCGGCCCGCGCGTCCTCGTCGAGCTTGAAAAGGTCGGTCCCGGCCAGACGTACCGTACCGGTGGTCGGCACGTCCAGACCGGCCATGATCGACAGCAGTGTGCTCTTGCCCGACCCGGAGGCGCCGACGATGGCCACCGATTCGCGCTCGCGCAGCGAAAAATCGATGTCGTGGAGAATCGTCAGCACACCGGTGGAGTCGCTGACTTGCTTGGTGATGTGATCGACTTCGATGAGGGGTGACGACGGCATGAAGGATGGGGTGTTGTTGCGGCGATGGCACGCTGGCTTGGCGCACTGTAGCCTGCTGATGGCCGTGGCCCTGGCACTGACGGCAATGCCCTCACGCGCCCTCACCCCGGCGGTGCCGCGGATCCTGGTCGTCGGCGACAGCTTGTCGGCCGAATACGGCCTTGTGCGCGGCAGCGGCTGGGTGGCCTTGCTCGAGCAGCGGCTGGCCAAAGAAAGGATCGCCGCCAAGGTGGTCAACGCCAGTGTCAGCGGCGACACCACCTCGGGCGGACGCTCGCGATTGCCGGCGCTGCTCAAGCAGCACCAGCCCACGCATGTGATCCTCGAGCTCGGAGGCAACGACGCGCTGCGCGGCCTGCCGCTCGCGCAAACCCAGGCCAACCTCGTCGCGATGACCCGCGCCGCCAAGACCAGCGGCGCCCGCGTGGTCGTGGCCGGCATGCAAGTGCCGCCGAACTACGGCCGCCAGTACGGCGACGATTTCGTGGCCGTGTTCGCCAGTGTCGCGAAGAGCGAAGGGGCCGCACTGGTGCCTTTCCTGCTGAAGGGCGTGGCCGACGGCCCCGAGGCCGACGCGATGTTCCAGCCCGATCGCATCCACCCGAAGGAGGCCGCGCATCCGATCATCCTGGGCAACGTCTGGCCGGTGCTGCGGCCGCTGTTGCCCAAGTAGCGGGCCGGCGATCGATCGGACCTGCGCCGACCGCACGCCTCACACTGCAGGCTTGGCCGCGCTGACTTTCGCAGCCGGGTCCTCGGTCAGCGTCAGCAGGATGTCGGCGTACCACGCGCAGTTCAGGCCCAGCGATTCGTCCTGCTCCAGGTCGCGGGTCTTCATGTCCATGCGCGCCGAGTGCACGCCGAGCAGCTTCCACGGCAGGCCGGCAGCGTCGCGGGCCGTGCGATCACGCATCACCACCGGCGCGCCGCTGGTGCCGCGGTGCGTTCGTGCGTCGGTCAGGAAGAAGCCCTGGCCCTGGAAGCGCACGCCGAACGACGACGCGATCGCGGCCTGCCGCACCACCGGCAGGTGGTGCAGCGTGTCGTGAAAGCTCAGTGGAAAGCCGACGATCAGCAGCTGCGAGCCGACCTCGACCTCGTCGAGCGCGGCCTGCAGGTGCTGCGGTGTAAAGGCGCGCAAGACCGCTGACGCGGGCAACGCCTTGTGATCGATCTCGAGCACGGCCACGTCGATCTCGCCGCCAGCGTCTTCGCCCTGCCGCCACAGGCTCTTGCCATCGCGGTACAGCGGCATCGAAAAGCCGCTCGAGCGTGTCAGGTTGACGGCATCGAGGTGCAGTTCGATCTCGATGCGGTCGGGGAAATGCTGGCTCGGCTCGTCGAGCACGACATGCCGGCTGGTGACCACGAACAGGCGCTCGGCGCGGGCGAAGAAGAAGCCGCTGGCCTTGGTCAGCAGTCGCTGGCCGTCGAAGGTCGAAATCTGCGTGGCCGAGAGCAGCAGCGGTTCGGTCATGACATCGGCGTACCCAGGCGATAGGTCAACAGGCGGCCCTTGTAGGCGGCCACACCGAGTGCGCCGGCCTGGTCGAGCCGTTCTTCATGGAACGTGAAGCCTTGCACCGCCATGTGGCGATTGAACGCCGACCGGTTGCCGCGGTCGGGATCGACGATCCACACCTGGGCCCCCGCTGCCGCGTGGCGGCCGATGAAGGCGGCCAAGGTGCCGCCTTCGTCACGCTCATAGAGCAGGTCGCTGCCGATGATCAGGTCGAAGCGGCCGCGCAACGCTCGCAGGCCGTCATCGAGCGCGTGCTGCCGTTGCGGCGCCGACGCGCTCCAGTGGCCGTGGCGGTACTTGATCGGTGCCAGCGCATTCAGGCGCTGGTTCTCGATCAGGAAGCTGCCGGCCAGCGGATGGCAGTCGCTGGCGGTGACGTCCGCGCCGCGGCGGTGCCCGACCAGGCTGGCCAGTCCGAGGCCGCAGCCAATCTCCAGGATGCGCTCGCCGGCCGTCACCGGCCTGGCCGCCAGGCGGGCCGCCAGGTGGGCGCCCGAGGGCCACAGCAGCCCGAACAAGGGCCATGCCGCCGACGAGATGCCGAGACGGTCGGCGGCACCGAGCGGGTCGGCGAACTGCTGGCGATCGAGCAGCGAGCGGATCGTCAGCTCGTCGACACCGGCCACGGTGATCTGCTCTTGTTTGGTCTGGTAGCCGGGCATCGGCGGCGGTGCGAGGCTCTGTTGGGCAGGGGCCGCGTGGGAGTGAGCGATGCGGGAGTATGAGGCTGCGGTGGTGGCACTGGCCGCTGCGCGGGCGTTGGGCGCGAGATCTGCCTCTATGATCGTGCCGAGGCCGCCGCTCGCGCCAGGCTTTGATGGCCGCGCAAGGTGCGACACCCCATGGCGCACGACCCGATGCGAAGCCTGTTGATCGAAGTCGACGACCTGGCAAAGCGGTGGGTGTCGGGCTGAACTCGAGGGAAGGCATGCCGCAGACGCCGCACGACGCACAGATCACGCATGCACCGGCATCGCGCGGTCATGCCGCATGGTTCCTGGCTGTCGGAGGTGCCGCCACGCTCGTGCACTGGGGCGTCGTGGTGGCGCTGGTGGAGACCACCGCCGCACGCCCGCTGCCGGCCAACCTCGTGGGCTGGCTGGTCGCCTTCTGCGTCTCGTTCGCCGGGCACCATGCGCTGACCTTTCGCGGTCACGGTGCGTCGGCGAGCGCGGCGGCACGGCGCTTCCTGGTCGTCTCGGCAAGCGGCTTCGCCGTCAACCAGCTGGCCTACGCGCTGCTCTTGTCACGGACCTCGCAGTCCTATGCGCTGCTGCTCGGCTTCGTGCTGGCAGGCGTTGCCGCGGCCACCTACGTCGCCAGCCGCTGGTGGGCGTTCCGGCACGACCGGCAGGAGTGAACACGGCCGAGGCATTCAGCGCCAGCGTGCGAGAACCCGGTCACCGCGTTCGGAAACCGGGCTCAGGCGGCTGCGCAGTTCTGGCGGCAGTGCCGCCAGCGCAGGTGTGTCCAGCACGACCCACACGCTGTGATCGCTCGGCAAGGCACCGAGGTCATCGATCGAACGCGCCTGCCCGGACGAGTAGAAGGAGCCCGAGAAGGGCAGCCTGCCGACGAAGTAGAGCCCCTCGCCTGGCGCGGCACTGCGCTGGTAGTCCTGCACCAGGCTCCGTGCCGACTTCCGGTCGAGCTGGTCGCCCGCGTGGGCAGCGACCAGCAGGCCGGCGATGCTGGCTCCGCCGATGACCAGTCCTGCCGCGAGCACGCCCTCGGCGAGCTTGACGCGCTGGCGCGATGCAGTCCAGCGCCCGGCCAGCAACGCCAGCGCCGGCAGGCCCGGCAGGACATAGGTCCACAGGATGTTGCCGGCGACGGTAAAGAACAGGCAAGGGGTCAGCGCCCAGGCCAGCCAGTACGCGGTTTCGCCCTCGCGCTGCGGCGGCGCGTCCGGTGCCTTCGCCTGGGCGCCCGCCAGTCCGGCCCACGCGGCCAGTGGGAGCAGCAGGCTCCAGGGAAGCACGGCGCCGGCCGCGAACAGCCAGATGCTGCCGCGCGGGAAGGCGTGCGCGCTGCCATACAGGTCGCCCGCCCAACCGGGCGTGACGAAGCGGTGCCAATGTTCTCCGACGATGAAATAGTGCAGGAAGCCGGGCGAGCGGCGCTCGGCCAGCAGGTACCACGGCAGCGTGATGGCCAGCACCAGCAGAGCCCCGCGCAGCCAGGCGATACGCTGCCAAGCCAGCCGTACCCGCCCGCCCAGCACGACCCAGCCCAGCACCGGCAGGCCCCAAAGCACCAGTGACACGGGACCCTTGGCCAACAGGCCGATGGCCGCTCCCAGCGCCAGCAGCCACCCCGCGCGGCGGTCGGCGGCGTCGCCCTGCCACGCGCGCCAGAAGCCGACCATGACCATCGTGTTGCCGACCGCCATCGCCATGTCGGTCATCACGGCACCGCTGGAGACCACGAACAGCGCCGAACCGGCGAGCAG
>Ga0315287_10001973_pt1 | contig 19223 bp, 14 predicted proteins | sample YL17G11_0_MG_FD_205037 | JGI IMG/M metagenome (GOLD analysis project Ga0315287, IMG submission 205037) | Sediment microbial communities from Yellowstone Lake, YNP, Wyoming, USA - YL17G11_0 | ecosystem: Environmental > Aquatic > Freshwater > Lake > Sediment | place: USA: Wyoming | collected...
AGGTCCAGCCCAACCCAGATCATCGGAGTCTCCTTGAGGGGCACCTCGGTGAAGGTGCCGCCCGCGACGAAACTCCGCGAAGACCTCAGGAGCCGCCTCCGGGCAGCTCCGCGCTTTCATATGGTCGAGTTAGGCCGATCTCAACCCAATGTAATGTCAATGTTCACAGATGCATTGCTGCTCGCGATCAACGCGTGGCAGAACGGATGGCGTGAAGATCAGGCGCGCAAGGCTGTGCTCGCAGCGACCCTGCAGGAGCACACCGCAAGCTTAGACCTGTCGTTCCGGAGCGTCACGACTCCTTGTTTTCGCAAGCGCTTCGTCCATAAGGGGGAACTGGTCAGCTTGCTACTCAAAGACAACCTTGATGAGGGCATGACAAGTTGGACCACCGACCAGCGCTTTGCTGAACGATTCAAGGGCTTCGCGCGCGAGGGCGCGGTGAGCGCGGCGATCTATTGCCATACTCCGTTGCCCGAGGAGGTCGTAGTAGACGTTGGCGCGCTTTGGCAGAGTGGCGAGTTCGTTACTGCTGCCGACGCTTTTCGCGCGCGTCACGCTGACAACTCCAAGGCCCTCTTCCATTTCAGGGACCGGCAATCGGAAGTGGTGCTGACGGCCGCACTTAAAGGGAGTGAGATCGTTGCGCTTTCTGGTGCTTCGAGTCCCTTCGACGAGCTGTGCGATACTGCCGGCATTCCAGAAGAGGAACGTGACGCTAAGTTTCGCCAGCTGATCAAGGACGGAGTGTACCCCGGTGAACTTCGGTATACGTACGCCGCGCAAGACGTCATAGCACGAACGATCTTGCGGTTTCGAGAGAAGCTAGAAGCTCTCAAGGTCGCGACTGCGCCGACGGCCTAACCACGCGTTGCTGCGGACAACCGCAGGCCTGTCGGTAGCGGCCGCTCTGCGGCCGCGTTTCATTTGAGCGGTTGCAGTAGAACGCGAATTCATTAGGCGGCAAGAGCCCGGCCACCGGGCGAGGAGGTGCGCGTGCAGATCATCGTCCAAGCAGCCTGTTCTCGCGGTCCGAGTCTGCGAGATGCGATCCGGCAAGACCCAAGGCTAGCGCGGTTCGGACTGAGGCTTTCAGAGGTGAAGCGCAAAGGCCGAAGGTCGGGCTGGACAAAGGTGCACGGCGCTGAAAGAAGCCTGTCGGGGGCGGCGAATATCGAATGGCATGCCGCCTCAAGTGTTCTCCTTTGCCGCGTCGTCACCCGCAGCACGGATCCCGCTCCATTGGCCGGTGCCTTTCTTACGTACCTCTTGTCGCGGTACAAGAAGCGCGTTCAATCCGTACACGTGGTCTACGCTTAGGGAGGTGCACGTGCCATATCTCACGCTTATCGGGCCTCAGGGAGTAGCGCGGAGCAATCTCTCAGGTGTTGCATCCAAGGGGTACTGGGTCTTCCGACGTGGTTCATGTGTCGTGACACGCTGGGGCCGAGTGCACATTGACCCAAGCCACGCGTACGTAGTTCGATGGCACGGTGTGTGGCAGGAAAAGACGTTTCGGTTGAGAACTGTTACCGCCGCAAGGCGGCGAATAGCGAAGATACTGCACGACTTCCAGCTTTCCGGCCATGGCTACCAACTCATGCCTCGCGGCGTCAGGATTCACCCAGCCCGCAGTGGCTGAACCCTCTTGCCTAAACCAGCGCCAGAAGCTGCCAGGGCGCGCGGGCTTCTGCTTCGCTCGGAAGAGCGTTACCCGGATGGAGCGGCCGAAAGTTCACGAACGCGCACTGCAGCTTCTGCGCGAGTCCGTTGATATGACTGGGCGTCTGTCAAGCCGGATGTGCGAGTCACGGATCTCTCACCGCACCAATTGGCAGTTGCTCCCATCTCCCAGATTGGTGCCCAGAGCGCAGTACGTAGGTGTAGTCTGACGCTCAGATGATGCTGTTCCCCTATCGTCCGTGGGCGAGTTGGTCAGTCTAGTGGGCCAATCGTTGGTGTCGTCTTGGGAGGAAGCCTATGCGCTCGGAACCTCTCGCGCTTCTTTGTGTTGCGGTTCTGGTCTCAACGGTCACTTCGTGCGGAGGCGATTCTACTGGCCCCGCACAGCCAGCTCGGCTGGTCTTCACTGTCCAGCCCAGCGCGGCAACAGCGGGAGCGGCGTTTGCCCCTTCTCCGCAGGTGACTGTCCAGGACGGCTCCGGAAACGTTGTGTCATCTTCGACCCTCAGTATTACGATTGCGCTGGCGACAGGGGCCGGTACGGCCGGAGCGCATCTGCGAGGCAGGGCAACCGTGAGTGCGGTGAACGGCGTGGCCGTGTTCAATGGGCTGAGCATCGATTCAGCGGGCCCGGGCTACGTACTGACGGCCGGGACGAGCGGTGTGCCAACCGCTTCCAGCGCTGCGTTCGCGGTGACCGCTGCTCCAGCTCAGGTGCTGGCGTTCGTGGTGCAGCCCTCGAACGCGGTTGCCGCGACGGCCATCAGCCCGGCAATCAGTGTCTCCGTGCGGGACAGTGTCGGGAACTTGGTGACTGGCGCGACAACCTCTGCTACAATCGCCATCACTGCGGGGACGGGAACGGCAGGAGCGGTGCTTAGCGGGACCCTAACCCAAGTCGTGCTGGGTGGCACCGCTACCTTCGACAATCTGCGAATCGACAAGTCGGGAACGTACACCCTAACGGCCAGCGTAAGCAGCACGGCGAGCGCTACGAGCAGCAGTTTCGGCGTTCGTGCGGGGACCGCAACGAAACTCGCCATCGCTGTGCAGCCATCCAGCGTGGTCGCGGGCTCCAGCATCACACCAGCCGTCCAAGTCGCCGTACAGGACGCGCAGGGCAACACGGTGACCGGCTCGACAGCAAGCGTGACCGTGGCCATCACGAGCGGGACAGGCAAGGCAGGAGCCAACCTCCAAGGGACGTCCAGCGTTGCGGCGACAGCTGGCGTCGCCACCTTCGCGGGGCTGAGCATTGATTCGGCGGGAACCGGATACACCCTCACGGCGACCGCCGGTGGTCTCAGCGGTGCCGCCAGCTCTCCCTTCGCGGTGAGCGTGGGACCTGCGACACGCTTGGGATTTGTAGCTCAGCCAGCTGCGGCGTATGCGACCTGGCTGATAGTCCCCGCAGTTCAAGTTGCGGTTCTCGACGCGGGCGGCAATCGCGTGACGAGTTCGACCGCCACGGTCACGCTAGCCATCACCCTTGGGACGGGAGCCGCTGGAGCAGTGCTTGGGGGCACGCTCGGCGTGGCCGCAGCGAGCGGCCTAGCGTCATTCACCGACCTGACGGTGAATAGTCCAGGAAGCGGTTACACGCTCACTGCGACCTCTGGAGTTCTTGGTGCAGCGAGGAGTCAACTGTTCGACATAGGCCCCAAGCCGATCGCGAGAGCGCTTGCGGCGGGGTTCTATCACACTTGCGCGGTTTCCGTCGCGGGGGCCGCCTACTGCTGGGGCTTCAACTCCTTCGGCCCGCTAGGTGACGGCACAACGACTCTTCGCACGACGCCGGTGGCGGTCTCGGGCGGTCTCCTCTTCCAGTCCATAAGCGCCGGCATCTACCACACGTGCGGGCTCACCGCTTCCGGGGCCGCCTACTGCTGGGGCAACAATGCCTCCGGCCAGCTCGGCGACGGCACAACCAGCAATCGCACGAGCCCGGTGGCCGTCTCGGGCGGGCTCGTCTTCCAGGCCATCAGCGCCGGCGACGACCACACCTGCGGGCTCACCGCTTCCGGGGCCGCCTACTGCTGGGGTATCAACGTCTCCGGCCAGTTGGGCGACGGGACCACCAGCAGTCGCACGAGTCCGGTGGCCGTCTCGGGGGGCCTCCTCTTGCAGGCCATCAGCGCCGGCTACGAGCACACCTGCGGGCTCACCGCTTCCGGGGCCGCTTACTGCTGGGGCTCGGGCTACTTGGGAGACGGAGCCGGCAGCCATGGGACTACCCCGGTGGCCGTCTCGGGGGAGCTCGTCTTCCGGGCCATCAGCGCCGGATGGGACCACACCTGCGGGCTCACGACGGCCGGGACCGCCTACTGCTGGGGCTTCAACGCCTACGGCCCGATTGGTGACGGCACCACGAGCGACCGTGACACTCCAGTGGCGGTCTCGGGCGGTCTCCTCTTCCAGTCCATCAGCATCGGCTACCACCACACCTGCGGGGTCACCACGGGCGGTACTGCCTACTGCTGGGGCGGCAACGACCACGGCCAGCTTGGAGACGGTACAACCATCAATCGCACGAGTCCGGTGGCCGTCTCGGGGGGGCTCGTCTTCCAGGCCATCGACACCGGCTACTACCTTCACAGCTGCGGGGTCACGACGGGCGGGGCCGTCTACTGCTGGGGTCTCAACGTCATGGGCCAACTGGGCGACGGCACAACCACCGACCGCCTCAGTCCGATGAGGGTCTTCGGATTCTGATGTCTTCGGACAAGAGTGGCCTCTCTGTGAGCTTGCGTATGGAGGCGAGTGACAACTGGTGGCAACTTTGCTGGCAGACGTACGGGGTAATGACGTGCCTACGGGAGACGGCAGGCGTGGTGTCGCGGTCGCCGGGCGGGCGTTACAGCACGGTGTCGAATGGAGGTCTCGCTTTACTCCAGAGGTCGTTACATAGTTTGCCGCAGACATCGTGGATATGCCAGAAGCAGGGTGTGGGTGAGAGGCCGACCATCGCTCGGACAGAGATAGGGGGAGGGTTCACGGAACGGAGGTAAGCGAGTAGACGGTGATTCCCGTCTAGGATTGTGAACGGCCCGGTCCTGTCGTGGCCCCAAAGTATGGGGGCGCTCCAACTGCGAGGGTCAGTCGCGAAATCCACGTCTTTTCTTTGGATTCTCTGAGCGACGTAGGGTAGTTCGTTCCTGCCAGCCTCGTCTGTCCACAACCCACATCTCGCTATGACGCGAAGTTCCGGAAGCTCTTCGGCAGTGAGGTCGCTGACCTCATACCAGATTGTGTCAGGTGGTACCTCTCCAATGAGTTCGGCCCGACAGTAGCAGAGAGCACTTAGGCGAATGTGGTTCTGCCGAGAATCTCCGAGATTCGGGGACGTGACGAGAGTCCACAAGTCTTGAGGTAGAAAGCCACGCACGCGGTGGAACTCAGCAAGCAGGAACTCGCTAACCACACGGTGAATACGCACTCGCCGCCAGTCCTTATCAGATAGGCTCATGCACTCTCCCTGTGGTTCCCGCTCCCCCTGAGCGCCCAGTACGACCGACCTAACCTTACCAGTTTGGCGCGGCAAAGTAGGGTATTCGAGACTACAGGCGCCGCTGCTGGCAACTTTGCTGGCAGACGAACCGGAAAAGAGATTCTTCAGGGCGACTACCGCGGACTCTCCCGCTCTTCCAGTTGACGTATCCGTTCCGGTGTCCCTTCCTCCCGGCCTTGGCCGACATTCCGACTGCCACAACCCGACGGCCCACTCGCGGTTCAGATGGAATACTGTCATCCTGTCGGGATGCCGGGCCGACACGGGGCGGCTTGTCAAGCCGAGAATCGGGCCGTTAGCTTGCCGCCCGTGACGCCTCCTCCCCGCTTTCGCGGCCCCTTCCGCACCGATGATACGGCGCGCGCTCTCTACTCCGAGGGCGCCGGCATCTACCGCGTGTTCCCGCGGGCCGTGGCCGTGCCGCGGGACGTGGACGACCTCGTGGCGCTCGTGCGCTGGGCCCGCGAGACTGGCACCCCGCTCGTGCCGCGCGGCGCGGGGAGCGGGATGGCCGGCGGCAACGTGGGCCCGGGCGTCGTGGTGGACCTCACGCAGGGATTCGCCGAACCGCCCACGATCGACGCCGCGGCGCGCACCGCCCGCGCCGGAGCGGCGGTCATCTACCGCACCCTCTGCGACGCGGCGGCGGTCCACGGCCTCGTCCTCCCGCCGGACCCCGCGAGCGGGAAGTTCTGCACCCTGGGCGGAATGGTGGGGACGAACGCCGCGGGCCCTCACACCTTGAAGTACGGCGCGATGCGGCGCTGGGTGCGCGCGCTGGAATTCGTGACGGCGGACGGAGAACCGGGGCGTACCGGCGTACCGGCGTACGGGCGTACCGGCGCACGGGCGTACCAGCGTACCGAAACGGCAGGGGCTACTGACGCCGAGCGGCGATTCCTGCGCGATGTGGCGCCCGAGATCCGGCGCCTGGCACCGGCGCTCGCCGCCGCCGTGCCGCACACCCCCAAGAACTCCTCCGGCTACGACCTCCCAGGCTTCGCCCGCACGGGCGACATCACAAGTCTACTCGTTGGCTCGGAGGGCACCCTCGCCCTGGTGACGGCCGTGGAGGTCGCCCTCGCGCCGCTGGCCGAGCGCCGTACCACTCTCCTCGTCGCCCTCCGTGCCTTGGGCGACCTCGGCGACGCCATCCTCGCCCTGCTTCCGCTCGGCCCCTCGGCTATAGAGGTGATGGACCGCACGTACCTCGACTTCGTCCAGGCAAGCACACACCGGCCGCTACCACCCGGGACAGAGGCCGTGCTCCTCGTGGAATTCGAGGGCGAAGATGGAGCGGATGCCGCCTCAGCGGTGGCGAATCTCGCCCTGGCCACCGAGCGCGCCGACGACCCGGCCGCCATCGAGAAGCTCTGGGAACTGCGCCACCTCACGAGCCCCATCCTGGCTCGGATGCCCGACGAGACGCGCTCGCTCCAGTTGGTGGAGGACGGCTGCGTCCCCGTCCAGCAGCTCGGCGCCTACATCGCCGCGCTGCGCGAGACCGCTCGGCGGCACGGCTTCCGGATCGTGATCTTCGGACACGCGGGCGACGGGCACCTGCACGCCAACGTCATCGCCGACGTGCGGGCGCCGGACCTCGTGCCGCGCCTCGCCGCCTGCCTCGACGAGGTAACGGCGGCCCAGATCGTCCTGGGTGGAACGCCGTCAGGAGAGCACGGTGACGGGCGGCTGCGGGCCCCGTACCTGGAACAGGTCTTCGGCGCGACGTACGCCGGCCTCTGCCGGAAGGTGAAGGAGGCCTGGGACCCCGCGGGAATCCTGAACCCCGGAGTCGTCGTCCCGGCGCCGGGCGCCCGCCCGTTGGATCTTCCCCTCAAGGTCGGCCTGTTCGCGCCACCGATCCCGGCGGCGGTCGCCGGGGAACTGCGGCGCATCGAGCGGGATGCGGCGTGGGGGACGTACATGCTGGAAGCCGGGAGCTGATAGCCGGGAGCCGGAAGCGGGCCCCCATCACCTATCACCTATTGCCCATCACCCATTACCTATCATCCATGGACATCCTCCGAGCGCCAACCATCACCCTCATCGCCCGGCCCCAGTTCCTCGAGCCAGCGCACCTCCCCGTGGAATGGTCGGGAACGGCGACCGACGGCGAGCGCCTGGCCGAGTATGCCGGACGCATCTGCTACATGAGCCAGGCGAACCCGGCGAAGCGCTCCACTGCCGAGTACCTGGAGAACATCAAGAAGCAGGGCCACGGCTCCGTGCTCGAACACGCCGTCTACGTCCTGCTCATCGAGGGCATTTCGCGCAGTTGCTCGCACGAGCTGGTGCGGCACCGCGCGGGCTTCGGCTACAGCCAGCTGAGCCAGCGCTACGTGGACGAGTCCGAGGCGGCGTTCGTGGTGCCGCCGGCGATCCTGGGGGACGAGAAGCTCGAGGCCGAGTGGCTGGCGCAGGTGACGGCGGCGCAGGAGGCCTACGTGCGGGCCGTCGAGGGGCTGATGATGAAGTACGAGCGGGTGGCGGACAAGGTGCACCGCCGCAAGATGGCGCGCGAGGCGGCGCGCTCGGTCCTGCCGAACGCGACGGAGACGAAGATCGTGGTGAGCGCCAACGCGCGGGCGTGGCGGACAATGCTGGAGTTGCGCTGCGGCGAGGGCGCGGAGCAGGAAATCCGCCGGATGGCTATTTCGGTCCTCCGACTCTTCCAGCGGGAGGCGCCGGCTTTCTTCTCGGACTACGAGACCTACAAGGCCGAGGACGGAGTCGAGTCGGCGCGAGTGGGGCACCACAAGGTGTGAGGGTTAGAGGTCAGGGGGTTAGAGGTCAGAGGGGACGCTCCGGTACGCCGGTACGCCGGTACGCCGGTACGCCGGTACGCCGGTACGCCGGTACGCCGGTGCGCCTCCAACCATCTGGCCTCCACCGCTGTCCAACTCCGTAGGGAAGTCGCACTCTCTACGGAGGTACCCATGCGTCGTCAGCCGTTCGCCACCGGGCTCACCGCCCTCGGCGTGATCATCCCCGCTCTCTGCGCCGCCCCGGCTCCCGCGGCCGCCCAGCAGACCGAGCGTATCAGCCTCGAGGGCCAGCGCGTCGAGATCTACGACGTGGTGGGCCGCGCAACGCTGCACCGGGGAGGCGGGGGCGCGGTGGTCGTCCAGGCCACCCGCGTCGGCGCCGACGCCGCCCGGCTCGAGTTCGCGACGGACCGCGAGGGCACCGGCGGCACCGCGCGGTTCCGGGTCGTCTATCCCCTCGACCAGTTGGACGACGGGATCTTCTGGTCCGAGGAGGGCGGCACCACCAACCTCCGCCTCCGCGCCGACGGAACTTTCGGCGGTGACGGCGAGAACTGGTTCGGCCGCGGCGGCGGCACCGTGCGCGTCGGTTCCCGCGGCGGTTTTCGCGGCTCCGCCGATCTCGACATCACGGTGCCCGAGGGCCGCGAGGTCGTGCTCCACCTCGCCGTGGGCAGCGTCACGCTCAACGGCACGAACGGCACGTTCACCATCGACACCTGGGGCGCGAGCGTCCGCGCGCAGGACGTCACGGGCAGCTACCTCTTCGACTCGGGGTCCGGGGACGTGGAGGTCCGCGGCGGCACTGGCACCGTCCGGATCGATACCGGCTCCGGCAACGGGACCGTCTCCGGCATCCGCGGCGACCTGCTCGATATCGACACCGGTTCCGGTGACGCCGACGCCACCGACGTGCAGGTGGAGCGCGTGCGCTTCGACACCGGCAGCGGCCAGGTCCGCGCTCGGGGCCTCCAATCGCGCCGCGGCGTGGCCGACACCGGTAGCGGCGACGTGGACCTGGAGTTCACGGGAGGCGAAATCGAGGACTGGCTCATAGACACCGGCTCCGGCGAGGCCCGCCTCACCTTGCCCGGCAACGCGAGCGCCCGCATTTCCATCGATACCGGCAGCGGCGACATCGATGTCACGCGCGCCAACGTGGTGATGGAGCGCCGCGCGCACGACGCAATGGTCCTGCGGGTGGGCGAGGGGCGCGGGCGGGTGCGGATCGATACCGGCAGTGGGGATGTGACCATTCGGTAGAAGGGGCGAGGGGCGAGGGCTTAGGGGTTAGGGGCTAGGGGTTAGGGGTTAGGGCCGGAACGACTAACCCCAAACCCCTAGCCCCTAACCCCTGGTCCCTGTCTACTCTTCTTTCTCTTCTTTCTTCTCCTTCTGGTACTCCTCCACGATCTTCGCCGCCACGTCCGACGGCACCTCGGCGTACTGCCTGAAGGTGTACTTGTAGGTGCCGCGGCCGTGCGTCTGCGAGTGGAGCTGCGTGGAGTACTTGTACAGCTCCGCCTCGGGCACGATCGCCTTGAGCCTGAGCAGGTGCCCGTCGGGCTCGGAGCCGAGGATCTGGCCGCGGCGTGAGCTGAGGTCGCCCATCACTCCGCCCAGGTATTCGTCGGGGGTCCAGACCTCGAGGTCCACCAGCGGCTCGAGCAGGATCGGCTTGCACTCCGGCGCCACGTTTCGGAACGCGACGATGCCAGCGAGCTTGAACGACATCTCGTTCGAGTCCACCGTGTGGAACGAGCCGTCGAACAGCTCGACCTTGAAGTCCACCAGCGGGCAGCCGGCCAGGATGCCGCGCGCCGACGCTTCCTGGACGCCGCGGTCCACCGCCGGGATGAACTTGTTGGGGATCGACCCGCCGACGATCGCGTCCTCGAAGACGTAGCCGGAGCCGCGCGGCAGCGGCGCCATCCGGATCCAGCAGTCCCCGAACTGGCCGCGCCCGCCCGTCTGCTTCTTGTGCCGCCCCTGTCCCTCACTCTTCCCCTTGATCGTCTCGCGGTAGGGGATCTTCGGCTTCAGCAGCTCGGCGTGCACCCCGAACTTCCGCGCCAGCCGGCCGAGGATCACCTCAAGGTGCCGCTCGCCCAGGCCCCTCACCCAGGTCTGCCGGACCTCGGGATTGTACTCCCAGTGGAAGGTCGGGTCCTCTTCGGTCAGCCGGGTGAGGCCAGTCGAGAGCTTGTCCTCCTCGCCCCGCACCTTCGTCAAGACCGCCAAGTGGATGACGGGATCGGGGAACGGGACGCGCGGCAGGACCACCGGCATCGCCTCGCTCGCGAGCGTGTCGTTGCTGTGCGTGTCCCGCAGCTTGGCCACCACGCCGATGTCGCCCGCGTGGAGGACCCCCACCTCGATCTTCTCCTTCCCCTGCGAGACCGAGAGGTGGTTCAGCTTCTCGAGGCTGGAGCGCGCCGGGTTGTAGACTTCGGCGCCGTTCGTCACGCTGCCCGAGTGGACGCGGAAGATGGACACGTCTCCGACGTGCGGTTCGGATACGGTCTTGAAGACGAGGGCCGCGAACGGCGCGCCGTCCGCCGGCTGCAGCTCGACCTTTTCGACCGTGCCCCACTTCTCCGCGTGCGCCGGGTCGCCGTCGGAGGGCGGCGGCACCAGCTCGACCAGCTCCGAGAGCACGGTGCGCATCCCATAGGTCAGCTCGGATGCGCCGCACAGCACCGGGAAGAGCTCGCCCTTCTTGAGCGCCACCCGCATCGCCGTGACCAGCTGCTCGTGCGGGATCTCCTCGCCGCCGAGGTAGCGTTCCATCAGCGCATCGTCGGTCTCGACGACCTTCTCGATCAGGTCCCGCTCGTACTGCTCGAACTTCTCCTTCAGTTCCGCCGGGATCTCGATCTCGTCGTACTCGCCCGTCTTGGTGCCGCGCTTGAACTGCAGGGCCTTCCGCGAGATGAGGTTCACGACGCCGTGGAACTCGAGCCCTTCGCCGATCGGGATCTCGACCGGGACGGCCTTGGGTGTCAGGTGGTCGCGGATGTCGGTGTAGACCCTCTCGAAGTTCGCGTGCTCCTTGTCCATCAGCGACACGAAGAAGACCGCCGGATGGCCGAAGCCGCGCGTCTGCCGGTACACCTTCTCGGTCCCGACCTCCACGCCCGCCGTGGAGGAGAGGACGATGAGCGAGGCATCCGCCGCGAAGATTCCCGCCGCCGCGTCGCCCGCGAAGTCGAGGAATCCCGGGGTGTCGATGAGATTGATCTTGGCGCCCTCCCACTCGGCGAACGCGAGCGAGAGGTTGATGCTGTAGCCTTTTTCGATCTCGTCGGGGGAGTAGTCGGTAAGAGCGGTGCCTTCCTTCACGCGGCCGTGCCGCTTGCTCGATCCGGCCACGAAGGCGAGGGCGTCGACCAGACTGGTCTTGCCGCTGCCTCCGTGGCCCACCACAGCCACATTTCTGATAGAAGTTGTCGCGTATTCCTTCATCGCGCGTCCCGGTCGGAGTGCACAAGAAAGCGGGGGCGGTAACCTATCCGCCCCCGTCTTGGCCTGTCAAATCGGGGGAGTGCTACGGCCGAACGCCATAGGGAGGCGGGTTCACTCCCTGGTCACCCGGCAGGCCGGGGCCACCCGGCCGCTGGAGGTGGCGGTGCATCATGCGCAGCGTTTCAATCGCCCGGACGTTGAGGGTGAGCGCCTTCCCCGCGTCGCCCGCGGTGAGCGCGGCATCCGCCCGCCCGCGCAGTTCGGCCACGAAACCGAGGACACGGCGAATGTGCGGCGCCGCCGCGGTGTCGAGGCGCGCCAACGTTCTGGCGCGGATCGTGTCCACCGACGCTGCGAGACGCTGATTCGCGTTGGGGAGGACGAGCACGACGGCGTCGAACAGCGTCTCGTGCGCGGCCTCGAAGTAGCGGCGCGCGGTCTCCCGGTCACCGGCCTGGGCCGCGGTGCGCCCCGAGTCGGCCAGCGCGCGCGACTGCTCCACGAGCGCGCGGGCACCGGGGTTGTCGCTCTGGCGGAGAGCGTTGAAGAACGCCTGGACGATGAGCCCCATCGTGTTGCGCTCGCGCTGCGCGATGGAGTCAGCCGTGCCGGAGAGGCTCGCGGCGAGTGAGGCTTCGCGTCCGGTCAGGGCGCCTTCGTCCGTCGGCATCCGGACCTCGCGGCTACAGGCGGCGAGGGCGGCTACTGCCAGGACGGCCGAGGCAACGGCGATACGACGCATCGGATTCAGCTCCTGTTGGGATCGGCCCTTGGACGAGGGGACCGAGCCGCCGTTAAGTCTGCCACCAGGTGCCCCGAGGCACCAGGGCCGGGGGCGGTCGCCCGCCAGGGCCGGGTCGGCGTCCCCTCAGGCACGCGGGTGGCGGGGACCCCGTCCCACTCGCAGGCTCTTGCAGCCAGCGCGTTTGGAGAGTATGAGGAACGGCACACGTCCTGGCAGGAGGACCCGATGTTGCTGTCCGCCCTGGTCACCGCGGTGGCGCTCCAAGCCACCCCCGCGCAGATCCAACGCATCCGCTGGGTCCCGAACCCCCGGCGCAACGATGGTACCTGGGTCGCCGATCCGTCCCGCCATCTGAGGGACAGCACGGTCCGGACGCTGAACCAGGAGATCGCCGCGCTCGAGCTGGCGACGGGGGTGGAGATCGCCGTCGTCGTGGTGGACTCCACCTCCGGCCTCACGCCATTCGACTTCGCGCTCGCGATCCACCGCGGTTGGGGCGTGGGCAAGAGCGGCCGCGACAACGGCGTGGTCTTCCTCTGGGTGCCCACCGAGCGGGCGGTGCAGATCAGCGTGGGCTACGGCCTCGAGGGCGTGCTCCCCGACCGGCGGGCAGGGCGCATCCGTGACACCGAGATCTTCCCCGCCTTCAGGAGACAGGCCTTCGACGAGGGGGTGCTCGCGGGGGTGCGCGCGCTGGCGGCCGCGGCGCGCGAGGAGACGTCGGTACGGCAGGGCATCACGCCGCGGATGCAGACCGCTGAGAGGCCGGCCGACCGGCCGGGGGCGGACCGAGCCGCCGCCGGTCAGCCGCGCGGAGGACCCGGCGTCCTCAGTTGGCTCCTGGGCGTACTCGCCGTCGCGGTGGGTGTCCTCTCGATAGTGAGGGTCCTGCGCTACCGCCGGAGTCGCCCGCGCCTCTGCCCCAAGTGCCGCGCGAAGATGACTCGTCTCGACGAGCAGGCGGACGACGCCTTCCTCGACAAGGGGCAGCGGGACGAGGAGAAGGTGCGGAGCGTGGACTACGACGTCTGGCGCTGCCCGCGGTGCAACGAGACTCTGAAGCTCCCGTACCGGCGCTGGATCACCTCGTACTCCGACTGCCCCGAGTGCCGGCGGCGCACCCTCCGCATCAAGTCCAAGACGATCCGCTCGGCCACGACGCAGAGCGAGGGTGTTCGCCGCGTCGACCAGCGCTGCGAGAGCTGCGGCTTCTCGGCCCAGAACGACGTGACTATTCCGAGGGAGACTCCCTCCTCGTCGAGCAGCGGCTCGTCCTCGTCGAGCAGTAGTTCATCCTCGTCCAGCAGCGACTTCGGCGGCGGTTCGGCCGGCGGTGGCGGCGCGGGCGGGACGTACTGAGAGCCGATAGCCAAGAGCCGATAGCCAGGAGGCGGGAAACCGAATGGATTGGCCCAAACAACTAGCCGTCGTGACCGGTGGGACGCAGGGGATCGGCAAGGCCCTCACCCTGGGCCTCACCGCCCGCGGCGCGGCCGTCGCCATCTGCGCCCGCGACCATCGGGAGGTCGAGCGCCTGGCCGCCGAGCTGCGCGCCGAGGGGAGCAAGGCCCTCGGCGTCCCCTGCGATGTGCGGGACGAGTCGCAGGTGGCCGCGTTCGGCGAGCGTGTGCTGAAGGAGATGGGGGTTCCGACCCTCCTCATCAACAACGCCGGCACCGGGCGGTTCGCGCCGGTGGCGGAGATGAGCCTGTCGGCGTGGGACGAGGTGATGGACACCAACCTGCGCGGGGTGTTCCTCGTCACCCGCGCCTTCCTGCCCGCGATGCTCGCCAAGAGCCGCGGCGCGATCGTGAACATCTCCTCGCTGGCCGGCCGCAACGGGATCGCGAACGGCGCCGCCTACTCGGCATCCAAGCACGGCGTCATCGGCTTCTCGAAGTCGCTGATGCTCGAAGTGCGGGCGCACGGCATCCGGGTGATGACGATCTGCCCCGGCTCCGTGAACACCCCCTTCTTCGACGCCGAGACCCCGTTCGACCCGAACCGCGGCAGGATCCTCGACCCCGACGACGTCTCGAAGGTCGTGCTCGACGCGCTCGAGTTGCCCGAGCGGGCGCTCGTGTCCGAACTGGATATCCGGCCGTCGAACCCGTAGCGGGCGTACCGGGGCACCGGCGTACCGGCGTACCGGGGAGCCGGCGTACCGGGGCACCGTACGGGGTGATGCGCGAAGCGCCCGACGAACCATGGCCGGGCGCCTCGACGACTACGGTACGCTGGTGCGCCCGTACGCTGGTACGCCGGCTTAAGGTGCGCCGGTCAGCACCGGCAGCACGACCCGCGAGGCCTGCGCCGCCGAGCGGTAGACCCGCTGCGTCGTGCTCCGGAAGTCCGCGTCGGTGGCGGTCCAGATGTTCATGAAGCGCCCCGGATTCCGGTCGATCATCGGGAACCACGTGCTCTGCACTTGCACCATGAGCCGGTGCCCAGGCCGGAAGGTGTGGAACACGTCGTTCATCCGGAACCGGATCGGGGTCGCGGCTCCGGCGGTGAACGGCTCCGGCCGGCTCATCGAGTTGCGGAACTTCCCGCGCAGCACGTCGCCGCGCACCAGCATCTGGTAGCCGCCGGTGGCGTCGTGGGCCTCCCGGGTCTGGCCCTCCCCGCTGTCGGGGAAGACGTCGATGACCTTCACAATCCAGTCGCAGTCGGTGCCGCTGGTGGAGACGACGAAGTCCACGTCGATGGGCCCGGCGACCGTGGTGGCGGAGGTGAGCGGCGGCGTCTGATAGACCCGCACGTCGGGGCGACGGGAGGCGAAGCGCTGGTCCTCGACCATGAAGCCGTTGTTGTACCAGTGGGTGATCTCCGCGGTGTACGGCACGGGTCGCGCGGGGTCGCTCACGTACTCGTCGAAGGCCCTGCCCCGCTCGGCCGGCGCCTCGAAGGCGAGCGCGCCGTCCGCGCGGAGGTAGACGTTGGTGGGCACCGTCCCGCGCGGTGGCCAGGCATCGAGGAAGCGCCAGGTGTTCGTGCCCGTCTCGAAGACCGCCGCCTCGAACGCACGGGGCGCCGGCTGACCGTCGCCGAGGAGGTAGGCGTTGAAGAACGGGGCCTCGAGGCTGTCATTGAAGAACTGCGCCGTCATCGAGCCCCACGCCATCGCGCCGAGGGAGTCTCCGCGGACGCCGTTCCACTGGCCGTGCGACCAGGGGCCCATCACCAGCCGGTTCACCGCACCGGGGCTCTGCCGCTCAGCGGTGGCGTAGGCGTTCAGGGCGCCCCAGGAGTTCTCGGTGTCGAACCATCCGCCGACCCAGAGCATCGCTGGCCGCAGGTTGCGGAGCCACGGCCGCGCGCTGCGCGCCTGCCAGAAGGCGTCCCACGTGGGGTGCTGCGCCATCTGGTTCCAGAAGGCGATGCTGTCGTGGAAGAACCGCGGATTGGCGTTCGAGAGCGCGCCGAGCTTGTTGAGGAAGAAGTCGTACCCGTCCGGCGTGCCGTGGTCGAAGCCGCGGCCGCCGGTGCTGGTCGGCGCGGGGCGCGCCCGGCCGAAACGGGCGAAGAAGTCGAAGGCGTGCGGCAAGAGCAGCGCGCCGTTGTGCATGAAGTCGTCGCCACCCATCCACTCGGTGACCGGCGCCTGCGGCGAGACGGCCTTGACCGCCGGGTGCGCGTCGATCGCCGCCATCGACGAGTAGAACCCGGGATAGGAGGTGCCGCGCACGCCGACGCGCCCGTTGTTCCCGGCCACGTTGTGGATGAGCCACTCGACGGTGTCGTAGGTGTCGCTGGTCTCGTCCACGTCGCGGTTCGACGTCTTGTGCTCGACGTAGGGACGGACATCCATGAAGTCGCCCTCGGACATCCACGCCCCGCGGACATCCTGGAAGACGAAGATGTAGCCCGCGCGCAGGTAGGTGCTGAACGCCGGGATGGTGGAGTTGCGGAAGAAGCCCGGGAAGCGGTCCGCACCGTATGGGCCGGAACTGTACGGCGTGCGGACCATCAGGATGGGATGCCGCTGCACGGTGTCCCGCGGCGCATAGATCGCCGTGAACAGCCGGACCCCATCCCGCATCGGGATCTGGACCTCCTGCTTCGTGTACAGCGGCGTGTAGTCGGTTGGGGCCTGCTGCTGAGGTGCCTGGGCTCCGGCTGCGGCGGGCAGGGCGAGCAGAGACAGCAGGACTAGCGTGCGCTTCATGAAGCCTCCCGGGGGGACCGTCTCAATCTAGTAGTGGGACTCCCGCGCCGGCCGAAGGGTTGGGCCGGGCGCCGACGGATGGCGACTCCTGGGAGCCGCCGCGGGCGGGGCGCCGAGCCGGGCCCGGAAACGCGCCGGGCCCCGCGAGAGGGGGCCCAGATGAGAGGCGCCGGGCGGATTTGAACCGCCGAATGGAGGTTTTGCAGACCTCTGCCTTACCACTTGGCTACGGCGCCGGGAGAATTGAAAGCTCGCTCGCCGCATGGGGATTCTCAACCCACCCGCAGCCGTCGCCGCGCGGTCACCGCGGACCCTCCCAGTACGCCCGACGGCCTGGATCGGCCGGCAGTAGCTACACCCGCTGGCCAGCGCCCCGTGGAGCCGCGATCGATCGATCAGCCTTGTTCCGGATGCCCCAGCACTCGCGCGACGTTCAGCGGGCCGCCCAGCACGGTACGGCGCCACCCCGGCGAGGAGCGTCTCGCCGAGCCGCGGAGCCGCTCCGTCACCACCCGATGTGCACGCCCCACACCGCGAACGCCCCCGTCGCGGCGCACGTGATCCAGAAGCTCCACCAGTTGGCCCGCGACTCCGGGTCCTGCATGAGAGTGTGGATGCGCCCGGGGAGATAGAACAGCACCAGCAGGATCGCCACCACCACCGCGACCAAGAACGCCATCACTCCGTGGACGTCGCCGCCGCGCCTTATCTCGGCGATGCTGGAGAACACGAACGTCAGCAGGTACAGCGTCAGGAGGAAGATCGCGAAGTCGGAAACGACCCGGAGCGCCGCGGCCGCGCCCGGCCGCGGCCGCGCGGGGTGCGCCCTCCCGCGGTGCAGCGCCCAAGCGAGCAGCACGGGGTAGAGGAACGTCAGCACCAGCGTGAGCGGAATGCCGACGGCCATCGGGAAATTCTCGCCGGTGAGCCCGGGGACCGCGCCGCTCACGAGGCTGCCCACGGCCAGCGCTCCGACTACGAGGCTCGCCACCCACACGCCGATCGCCACGAAGACGGGGTGACGCTTGGCGAGCCGGTCGGCTCCCGCCACGTAGTCGGCGTCGTACTGCTTGAGCCAGATGCCGAGGCAGAAGAGGAGGTACACCCAGAGGTAGGTCTGAATCCATGTGGTCTTGTAGCCGGCGACCAGCGTCTCGAAAAGGAAGACCTGCGCCAGCAGTGTCGCGGCGTCGAACGCGTGGTGGGAGAGCGCCGCTCCCAGTGGCGCGGCGCCGGATGCGGCGTTGGGGTCTTCGGCCGGCGCCACGGACCGATCCGTCACTTGGTCGTCGGCCCGTCGAGGGTGATCATGGGTTGCCTCCGGAGCGCGCCGGTGACTGACGGGAACTTCCTTCGTACCGGCCCGAGTATCCGGGCGGGGCGGCGGCGCGTCAAGGGACGTAGCGGGACAGGGACGTTGCGGGCCGTGAAGCCGCGCTAATTGCTCGGCGCTTCAGCGCCGGTACGACGCGCACCGCCGCGCGAAGTAGATGTTGCGGCCGCGCGCAAACCCATATATTGGCCGTGTGATAGCCAACCCACGGGCCCTCGCCGACCTCGAAGCCAGCCTCGCACGCAGCGCCGCGACGCAGATGTCCTTCGCGCAGGCGCTGGCGTGGTACGAGGGCGCCCTGGCCGAGGTGCGCGCCCTACGCCCCGACTTCGACGCCGACTGGATGGAAAACCTGGAGTCCGTCTTCGCCATCGCGCGCGCCGTCAATGGGCTCCCCCCAACCTGACGTCACCTCCCTCCTCGCCTCGCTGACGTCCGAGCTGGACCGGCGCGGCATTCGCTTCATGCTCATCGGAGGCCAAGCCGTGTTGCTCCACGGCGAGGCGCGATTCACGGCCGACGTGGACATCACCCTCGATGCGGACCCAGCCGCGCTCGGCGACCTGCGGGCCGCGTGTGACACGCTGCACCTCACCCCTGTCGTGCCAGCCTCCGAAAGCCTCGAGACGTTCGTGCGGAGGACCTTCGTGCTCCCCGCGCGCCACGCCGCGACGGGGATGCGCGTGGACTTCATTTTCTCCACGACGCCGTACGAGGCCGAGGCGGTCGCCCGAGCGCAGCGGGTCCCGGTCGGCGGCACACCGGTGCCCTTCGCAACAGCCGAGGATCTCGTGATCCACAAGTTGTTCGCCGGCAGAGCGCGCGATCTCGAGGACGTCGATGGAATAGTGCGTCGCCAGGGCGGCGCACTGGACTGGGCGTACCTCGAGCGCTGGGCCGCGGAATTCGCGCAAGTGCCCGGCCGGGAGGGGATGCCGGCGGCGCTCGCGCGGCTGAGGGCGCTCTACAAGTAGCATCGCGCACCGCTTGCCTTCCCAGCGTCAACCCGTACTTTAGCCCTCCGATGCCCCCCGCCAATTCCGGTGTTCGCACCTGCGCTGCCTGCGGCAACATGTCGTCGGGCGACGACCGCTTCTGCCTCAAGTGCGGCACGACGCTGCCGGGGTTGACGCCCGTCGAGCACCGGGAGATCGCGGAGGCGGCGACGGTGATCACGGGGAGCGGGGCGGGCGCCGCGGCCGGGACCGGCGCTGCGCCTGCGACGAGCACCACGACGCCCGAGGCCCCGGACGCTCCCGACGCGCTCGAGGCGCAACTGCGCGCCGCGCTGAGCCCCAGCTTCCTCCTCGTGCGCAAGCTCGGCCAGGGCGGCATGGCCAGCGTCTAGCTCGCCCGCGAGCCGGCGCTGCGCCGCCTCGTCGCGGTGAAAGTCCTCTCGCCCCAACTCGCCGCCGATCCCCACGCCCGCGCCCGCTTCGAGCGCGAGGCGCAGGCCGTCGCCGGCCTCTCGCATCCCAACGTCCTCGGCATCTACGGCCTCGGCGAACTGGGCGACGGCACGCCCTACTTCGTGATGCAGTACGTCGCGGGGA
>Ga0315287_10001974_pt1 | contig 19219 bp, 12 predicted proteins | sample YL17G11_0_MG_FD_205037 | JGI IMG/M metagenome (GOLD analysis project Ga0315287, IMG submission 205037) | Sediment microbial communities from Yellowstone Lake, YNP, Wyoming, USA - YL17G11_0 | ecosystem: Environmental > Aquatic > Freshwater > Lake > Sediment | place: USA: Wyoming | collected...
GCCCCCCCCCCCCCCCCCCCCCCCCGCCCCCCCCCCCCCCCCCCCCGCCCCCCCCCCCCCCCCCCCCCCCCCCCCCCCCCCCCCCCCCCCCCCCCTTACCGTCTCAAAGGAGATGCGCGTCCGCATGCTGGGCTTGGTGAAGATCATGGACATGGTCCGGCCTGCAAAGGGCTTGTAGCTCTCATCCCGGGCGGCCAGCTTGGCTTTCACGGTCGCGGCCGTCGCTAGCACCGCGTCCAGGCGTTCCCGGGGCCAGTCGTCGATGTGCAGAAAGTGGGACTGGTTGGCCCCGGCGGGCGGGGCGACGTCCGCGGACGTGTAATAGGGCGTGGTTGTGGAGGTGGAGGAGGACGCGACCTCGACGGCGCGGGGCGTGGGTCCCCGCATGCGGGCCGCGTTTTGGGCAGGGGCCGGGCGGGTGGCGGCCCCGCCGACACGCCTTGGGCAGAGGGCGGTCGACATAGTATGTGTTCAGAGAGGGAGTGGAGGGGTGTGAGGGTCTGCGCGCGTGTGAGGCGCGGGACTAGGGCGGGGCCAAAAAAAAAAAGGGGGGAGGTCGCCCTTTTTTTATTGGAATGAGCTGACCCCTCCAACCCCGCCCTGTTTCTCTCTCTCTCTCTTCCCGCCCGCCGCCCGCGCCGAAGAGCAAAAAACACGAAACACATACTCGCAAAAATGCACATCTGATTTCTCTGACCCCACCACCATCTCTCCATCCCCCACCCATCAATCCATCCGCCCCTTGAGTGTGCGCGCGACGCACCCATCTTTTGTAATCACGTACACGACCCCGCCCCACCCGGCCAGCGCGTCCCGGTCCATGCCGGCCAGCAAGCACTGGGAGACCGTCTCAAAGAGGGCGTCGGGCTCCTGGAATTGATTCGGAGAAAGAGATCGGGAGAGTGAGAGAACGGAGCGCCCACAAAACCCAAACACACACCAACCTCCTCCATGCGCGCGAGGTTGAAGAAGAACTTGAAGGAACACGACTCTCCATTCATTCCATTTCTCTTACCATGTCCGGCCGCCACATGCTTTCGCACATGCCGTACAGTGAGTCCGGGGCGGTGCCGGCCACCATGAAGTCGTGGGCGGTCTCGATCGCCCCGATCGAGTCCATGCCGCACAGGTAGGGTGTGTCACCTGCCGGGTCGAGGCCGGCAATGACGGGGGAGACAAAGTACGGCCCGAACCGCTTCTCGTACAGGGTGGCCGAGACTAAGGCCCCGAACGTCGCGGGCTTCATGTCCCGCTCCTCGCGCAGCTTGTAAAGGTTGTGCTTGAAGACGAAGCGCTGGTGGCTGTGTGAAAAAAGGGAACGAGGTGAGAGGGGGCAAGGTTAAAAAAATGATGGAGAGGAAGCGTACCGTCTCTCCTCACCCCTCATTTCCACTCACAGCGTCTGCGCGTCCGTGCCCAGGCCGGCCAGGCCCATGTACAGCTTGTCATGGATCTTGTAAACCTAAAAGGAGAGAAGTAGTCGCGGTGTGAGAGAAAAATCCGCTCCCGTTCATCATCCGCGCGTTCGTTTTTTCTCTCTCTCTTTCTCATCCCCCCCGCACCTTCTTGTAGTCTGTCGCCAGCGTCTGGAACTGGACACCAAACCGGGTGTCCGACCCGATGGCCACACAGTTCTTGCCGGCCATGGCCACGATGGCGGACCCGTTGTACTCGAAGATCTGTGGAGGAGGGGAGGAGGCATTAGAAAATGCGCCGATCACAAGCGCTGTCTCGGGTTTTGGGGCGCGGCGGTCGGGTGGCCGGGGCAGCATGCGTCCCTGCGCTGCCAGGAGGGGGTAGATGAAGCAATGCCCGACACACGCACACACACGCACCGACATGGCGGCCGAGCGAGAGAGGCCGCGCGTGTGTGGAGGAGGCCCGGACAGGGGAACGGAAGTGTGAGCAAGAGTGTCACCTTCAACCTCGCTCTCTCTCTTCTTCCGACCGCCGCCGCGAGGCACTCAAATTTTGAAACACGCGCCCGGACCCCCGCGGGGAGGGCCGAGAGTAGAGCACAGGGGATTTACACACGCACGCACCGAAGCGGCGGGGAGGAGCGGCGCAAAGCACACACACTCAAAACAAACCCCGCCACCCCAGGCGTTGGCACGCTCTCCACCCCCCGCTCTCTTCACTCTCCCGGCGTCCTCACACGCGGCGCACCGGAATGATCCCGCCCCACAAAAGGAACAACATCAAATAAAACAAAAAAACAGGCAGAACACACGAAGAAGGCGCGCGGTGAGAGAGAGAGGGGGAACCCCCTCACTCTACTTCTTGCGGCCCAGGCCGACCGTCCGCCCCCGGCGGCCGGTGGTCTTGGTGTGCTGGCCCTTGACCCGCAGGTTCCAGTAGTGGCGCAGGCCCCGGTGGTTGCGGATCTTCTTGAGGCGCTCCAGGTCGTCGCGCAGCTTGCCGTCAATCTGGGAGGAGGTCAGCTGGACGGTCGTCCCGTCCTTGGGGTCGCGCTGCCGGTTCAAAAACCAGTCCGGGACCTTGAAGGTGCGCGGGTTGGCCACGATCACCATCAGCTGCTCCAGCTCCGCCGCGGACAGCTCGCCCGCCCGCTTGTTCAGGTCGACCTCGGCCTTCTTGCAGGCCAGGATGGCGAACCGGCGGCCGACACCACTGGAAGGAAGAGGGGAGGAGGGACGAGACAGGGGAGGGAGGGAAGGGAGAGTGAGAGGCGGCGTGTTTTTTTTTTTTTTTTTTTTTTTTTTTTTTTTTTTTTCGGCGTGCTGCCCGCTCTTTTTCTCTCTCTCCGCGCGTATCTTTTTTTACTTACCGGACGGCGGTCAGGGCGAACGGCGTCTTGACGGTGCCGATCAAGTTGGTGTTCTGAGGGGAAGGAGGAGGAGAGAGCGGGAGGGCGTGAGAAGAGGCGGCAGCAGACTCGGATCGGCGCGAACGAGTGCTTTGTTTAGAGGGCCGCGAGCCCGCAGCAGACGCGGTCGGCGACGCCTAGCCGCCACACAGGATGCCAGCACGGTTATTCATGTTCATCCAGGCGCGGTGTCAGGCCGTGAAAAAGGGTGCATGCCGGCCGTGGGGCGGGGCGACCGAAAAAAGCCGCCGCCCGCCGCCGCTGCGGGCACGCCGGTCTCTTTCCGCGGCGCTCTCTCCACTCTCTCTTTTGTTTATTGAACTCACCAACACACGGATGATGTGCTGGAAGGACTCGGACTGCATGAGGGACTGTTGTGGGTGGGGAAGGAGAGAGTGGGACGGGCGGTGAGGACAAGGGGGGGGGGAGGAGGAGGGAGTCTGCTGCGATTGCTCAGCCGCCTAGAAGAAAACAGCACAGCCTGCTCTCATCGCCGCCCGCGCGCGTGCCGGCGCCGCCCTCCTCCCGCCCCTCAAACAGCCTGGAGGGGGTAGACCGGGAGACGTGGGCGTGCTCCGGTGCAGCCGATAGACACACGTACCCCCATGGTTGCAGTTTTTTTTCAGGCGCGCGGACTCAAAGGCAAAAGTGTGAGCAGCACAAGGAGCAAACAAAAACATGCCCACTCATTTTTTCTCTCTCTTTCTCACGCAATCCGTCCGCCCACGCCTCCCACGTTGTGCGAAGCGTGCGCGAGTGGCAACGCGCGCACCGCAACCCCACGCCCCCACCCCCGCCCTCCGCGTGCTCCTCTACATGCTCACCCCCTCCACGCCGCCTGCCCCCTCGCGCCGCGCCTCCCAGCCCCGCGTCGCCCTGGGCGTCGCGCTCGCCCTGGCGCTGACGGCCCTGCCGTTCTTCAACAAGACCGTCCGGTCCCGGGAGGCCGCCGTCGCGGCCATGCGCGACGCCTCGTACGCCAAAGACGAAGCCCGCAACGCGCGGCTGTCCGTGAAGCAGGGAGGGCGCGGGGGTTAGAGCGAGAAAACCAGACATATGCCGGCGCCTGGGAAAAAGAACCCAGGCAGTGCAGGCGGGCTGGCGGGTGGTTCCGCGCCGCCGCCGCCGCCGCCGCCGCCGCGCACCCTCCGCCAAGCCAACCTGCCCTTTGGGACGACGACGTCCAAGAAGGCAGCAGGCCCTCAGGGCCGCCGCCCGGCCGCCCCACCCTTCCACCCGCCACCAGGCGCGCTCGACCTTGGCCACGGCGCCCGCCTCCTCTACCTCCCGGCCGCCATTCCGGACGCCGACGGGGCCATCCTGCGCGCCCTGGAGACCGAGGTCGAGTGGTTGCAGCGCGACGTGACGGTGTGGGGCCGGACCGTGCCCCAACGGCGCCTGGTCGCGTACCAGGCGCGGCCCCTTGCCCAGCCCTACTCGTACAGCGGCCTGGCCCTGCCGCCCACGCCCTGGACGCCCGCCGTGGCGACCATCAAGGCGGCCGTGGAAGCCGCGGCGGGGTGCGCCTTCGACACCTGCCTGCTCAACCTGTACCGGGACGGCACGGACGCCATGGCGTGGCACGCGGATGGCGACGCCCTGTACGGCCCGCCCCCCAACACCATCGCCTCCGCCTCCTTCGGCGCTGGCCGGGCGTTCCAGCTGCGGCCGACGCCGGCCGGGGTGGCGGACGGGAGCCCCGCCATTCCGGCGTCCCGGATCGAGCTCACCCTGGGCGGCGGGGACGTGCTCCTCATGCAGGGCACCACCCAGCGGGACTGGCAGCACGCCGTCCCGCCGCGGGCGCGTGTGGGCGGTGTGCGTGTCAACCTGACGTTCCGGGCGACGGCCGCCTTCAAAGAGCTGCAGAGAAGGGAGGCAGGCGCGCCCTAGGGACGGGTGTGCGTGCGTGCGTGTGTGTGTGTGCGTGCGTGTGTGTGTGAGTGTAGAGAGAGGAAAGGTCATTTCATATTTTCGAGGAGAGTGAGGGAGCACGGGGGGAAAAAAAAGGGATGGAGCTCCCACCCCCACGCATGCCGGACCGCCTGGCCAAGGCCCTGGATGCCCTCGTCGCGGCCAGCTCACCCGCGGCTGGGGCAGCAGCGCCATCGCCCGAGCCCGCCCTCCCATCAAGCAGTGTCGGCGCCGCCCACCCGCCCGCCCGCCCATGGGACCGGGGCGACCTCGTCCGCCGCCTGCACACCTTCCGGGCCTCGACCTGGTTTGCCAAGCCGCCCGCCGCGGGGCCCATCCCCTGTGCCCGGCGGGGGTGGGTCAATGACGGGGTGGACGCGCTCACGTGCGAGGTAAGGCGGGATAGAAGAGGGGGGAGAAAGAATTGCGCGCTCGACGGCGCTCCTCAACCTTGCGCCTTTTTTTATTGTATCCACCATCCATCAGTTTTGCCGCCACAAGCTCCACTTCCCGCTGCCGCCTGACCTGCCCCTCGCGGAGACAGAGGCGGCGGCCGCCGACTTTGCGGCCCGCCTCATCACCTCGCACCGGGCGGACTGCCCCTGGCGGGCCACGGCGGCCGACCCGGGCGCCCTCGCTTTCCCCCCCCTGCCGCGCGAGGCCGCGCTCGCTGGCTGGGCCGCCCGGGCGGCCAGCGCCCTGGAGCTGGACTGCCTGCCCGCCCTGGACGGGGCGGCGGAGGCGATCGTGGCAGCAGCCTTCCCCGCGCGCCTGGCAGCCCTGCTGGAGCGGGGTGCCGAGGAGCCGGCCACCACCTCCTCCGTCCTGCCGCCGCCGCCCCCTCACCGCCTCACCCCGGCCCCGCCCCTGCTCGCCCGGGCCGGCACGCCCGCCTTCGACGCCCGCCGCCGCCTGCTGGCCCTGCTGGGCTGGGAGGTGCGCGCTGTGAACCCGGCCACCGTCAAACTGCGGGCGGGCGCGGCCGCGGCGGCGAGGGACGCGGCGGGCGCGGCCGCCGCTCGCGCGATCCTGGCGGCCGGGCCGGGCGCGCCCCTCCCGCCGCTCAAGCTGGCCCGCCCGCCCGACCCGCGCGCGCCCGTCCTGCCCCCAGGCTCCGTCCGGGCCTGTGATGCGGCGCTGGAGTGCACGACCTGCGGGGCGACCGTGGGCCTGTGGGCGCACGTGCCGCCGGCCGCCTGCCCGGCTTTGGGTGGGGGTGGCGGCGCCTCCCCTGCCCAGCCCTCCCTGGCCCTGGCCACGCTCGGCCGCCGGGGGTCCTCCTATGGTGGCGGAGACGCGTCCCTGACCCGCCCCCGGTCGTCCTCGCTGGACCACCTGGGCGGCGGCGGGCGGACGATTGCGGGCGGCTCCTTCCTGCCCACCCCCTCCCCATCATCAGCCGCTGGGGAGGGCGGCGAGGCCTCCCCAGCGCCCACCCCGCCCGCCATCCCGGTGTTTGGCCTGGCCGCCCTGCAGCGGTCTACGCCCGTGCCTGGCGGTGGCCGCCCACCCTCCCGCCCCTCTACGGCGGGCGCGGACGCGGCCACACCGCCGGCCGCCCAGCCCGGCCCGCCGCCAGCCAAGCGGACGCGGGCAGGCCTGAGGAGCCAGGGCCACCTTTCTCCCCCCCCCCCACCGCCGCCCGCCCCGCCCGCCCCGTCGCCTGCCCTCCTGGCCGTCACGGCGGGCGCCCTGGCCGCCTCAGCAGGCGCGGCACCCTGGCCGCCCCCGGGAGCAGGGGGCGCCCCCTCCGAGCCCACGCCTGTCGACCCGCTCTTGTCCCACCGCCGGTGGTGCCCTTGGGTGCACGGCGCGGGGACGGGCGGTGGCGGCCCGGGGCGCACGGGGTGGCGGTGGGTGTTGCCCTTGCTCATCCCCACGCCCGGGCCCGAGGAGGCGCTGGGGCGGAAGGTGGCGGCCGCGGCGGCCGCGGCGGCCGCGACGGCCGGGGGTGTTTGGGGTGCTGGCGGCAGTGAGGTCGAGGAAGAAGAGGAAGAGGGCGGCGGTGACGCGGGCGCTGCCGGCCCGGACCCCGCCGCCCGCCTGCGGGCGGCCATGTTGCAGGCAGGACTGTGAGGGTGAGTGAGAGGTAGGGAGAGAAGTGCGCGCGTGCGTGCGTGCGCGTCCGTGTGATCTTTATAACTCTCAACCTTTCTACAAAAAAAAACAACAAAAAAAACAACGCCCTGTTGTTCTGTTCACGCGGCCACTGCCCGTCGCACGCCCGCCCCACCACCCGCGCGGCCAAAGACGGCGGCGATGAGGGCACCGCCACCGCCGCCCTCGCTGCCGGCCGACCCGGCGCGGGCGCTGCCGCCGCCGCCGCCGCCGCCGTCCTCGCCCGGCAACAGCAAGCGCGCTGCCTCCCCGCCGCCCTCGCCCGGCGACGACGCCAGGCTGGCCAGGCTGACCACGCCTTTCCCGCCTGGAGCGGCAGCAGACGGCACAGCCCCTTTCTCCGCGGATGCCGCCGCCGCCGCCGTCGCCGCCATGGCCCGCAGCTTGGAGGCGTTGTACCAGAGGACGCCGAAAAACGCAACGCTGTAGCCGCCCAGGTTGAGGGCGGAGACCGGGGCCCCGAACAAGGTCGCCGACAAGCCGATGAGGAGCCAGTCCTTGAGTACGCCCGCCACATTCATGGTGAGCGCAGACGTCCGGCCGATCAGCAGGAAGACGGCCAGGTTGAGGGCGACGGCCGCGGCCGCGTTGGAGAGCAGGATGGCGGGGTTGAGCGGCACGGTGCCGGCCTTGATGCCGGCCATGAGCGGCCCCGCCTCCAGGGCCGCCCAGGGCCCGGCCAGCGCCGCCAGGGACGCCGGCGCAACGTGGTAGAGCGTGGTGACGGGGTTCAGGTGCAGGCCACGTCGCTGGAGGAGGAGCTGGACCAGGGTCAGCCGGCAGGCCTCCGTGCACACGGACGCCAGCTGCAGGGCGACGCCCGTGGAGGAAAAGGCCAGCTCGCCCGCGGACGCTAGGGCCACGCCCGCCGTGATGGCGCCCATGTTGGCGGCGACGCCCCGGCTGGGGGCCTGCAGGCCGGCGGCGCAGCCGACCCCATACACGGCGACAGGCATCAGCGCCTTGAGCATTTGGATGAAGGACACGCTCAGGTGCAGGTAGGCCGCGTTGCCCAGCCACAGCGTCCCCGCGAACAGGGCGCCGATGGGCGCGACCGCCCGCCAGTAGGTCGCCCGCGGGATGGTCGGCGAGGCCACAGCCCCGCTCTTCACGAGGGCGGCCGCGACGAGTGTGGAGGCGGCCATGTGGCCCGCCGTCAGAGAGATGGGGAAGGCGAAGCCGTGGACGGCCAGGATCCATTTGTTGTACAGGATGACGGCCGCGGAGAGGGCGATCCACAGGGCGGCGCAGGCGGCGTTGGCGGCAGCGGCGGCAAGGAGTGGGGAGGGCGGGGGGGGGGGTGAGCAGGGAGGTTCATCAGCGCCTCCTTGCGAGCGCGCCTGCGCTTTCCTGCCGCCGCCCGGCGGGGTGCGGGCGAGGGAGGCGGGGAGAGAGCCCATGGGTGGTGTGCGGGGTGGAGTGGGTCCGGCGGAGGTTCCTCTCCACGCGGCGTAGCAGGGGGCGTGGGAAGAGAGGGAAGAAAGGACGATTGAGGAACAGCTTTTCATTCTTCAGAGTCGGAGGGGAGGCAAGAGAGTCGGGCCATCTCTTTTGACCGCGCGGCGCGGGTGCCCAGGCTCGCGCCACACACACGTACACACTTCCTCCACCTCCTTCACCCCCCCACCCCCCCTCTCTGGGGTTTGGGCGCGAGAGCGAGTGAGAGAGAGAGAGAGAAGAGAACGAGCTGGTGACACCACGCTCATTTTTTTTTTTGGCGGCCCTCGCTCACGCCCTCCGACAACACACGCACGCGCACACGGCACACATTATGGCTGGCCCGGCCGGCGTTGGTGCCAAGCGCGGGGCGAGTGGGGATGAGGGTGGCGAGGTGAGTGGTGAGAGTAGGAGGAGCAGGTTTTGTTTACGGAAGAGAACAGGGACGGCGGGCGACAAGGCAGAGGCTGACGACAACAGGAGGCCGCCTCGTTCGCGCCCATGCGCGCACACGCGACATGCACACGCACGGACTATGGATGAGTGTGTGTCGTGGGAGGGGCTGCGGTGGAGGCGGTGCCCGTCTCCCCGCAGCCGAAACCAGGATTGCGGCCCCTGCAACACCACCCCTCACACCGCCCGCCCACACGCACGCACGCAAGCCACCGACAGGAGGAGTCCCTTCTCAACGTGAGCGTGGGTGTGGGTGCGCGGGTGGGGCGGTGTCAGGAAAGGCCGACGCCCGTAAGAAGAAGGCGTGCGAGAGCAAAAGAACCAACCAGAAGGCGATGCCTCGCCCCTGGACCTCTCGACCTCTCGACCCGAGAGAGAGAGAGACAAGAGGGTGCACGCACGCGTCCCGTGTGTGTGTGCCATCTCGCCTCCTCGCCCCGTCACCTCCCCCGCAGGCCGCGCTGTGTGTGTGCGCGTGCGTGTCAGGGCATACAGGCCAAATAAATAAAAATAGAAAACACGCCGTGCGCGGCAAAGAAAAAGGAGGAGAAACACAAAAAGCCTCCAGGCGACCCCGCCCCACCAAAAAAAAAAAGAGAAGCCATACATGGCCCCCCTTTTACTTTCGCGGGCGCGCGCCGTGCCCGCCCTGACCCTCCTGTGTGTGTGCCTCTGGCCTCCTGCCGTCGTCTCTGCTGCTGCCCCTGCCCCGCTGTCCTTCCCCCTGACATCTCACGGCACGCAAGAGAGACCCCCTGACCCCTCACCCGTCTCTCTCCCCTACACCTCCAGGCACGCCCGCTCAAGCGGCGCCCGGCCCGCCCGCTCAAGCGGCACCCGGCCGCCCAGTCCGCCACCCCGCCGCTCGCCGCCAGCCTGGCCACCGACCTGGCCCCCCTGCTCCTGGCGTCCGGCAGCCTCAACCCGGCCCCGGCCACCCCGCCCGCATTTGTGGCGCTGATGGAGGGGGCGGCTGGGGCAAGGGCGCGCGACGTGCTGCTGAGCGCGCTGGCCCTCTCCCCGCCGCCCACCCGGGCCGCCATCGCGGAGGCGGGCGGGCTGCGGGCCCTGCTCGCTTGGCTGACGGCCGCGCTGGAGGGTGCGACCGCGGCGGCGGCGATGACGCCGGGCGACCCGGGCGCGGGGGCGGCGATGCTCGGCCTCGCCGGGCGGACACTGGCCGCGCTGGGGGCGTTGGGGCGCCCGCGGGCGCCCACGCTGGCCGCCGCCGGGGCCGTGGAGGGCCTCGCCCACTTCCTGGACGGCCTACCCCCCGGGTGTGGCCTCCTGCAGGAGTCCGCGGCGGCGGTGCTGGAGGCGTGGAAGGGCGCCGCCGCCGCCACCGCCGTACCAGGGTCAGGGGAGCCAGCTTCCCCCCCGCCCCCGCCCCCGCCCCCCCCGCCGCCGCCGCCAGACGCCAGTCCGCCAGCCAAGGCAGGATCCGCGGCGCCGGCGTCCCGCAAGACGGTCGCCTTGCCGGCGGCTGGCCGGTCCAAGGGGAAAGCGGCCGCGGCGCGTCATGCGGCCACCCCGAGCGAAGACACAGAGGACTGTGAGAGTGAGGACGAGGACAGCGGCAGCGCAGACGGCGGCAGCGGCGCCGACGGCGGCGCCTCTCCAATGCCGTCTTCGCCCGAGTACACGGTGGAGGCGGTCCTGTACCAGGAGGTCCGCAGCAAGGTGGTGGAGCGGGCCGACCCCAAGACGCGCAAAAGGGTGGAGGTCGCCGTGCCCCAGGTCCAGTTCAGGGTCAAGTGGGAGGGGTACCCCCACCTCGACAACACGTGGGAGCCGGAGGGCGTGCGCGGGGCCGGGGGCCTCTGCCAGACGGTCCCGTTCGAGGCGTACCAGGCGGAGTGGGTCCGGGCGAGCCCGGCGGAGCGGGTGGCGATGGAGCGTGCAGCACGGGCGCGGGAGGCGCAGTCCCGGATGGATGAGCGCGCGGCCGCGGCCGCGTCTGTCAAGGCCGCCGCCGCCGCCAAAAAAGGCGGCCACGGCGCCGCCGCCGCCGCCTCTGCCTCCCGCACCCCGCCCAAGCCCGTCAGCTCGTCCGCATCTGAGAGGGTTGCGGCGGTCGCCCAGGCTGCGGCCCGGGCGAGGGAGGCGGCGGCGGCCGCCAAGCGCAAGGCGCCGCCGCCCCCGAAAGAAACACGCAAGAAACCAAAACTGTGCCGGGTGGGCGAGGCCGACAAACCCTCCGCCCGGCCGAGCCCCTCCTCCTCCCCCTCCTCCGATGACAAGTCGGAGGTTGGGGACCTGTCGCCGCCGGTCTCGGCACCCCCGGCCCGGAAGCAGCCCCTCGTCCCGGAACTTCCCAAGCCCTCGGCCCGGGCCGCCCAGGCGGCGGGCAAGGCAGCGACCAAGGCGGCGGCCGCGGCCGTGGCCGCGGCGGCCGCGGCCGCGGCCGCACCCCCGCCGCCGCGGCCGCGGTCGCGGTCGCCGTCGCCACCCATCATGGGACCCGCGCCCCGCCCCAAGCCGGCCCCAGCGCCTCCCAAGCCGGACCCGCCGGCCCCGCCGCGGCCGCTCCCACCGGCAGCGATCCCACGCCCGCCCGCCTCGTTTGCCAGGCCTCCAGCGGGCCCGGCCTCCGCCCCGCCCGGCCGCCCGGCCGCACCTCCTGGGCCGCCCGTCACCCGCATCGAATTCCCGACCAGGGCTGCTTACACGCCGTCGGTCGACATGCAGGCCGCGATCGCAAAGGAGAGAGCGGGCGAGGCTGCGGCGGCGGCGGCCAAAAAAGCCGCCAGCACTGGCGGCGCACCCGGCCCGCCCGGCCGGGCCGCCACGGGTGGGGTCACCACCGCCATAGGGTCCGTTTCGACCAACACCCGGCGCCCGCCCGCGCCGCCGGCCGGCCCCGCCGTCCCCCTGGACGCGTTCGAGCTGGCCGCGGCGGAGGAGGGCGGCGCCCTGCTGCCGGGTGGTGGCAGCGAGGAGGACGGCGACAGCGACGGCGACGACACGACTGGCTACCTCAAAGCCCACCCCACCCGGGGCGGGACGGGCAGGTACGGGGCGTACCCGGTGACCGGCGAGAAGATGAGCCGGGCCCAGGCGGCGGCGGCCGCGGAGGAGGCGGCACTGCGGGGCGAGGCAGAGGCCGCGGCCGCAGCGGCCAGGGCGGAAGCCGACAAAAAAGCCGGCAAGAAGCCCCGCCGTGACCTCCCCGCCGCCGCCCGCGTCCGGTTCTGCGCGGCCCCACCGCCTGCCCTCCCCGCGCGGGCCGACGCGGCCGCTGCCGCCCCGCCCGTGGAACAGGTGACCACGCTGTGCTTTTACGAGGGCGACGAGGTCAGGGACCTGAAGGGCAAGGCTGGCGCCTGGGCGCGCACGGACACTGCCAACCGGGCCGACAACCTGGCCCGCCTGGCCGCGGGTGAGGTGCCGGACCCGTACTGCAAGCGGGCGCGGGCCTGGCATGAGCGGGTGGTGGAGGGCAGGGGCGGCACGCGCGGGGCCAGCTACCGTGCGGCCGAGGTCCGAGGCGAGGCAAGCGCCGACCTGGCGGCCATCCTGGCGTCCGCCGCCCAGGCCGCCGCGCGGTGGCCCAGCCCGGGCGGCCCACCCCGGTGGGCGCTGGCACCCATCGCGGAGCGGGGCAACCACGCGGCCGTGCCCGGGTCGGAGTCCCTGGCCGCGGAGATCCAGGGCGCGCGCATAGAGGCCGTGGCCCGCTGCGGCGCCCCCTGGTTTGGCCGGGTGGTCGGCGGGCCCGACGGGGCGGACAACAGCCTGCTGCCCGGTTCCCGCCCGCCGCCGCCCACGCCGATGGAGCCGGAGAAGGTGGGGGACCAGGGTGGAGGCGGTGCTGCCGCCGCGCCCGCACGGTGCGTGTGGGGTGACAAGCCCCCGTTGGTGGGGCGGCCGCCGCCGCCGTGCGCGGCCGCGCCAGCGAGCGCGCAGCACTACCCACCGCCGCACGACCACCACCACCACCACCCCGCCCCGTTCCACGGCATCCAGCCCCGGTCAACTGTTATGGCAGCCCCGGCCCCACCCGATCCCGCGGGCCCACCACCCCTACCACGCCCGCTGCCTGGCAATAGTGGAGGCATGCTGGGAACATGGGGTCGCCACCAGGGGCCGGTGCCCCCATTAGCCCCCTGGGCACCGGCGCCCGTTGACCATCGCCGCCAACAAGGCGGCGATGATCACGGCGGCCGCCCCACCCGCCGCATCGTCCAGTCTCTGCCCCCACTCCCACCCCCGGGCGCGATCTCCAAGGTCCCGACCGCTGCGGCTGCCGGCCTCGGCGGCACCCGGGACCGGCCCCTGTTCCGGGGGGTATGCAAGTTTTACGGGGACGCGCACAAGGGTTGCGAGCGGGGCGAGGCCTGCGGCTTTGTGCACCGGGGCGTCGGCTTCTTCGTGCACCGGTCGGACGGGCACCGGGTCCTGGAGCGGGTGGTGACCGAGGAGGGGACGGAGGGCGGTGGTGGCGGGCGGGATGGCGGGCCGCCATCCCGCCCGCCGCCGCGCGGCGGCGGCTACCGCCACCACGGCGGCTACGACGCCTGGCGCCCTCATCCCCGCAGGGGCGGTGGGGGTGAAGGGACAGGTTGAAGGTCTCTCCTTTTGTCTGAACGGTGTCTGCTTTGCGCTTTTTTTCACCCCTGTCACCTCTCTCTCCCGCTCTCTCTCTCCGCTCTCCCCCTTGCACATTCATTCGTCCTTGGCCCGCGGACCCACCCGGCCGCCGCAGGCGCCCTCACCCGCCTCCTTGAACTCGACCACAAACCCGTCCGTCGGCAGGGGCAGGCCTTTCGGCGGCCTTGCCAGGGGCGCGTCAGGGTTAGCCACAGCCCAGGCGTACCCGCGCAGCAGGACCGCCAGCATCGACTTGACCTCCGCCTCGGCCAGGCGGTAGCCCACGCACAGGCGGGGCCCGCCACCAAAGGGCACCCAGGCGCCCTCCCGCCTGAGGCCTTCCCGCGCCTCCTCGCTGCTGCCGCCGCCCGCGATCCACCGGTCGGGGTAGAATTTGGAGAGATGGGCCGGGGAGGCCGGCGGGGCGTCGGCCCATCGCGCGTCGGCGGCCAGGGTGTGGGCGACGTCGAGGACGAGCGTCTCGCCCTTCTCCACCCGGAAGCCGCCGACCTCCAGCGCGTCGACGGCGACCTTGCGGAAGAGCTGGCCGACGATGGGCACGCACCGCAACTGTTCCTTGAGGCAGGCGTGGAGCAGGGGCATGGCATCGAGCGCGGCCGCGGTGAGGGCCGGGCCATGGGCGGCCGAGACGGACGCTTGCTCGGACCGCACGCGGGCGAGGAGGGCCGGGTCGGCCGCCAGGGAGCGCAACAACAGCGTCAGGACGGTGCTGGACGTGTCCGTCCCCGCAAAGAGCAGGTTGAGCGCGATGTCCGCGGCGGCGGGCATGATGGCCATTGGGTCGGGGGAAGCGGCCGCGGTGGCCTTTCCGCCCGCGTGGGCGGCGGTGGCGGTGGTCGCCATCGCGCCCGCCTTTTGGGGCACCGCCGCCTGCGCGTGGTGATCTGCCAGCAGGGCGTCAATGACCCGCACCATCACCGCCCGCCGTTCCTCCTCCTCCCCGCCACCGCCGCCGGCCGACCCCGCCCGGGCGGCAAGCACGGCCGCCCGCCCCCGGATCATCGGCCCCAGCGTCGCCCGGATGAGGCGCAGCAACTCCGCCCGGGCGCGGCGGGCGTGCCACATCGCCCCGCCCGGCAGGCCCGACCCGGTCGGCGAGAACCCGCCCAGCCAGGCCGCGAACAGCGCGTTGGCCCGGGCCCGCGCGCCCGGGCCGGCCCACTCCACCCCGTCCTGGAAGCCCAGCACGTGGCAGATGACGTGGAACGTGAAAGACTTGTTGGCGGCTGACCCGGCCAGCCCGGGCCCCGCGGCCGCCCAGGCGGCCGCGTGCTCCTCGCACACGCTCTGCATGAGCGGGATGTAGCCCGCGACAGCCGCCGGGCCGAATGCGGGGGCCAAGGCCTTGCGCAGCGCGGTGTGTTCGGCGAAGTGGGTGGTGGAAATGGAGCGCGGGCCCAGCAGTTCCGCGATCCTCGGCGGCCAGGCCGTCTCCACGGTCACATGCTCGGCCTGCAACAGCTTTTTCACGAGGCCCACGCCGCGCACGGACGTGTAGCGGCGACCCATGAAGCGGGAGGCAAAGACGGGGCCAAACTGGTCATGGCGGGCGTTGCGCATCGCGACCGCGTCATCCAAAGAGGCCAGCGTGTCGCCGAGGAGGGGCCAGCCCCCCGCGGTCGGGGGGCGGGGGAGGGAAGGCGAGGAGGAGGCGGGGCGGCAGGGGGCCAGCACCAGGCAGAGCCAGGAGACCGAAAGGGCGGCCGAAATCACCCAGCCAATGGTTTGTGGGTCCCACATTTGTTGTGCTTTATCTCCTGAAGGGTGGGGGGCGTGGATGCGGGCCCGATGCGAGAGAGAGCCAGAGGGGGGCGGGGGCACGCAAAATGTGGAAACGGCGTTGTGTCACTCGGTCACTCGACGCTTCGCTTAGCCCGCGCCCCGTCGCGTCTGCAAAACCACGGCCGCCGCCCCGGGCGCGCCGCGGCCTTTCAAAGGGGCGCTCGACTCACCGACTTTCCACCATGAAGGTCATGCTGGCCCACACGGGCGAGGAGGTGGAGGTGGCGGCGAGCGCGGGCACGAGGTGAGGAAGAGCGCGAAAAAAAAAACAGCGAGCGAGGGGACCCAATGCCTCGATTTTTAACCCCGACTCGCGTCACGTCTCGCCCGTCACACAATCCAACACACACAAACAGCATCGCCGACCTCCGCACCGCCCTGGCAGCCACCACCGCCATCCCCCCCGCCGACCAAATCCTCATGGCCCGGGGCGTGGCGCTGGAGGACGGGCGGGGCGGCGGCGCCCTCGGCGCGCACGGCCTCCCGCCCCCGCCTGGGGAGGCGGGCGCCCGCCTGGAGGACGCGGTCTTTTTGTACGCCCGGCCCCTGCTCCGCCCGGGCGCGCCGCCGCCGGAGGCGCCCGCCCTCACCCCGGCGGGCCAGGCAGTGCCCGGGCTGGAGGAGGTGGCGGCGGCGGCGGCGGCCGCCCAACCGCACGCCCTCGATGCCTCGCCCTCCCCCGCCGCCCGCGCCCTGCCCGCCCTGGAGCGCGCCTGCGCGGCTCACCTGGGTGTGGCGGCCGCCCTGTGGGACGCCGGCGCGGCCGCCCGGGCCGACATTGACCGCCTCGCGCGAACCGCGGCCGTGCAAGCCGCCGCGGCCGACGCGGCGCGGGCCACCGTGGAGCGGCACTATGCCTCGACCGCGGCGGGGTTCCGGGCCTTTGCCTCCAGCCTGGTGGGCACCACCGGGCCTGCCTCCCCCTCCCCCTCCTCCCCCTTGCCGTCCCCTGGGCTGCTGGCCGACCCCGTGGAGGCCCTGCGCGCGGATGTGGACGCCCTGGCCAGCGTTCGCCTGCACCCGGCCGCGACGCGCGTGGCGGCGGCGAGGGAGGAGGGCGGCGGCGGCGGCGGCGGCGGCGGTGGGGGCGGCCCCTTTCCATCCACGCTCGCCGACCTGCTCCCGACGCCCGCCCTCCAGGCCTGGGCATCCCGCCTGGCCGCCGCCCGGGCCGCCCTGGACGCCCGCACGGCCGGCATCCAGGCCAACCTGGCTGCCTTGGCGGCGGACGTGGAGGCGCTGTTGATGTGCGGGCCGCCGGTGGACGTGGCCTCCCTGGCACCCGCCGCCGCCTCGGCGGCCGCCTGGTCGGAGGAGCAGGGCCGGGCGGTGGCCGCCCTGTCGTCCGACCTGGCCGCCGCCAGGCGGGCCATCGACGCGGCGCTCGCGGCCGACGCGGCCGGCGGCCGGGCGGCGCTGTACGCGTCCACGGAAGCGGCGGCGGGCAGGCTGGCAGTGGCTGTCGAACGCCAGGCGGGTGCCCTCCTGCCCGCCGCCCACCGGGCGGGCCTGGCCCTGGCCGGGTCGGCCGTGCGCGCGGCCGCCACCCAGCACGCCCTCGCCACGGATGCCGCCGGCCAGCTGCGCCGGGTCGCCGCCCACCAGAGCGCGCTGCACGCGCTGCGGGCGGACTTGGGCGTGCTGGCCCGGGCAGCCGAGAAGCAGGCGGCCGCGGGCGCCGCGCTCGCCCGCGTCCGCCGCCTGCCCGCCGCCTACCGGGCCTGCTTGGCGGAGCGCGTGCGGCGGGATGCCTGGGCGGAAGCGACGGCGGGGCGGGCGGCCGCCGCGTGCGAGGCGCTCGCCGCGTCGGCGGCCAGGGAGGGCGGGCGCCGGGCCGGCTTTGCCGGGCGGGCGGGCGCGCTCATACCGCCGCACGTCCTCGCCTCGCTGGGCCTCACCCCGCTGCCGCCGCCGGCCGCCCGCCTGGTTGTGCCGGCCGAGCCGGACCCCGCCGGCCCGGGCGCCCCGCCCGCGCCGCGCGTGACGCTGGAGGACGTGCGGGCGGCCGTCCCGCCGCCCGGCATGGGCGGGGGGGCGGGCGAGGCGGACTGCGAGGCCGGCGAGGACGCGCCCGCCGCCCTCTTCCCGGAGGTCTGGGTCGCACGGGCGGCGGCGCCGCCACCGCCTCCACCCGCCCCTGCCCCGTCCGTCAACCCGTTGGCCCTAGAAAATGCACGCCTGCGAGCAGAGGTAGCGGCTCTGCGCGCGGCGGACGCGGCGGCCGTCGCGGCGGCGGCAGCAGTGGTGGCCGCCGCCCCTCCCACCCCGGCCCGCCGCCCCACGCCGCCGGCCTCGCCCAAACCCCCGCCCTCGCCCTCCCGGGGCAGCCCGGGCAGTAGCAGCGGGGGTGGCGATGCGGGCACCGCCACCACCACCCTCGCCGCCGCGGCGGCCGCCTTCACGGCCGCGCTGGCGGCCCGGGACGACCTCATCGTCGAGTTGCAGCAGCAGGCCGCCCTGGTGGCAGGCCGCGTGGCCGGAGGACCTGCCGGGCCGGAGGCGGCGGCGGCGGCGGCGCGGCAGGGCGGGGCTGATGGCGAGGCCGCCGTGCGCGTGCGGCTGGAGGTGGTAGATGCCGGCGACGACAAGGAAGTGGCGACAGCGTGACAACAGCCCCCCACCCACCCACCCCACCGTGATTTCCTTCCCCATTCTTGGGTAGAGATTTTTCTCACCCCCCCCCATTCATTTTTTGTTTTCTTTCTCTTGCGTTGCTTTGCATTTGTGTGTAACTCCACCCCCAACCCCCATTGTTTCCACACTGACCTCGCCAGGCACCCCAGACACAGCGCGCGCACGCACACACGCACACGCACGCACACACTCCCTCGGTCGGCTCCCCAGCCAACCCTGTCTCCACACAACCCAACCTTCCATTCCCTCCCTTTTTCTCACATGAAATCGTCCTCCTCGCCCTCCTCGCCCTCCTCTCCACCACCCTCGGCGATCGCCCGCGCCATCTCCTCCTCCGCCCGGGCCCGCTCCCGGGCCTGCTCGTCCGTCTCCCGCTGGCGGGGTTTGTGGGCGTTGGGCTCGAAGCGCAGGGCGCGGACGGCCTCATTGTGGATGTCCAGGCAGAAGGCGGTGCGGGCGTGGAAGGCGGAGCGCGGGCCCGCGTCGCCTGCGCCGCCGCCGCCAGCCTCGTCGCCCAGCCCGCTCGCGCCCGCAGAGCAGGCCATCCAGCCGCCGTCCCGGTCCAGGGTGGCGTCCAGGGCGCCGTCGGCGATGGCTTTGGCCGCGACGGCGGCCGCGTCGTCGGCCGAGGCGAGGCCCAGGCGGGCGGCCACGTCCGCCAGCGGGATGCGCGCGTACGCGGCGGCCAGGCGGGACAGGCCCGCCCGGATGACGGCGTGGCGGAGGCGGGAGATGAGGGGCGCGGTGCCGTGGGCGGTGAAGGCGGCCGCGTGGGCGGCCGTGACGGCGCCAAAGGCGGCCAGGTCGCCCGAGCGGACGGCCCGGGCGAGGGCCAGGTAGGGCGCCAGGGCCGCGTCCGCGCCCGGGCCCGCCCGGGCGTCCGCCGCCAGCTCGCGCAGGGGCGGGACCTCGCCCAGGAGGAGGCGCACCACCGTCAGCCACTGCGCGACGGCCGCCCGGAAGCCGACCGCGGCGGTGGGGGCCTTGCGCGACGCGGCCAGGAGCGCGTCGCGCGCGTCAGAGTACTCCAGCCGGGCCGCGGCCAGGCGGCCGGTGTAGAAGGCGGTCCGGGCGGCCTGCGCGGTCGACCGGGGCGGGTCCGGGCGCTGGGCCTTGGCGCGCAGGGCGTCCGCCGCGCCCACCAGGCCGGCGCCCAGGTAGGAGCGCAGCAGGCAGTTCAGAAGGGCTTCCTGGCCCGCCTCGTCATGGCGCAGGCACGCCGCCCGGTGCGCGCCCAGCAGGGCCGGGCGGAGGAGGGCGCCGCCCGCGGGCCCGGCGCCCGCCCGTTCCGCGGCCAGGGTCCAGTACGAGACCAGGCGGGCGGCCAGGACGTCCAGTGTGCGGCGGTTGAGGGCGCGCGCGTGGTCGGCGCCGGCCGACGCGAGGGTGGCGGCCTGGGGGAGGGGGGGGGGGGGAAAGGGGGGGGGGGGGGGCCGCGGCATG
>Ga0315287_10001975_pt1 | contig 19211 bp, 32 predicted proteins | sample YL17G11_0_MG_FD_205037 | JGI IMG/M metagenome (GOLD analysis project Ga0315287, IMG submission 205037) | Sediment microbial communities from Yellowstone Lake, YNP, Wyoming, USA - YL17G11_0 | ecosystem: Environmental > Aquatic > Freshwater > Lake > Sediment | place: USA: Wyoming | collected...
GGTTTAGTTTCATTAACAATATTCGGAATAAATTCAGAACAATAAAAAGAATTGTCTTCTTTTTCATTAAGAAGACAATTCTTCAATTTACATTTTCTTAATTTAATCATTATATTTTTCTATAAACATCTTTCTTTTCCATTCATTTCTATGACATTCGCAATATTTAGGATACACTTTAGTATTATAAATTATTCTAATTTCAAATGTATTATAACAATTTTTTAAAGCACATTTTTGAATTATTGTTTGTGGTTCTGATACTTTATTTTTAATTGTTTGATTTGGATTTTTTAATTCATCTTCCTTTTTAGTTTTTTGATGTTTGTCAAAATCTATAATCTTTCTATACTTACGTTGACGATGCTCAGAACAATAAACACTTTTACCAGTTCCAACATATTTTTTATTACAACCAGGAAATTTACAAATTTTATTCAAACGTTCGATTCTTTTGGACTTTCTTTTTTTATTACTCCATTTACTAATATTCATTATATCTCCTATAATATAATATGTTATAAAATCTCTGTCAATATTTATTATATTTTAATTAAAGGAGCTTTAGCCATTTGATTGCCATATTCAATATATTTATCAACGTATTGAATTTTATCAAGCCCATCATATTTTTTATCTATTTTAATATCCCAATAATCAAAATGAATAGTTTTAAACTTTTCTGCTATCTTTTTCATTCTACTAATTTTATCTTCTAAACTTTGAAATCTAGCTAAACCTCCATCCATAGGTTTCATAAAATCTAAAACTTGTAATATAGTTCTTTCTTTACTAGCTTCTTCATACGATACTTTTGTATCTACATATCCGCAACAATAAACATCAATTTGTAATTCTTCTTTAGTCCAGTCTAATAAAACTGCTTCCATTAAAGCTTCTTCTAAAGATAAATTAGAAGTTCCACATCCTCCATCTGTAAATACCATTCGTCTTTCAGGATCATGAACATGACCAAAAAACATTGGAGCAGCAAATGATTTACACACTTCTCCCATTAAATTTCTATCACCATCTTCAGTCCATGATTTAAAATAATGATTTTTATCCTCACATGTATCAACAGCCGTAATTAATAATTTAGTTTTACATTCACTCATTTTCATATCACCTAAACCTAAATTAATCCAAACATCACAAAAATTTTTTCTATCATATTTAGGAAATCCAAATAACTTCTTTTTAAAAACTTTTTTTAACATATCTGGATATATCATATTCATTTTAATAGCTGATATTCTACCACTAGCTATTGCTGCGGCATTAATAGCTCCCACAGATGTTCCAACCATTAAATCATAATATTTTGAAAGATCACCTACCATTGCTTCCTTTTGAGCTAATACTACTATTTGACTTGCACCCATTGCTCCACCACCCGAAAGAACAGCTATTCTCTTCATAAAACCTCCTTAAAACTATAAATACAAGTATGAGGTGAGGTTTAATACGGTTATATTAAACCAATCAGAAGGAATTCTTACTGACTGTCCCTCTACTACATATTTATAAAGGAATTCGATATGTGTAACAAACTATCTACAAAAGATTTTATTTTAAAAGCTAAATTAATTCATGGTGATAAATATGATTATTCAAAAGTTAATTATATTAATAGTTCTACTAAAGTTTGTATCATGTGTCCTGAACATGGTGAATTTAATCAATCTCCAAATCATCATTTAAATAATCATCGAATCTTTTTTAGATAAAGTTTGTTCTATAAATGTTTTAAGTTCAAATGCACCATTAAAATCTAATTGTGTCGATACTTGAAAATATAACGGTCTACCCAAAATAGCAAATTTTATACATATAAAATATTCCTTAATAATAATATAATATCTATTAAATTTTGTTATTATATTTTTAAAAGGTCGATTGGGATAATAAGTCCAATATTGATCTCCAGATTTAGACCAAGGTAATTTTTCTAATTTATATTCAAGAAAATAAAGATTATATTCTTCATCATACCAAATTCTTAAAACATGATCCATGTCTTGACAACAACAATCTATGTATTTATGCATAAACATTAAACCCTTCTAGAAAAATTAAAACATTCTTTTTTTAACATATGACCACAATTTAAAACATTCTTACAAATTTTACAACAAGAAAGATTCCAAGATTCTCTAAAATGTGAGGCATGTTGAGGCATCCACTCATTTAATATCCAAGCTTCTCCAGGATCATTATGTATTTTTAATCCTTCATAATATTTCGCCATTTCAATATAATCTTTTTGAACCTTAACATAATTAGGAAAATCAGAAGATGTCATTAAATCCATATACCCTCCTATGTTAAATACCAGAATATAAAATTCTAGGTACTAGGAGTATTTATAATAAGAAACATTCATATGGTTTTAATTTTAATTATTTATTGATCTTATCAATTCTACTATCTGTATAACTTTTTGATACGTCTATAGTTAATTTTGAAACATCTTTAATTTTTCTATGAACTGTATCAAATTCTCGATAAATTTCTGAAATGTCATTATCAAATCTTCGATCAATTTTTCCATCCCAATCATCAAATCTTCGATAAATTTCTGCAACATTTTCATTAACTAACTGTTCTAAATTTTCTTTAACTTGTTTTATACTTTTCATCTTAAATAATATCACAACTACAGCAGCAAATAAAATCACTACCAAAGCTGCAACAAAACCTAAAAAAAATGTTATCATATCCATAAATCCTCCTAGATATATGAATGCTTCTTATTTACAATTTCAAAGAACTTTATTTATTAACATTTATGAGCATCTTCAAATCTATCTAAATAAGCTACATAATTCCAGTCAACAGGCGGTTTTAAATCTTTCGAATGCATCAACCAAAGTACCTTCGCCTTGGGTTGTTTAGGAACAGCCGCACAACCATCTGTATATATAACTATACCATCACATTGTTCTCTGTCTGCCATTTCTAATACTTGATTAAAATCGGTTCCTCCCCGTCCCATGACCTTAAATTCCTTTCTAGCCTTTTTAACGTTTCTTTCAACAGATTTAATCTCTGTATCAAACTGGACATAGATCATCTCAGCATGTTTAAGACACGAATTGATTACAGCAAATCCTTCTTTAAGATCATCATCACTCATTGATCCTGAAACATCAACAGCAAAAATAACTTTAGTCTTATACTTTCTACGATAACCAGGAAAAGTAAAATCATATCTTCTATTGATTTTCATTCTAGACGTAATAGTTTCTGCCATAATTACTGAACGACTAAATCTTCTTATAATTTCTTTATAAGAAATTTTAGGTTCATTAGCTGCAATAATTTCTACTCTAGCATCTCCTGTAAACTTTCCCCAATTCGTTAAATTACTATTTTTCTTATCATCAATAAAATTTTTCAACTCAGCATCAAATAAATCATTTTGCCCCCAACCTTGGTTTGCTGTTCCATTAGGATCAAAGTAATCTTTAATTGCTTCTTTTTGATCTTTATATTCTTTAAACCCATCGGAATCTTTACCTTCTCCTTGACCTTCTTGACCTTCTTGACCTTCTTGACCTTCTTGACCTTCTTGATCTTCTTCTTGAGAACCTGAAGAAGAAGCATTTTTAATTAATTCTTCTTTCTCTTTTTGTGTCATTGAATTCCATATTTGTTTAATCTTATCCTTAATTTCATTTACTCTTTCCATAAGATCACGATAATACTGTTCATAAAATAGATTGGGTTCAAGATCAAACTTTTCAGGTGAAGGAACAAATTCATCTAGTCCTGCTAAAAGATTCTTAATACTATTATTCATTAATTGATTAATAGTAATCGAAGAAGACAACGCTGATATTTGTTTAGGTTCTTTGAGTCTAGTTGTAGCATGACGTAGAAGAACTTTAAATCCTTCTGATGCCATAATAAGTTCTAGACGTTCTTTAGAAATTGAATTAATAAAATTAGGATTATACCTAAGAGTAGGTGTTCTTCCTCTAATATCAATTCCCATAGTCTCTTGATTAGGATCAGCTACTTTATCTAACATACACATTACATTAAGCATAATGGTATCATTAGTAAACCAATCCATCATCACAGATTCTAATTTTCTTTTGGCTTCATTAAGATCAGCCATTTATATTTCTCCAATGTTATTAATAAATACCATCTTTAAAAGTCCAAACAAACATAACACCAATGATTGCAAAAAATATAATTATTACTCCTATTGGAATTCCCAATACCAACATTAACCAAATAGGTATATGAATACTTAATATCATTTAATACTCCTTATAATATTTTTTAAACTTGTCTTTAAAAATTTTTAATTCTTTAGCACAATATAAAACATGTTTTTCTTTTTGTTCTATAAATTTTTTAAAAAATTCTTTAGGAGGATGTTTAATCTTAATCCAATCAATCCCTCTAAAATGTTCTGAATAATTATATTTATTTGTTATAGAAGGAATTATACTTTCTTCCAATTCTTTTTTAGTTATTCTTGTTCTAGAACCAGAAGAAAAATATATAAAATCCCACTCTCCAATACCGCTCGACCATTTTGTTCTGTATTTTAACCACATAATAATCCTTTTACTTTTTAATAGTATCTGCTGGATTAATAGTATCTGCTGGAACTTTATTAAAATTTTCTGGTTGTAATTCTTTTATCCAATTAGATGCTAATGTTGCTACTTCATTAGGTAATTCCATTAATGCTTTATTATTTTCAACAGCATTAATAATTTTAGGTACTACTATAATAGTTGCCATCTGTTTTGTTGAAGGCAAAAATACTGCTACAATTATAAAAATAAATTCTATTGGTAAACAAATAAAAATAATCTTTTTAATTATTTTTAGTTGTTCTTCATAATTTCCATACTCTGAAAGTCTACATGAAATATAACCTATAATTGCTATAAGCAATCCTAAAGCTAGAAAAAATGCTGGTAATTGAAATAGAGTTCCTATAGTATCTAGTTTTAGTAACCAATACAATTCCCACGGAGACATAATAAATCCTTTCATTAAAGTTTAAAAATAATTACCATTTCAAATCATCAGTGCTTGGACCACCATTAATAATATCATCAATATCAGAATCACCACTACTCCAATCTTTACCTTCTGTATCACTTTGTTTAACCATATCATCAACTTCTTTATCATGAATAGTCTTACCTTGAATGATATCCACAAAGAAATCAACTAGACCTTTCTCATTACTATTTAGAAGTTTTTCCCCCCAAGTTTTCTTCTGTTGATAACTAGTTGTAACATGATCCATAAACTCTGCAAGAATTTCTTTAGGAACAGTTTTTAAATATTTTTCAACATTTTGTCCATATTTTTGAGCTTCTTTTTTACCAGCATCAAAAAGAACAACCTCTTGTGTTTCTAAATAAATTGCAATTTCTTTATTCAAATAAACAAGGTCTTGATTAGTAAACTCTTTAATCTTATGCTCAACAGTTTTATCCCAACCAGTTACAATCTTTGCTCCTGAAATGGAACGAGCCGATTCTTTAATATACTGAGCAAATTTAGCACAACCTCCTTCCCCAATGATTCCAATCATAATAGTCTTAAAAGTTGTATTATCATTGATAAGATTCATCGAGTGATTAAGAATGTCTGATACCCTCTTCCATGAACGTCTAGAAGGAGTAATCTTATCAATCTTGTTATTAGACTTTGCATCTGGAGGATCAAGAAATTGTCTATTCTTATTAACAAAACCTATTACATATTTATTAACTTTATTAGTCATTGCCCAATTCAACCACTCTTCAGTATCGGGATGAAATTGATAAACATTAAATCTATCCAAAAGAGCAGGGTCTAATTCAGTTACATCATAATCATATTCATCTCCAGAAGGATTCATTGCGGCTACAATTCTAGTCTGTTTAGGCAAAGGAAGTCCGTTGAGCTTGCGGTTAAGAACCATATCAAAAACGCATTGATAAACTTCTGGTTTACTACGATTAAATTCATCCATGAAGATAACAATCTTTGCATCATCTTTACGAGGCCACCACTTAGGAGGACAAAACTCGGTAATACTTTGTTTAATAGATTTGCCGTTGTAAGTAAATTCTACCTCAGTTCTATTAGGCAATCCAATAAGATCACCGCTATCGGCCATCTGACCTAGAAACAATGTAATGACTCCAAATCCCTGTTCTTCATAATAATCCCTAAGAAATTCACTTTTACCGATCCCATGAATCCCAACGAGCATAATAGCTTGATCGATTGGCGTATACTTTAAAATTTGTTTCATCTCCACAATATTAGGCATACAAACCTCTTTTCTGTTTATAGTTATATAATTTAATTATGATTTAAAATATATTATGGCAATATGATTGTCAAGGAAATATTAAAACATTCTATACTTTTCTATACACACAGAATTATTATTAAGATATAATATCATGTCACAAGTTTGACTTATGTGATGTGGTAAACTATAATCAAATTTTTGAGTTAATTCATTATAGCGTATTGGATTAATATGTTTAGTATAAATTACAATTAAAGGAAATCCTTCTTGTTGGCGAGCTTTCTTTAATTCTTCAATATCTTTACAATTAAAATCTGCTATATGATTATAGTATGTAATTTTTCCATGTATGAAACATTTGCAGAATTCTTTTAATTCAGAATTTAAATTAAGTAATAAAAGAGTTTTATCACCATTTAATATTTTAAATATAATTTCTGCCTTTTCATCTCGACTAGTATTAGTCACAAACATATTATATTCATTTCGAATTATAATGTTTTATAAAACTATCTAAATCTATATCCTCTGGATCGATATCAGTATCTTCTTCAATACGTTCTTTAATTACTTTTTTCTTCTTGTTTTTAGGATTGCCATCATCATACCAATCTTTAAAATTCTTTTTATAAGACTTACCCATTTTCCTTTCATTTCTCCTATTTAAATTAATATTCTATTACACATATGTATTTATTATTTTTAATAAGATAATAACATATATTATGACAAAATAAAAATCAAGATATTTATATTATAAAAGAGGAAGACATTTCATACTTTAATAAAATAAAAGAGAGCAGTCTTTCAGATCGTTGCCAAGATAAATCCCTATCTTGACCGACTAACACATCACTGGAGGTTATGACTGCTCTCTCTTATTATTTAATTAAAAATCTTCCATTTCATACAAGAACTTAGTCCCGCCAATTAATTTTCTATTATAAGAAGTTGATTGTACAAAGATAGTATAATTACTATAAATTGTTTCACTTGGAGAGATTCTATTACTGTCTTTAGGAATACCAAGAATATCTCTTACGGCATCACCACAGAACATATCTCCCGTTACTTTATCCTGTACAACAATTTCTTTCTTATCGGAAATAGTTTCTCTCTTTGTAAATTCATAAAATCCTCTACCAATTTTAAACTTCAATCCGTTATTAATTACAAAGTCTTTAATGGAATTATTTGTATCAACAGTAAGAACTTGAAAGCGACCAGCAGGAACAGATCGCATATCAGTTGAATCATATCTCTTGCTAATCTCTGCTGATTTGAAAGCGACCTTCTTACCTGTCAAGATTTCAAAGTTTCTTACCATTGCTCTTGACAAACTTCTACGATCCTGAAGCTTATCAATGAAGTCATTAACTTGGTCCACACCAACTTGCTGATAACAAACAGCTTTAATAATATCAACGATATCTCCAAACTGATCTAGATCAAGTTTAAATCCACCAGTAATTTGAGAAATTTCATTATAGAAACTTTTAGCATGACTTCTATTAAGAGCTTGAACTCCATAAACTTTCACACCCATTTCCAAAAGACATTTCAATTCATTACGCCAATCTAGATGCATTTTGTTTTGGGCTTCATGAGCAGAGTGAGGAACATCATCACCAATCAATATCAAAACCTTACTCTTCCCTGCTGTCCATTTAAAATTTCTAGCCGTATGCAAAACCAATTCATAACACTCAGGAGCATCACCACCACCAGTATTTCCACAGTTCTGAATAAAATTTACAAGACTAGTTTTATCATCTGTCAACTCATGTGTCTTGATCACATAAGAATTTTTATCACTAGCATCACAATAATCTCCATGAGCTACAACACCCATCTTGAAATTAGGAACTTCTGCAAAAAGAGTCTTAGCAAAGTTTGCTACTTCTCTTCTTACTAAATTCAGACATTGATACATTGATCCGGTCGTATCGAAGGACACTACTACTTCGATATCTTCTGTAGGTTTAACACTCATACTACTTCTCCTTTAAATTGTTATATTGATTCAGCACTTTTTAAAACAATAGTTTTGTTTCCATACTTATACAACACAATATCTTGAGCTATGATTGTAGCCTGTGGTATAACTGTAATCATAACATCTGCTAGTTTCGGATTCTTTCTATCACCTAAAAAATTTTCACCTTTAGGCAAATCTTCTGGATAAATAACAATAACCATTTTAAACTCCTTTTTGTTTTTCTTGATTAATTTTAATGTGAAGCTTACGAATTTTATTACTTAATCTATTTATTTCCTCACAATTATAATCCTTGTTATAACTGCAAAGCTTTCGTAAATCCTCCTTTGCTTCTTCTAATTCTTTTTTGTAATCCATAATTAAAGCATTGTCACTCGGACATTGTTTTGAGGTACAAAAATATTATCGGGACTAGAATTATCCATTCTTAGCTTTCCATATTTAGAATAATAGTCTTCAACGGAAATAACAAATTTAGATTTAGATTTAACCATCCATTCATCTATCGCTTCATAAAAAGAATTACCATCAATAATTTCAACAGTATTATTATAAGTCGGACCATTGTGTTGTATAGCCCATGCCATAACATGAATCTTTAGTGCATAACCTTCATACTGATGAATAGTTTCTTCTATACCATCAGCATTTTTATAAAGATTATCGGGTACAACTTTACCTGCTCTCAAATCAAAAATACCATTTTGAAAATGATTTAAACTCCAATCTAGTTTTTTAGCTGTAGCTTTAAGCTGTTCAAAATTATGTAAAACTTGAGGATCATTCTTCACATAGAAATGAACATATGCTCCTGCATCGTAATGAGTTTTCGGTTCATCAAACTCTTCACCATCATAAGTATAACCGCAACAACAGAACTTAGGAATCATTCCGATTCTAGCCAACTCAAATACTAAAGGACGCATAGGACGATCAATACAATCAAAGACTGTCCTTGTTTCACGATCAGCATTTATTTTTTGAATACGTTCCATAAATGCTTCTTTATTAATTCTAGTACTAATCCTTCCATTTGACATCGTACATCCTTTCAAAAATCAGTATTATATTTTAGATGATCACTTAACGGTTCAGGTGGTCTAGTTCTTTCTTCTACTTTATTAAGGACTTTTTCCATATTGTCAAGTCTATCCATCATCATCTTGACAGATACATATTCCGTTCCTTGTTTTGACATTTTAGATTCAGAACCATAAAATTCTTCTATACAATTAGCTAATAACTGGTGTAATGGTTGAACTTGTGGTTGTAAAGATAATCCGGTTTTAAGAGACAATGTTTCTAGTTCTTCCATTCTTTTCAGAACTAATTTCTCAGCTTCTTCAAAAGGATAATAAAGTTGTCCATATTTTATAGCTTTAACTTCTTCATGATTATACATCAAATCAATATCTTGTTCTGTTAAAATTTGTTTAATTTGATTCAATAACCTAATAACATGACTAAACATTTTAAGATCATATTTATAATTATCCATCAAATATTGTCTTTTAGGATTATCGGTTTTTCCAGAAACATATCCTCTCTTAACTCGATTTAACTGAGATATCGCATAGCCTTTAAATGAATGATATAACCTAACTGAAAGGAACAATTTTCTATTATCTTTCAACATCCACCCAACAGGACTTGCATTCGTAACGAAATTTCTTCTTGTAAATAATGCTTCACACAAATTCGGTGATCCTTTGACAGCAACACTATGAAAAAATTTAATTAAACTAATCCATTCAATTTCAATATCCATTGAATCAAATTGAACTTTTTTATCTCCTTTGCTTTCACTGTGTTCCCATTTTGGAATTTCATCAAATCCTAAAATATAACCAAATTTTATAGGATTAATATGCTCATACTTTGGCATCACAATTGAAACAATATCTGTATCACTATTCTCATTATTAGTTCCATATGCTTTAGAACCGATAATGGTTTGTAATACTTCATTATCTTTAAACCAATGCAATTCAGGTTCTAAAAAACCTTTTTCAATATATTTCTCTGTATAGTTCATTACAATTTACTCCTTTATAATTTTTAATAAATATAATTCATGGTCATATAAAAGTCAAATAAAAACTATAAATTCATTCCAATTTAAATCAGATTTAACAGGCAACGCCATCATTCCTTCGCCTTTAATAACATAAGTAAACATATTAATCTTTATCTAAAAGTTTAAGTTGTTCATATGGAATAAAATTTGAACGAAGATCTTTAGTAGTTGACCACCATTGAATATTAACTCCTGGATTTATTGTACATATTACTTGACAGTTACATCCAAGTTTAAAAGCTTTATTATGATGTCTAACAACTGTAACTTTGCATCCTAAATAATAAACACTAGCCCCAATTGGATAATCTTGTTCAACTTCTTTTAAACGTTGTTCATTATCTTCTCTCTCTAATTTTTCTTTTAATCTTTTAGCTGATCCAAACATTCTTATCTCCTTTTAATTAAATATAATTTATGGTAATAATAAAGTCAATGTTATTTTGTAGAAACTTTATAGAGAAACTTTTCATTAATAAAATGAACCTTCCCACCTATCTCAACTAGTTTCATAGAACTATCGAAAGGAGGATTAGCAATTGTTTTAATCTTAGAATTATCTTTAAATAGTTCTAATTCATTATCAGTACTTAACAAGGCACAAATATCATTAGGAAGAACAGTAAAATTAATTGCATCATAATTTACATCGTCTATCTTCCTGACTGTATATTTTGTGTAGGTATTGTCAAATACAAATACAAATCTATAATATACATTTTTCTTTTCGGCTGTAACTACACAAACTTTGTTTATCATTTTCATATCAATGATACGATGCTTCTTTAATTCTGGGACCATAACATTGACACACATTCCTTGACTATAAGGAATAGTCAACACACTAGTATCCATAAGGTCTTGATAAATTACCCCCTCAAATAAATGACTAGCCAATGTAGAAACAGATGCCGCAGTTCTCATATTAGCCAAGACTTTACCATTAGGCAAAGTTCTAAGACTAGTCTCAATCAATTTATCATCATATATAGAATAGATACATTTATTCTTATACATGATGTCTTTTGCTTTAATAGCATGAACATCTAGAGATTTAAATGTTTTAAGTTCTGCATTGTGTCCCATTAATTGACAAGTCATAATATCCATATCCAATGTAGAACCGACTATTACTTTCTTATTCTTATCTAGATCGGCTATCTTCTTTCCATTGGAATATATTGCATTCTTAGTAACTACATATTTAATTCCCATGATGTCAACTATATCAACAATATTTTCAGGAGCTTCTAGTATTCTTTCAATATCAAATCCTTCACTGCCTTTAATAATAACAATATGACTAGGCACTCCAACAGGAGCAATCGAATCAGCTATAGGAGGAATACTTCTTTCATTTTTAGTAAACACATTCTGAAACCAGTCTAGATGTCTTTTAGGAATGACAGTAAACTTATTACATACATTTGGTAATGTAACATGTTTATCAAATACAGAAATATTATCATCCATTCTTTTTTGCCATTCAGAAGGTTTATAGTTTGGATGTTTTCCTTTGTATGGGTGAATCCCTATATAAAGTTGAAAGGATAATATAGCAAAGGCAAACCAATCTGTCATTTCATTAAAGGTTCCAAATGGAAATAGTCTGTCTCTAACACTATCCATGATAGCAGTCGCAGGAAAATTAGGAGTCTGATAACTATCAACGTCTATAAAGATAGGAACCTTGAACATATCTTTGACTAGTATATTCAATTCATTGAGATCGGCTATAACACATTTATCTGTATGAACATTCTGAACAGTCAGTTGAATATTCTTAACTAGATCGCAAATATCTTTTTCAGTTATGTTCTGATTATCTTTAAATGTTTTAGTAAACAATTTACAAAGAGGAACACCATCTGTAACAAAGTCCATCATGAATCCAACATTCTTATTATAAGAATCATATACAACCGATAAAGGTTTAAGAACATTCTTATCTCTAATAGTTGATAATTCTTTTATCTTCTGTTCAGATATAGCTTTATGAAGATCATGATATATTTTAATAGCATGATTATTCAAAACATATATCTTAGCTTCTCCACCTTCAGCTAAATAATTCTTACTGCTTAAAGTTATCTTACCAAGACTAGGTATAAAATAATTACTCATTTTAATCTTTCATATCGGGATAGTTTATTTTAATATATACAATTTTATATTGTACTGCCTCTATACTATCTTTAATTTCATAAACATCATCTTGATTATAATTTCTATCATCTGAATTAATACAATCTTGATCATATTCTTCTAGTCTTTTTATAAAGTCAGAAAGACTTTTATCTAAATCATTTAAGATTTTTACAAACTTATTCATGATTATCCTTTTTTAATTCGATTAATATTTCTTCACAACCTTCTATAAAAATTACTAATCTAGATTCTGTTTGGCAATAAATATCTCCTCTACAATTACCAGGATCAAAATTTAACATTTCGTTTATTTTATCTATTATTTTTTGTTTTAATATATCATTCATAATTATTCCTGTTCAAAATAAAGAGTTGCTATAGAAATATCATCGTCATGTTTAATATTATCCTTCAAGCATTGTCTTTTATAAGCCAACAATCTTCTAGATACAAAATCTCCAGTAACATTTTTAAAATTTGTAAATTCATTACAAACATTGTAGAGGTCTAGTTTCTCTCTATCCTTTGTAAATGTATGGACTCCATCCGAAAAAACAGAAATAGATTGTAATTTCATAGCTACATTATCAATCCATCTGTAAGTATCTTCAGTTGGAATAGAATTACAACTGTGTTCAGATTTATCTTTATGATGTATGCTTTTAAAAAATTTCTCCATTCCTTTAAATTGACGTTGATAATCTGCATTTCTAGATTTAGATAATGCTTCATATGAAATATAATAAGGAGCATTAGATAAATATTCCATTGTAAACGTATGCGATATTCCTTCAGCCGTTCTTAAAATAATTACTCCATCACCATACATATATACTTCTGTTTTTAATCCATCTGTAACTGCTATGACTAGAGTTGCATCAAACATCAACGGAGTTATCGATGCAGAGAACATAGTAGAACAATTTTGTATCGCTATCTTCATTTGTTCTTTAAAAGACTTAGACCTATACTCAGTTGTACTTTCATGCAAATAAGCATAGACCAAAGCATTATGAGCTAACAAAGTTAGAAGTCTAGAACCTACATCAGTATCTTTAGAAGAAGAACAACCATCACTTACAATTGCATAATGGTAATCTTTATCTTCTATGGAAAACTTTCCAGTTCTAGCATAGTCTTCACAGACTATATGATTGCTTCCTATCTCATAATAACTATCCATTAAAATTTTCATATTGTTCCTTTATTAATTAAAATAGTTATCTCCTACCCACTTCTATTCTTTTGTATGTAATATCATTATAAGAGATATTATATAATTTAAATCTATTTAAATAGATTTTCTATATAGAATAGATTGCTCGTTTTAGGAGAACACCCACCCCGTTAAGATTGCTCTCATAACTATTTTCATTTCATTAAATCGACAACGACTGACTAGTTCCCCCAGTTCCAAGAGCCTGACTCGTTGAACTCGTCGAACGACTAATGTATCCTGCAAGCTTGGCAAGTTTACTAGGACTTACATCACCCATCTCAATATACTCTGTAAAATCTCCATCGTTCTTAATATCCTGAAGATACGATTGAACAGTAGAGTCACCGTTCATTCCAATAAGAACAGTAGCAATAGATTCAAGACTAATCTCTTCTTTTCTAATCTTATCTACAATTTTTTTAATTCGACTAGCTGTATAAGTCGAACGATTATCCATACCATCTGTAATAACAAATACAATTGCATTTGTCAAATAGTCTTGATCCATCAGCTTCTTACCATAAGCGGCAGTTGCTTCAATAGCATTATAAGTTGTATCTATCAAATTAGTACAACCTGAACAGTTAATCTTTCCATCATAATCATTAATCGTGATATTTCCAAGAAGCTTAAAGCCATGAACCTCTTCTTCATCATCAGCAAAAGTTACTAGACGAACCATAAGGTTCTCTGCTCTTGCCGACTTCTGACACGATTCAACAGCAGCTTTAATCATCTTCTCAAGATCACGATCATAACCACTAAGGCTAGAACTTTTGTCACAAACAATTGTGACTAGAGTATACTCACTACTTCCTAAACTATTCAACTTTGTACAGGAAAAACTGTAATTTGATGTCGTATTAATTGACATCATTTTTTCATCGTTCATACTAACTCCTTTCAAAATTGTATTGATAATCATATTGATCTTTTAAGAATTCCTTATACAGAATTTCAAAATATTAATAAATTATTAACTGAGAATATCTGTACTTGTTGAAATTTGCATTCCTCTTGGAATCATTTCATTTATAAAATCTTTACCAAATTGTTCAAATCCTGTAACATCCGAAGTACAATCTTGAAGTAAACACATTTTTTTAATATTTTCTTCTCCAAAATTATTTGCAATATCTCGTATCGTATTCGCAACACAGTGACTACGAGCTTCGCCAGCTAAAATTACAATATCTGATAACGCAAGCAAATCAAGAAGCTGAGTATTCAATTGTGTCGAAGGATCACTTGGGTCTTCAACTTCACTTCGTACAGCCGAATAATGCTCAGTCAATATATTTGATCCCTTCGTAACATAATTGATCGGGCGAAATTTTTTCATTTCCCATTGACAAATCACATCCGAAAATGCAGGAACAAGTGCATGACCCCACGATCCAATGATGCAATGATACGGCCAAATTGTTAATTGATACCTTTTATTAGCTTCAAGTGCTTCAACATATGCCAAGGCTTTCTTATTAAAGCCCGCATATGTAGGAGTCCATTTACCATTTCGTACATCACTTGCCGAAATAATAGTGAAAGGATTTGGATTCTTGCCTTGACTGTCTACCCAAAAACAAGGATGGGCAACATCAATCATACGGTGGGAATCAATCGTAACATTGATTCCCGACAACTTATTACCAATACGATTCATCATGGCAACTAGTCGTTGCATATCTTCCGTTGCTCCTGCAACAAACAAGTTACCTCTTTGATCACAAAAATCATTCTGTGGATCGATGACTAACAACTGAACGTTCATACAACCTCCTTCAAGTTTATATTAGTTTTTGGAACAAAATGTTTCTTTGGTATTTTATTTTTAAACATATGTTTAATTTGCACTTTTACATTTGGAAACCATAACATTTTAAACATAGATAATTCTTTAATAAAAAGAAATATCTTGCCCCATTTGTTCTACACCACAAACATCACAAGTAAAAGAACTAGTCGAACTGTTAGACACAAATCCTTTTCTAATTTTCATATTAACCTCCTTAATGATGTGATATAGTTAAACGATTTAATTTTCTAAATATACCTCCATGTTCTAGGGAAGCTTCCCCGGAATTATCACTATAAGAAAAAATACCTATCCACGATCCTTCAGTATTATTCTTCATAAATTTTTCATAAACTTTATTATGAATCTTGTTTTCTAATTTTTTATGTTTACTTTCAATAGTAGCTTCAATTTTATTTTGTTTTAATTTCCATTTTGCAAATGTTTCTATTTCATTAATAGCTTTTTGTTTAATCTTAAAATTATTTTTAATAATAAAACTACTTAACTCTCGAAGTTCACTTCTACTATTAGCTACATGAAGTATAGCATATTTCCTATTACTTAAAATATCTTTAATAATTTTAACATCTTCTAAATTTTCTAATCTCCGTAAAATATTATAAATTATTCTTATTACATCTGGTCCTATATAATAATTTAATTTTTGAATCTCTTGATTAATTAATATTTTATTTTCTTGATCCCAATTCTCTAGTTTAAGTAATTCAACAATTAAACTATTCCTACTTCCTAAATAAGAATCAAATTGACTAATCCAAGAATAACCAATTTCTTTTTTTATTATTTTAATAGATGCTGATCTATTTTGTTTTTTAATATCTTTAAATATTCTAACAACAGCATCTTTAACAGACATCTTATCAAGATATTCATCATTGCTAATAGAATCATCTAAATCTTTATTAGGAAATAATAAATCTTTAACTTGTTTCTCATTCTTTGGTTTAAATGGGAATATAACAATAAAAGAACTAGAACTACTATTACTTACAAAACCATTCCTAATTTTCATTTAATTTTCTCCATAATGCTTTTTATAAAATTTATTCATTATATTTTCATCAAATCCTTTTTCAAGACTATAATTACTATCAAACTTAGCCAAATTTCTAATTCCTAAAGTAGTTAAATATTCTTTCATATCAAAGTTATCCATACTAGTTTCACCAACTAAATATCCATCGATAATATCTATAGTCCAAGGATCAGTACAATTTGGATCTTCAATTGCATGATTAACTATTTTAATAAATTGTTCCTCCGTTATATCTGATAATAAAATTATAAAAGAACTAGAACTACTATTGCTCACGTATCCTTTTCTAATTTTCATAACCATTCCTTTTGTAGCCAAACATTATCCCCAATCTTATCGTATTGTTCTTCATCATAAGGATATCCATGACCACCTTCATGATATGTATATACATAGGTATGCTTCTCTGATAAATCATACAATTCTGAATATTCATCTCTCCCATCGCTAACAAACTCTGTCAGGTAAACATGATCACATAATCCAAAAGATTGTTTAGTTTCTTTCCACAATCTCATTTTCTGTTCTTCATCTAGTTCTACATATTCAACTCCATCTGGAATTAATTCTTTTGAATTGAAAATTATAAAAGAACTAGAACTACTATTACTCACATAACCATTTCGAATTTTCATATTTAACTCCTTAACGAATTTTAAGCAACTATTTTCATTATTTCAAAATAAAATCTTCTTTTGGATTAATTTCAGGAAAAATTAAACATTTTCTACAACCACTTTTATAACAAGAAGATAATGATAATTTTCTATATGCATTTAACTTATTAGAAAACCAAACATCTTTAATAAAATTATCACAATTTAAAACTGATATACCTTCTTGCCATTCTCCTTCTCCAGCCGCAAAAGAACAAGGAAAATAATTTCCAAAAACATCAATATAAGAAGAAAATAATCCAAAACTTTCACAGCTTTCACTCATTTGAATATATTCTTTTTTATTTTCATCTGTTAATAATTTAGACTTATCGATTGCATATTCATAGTCTGGTGCCGTACAGCTATCAAATCCGAATCTAATACGATTTGAAATACAATATTCTACTAGTTTTTCATAATCATCGACTGACATGTTTGAAAAATTATTTTGAATAGCTCTACCTTTTGGTTTCAATTTTAATAAAACAACAGCATTAAGATTTTTTAATCTATCATCATTTTGAATATCATTCAAAACTTCATATACAAAATTTTCATTTTCTTTAGAACACATTAAATGTATATTTGTTTGTTTAATACCTAAATCCGTAAATTTTTTAACAGTATTATAACAAATATTTTTATTTGTTTCATATGCCGATACAGCGACAGCACCGATGTATTTAACAATTTCATTAGCTAATTCATCTGTTAAATCTATTCCAGATAATGTAAAATTTGGAATAATTTCTTGCTCTCTAGTATATTTTAAAATTTTTATAAAATCTGTATTAGTCTGTACTCCAGTAATTCCTAACGCCACTTGCGTAAGAACTCTTGGCATTTTGCTTAATATAGTTTTATAAGTTTCAAATGACATATTAGTAGCTTTATCATTTGTATTACCTTTATAACAGAATTTACAATTATTCGGACAACCATTAACTGACAATTCCAAATCGAGAATTTCAGGTCCTATAGGAGAAAACTGAGGATCATCATCCAAAGTTTTCCCCCATCTGGCAAAGTATCCGGTTTTTTTATCGAAGTTGTAATTGTAATCTTCTGATCTGATCATCTTAACTTTAGCGTTCTCAATCAATTTGTACATGATAAACCTTTCATTAGTTAATTAATATTTCAATATCCTTTGGTTTCATAATAATTTCTTTAAGAGAAACTTTATCAATCGTAACAGTATTAATACCTGTATTTCCTAGAAAGAAAATTAATCTAGCATTAGTATCAGTAGGACTAGTCATAAAAAAATCAAAGGTACAACTATCAGTACTGATAAATGGATTAGTTGCAAATGTATGTTTGCCTGAATAACAAGTATATGGAGAATCTTGATGTTCTAGTTGTATTGATAATTTTTGAACATCTGTTGCTTTAGAGACAAAAGTTACTCTATAGCGTTTACATTGTTCTAATTTAATTCCTTTTTGATATAATTGAATATGCCAATCAGCTTCTCCATCATTTTGAATATTAATTTGTTCATCTCCAGATACAGATTGAAAAGTTGCTCTTGCGGTTGGGTTTACCCAACTTAACCAACTATTCATATTATTTTTAAAATCATTATTCAATATCAATTCTGGTCCATAAGATTCTTCAAGAACTGGATTTATTATTATTTTTGTTCCCTCATTAGATTGTATCATTTGAATATTATTCATATCTCTCCTTGATTAATTGTTTAAAGATATCCTAAGTATTTATCTTTAAACCATTTTAAACCATCTTCAAATTCTGTTTTTTGTCCTACAAACACTTCATATTTTAATTCTATTTTAGACCCAGTAAAACTAATAGTATCTATATCCATATAACTATCAGATTTTGAATCAAAAATTTGAACTTCAACATTCATTCCCTCTTTATCCATAATTGCATTAAGCTCAGATATTAATTGATAAATTTTCATCCTATCTCCTTATTAATTTATATTAAAATATATTATGG
>Ga0315287_10001976_pt1 | contig 19208 bp, 10 predicted proteins | sample YL17G11_0_MG_FD_205037 | JGI IMG/M metagenome (GOLD analysis project Ga0315287, IMG submission 205037) | Sediment microbial communities from Yellowstone Lake, YNP, Wyoming, USA - YL17G11_0 | ecosystem: Environmental > Aquatic > Freshwater > Lake > Sediment | place: USA: Wyoming | collected...
GGTATCCACGAGAGTGGATCTTTGATACGATCGCGGAACCATGGGCGTGTACACTTACGATTTTACGGTGAAGACTCGGGGTTTCTGCCACATCGAGGATGTCACGGAGCGGGTTCGTGAGTGTGTCAACCGTTGCGGGCTGAAGGACGGGCTTGTTTGCGTGGCCGTCGTCGGCTCGACGGCGGGGGTGAGCACGATCGAGTTCGAGCCGGGGCTGCTCGAGGACCTCCCGGAGTTTTTCGAGAGGCTGCTGCCCTCGCGCGAACGTTATCACCACGATGACACCTGGCACGACGGAAACGGATTCGCCCACTTGCGCTCGTTTCTTCTCAAGACATCCCACACGGTGCCCTTCACGAATGGACAAATGCTGCTCGGGACATGGCAGCAGATCGTGATCGCGGACTTCGACAACCGTCCCCGCGCTCGGAAAGTGGTGGTCCAGGTGGTCGGCGAATAGGGGCGGGGTGGAGAGTACGACTTTTTTTTGCCGAAGCCGGGGGGCTACGGGTGGGCTGTGGCATGCCGGCGGGCACCCGAAAGTCAACCCATGGCGGCAGTTCAGGGAGTCGGCGGAAATCTTGCGGAATACCATGTCAGCGGGCCGGGGGCGGTGAGTTCCTGGCCGACCGTGCGAGAGGGGGCCCGAAGATTCGGGCCGGCGGGGCGCCGCAGAATTGACGGGTTGACGTGGGATTCCCACTTGTGATATAATAACACAGCAACACTGGAGCATGGCCGTCGCACTGCACCGCTCGCACGGGATGGCGGCCCGAGCTTCTGGAGTTGGCAGCTGCAGTGCTTCAACAGCGTACGTTGTACGAAGGAGGATTGACGATATGAAGAGAGTGGTATTCCTAACGGTCGCCGCGCTTTTCGCGGCGAGTATGGTCTTCGCCCAGGCGGGGAGCATCGGACTTTTCGCCGACCCCATGGGCACGAACTGTAATTTGCCGGATCCGGGTCCGGGTCTGACGATGTACTACGCCGTTCACGTCAACACACCGGGCGCGACGGCGTGCGCGTACTGGGCGCCGAAACCGACCTGCTTCACCGCGATGTACCTTTCCGACACGAACCCGTTCCCGGTGACCGTCGGAAACTCCCAGATCGGCGTATCGATCGGCTACGGGCTTTGCAAGGCCAGCCCGATCCATGTATCGACGATCAACTTCTTCACGAACGGGGCGACCCCGAACTGCTGTTACTATCCCGTCGTCGGCATGCCGACCTCGGGCCAGATCGAGGTCGTCGACTGCGCGAACAACTTGATCTTCGGGACCGGCGGAAAAGGGATCATTAAGGCCCTTCCGCATTGCCAGTGCAACGTTCCCGCCGAGGACACCACCTGGGGACAGGTGAAATCTCTCTACGGCGAATAAGCGCTCGCTCGCTTGAACAGAGTTAGTGAACGGTGCCTGATCTTACGATCAGGCACCGTTTTTGTGTGCCGATCGAAGACAAAAAAGGAGAACACTTCATGACCATGGAAAGGTGCCTCATGGAGAAGATACTCGCGAGAATCGGCGTCGTTGGGAACGGTCGATGAAAGACAACCGGAAGGAACCAGATCGCGGAGCGCGCAGAGAATTTCAACGGTTGGGAGCCGCGCGATAATACGGGTTCTTGCCCCCCGCGTGGTCGGTGGTGTCGAGGATTTCGCCCACTTCGGGGATGTGCTCTCGGATCAGGCGCTCTACACCGTATTTCAACGTGACGTGCGACATCCCGCACCCCTGACACCCGCCTCCGAACTCGAGATACACGTTGTTCTCGCGGACGTCGAGGAGCGTAACCCGGCCGGCGTGCGAAGCGACGGCCGGAGCGACGGCCTGGTCGATGAGCTCTTGCACCTTTTTGCGGATTGACTCCGGTGGGGGAAGGGTCTTCTTGTGATCGGGGGAAACGCTTACGATTCCGGACTCGAGCTGTTCGCGTATCACCTGGGCGACGGCGCTCCCCATCTCATGCCAGTCCGCGGGTTGGGCGGTCGTAACCGTGACCGAATCCCCCGCGATGAGAACGTCGGAAATCCCCTCGAGCCCGAGGATTCTCCGGGCGAGCGGGGAAAACGCGGACTTCTCGCCGGTGGACGACGGGACATGCAAGGCGCCGCCCGGGTATACCGGCGGATCCACCACGAACCGGCACAAATTGCCATGAATATACGAAGGCTCGGCGCCGATGCGGATGCGGGATCCGTCGCTTGAGCGCCAGCTATAGGTCGTCTCCTCGTTCATCTGACCGACTCCTCCTCCTAACGCCGAAGTTGCGATCCGCGGCGTTCCCAACGGTGAACACGCGGTCCGTTGTTTGTCTCCAACAAAGTAATCAGGGGTTCGGCGGTTATCAAGAGAATCCTACCGCCGTCTTTTTTCGCGAAGAACGAAGCCGACTGAAGAGCCATACGCCCATGATCATCGCCGGCCCGACGCCAGCGAGAATGAGAGCGTTGGATTCGATCCACAGAAGTCCGAGCGGTCTTTTCAGGAAAGCGAGATCGAGGAGGTTCATGGCGGAGAAGACCAGAGCGGCCGCGAGGATCCCCGACGCATAGGCGAGGAGACCTTTCCACCAGGAGCCGCGCCCAGAGACCATCGATGCCCATATGGCCAATGCAAGGGCGAAGACCACACCGGCTACCCGGAGAATCGCGCGGTGAGAATCCTGAAGGGCTACCTCCGTCCCGGGGTCTGTCGCGCGGTAGGCGATGTGGGCCGCATAGAATGCGATGCCGAGGGCTGAGATCAACGCTCCACCGTAGAGCGCGCCGGTGACCATCACGGTCCGAGCGAGCCGGCCCGACCGTTGCCAGGCGTCCCGCCAGGGCCACCCCGCAAAACGGGTGACGAGGTAGTAAATCGCGGGCATGGAGAAAAGGATGAGCAGCGTGCTCGATGTGAGCCCGCCGATAGAAGCGAGAGCGAGGTTCTCCCAGATGTCCTTGTCCTCGGTTTGACGGAAGTGGACAAGCAGGGGAGCGAGCCCGACGATCGTCGTGCCGGTTGTGAGGAGAATCGATCGAAGACGGATCCGTGTGGCCCGGGCGATGGCGCGTTGAAGAAGGCCCGCGCGTTGTGAGCGGGGAAGTTCATACAAGTCGACGCCGCCGGGCTGAGCCGCGGTGTCGGGAAAGAGGGCGAGTCTTTTCGACGGGTCTCCCCCCGTGAAGGTCTTCAGAACGTGGGCCGCCTCCTTTCTGAACTCGCCGGCGAGAAGGATCGCGTTATTGACCACGACACCGAAGAGCAGGATCAGCCCGATCCGCGCCGACGAATCGAAAGAGGAGCGGGTGAGCCAGAACGCGGTGTAGACCCCGACGAGAGACATTGGGATCGAAAGGAGGACGAAAAACGGGATGGTCAAGCTCTCGAAGAGCGCCGCGAGGACCATGAAGATGAGCAAGACGGCGAGCGCGATGGCCAGCGTGAGTTCCTCCTCCTCTTCTTCGGTGTAGAACTCCCTCTCGCTCTCCTCGGCGTCGAACCCGTAAGGTAGATCGAGAGAGTCGAGAACTCTCTTGATGAATGCCAGACGCATTTGATCGGTCCCCACGTACTCCCAGTTGAGGTGCGTCGTGTACCGCTGATTCTCGCGGGTGATCGAGCCCGAAAGCGGGCGGGTCGATGCCCGGACGACCTCCCCGAGCCTCACCACCTCTCCCGAAGGTGTGCGAAGCATCGTCTGCTCGGCGTCGGCGAGCTGTATGGATTCGGAGTCGTAGTACGCAAGCTGTATCCGTTCCTGGTCGTCGTCCATGAGGATCGTCGCCGGCGTATCTACGCCGAGGAGCCTCCGCAGGTGGCCGACCACCTGGAGAACGGAAAGACCGTGCCGGGCGAGCTGTTCGCGGTCGACGGCGATCACGACCTCGTCCTGGAAGATCCTCTCGAATTGCGACCCCGTGGTGATCCGGGCGTTTCGCACACGACGGTTCCTCTGGACCTCGGCGAGGGCCCTGTCGGCGATTTCCGAGAGCCTACGAGAGTTGTACCCCGTGATCTTGATCATGGAGTTGAGGGTGGAACCGCCAAAGGATCCCTTGACGTAGGGGGTCTCGGAGAAGCCGGAAATGAAAACAGAGGTTCCGCCCAGTTTGTCGGCCTGTTCCATCAGAAGCTGCCGGTAGAGCATCGGGATCTGCGAGCGGAGGACGTCTTTCTCGAACTCGACGCGAAGGTACGCCTGGTTGCCCCACGTTGTCGACCGCATCCGGACGCCGTCCCTTACGGGGAGGAGCGCGTCCTCGAAGAGCAGCATGGTTTCGGACGTGAGCTTTACGTCGGTACCCGATGGCATCTCCATGTACGCGACGAGTTCCTCGATATTGGGAAGCCTCCAGAAGCCTCCCTTGATGACCTTGTTGTCGTACACGTAGGTTCCCCAAACCAAGAGACCCAGGGTGACCGGCACGATGATCCACCAGAGTTTCTGGCTCCAGATGATGATCCTCTCGATCAAGGGCGGACGCGAATCGTAATCCACCGTTTCCTCGGTGTAATGGACAAGGTCTTCCTCGCCCGCCAATTCGTTGGGGCCGTCCGGGGATCGCCGGATCATCGGTCGGGCCCAGACGCCGTTGAGGACCATCGGCACCCACCCGAGCGCGACGAAGATGGATGCGATCATCGCCGTCGCGACCGACACCCCGAGAGGGACGTAGAAGAGCGCCAGACGCCCCGAGAGAAAGATGAAGGAGACGAATACGACGATTGTGGTGAAGGTCGACCCGAGTATGGGGAATATCACCGCACGAGCCCCGCCGATGATGGTCTCCGCCGCGATCCTCATCTTCGAGCGCCGGGAGAGACCGGCGCTCTCCGCGCGCGACAGCGCCGCGAGACGGCGGTGGATCGCGTCGAGGACAAGTATGCTGTTGTCGAGAGCCATCCCGAAACAAACGGTTAGCCCGCTGATGGTAATGAAGTTGACCGAAATGCGCAGGAAATAGAAAAGGGTGAGGGAAATGACGATGGCGAAAACGATCGATCCGGTGACGATCGCCGTCAGGCGGATCTGACGGAGGGTGATGACGAGGAGCAGAAAGAGAAGGAAGAGAATCACGAGGGACCTGTAGGCGAGTTCCCTCAGTTTGGATTCCAGTTCCTTCCCCTGGTCTTCGTCGATTCGGAACCTCACGTCGAAGGGGACTTGCCGTTCGATCCGCGGGAGGGCATCGCGGAGCGTGCGGCTCACCGCGATCGAGTTCGCGCCGCTCCGTTTTTCCACGAGCACCTGGACGACATTCTTCCCGTCCGAACGGACGAAATACACCGGATCCTCGAAGTCTCTTCGCGCCTCTCCGAGCATTGCCAAAGTAAAGGTCCGGCCGCCCCGCGCTGCGACGACGGCGTCGGGGAGGCGGTTGAACCGGACCGGATCGCGCCGAGCCACGTATTTCTCCGTGCCGGCGTCGTATACCGTTCCGGCGCCTTCCAGATCGTCCAGCCGGTCGAGCGCGACAAAAACCTCATCCGGGGTGATCCCGTAGAGTTCGAGCTTGCGGCGGTCGAGATAAATCTTGATGAGCGGCCGCGCTCCTCCCTGGACCCGCGCGTCGGCGACTCCCTCGACGGCAAGGAGCTGCGGCAATACCCACTGCTCGGCGAGATCGTTGAGCTCGTTGGGACTCAGGGGCGATTCCAGACTGAAGGTGAAATACTGCTCGGTGCGGAACTCTTCGGGGATGTAAGGGACGATCTGCGGCTGTTCCGCGTTGAGTGGGAGATTGCGGCGGACGACGCCCAACTGTTCATTGAGATCCACCCGTGCGAAGTCGATATCGACCCCGCGGCGGAAGGACACCTCCACTTGGGACCACCCGGCCCGGCTCACCGATTTGATTTCCTCTACCCCGTGGACTTTCCGTGCCGCTTCCTCCACGGGCACCGTGATGGCGCGTTGGATGGCCTGAGGGGATGCGCCGTTCCAAAACGTTTGGACCGTGAGGGTTGGGAGATCTGTCTCGGGTATCGCTTCAATCTGCAGCCGGGGCAGCGCATACGCGCCGAGCAGCACGAAGGCTCCAAAGATCATCCAGGTGGCCACCGGATGCCGTACGAAGAACCGCGTCATTCCAACGGCCTCCGGATCCGGTGCGCGATCATGTACAGCACGGGTGTGTAGAGGAGCGTCAGGACCGTAGAGAAAATGAGCCCACCGATGAGCGTGAGCGCCAGAGGCCTCTGGAGCTGCTCGCCGCTGCCGATCCCGATAGCCATGGGGAGAGCCCCGAGTATCGTCGTGACGCTGGTCATGAGAATCGGGCGCAGACGCAGCCGGCTCGCTTCCAGAATCGCGTCGTACCCGTCCATCCCGTCCAGTCTCAACCGGCGGATCGTGTCGACCTTGAGGATGTCGTCGTTGACCGCGATTCCGATGATGACGATCATCCCGATGAGCGAGAGGACGTTGATCGATCCGCCGGTGACCGCGATGGCGAGGATCGACCCGCCGAGACCGATCGGGATGGAAGACGCGACGATCAAAGGATCCACGAAGGACTCGAACTGCGCGGCGAGGATCATGTAGACGAGGACGACGGCCAGAAGCAACGCCCAACCCAAATCGCGAAAGCTCTTGGACATCTCGGCGCGCTCACCGCTCCTAACGATGCTCACGCCGCCGGGGAGGGCGGAGAGGGTGGAGTCGGACATCACTCTGCGCCAAGCGGCGTCGGCGGCGCCGCCCTCGATGTTGGCGGATATTGTCACCATGCGTCTCTGGTTTCGACGTGTGAGCTCGCGGTACGGCGTTTCTTCGCCGACATCGAGATAAGACCGCAATGGCACCGATCCGCCGCCCGGGAGCTCGATCGGAGTGTCCAGAGCCTGGGAGAGATCCCTGCGTTCATCTCGGGGGATTCTGACGGAGATATCGATCCGCTGATCGACTTCGTTGAACGTTGTTGCTTCGACGCCGCGGATCCGGTCTCGAAGCTCAGCGGCGATGCGGTCGGGGTCGAGCCCGCTTCGGTGGATCTCCTGGGCATCGAGCCTGACGAGAATCGTCGGTGTGCCGATGACGCGATCGACCTTCATGCCGCTAAGCACCGGGTCGGTGGAAAAACGCCCCGTGATCTCTTCGGCGACACGGACGGCGGCGAGCGGGTCGTCCGCGACGATCCCCATGCTGAAAGCGGATTCGTTGGCGGCGAGTATCTCGCCAAGTCCGATTCCTTCTTCGCGAAACCGGACGGTTACTTCGGGAGTTTGCTTTAGGCGATCGGTCACCGCCTGCTGTATCCGGAGACCCTTCTCGCGTCCTCCTCGGCCCGGCGCGAGAATCACGCGGATCCGGCTGGTGTGTGGGGCCGTGTACTCGTTCAACGACTCGAGAGTCTTTTCCGTCCGGCCCGTCTGGCTGAATACGGTTTTCACGTCACGATCGGTGGAGAGCCACTCTGCGAACGACGCCGTCCACGACGCTGTCTCCTCTAGTGGCGTCCCGGTGGGAAGTTCCACGTCGATCCGCAGGTCACCGGAGCTCCGCTCGGGCATCAGACTCTTGTCGAGGAACCAGGCGATCACGCCGGTGCCGATAAGCCAGATGACGAGAACGATCGTGAAAGACACGGGTCGCCGGAGCGCCCTTATCTCGGCCGCGTGGTAGGCGTCCTGCAAGACCTTGAAGCCCCGCCGGAAATACCGAAAAATGCCGAGGGTCGACTCGTGATGTTTGGCGAGGATTCGGGCGGAAAGCATCGGTTGGAGGACGAGAGCGGCCCCGATCGATACGAGAAGCGAAACGACGACGGCGAGCGCCTGGTCGCGGAAGAACGCTCCCGCGATCCCAGGGACGTAGACGACGGGGAAGAAGACGGCAACGGTGGTCAGCGTGGCGGCGATCACCGGGCCGGCCACCTCTTTTGTGCCCTTGACCGTGGCGGCGGCGACAAAGCGTTGGTGCTCGATGTCGTCGCTCTCTCGCGAAGACGGGGGTCCGGTTTCGCTCGGTTCGCGTTTCTCGGTGAGGTGGCGGTTGATGTTCTCCAACACGACGATCGAGTTGTCGACGAGCATCCCTGCCGCCAGCGAAAGCCCGCCTAAACTCATCAAATTGAGTTTGACCTTGGCGAAATAGAGAAAGGCAAACGTAATGATGATGGATACGGGGATCGAAAGACCGACGACGAGCGGGCTCCTGAAGTCGTAGAGAAAGAGAAAAAGCACGAGAAACGCGAGGAGAGCCCCCATGACTAGCGACTGGAACAAGCCCTCGAAGGACGACCGGACGTAATCGGCGTCGCGATAGACGAACTCGTACTCGAAAGCCCCGTGCTCGTCCTTCAACACCCCGAGAGCCCGGTCGACTTCGTCGGATACCTGAATCGTGTTCGCGTCGGGCTCCTTGTACAAAAGAAAGGAAACCACGGGGTCCGGGCCGAGGAGAACGATGCCCTCGGGTTCTTTGACCGTGTCGACGACGCGGGCGACATCGCTTACTTTCACCGTTGACTGCCCGGAGCGGACGATGTCCGTCGCCGCGATGTCAGCGAGCGATTCGTATTCCCCGACGATCCGAAGACTGAGATGGAGCGGCCCCTGGCGGACTTTGCCACCTGGAAACGTGATGTTGCTGCGGATGAGCGCCGTTCGGATGTCCTCGATCGTGATCCCGTACATAGCGAGTTTCGCGATGTCCGGCTCGACGAGGATCTCGCGCTCCGCGCCGCCGACGACTTCCGCCTGGCTGATCCCGTCGACCTGTTCCAGAGCCGGTTTTACCACCTCGGTGGCGAAGTCCGTGATCGACTCGATGCGGCTGGTTCCCTTGAGGGCCAGGATGCTCACCGGCCGGGAGAGCGGATCCCAGCGGAGAATCACGGGACGCTCGGCGTCCCTGGGGAAGTCGTCGCGGAAAGCGACGCGATCCACCGCCTCGCGAAGATGGAGGTTGGCGAAGTCCATCTGCGTGCCCCATTCGTACTCGACGGTGATGATCGAAATCCCCTCGCGAGTCCTCGATATGACCCGCCGGACACCGGAAAGGGCGGTGACGACCTCTTCGATCCGCTGGGTGACGAGTCTCTCGAGATCTTCCGCGGGGATATCCTCGTAGGTCGTAATCACGGTCAGACGCGGGTAGGTGATCGCGGGGAGGAGATCGACGGGGAGGCGTTGAAAGCTCAAAAGACCGATCATAATCAGCGCCAAGAACAGCATGCTGACCGCGATCGGGCGCTGGATAACGAACCGCAGCATGGGGAGTCCTTATTCGCGTGATCCCCAGGGATCACGGACCGGGACGGTTGTCTTGACATCGATCTTGGCGTCGTGGGACAGCGTGAGATGGTTGGAAACGACCACCCGGTCTCCCTCGGCGAGCGAGCCGCCCTGGAGCACCTGTTTGATTTCGACGAGGGAATCGTTCTGGCGTCCCAGCTCGACGTAGAGCCAGGCGGCGCGGTCGTCCTGCACTTTGAAGAGGAGAGGTCGGCCGTCGCGCGTGAGGATCGCCTCTCTTGGAACGAGAAGGCGGTCTTCGAGCGTCTCACCGGCGATGATGGCGCGGACGAACATCCCGGGGCGCACCCGGCCGTCCGTGTTGTCGACGCGAAGGAGGACGTCGCACGTGCGGGTCGAGCGGTCGAACTGCGGGCTGATGACGCCGATTTGCCCCTCGAGCGAATCGTCGAGGGCGGGGAGCACGAGAAGAGCGCGCCGGCCGGGTTCAAGATGGCCGATGTCCGCCTCGAGGACACCCACCACCGCTTCGAGTTCCACGTTGTTGACCAGGGAACACACCGACTGCCCGGCGATGATCTGCTCGCCGGTGCTCAGACGAAGACCGCTGATGACTCCGGTGAACGGCGCCCGGATCTCCGTCCGTTCGAGGTTAAGATACGCGCGCTCCACCGCGGCGCGCGCCGCGGTGACGCCGCTTCGCGCGGCAACCATGTCGGTCCTAAACGCGCCCCCGCGAAGCGCCTGAAGGTCGAGCGCGATCTCCCTCGCAAGTCTTTCCTCCCGCGTGATGGAACCCTGTTCTTCGAGTTTCTCGAGTTCGCGTATTGTTTGCTTGAGTTCCGGCGAACGCTCGATGACGTCGATCGAGTCCTCCTCGACGGCGAGCGCGCTCAGAGCCTGGAGGTAGCGCGATCTCGCTTCGGCCGCAGCGACCTCGTACTCCCGGGCGTCCAACCGGACGATGAGGTTCGCTTTGCGGACGACCTGTCCTTCCTTGGCGTGTATGGTGGTTATCCGTCCGCTGATTTCGGCCTTGATCTCGGTCGAATGGAGCGACCGCACGGTTCCTTCAGCCACAACGGGAACGACGAGATCTCCCCGGATCACGAGGGCCGCGTTCACCGACGTCGCTCTTTCCTTCTTCTCCGCGGATTTCTCGTTCGCGGATCCCGTGTCGGCCGGGGCGGGTTTCGCGTCTCTCTCCTCGGCGGGGGCAGCGCTCGGTTCGGCGGCGGCTGCGGTGGAGTCTTTGCCGGCGGTGTCACCGTCGCCGGATGATTCACCCGATCCGCATCCGGCGAGAGAAAGACAGAGCGAAACGAGAATGAGCGGGAGCAACACGCGTGGCCGGATGGCTCGCCGGCGGCTCGTTAAGTCGTGGAAGATTTGTCTCATGGCGCCTGTCACACGGCACGGCCGGCGTGGTGCCGGCCTTGCCGGATATCAGTTTATGGTTTGGCGATGTGGGCCTCTTTGCTCAGATCAAAACAAATCACACTCATCGGCTCGGGTTCTTCTTCACCGATCTTGAACGATTGTCCGCCCGATTGGAGGGAAATCGCGGCCTGCAGGAGATCCGTGACCACGTAGAGGCGATTTCCCACGAAGTAGTACGCGTCGGTCAAGGGGTTCCCGGGGACTTGGATCGTCACGCGGCGAAGAAACCGGCCCTCGGGGTCGAAAACGTCGAACACACCCGCGGTGCCCTCGGGGAGGTCTCGCGTTCCTTCGCTGGTGAGAACCCAGAGACTCCCGTCGTCACGGAGGAACACCGTTTCGATATCCTTGTTGAGGTCGGAGATCTTCACCGTGGCGTTCGGGATCTGCTTCGCGAACATTCCCATGAGATCCTCGACGATTTTCTTTTCCGCGGGAGTCCGCTTCTGATGCGTGTACTGTCTCTCGATCACACGGTTGGTCGTCCCGTCGGGGTTCCACACTTGGATTCGGTAGTCGGTGTAGTGAGTGCACGCATACACGCGGCCGTCGACACCGACCGTCCACCGTCTGTCGAACGTGTCCCATACGGTGTCGTCGAGCACCGGTTTCGAGAAGTCGATCGTCCGCGTCTCGGAGTGATACTTCGCCGTCTCCTTGCCGTCGGGAGCAAGCCGGGCAAGGTAACGCGTCTGATCGAAACGACCCTCCGAAAACGCGTTTGACGCGCCCGCGAAAACGAGGTTGCCGCCGCGGGAGTTCCCACCAAGGAGGATCACCATCCCTCCGTCCTCGCGGACGGGGAGCGGGTGCTCTCCGGCGGGCTCGCCCTCAGGTGTGAGAAGCACGATCCTCCCGGGGGCCACCTGCATGACCGCGATCTTACCGTCGCTCGTAAAAAACATCCCGACACCGGCCCGGAACTCACCGGGTCCCTCGCCTTCGCGTCCGATGCTCCGGACGAACTCCCCTGACGCCGAGAACACTTTGACCTGGTTCAACTGCGCGTCGAGGAGGTAAACATCGCCCTTCTTGTCGGTGAGCAGCTGGGTGATGACGCCGAAAAACTCGTTCTCGTCGTCGGTCTCGCCGCCAAGGCGCCACAACTCCTTCGCCGTGGCCGTCAGGGCCTTCTCCATGGGTTCAGCCGGACTGACCACGTAAAGAACCCCGTCGCGCGTCTCGTTCTTGCCCTTCCAATCCGCGGCGTCGGACGGGTTCGAGGCGACCGCAAGCGCCATCGATAGCGCGGCGATCCCAAGTAACAGCGCGCGGGTGGAGTTGGGGCGATCACACTGAAACGGCGCCCCATGAACGTGGGGGGTGCGGTTTCCTCGGTGTTGGAAGGATGTCACTGCAAACTCCTTTCGAAGGTTGGCGACGAGTTCGGTTGTTTCCAGTCTTCTACGTGCCGGCGACCGCCGATGTTCCCTGCCGGGGCCAGGCGACTCGCCTGCGTGGGGACGTTTCGCGAGCACTACACGTTCCCGCGCCCGGAATTCGAAGCGTCCCGCGGCGGGGCCGATGGCGAGAAGGCAGCGGATCGATTCTTGCCGCACGCCGATCGGACCCGAGACCGTGTGTGCCGCTGTTGCCGCGGGCAGCGAAGACACGGCCGGCCGGTTCACGGCGTCTAGAATACGTCATTCGGGCGACAAGGGGAATGGGGAAAGCGGGTTGACGCCCGCGGGACCGGGGCCTACGATGAACCCGGCGGGGTCGTTTGGGACACCTGCGACGGTCACCTCCTCGAGGCCGCACAAAAAACGGCGGTGATCCCCGGGTCGGGTTTCCGGCGCCGAAAAGGGCGTTTATGACGTCTTTTGGCGGCGGGAAGCCTTCCGAAACGGTCGCTTTGCGGCGCAAACGACTCATGATCCGGGGCTCCGAGAAAAGGCGTTCTTCGAATGAATTCGGAGAGCCCGTGTAGGAAGCCTTATGAAAAAACAACTTGTTGTGCTGGTTGTGACAGTGGCCGCGGCCGTTCTATCCTCGGCGTGTCTGGCGAAGACGTACTCGCTCGAGGGCATGCGTATCGACGCTTTCGTGGAGCCGGATGGCTCGATGCGGGTGAGCGAGCTCGTCACGTACGACTTCGACGGCGAATTCTCCTATGCGTACCGGGACATCCCGCTCAAGACCGGGGAAGAGTTGGTTGGGGTGGGGGTCGGCGAAGCGGGGATTCGATATCAGCTATCCGATGGAGGCGCGCCTCGGACGTTTTCGATGTCCGCGCGACGGGACGGAGTCCGGATCACGTGGCACTACGCCGCGCGCAACGAAGAGCGAACTTTTGAAATATCCTACACTCTCACCGGGCTGGTCCGTCGGTACCCCGATACCGCCGAGATTTACTACAAGTTCGTGGGCGAAGAATGGGATCGCGCGATCGGGCGTGTCGACGTCGAGGTTCATCTTCCCGATTCGGTGGAGCCCTCCGGGATTCGGGCGTGGGCGCACGGACCTCTCCACGGCACGTTGAGGATCCTCCGTTCGAGAGTAGTGGCGCTCAAGGTCTCGCCTCTCCCCGCGCGCACCTTCTGGGAAGCTCGGATTCTGTGCGCGAGCGAGGTGTTCGCGGGTCTCCCGTACGCCGACGACCGCCCTCGACTCGGTGCGATCATGGAGGAGGAAACCCGTTGGGCGGATGAAGCGAACCGTTTGCGCAAAGACCAGGCGGAGCGCCGCGAGGCGGCTCTGCGGGAGGAAGAGCGGCGTGCCCGTAGTGCGCGCGGGTTGGTGCCCGTGGCGATCATCCTCGGTCTCGCCGCGCTCGGCGTGTGGCTCATGTTCTATCTCCGGCACGGGCGGCCGCATCCGGTCGTGTCGCACTTGGCGCCGGGAGGCATACCGAGCGAGCACCCACCGGCGATTGTCTCCTATCTCATGTACCGGACGGTTGGGGGTCCGGCCGTCGCCGCCACGCTTCTCGATCTTGCGAATCGGGGATACCTCGAGGTCCGGGAAAGCGCCACGACAACGAGGGGCCTCTTCGGAAAAACCAAAGTCCGGATGGACTACCGGTTCGACGTCGTCGCGAAACCTCAATCCGATTTGGCACCGTTCGAACAGGATCTTCTTCGTTTCGTTTTGACCGAGGCGGGGGACGAGACGGGGTTTTCGATACTGGAGCTTCGCAAGGCGGCGTCGAAACACGCCAGGGCGTTCAGGCGGTTCTTCCTCGCCTGGAGCAAAGGGATCGCGGAACACTGCAAATCGTTCCATTTTTTCGAGCCGTACCCCGTGCGCGCCATGGTGGGTAACGCCGTGTGCGGAGCGGGAGTCATGGGGGCGGGTATCGCGATGAGCGTTCTTTCGGAGCCCGTCGCCGGTATTCCCGCGATGATCGCCGGTGGGGTCCAGGCCGTCCTCACGACGGTGCTCACGCGGCAGACCGCGGAAGGCCGCCGGTTGATGCTGGCATGGAAGGCGTTCAAATCGCATCTGAAGGCGTTGAGCCGTTCGATGGGACCGGTGACCCTGGGGTCCCCGGAGTGGGGCCGGTACCTTGCCGCCGCGGTGGTGTTCGGTATTCATGAAAAGGTGATGCCGAATCTTCGGATGGACGGTGGGAGAGACGGCGGTGTCTACCCGGTGTGGTTTTACGGGGCGCTTGGTTCCGGGGGAGACGGGGGGGTCTCTGGGCTGGCGTCGGGTCTTTCGGCGATGGTGGGCGCGGTGTCGACGACGGCGAGTTCGGCGGCCGGGGCGGGCGGCGGAGCGAGCGGCGGGGGAGGCGGGGGAAGCGGTGGGGGCGGGGGTGGAGCCGGTTGAGAGGAAATCGGTGCGGGGCGCGAGGGAAGACCACGAAGTGATCAGCAAACAAAATGGTTTTAGCAACCGGCGGGGAGAGACCCTCGCTGGGTTTCTGGATTTGCCGTGCGGGGAGAAGGTGGGGGCGTACGCGGTGTTCGCCCATTGCTTCACCTGCGGGAAGGATCTCAAGCCATTCGACAACCTGGGAAGGGCGCTGGCGGGACGGGGAATCGCTCTTCTGCGGTTTGATTTTTCCGGGTTGGGGGAGAGCGAGGGGGATTTTTCGCGGTCAACTGTGGCGACGAACGTCGACGACGTCATCGATGCGTCGGAGTTTCTCGCGGCGAACTACGAGGGTCCGAAAATATTGATCGGACACTCGATGGAGGGGGCTCGATAAGGCTCTTCTGGTTGTTCATTCGCCGGTCGACGATGTGGTCGGGATCGAAAACGCCGGGGTGATTTTTCGATGGGCGCGTCATCCGAAGAGTTTTGTATCTCTCGGGCGCTCGGACCATCTGCTCTTGAAACAAGAAGACGCCTTGTACGCCGGCGAGGTCATCGCCGAGTGGGCCGGTTACTATCTCTGAGAGCGATCCCGGGCGGGCGCCCGTGTTGACGCTCCGGAGAGGAAGGAGAGGTGCTCAGGACAATGGAGTACCGCTACATGGGTTCTTCCGGTCTTCGGCTCTCGACACTGTCGCTCGGGGCTTGGATCACGTACGGCGGCCAGGTGGACGAAAAGGCGGCCGAGGAGTGTATGTCGGCGGCGTTCGAAGCCGGCGTCAACTTCTTCGACAATGCCGAAGTGTACGCCGATGGGAACGCGGAGACCGTGATGGGCCGGGTCATCCGGCGCCTTGGATGGAAGCGCTCCGATCTCGTGGTGTCGACGAAGATCTTCTGGGGGGGCAAGGGAACGAACGATCGAGGTCTTTCGCATAAGCACATTGCCGAAGGGATCGACGCATCGCTCAAACGTCTCGGGATGGATTACGTGGATCTCGTGTTCTGCCACCGGCCCGACTATCACACTCCGATCGAAGAAACCGTGTGGGCGATGAATCTGGCGATTCATCAGGGCAAGGCGTTCTACTGGGGCACGAGCGAGTGGAGCGCCGAAGAGATCGCGCGAGCGACGGGCGTGGCGAGACGGGAACATCTGATTCCGCCGGTCGTGGAGCAGCCGCAGTACAACATGTTCCACCGCGATCGGGTGGAGAAGGAGTACGTCCCGCTCTACCGCGAATTGGGGATCGGACTAACGGTCTGGAGCCCCTTGGCGAGCGGCGTGCTGACAGGGAAATACAACGACGGGATCCCCGAGGATTCTCGTCTTGCTCTCAAGGGCTACGAGTGGCTTAGGGACTCCGTTCTGGGAGACCGGGGGGACGAGCGTATCGCCAAGGTCAAATTGCTCACCGCGATCGCGCGGGAACTTGGATGCACGATGGCGCAACTCGCCCTGGCGTGGTGTCTCCGGCACCCCGACGTGAGTACCGTCATCACGGGGGCGACGAACGCGAAACAGGTCCGCGAGAACCTCGCCGCGCTCGAACTCGTCGGGCGGCTGTCCGGCGACCTGGTGAATCGAATAGAAGAAATCCTCCAAAACAAGCCGGGGCAGCCGCAGGATTTTCGTTAGCCGGACCTCAACCGTGGAGCTTTGCCAGGACTTCGGCGAGCCTCGCCCCGATCTTCTCCACCGCCTTTTGCGCGGCGCTGTCCTTCAACGAGCCGTCGGCGGCGAACGCGTCGCGCGCCTTTGGTATCGCTTTCTGATCGGGGATCACCATCACCCGCATGTTCTCGAGCAGCGCGCGAAGCTGCGCGAGACCGCGGATCCCGCCGAGCGCGCCCGTTGACGCGGCGATGACGGCGGCCACTTTACCGTCGAATCCGGCAAGGGGCGGATCGCCGGGAGCCGCCCGCGACGCCCAATCGATCACGTTTTTCAACAGGGCCGATATGGTGCTGTTGTTTTCGGGCGATGCGATGAGCAGTCCGTCGTTTTCTTCCAAGAGAGACTTGAACTTTATCGCGTTCGCCGGGATCCCGTTGGCCGACTCGAGGTCCGCGTCGTAGAGAGGCATGGGAAGGTCGTACAAATCGATGAATGTCACCACCGCGCCCGTCCTCTCGGCCCCCGTTGCGGCGATCCTGACAAGCATCTTGTTGAAAGATCCTTCACGCGCGCTGCCGGCGAACGCGAGAATCCTGGGTCGATCGGGCATCGTGGCTCCTTTGGGGTTGCGGCCGGTGTTTGAGTGCGATCTCGACTGCGTTGCGATTTGGACCGTGTAAGACTAACGCGCGCGTCGGCCGGCCGCAACACAAACAGCGGTGAAACTGCGCGTCCCTTCGGTGTTCTTCGGCGCGCCTCGTTCATCCGTTCGGCCATAAGCCTTGACCGGGGCTCGCCGTTTTGTATAGTAAGGCGTGCGGGGCGTCTCGTGGCGCCTCGACGATTTGTCGGACGCGGGGGAATGGGAACCGGGGGGACGAGATCACCGGGGTCATCGGAAAAAGACGTATCTCTTCATGAAGACTGGACGCAGACGAAAATCTCAAGGCGCGTCTGGTGCGGCGGAGACGGCGCCCGACGCGCTGGCCGATGCGTTCCGGCGCTGGGGGTACCTCCAGTCGGACGTCGATTGGCTCGGGCGATTGGAGCCCTATGAGCAACCCGATATCACGGACGCGGCGAAGGATGCCCCGCGCGACCAAGTGGAGAAGTGGCGCGGAATCTACTGCGGGACGCTCGGCGTGGAGTTCATGCACATCGCGGACCGCGAGCGGTGCCGTTGGGTCGCCGGTTGGATGGAAACCGAACACCCCGCCCCGGACAAAGGGAAGATCGTAGGACTCCTCGCCCGCTCCGAACTTTTCGAACGCTTCCTCCATATCCGGTATGTGGGGAGCAAGCGCTATTCGATCGAAGGCGTCGCGGGGTTGATACCGCTTGTCGAATCGATCCTCGACGGGTTCATCGATCACGGGGGAGAGCTCGCCATGCTCGCGATGAGCCACCGAGGGCGGCTCAACGTGATGACAAACATCGTCGAGGTGCCTCCGGCCGATTTGTTCGCCGGGATGGAGGACGTGGATCCTCGGAGCGTTCTCGGTAGCGGCGACGTGAAGTATCATCTCGGCGCAACGGGTTTGCACACGACTCCGTCGGGTCGAAGAATCAAGGTTCATCTCAACAGCAACCCCAGCCACCTGGAGGCCGTGGATCCGGTGATCATGGGGAGGGTGCGCGCCAAGCAGGACCGGATGGAGAAAGAGGGCAGGGCGAAGATCCTTTGCGTGACGCTCCACGGCGACGCCGCTTTCGCCGGTCAGGGCGTGGCGGCGGAAACGCTCAACCTTGCCGGGCTCGGCGGGTACAACGTCGGAGGGACGGTCCGGATCATCGTGAACAACCTGATCGGTTTTACCGCCGACCCTTCCCGGCTTCACTCGTCTCGATATTCATCCGATGTCGCGAGGCGGCTTGAGGTCCCGATCATCCACGTGAACGCCGAGGATCCCGAGGCGATCCACCGGGCGGGCAAACTCGCGATCGACTATCGGGTTCGTTTCGGCGACGACGTCGTCGTCGATCTCATCGGATACCGGCGTTATGGGCATAGCGAGGTCGAGGATCCCTCGATCACTCAACCGCTCCTGTACAGGAAGATAGACAAGAGACCGATGCTGTGGGCACTCTACGCCGAGCGGATCGGTCTGAGCAAAGAAGAAGTGGAGGAGTTGAGAAAGGGAATCTGGGAGAATCTCGAGCGCGAACACGCGGTGGGACGATCGAAGCTCCACCGGCCGGTTCTGCACCGGCTCCCTCCGTACTGGGATCGTTACCGCGGGGGACCGTACATCCGCGCTCTTGAAGTGGAGACAAGCGTGGCCCGCGAGCGCCTCCGCGAGATAACCGAGCGCGTGACGTCGCACCCGGAGGGGTTCCACGTCCACCCGAAGATAAAGAAACTCTTCGAACAGAGACGCAGGATGGCCGCGGGCGAAATCCCCGTGGACTGGGGGATGGCGGAGGCGCTTGCCATGGGAAGTCTGCTCTGGGAGGGTGTTCCGGTTCGATTATCGGGTCAGGACAGTCGGCGGGGGACATTCAACCAACGCCACGCGGTGATCATCGATACCGAGACCGGCGCGGAGTTCTTTCCTCTTTCTCATCTCCATGCGGATCAGGGGCGGTTCACCGTGCTCGATTCGCCGCTGTGCGAAACGGCGGCCCTCGGTTTCGAGTACGGTTACAGCAGGGAGTACCCGGACGCGTTGGTGTGTTGGGAAGCTCAGTTCGGCGATTTTGCCAACGTCGCGCAGCCGATCATCGATCAGTTCATCTGCGCGGGCGAGGACAAATGGAGGTTGCTTTCCGGTCTGGTGCTTCTGCTTCCCCACGGGTTCGAAGGGCAGGGTCCCGAGCACTCCAGCGCCCGGATCGAAAGGTTCTTGCAGCTCGCGGGTGAGGACAACATTCAGATCTGCCAACCTTCCACTTCTTGTCAATACTTTCACCTCTTGCGGCGCCAGTCGCTGCGCGTCTGGCGGAAGCCCCTGGTGGTGTTCACTCCGAAGAGCATGCTCCGCGCGGAGGCGGCATCCTCTCCGATCGACGCTTTCACCTCCGGGGCGTGTTTCAAACCGGTGCTCCCCGACGCGAAAGTGGTGAACGCGGAGCGACTTCTCATTTGCACCGGGAAGGTTGCCCACGAATTGAAAGCGGAGAGGGACCGCCGCGGGGACTCGAAAACGGCCGTGATCTGCCTCGCGCAGCTCTATCCGTTTCCGAAAGAAGAGCTCGAGGCGGAG
>Ga0315287_10001977_pt1 | contig 19203 bp, 20 predicted proteins | sample YL17G11_0_MG_FD_205037 | JGI IMG/M metagenome (GOLD analysis project Ga0315287, IMG submission 205037) | Sediment microbial communities from Yellowstone Lake, YNP, Wyoming, USA - YL17G11_0 | ecosystem: Environmental > Aquatic > Freshwater > Lake > Sediment | place: USA: Wyoming | collected...
ACGCCGGCGCCCCGACGCTGTATCGGTCAGCCATGGTTCATCCCGGTGCCGTGGTCCATGTTCTGGGCCATGACCCAGTCGGCCAGAGCTGAGCGCATGGTCGGGTCGTCGGGGCCGCTGGCCGTGACCGTCTCGACCGCACCGGACGCGGTGATGTCGAACTGGTGCTTGGTGGCGTTGAGGTCGAAGGGCATCACCTTCGAGCCGCGCTGGGCGACCATCTCCTGGCGGGTGGGTGTGTCGTCGGACCCGAACACGACGAATCCGGCGACGACGAGCACGCCGACCAGGACACCCAGGAGCAGGCCCGGGATCAGCAGGCGCGGTCGCCGGCACCCGGGCGGGTTGGAGTCAGGAGACATTCGCTGCCTCGGCGAGCAGTCGTAACGCCCGAACGACTTCGGCACGGTCCGGTTCGTCGATGTTGGCCATCAACCCAGTCAGTCGGGAGTGGCGCGCCGCGAGCACCTGGTCCGCGGTCCGGCGCCCTGTCGCGGTCAGGACCACCTGGCAGCTGCGCCCGTCGTCGGGATCGGGCCGCCGACGGATCCACCCTTCCCCCTCGAGGCGCTCGAGCAGCCGGCTGACGGTGGAGCGGGCGAGGGCCAGGCGGTCGGCGAGCTGACTCGGAGTGGCCGGGCCCTCGAGCAGCGACGTCATCGCCTGCGCCTCCGAGACCGACATCGGGACACCACAAGGGGTTTCGTCGGAGCGGTGCAGGCCGAACGAACGGACGAAACCGAACAGAGCGTCACAGAGCCCAGCTATCTCGACTTCTCTGACGACGTCGACCGGTTCCGTCGTGATGCGCATGCAGCGCGACGGTACAACCAACTGGTTCGATGACAGAACCATGTGTGCTGGGTGCTGTGGGACACAACCCGGCGTGGGGCTACCGCAGGGGTGGTGGGGGCAGTGTGCTGGTTCGTGCCGGCCTGTCCCATCGGATGCCGCGTCGCCTTGCGCTGACGGGATTCCCGGGCTCTCTGAAATGCAACAGTGCCGTTCAAATGACGCGGCTTGCTGGTCCGACGACCACAGGCGCCGCCACGACGACATGCGGATGGTTGCGGCGGCCGAGGGCCCCGAGCACATCAGGACCGTCGGCGAACACGATGGTGTCGAGATGGTGTTCGAGACCGTCGGCGGTCCGTATCCCGACCTCGCTCAGACCGGCGATCGGCCATGTGACCAGCTCGCAGTTCCGGCGTTGGAGCGCGGCGTAGAACGCATCGGAGCGGAGCACCGGGGCCCGCCCGGCCAAGCCATCGGGCGTGAGCTGACGGCGCATCCACGAGTCCCTGACGGAGCGCCGAAGGTGATGTCGTGCGTCGAGCTCGTCGTCGCCCCGACCCCGGTCGAGGTGACCGCGCCGACGCGACGACTGAGCGGCGCGTGACCGCGGGAGCACCCATGCCGGCCGACGCGAGAAGACCTTGACTGCCGCGCCTGTCCCCACGATCTCCGGAACGAGTTCGAGTATCCCCGCCGTCTCGCCGATCACACCTATGCGCTCGCCGGCGGCCATGAGGCTCGGGTCCCAGGTACCAACCTGGATCCGGCGCCCGCCGAAGCGCTCCACCTCCCGCAGCGGCGACTGTTCCCCGCCGGGTTCGGGGGTGACGGCGAGCACCAATGACCGCGCTGTCGACTCATCGCCGCCCGCGGCCCGCATGAGCCACGTCGCGGTCGCCGGGTCATACACCAGCGAGGTCACGCGATGTCCCGAGTCGAGGACCAGCTCGTCATGGATCGGGGTGTTCATGCCGCCACCTCGTGGGTGAGCTCGTTGATCCACGCCGGCGTGGGGCGCAAGAGTCGACGGGGGTAGTACTCGCTCAGTGCGACCAGGGCATCGGCCACCCGCTGAGTGCTGGGTCCCTGTTCGACGACGGTCTTGGTCTGCTTGGCCATGGCCCGGTAGGTGGGATTGCGCAACACGACCGGACTCCGATCGCCCACGGCATTGAAGCGGGCGAGCGAGCCGTGGATGCGCTCATCGTCGAGCCCCATGGCCGTGACGTTCTTGCCGATGCGGGCAAAGAGCGGCAACGAGATGATGGCGCCGGCCAGCATCGACGGACGGAGCGCGTCGGCCCACGCCTGCACACGGGAACGTGGGACGTGCTGCTCGCCCAGCATCTCGAGCACGTGGAAGTCGACGGCGAGGTGCCGGGACTCGTCGTTGTTGATCTTGTCGAACACCTCGTGGCACACCGGGTCGTGCACTTCGTCGAGGAGGAACTTCACGAGGGCGCCGTCGAGGGCCACCTCGAGCATCGGGATGATGGTGCCGAGCACCTCCAAGGGGAGGTCATCGGCATGGGCGTCGAGCCAATCAATGGCCAGGCGGACGTTGATGTTGGGCTCCGGAACCTGACCGTCGTCGAGCATCCCCCACCGATGCATGAGGGCCAGCTCGGCGTTGGCGTGACGCTGCTCCTCGGCGTGGAAGAAGCGGTAGATCTCGGCGAGGACCGGATCGGGGGCCTGCCGAGCGAGCCCGGCGAACCCGCGGGCGCCGATCTGCTCGATCCACACGAGGTCGGCCATGAAGTTCTTGAGGTTGACCCACTGCTCGTCGGTGATGCGTTCCGCTCCGGGGGCATCCCAGTCGATGTCGGCGAGCACCCATTGGCGCTCCTGGATCCGTTGCAGCATGTGGTCGAGGTCGAGACTCATGGTGCTCCTTTCAGATGGTCGTTCGGGACGGCCGGGTCGATGCGGAGCACCGGGTCGAGGATCTCGCGAAGGAAGGCCCGCAGGTCGCCGGCGGGCGGCGCGAGCAGGAGCGACAAACCGATGCGGGCGATCCACTCGCCGAGCACCACCGGATCACGTCGGGCCAGGACTCCGAGGTCCATCGCCGCCGTGAACATCGGCGCGAGCGTGTCGGCGATCCGGGTGATGAGTTCCGGCACGCCGCGGGCGAGGAAGCCGGCGGCGACCTCGGGTTCGTCGACGCGGATCTTGCTGAGGACGGGGTGCGCCACGCACCGCTCCACCGCCGCGGCGAGGAGCTCCACGGCGAGATCCGGTCCGTCGACGCCGGCGGGGAGCGTCTCCGGGAGCGACTCGAGGAGCAGGTGGGCCTCCCGGGCGACGAGCAGCCGGAAGACCTGATCCATCGAACCCACGCGGCGATACACCGTGGTGCGCTCGACACCCGCCTCGGCGGCGATGTCGCGCACCGAGGTGCGCGCCCATCCGAAGCGCTCGACGCAGCGAACGGCGGCGTCGAGGTAGGGCCAGATCGCTTCGTCCGGTCGGGGCGGGAGCCCCGTTCGGTCGGGATGGGGGAGGAGGACGAAGAGGGCCTCGGACATGGCGGGAGCATCGCACCTGATGCAACAGTTCGTCAAGTCTGTTGCTTTGTTGTTCCATGGTACGGTGAGGCGCATGGCCACGAAGCTGCTCACAGAACCGGTCAGCGACATCGACTTCGGCCTCGACCTGCGCCCCGTCGCGCCCCGACTGCCGGGGCCGGAGCTGCACACCGAGTTGGCCCGGCTACGGGAGGCCCATCGCCTCGCCCCGGTCCACTTCGGCGGCATGGTGATGCACCTCGTCACCCGGTTCGAGGATCTCGATGCCTGCTTCCGCGACGACGAAGGCCTCCCGGCGGGACCCACCTACGCCATGACGGTCGAGCCCTGCCAAGGCGTCACCTTCGAGAGCCTCGACGGCGAGGAGCACCACGCGCTGCGCGACCTGTCGACACGAGGTCTGCACCGGCGACCCATCGACCGCTACGCCGCCGTCGGGCTTCCCGAGCTCGCGGACCTGGTGATCGACCGATTCGCAGCACGAGGCGTGGGCGACCTCGTCGCCGACTTCACGGCCGTGTTCCCCTTCCTCGTCTTCGCCGATCGGATGGGCCTCCCCCTCGATGCCGCCGACCGGTTCATGGATTGGGCCTTCGACATCCTCAGCTACCCGATCGACCATGCGCGCGGCATCGCCTCCGCCGCTGAGCTCACCGAGTACCTCGAGCCGGTGCTGCAACAACGCCGCCGGGAACCGGGAGCCGATCTCCTCTCGTCGATGTGCACCGCGGAACGTCAGGGACGACAGCTCACCGACGAGGAGATCCGTAGCCACGTCCGCGCCCTCTTCTCCGCCGGCGCCACCACGTCGTACCACGGTCTCGGCAACACCCTCTACGCCCTGCTCACCCACCCGGACGCCATGGATGCACTGCGCGCGGACCCAGACCTCACGAGCGCTGCCGTCGACGAGATGCTCCGATGGGAACCCCCGCTGGCGCTCCTTCCCCGACTCGCTCCGCGCCCCACCGAGGTGGCCGGCCACACGGTTCCAGCGGCCACGATGCTCCTGTTCGGCATCGCCTCAGCCAACCGCGACCCCGCCGTCCACGAGCACCCCGAGGTCTTCGACGTGACCCGCCGACCAACCCGACTCCTCACCTTCGGCTTCGGGAGCCACCACTGCCCTGGCTCCCACCTGGCCCGCGCCCAGATCACGGTCGCGGTCGACCGGCTCCTGGCCCGCCTCCCCGAGATCGAGCTCACCGACACCGACGCCGCCCAGCCCATCGGCACCGTCATGCGGGGGCCGGCCGCGCTGCCGGTCAGGTGGCAGTCATGACCTCTCGCTTCACCGCCCTCGTCGCACAGAGTCTCGATCTCGCCAAGGGCGCAGTCCCCACCCGCTTCTCGCCCCCGACTGCCTCGCGGGCCCGCTGGTCGCCGGAGCGGGCAAGTTCGTGGCGTGCCGAAACGGGCTGGCTCGTCGGCTGCAACTTCACGCCCTCGACGGCGGGCAACCAGCTCGAGATGTGGCAGGCCGACACCTTCGATCCGACCACCATCGAACGTGAACTGGGCTGGGCCGCTGGCCTGGGCTTCAACTCCATCCGCCTGTTCCTCCACGACCTGATGTGGGAGCTCGACGGCGAGGCCTTCCTCGACCGCGTCGACGAGGTGCTCGCCATCGCCGATGGACACGGCATCGGCGTGATGCCGGTGTTGTTCGACGGCGTGTGGCATCCCCACCCCCGACCCGGCCCGCAGCCCGAGCCGATCCCCGGGGTGCACAACTCCGCCTGGGTGCAGGGACCCGGCGCGGCGGTGCTCGCCGATCCCCGTCGCTGGGACGACCTACGCCCATATGTGCAGGCGACCGTCGAGCGCTTCGGCGCCGACCGTCGCGTCCAGGTGTGGGACCTCTTCAACGAGCCCGACCAACGCAACGCCCTCCCGTATGCCCACCTCGAGATCCGGGGCAAGACCAAGAAGGCCGACGGCCTGCTCAACCGGCTCTTCGACTGGTGCGAAGCGATCGACCCCGACCAGCCCGTCACCGCCGGCGTGTTCACCGGAGTGAGCGGCTCGGTCGAGCGGGTGAGCGCCATCAACCGCACGATGCTCAGCCGGTCCGATGTGATCTCGTTCCACTGCTACTCGCCCCGGGCCCGGCTCGAATCCACCATCGACCATCTCGCCGCGTACGAGCGGCCGATGCTGTGCACCGAGTGGATGGCCCGGGCGCTCGGGTCCACCGTCGACCTGCTCGAGGTGTTCGCCGCCCACGACGTCGGCGCGTACTGCTGGGGTCTGGTCGACGGGCGCACCCAGACGAAGTACCCCTGGACCTCGTGGGTACGAGCCAGCACGGGCGACCGCCGGTGGTTCCACGAGTTGTTCCACCATGACGGCCGGCCCTACGACGACGACGAGGCGGCGCTGATCCGCCGCGTCACCGCATCATCGGTGTCGACCTGACGCACCCCTCGGTGGGCCGGAGCACCCGAACCTGCGAACCCTGGACCGCGAGCATCAGCCCCGCGTGGAACAGGTTCCGGGTCGGAGTTCGATTCGCCAGCGGCTCGCCCCGGCTTCGATCCATACCGCTCCTTGGACGTGAGGTGGCGCGACACCAGTCCCTGGCAGCTTCCTCCGTTCCAGAGGTCGTAGCGCGGGTCGGCGTGCTCGGCGAAGAACGCCGTGAGGCGTTGGTCGAGGGCGGCCACCACGTAATCGCGGGCTTCGTCCTTTCCGATCAGTCCGGCCGCGCCGAGTTCACGCAGTCGCTCGTTGAGCACACTCGAAGGCATTGCGTCGCATCGCCCGCGTAGCGCTCGGGCTCCGAGCGGTTCGTTTCGCAGCTCCCACAACAATCGAAGCGCCCAGCGCCGACCCAGTGGATCGGGTGTGGCCATGAGCGGCCACCCGGCGTCGTCTCTGCGACGATCGGCGCCGGAACCCTCGATCAGTCGATCAGTCGATCATCACCGTCCGCGCCGCACTCGGCCAACGCAAGCACTTCAACACCGGCCTCCCCGGCGACGCCGCCTGGTACTACGGGCTTGCCGGCGTGGCCGGAGCCGTGCTCGTCATCCACACAGGGGAGCAGACCTGAACCAGGTCAAGACGAATCGGCGGTTCCGAAGAGTTCGTCGCCCAACCGGCCGACGAGATCGGCGAAGAACGAATCGTGATCGGCGATGATGTTCTGGAGGTGACCGAACAGGATGAAGCTGATCGTGCCGATGAGACTCGTCCAGGCGTGAATGCCGAGGAAGATGAGCGCGGGGTCGACATCGCCATCGATCTGGCGACCGAGTGCCTTCAACTCGCTGTGTGTCGCCTTCGATAGGCGCGCTGGACCGTGAACTCGCTGAGCCCCGAGCCGCCCGGTCGCGACGAGGATCGCGACGAGGACGTTCGTGAACCGCGTCGCGGGCCCGATCGTGTCGTCAGGCGCAACGTAACCGGGCACCGGAGTCCCGAAGATCAACGCGAATTCGGCCGGATTCGAACGAGCCCAATCGAACGCGGCGAAACACACGGCGCCCCATCGAGCAGAAACGTCATCGGGAGCGACCGTCTCGTCGGCCCGCTCTGCGATCATCCCGAACGTGTCATACGCATCGACGATGAGCGCCGTCAACAGGTCATCCCGGCCCGGGAAGTACCGGTAGATCGCCGAACTCGCCATCCCCAACTCCCGCGAGATCGCCCGCAACGACAAACTCGCCGCTCCGTCTGCCGCAATCTGTCGACGAGCAATCGCCTTGATCTCCGAGGTGAGCTCGGCTCGCACCCTCGCTCGCACTCCCGTCATCGGGTTCCCTCAGGGCCGGTCGCAGTCCTCGTGTGTTCGCTTCTCATGAGCTACATCCTAGCGACCACCAGTCACAAACGAGAGCATTGCTCTTGCATCTCGTCCGAGCGCCGTATAAGGTGAGCACTGCTCTCATCAAAGAGCAGCGATCATCTTTCGAACAGGGAGTAGCCATGCACGTCATCTTCGGCGCCGGACCGGTCGGCACCACCCTTGCTCTCGAGCTCGCCAACAGCGGTGAGGAAGTCCGACTCATCAGCCGATCCGGCACCGGACCATCACACCCGGCGATCACGTGTCAGCGGGTCGACGCAACCGACCCCGACGCGACACGGCGGGCCACCACTGACGCCAGCGTGATGTACAACGCGCTCAATCCGCCGTACCCGAGCTGGGAGCGCGATTGGCCGCCACTTCACCGAAACCTGATGGATGCCGCCGAAGCCTCCGGCGCGGTGTTGGTCATGATGGACAACCTCTACGGCTACGGCGACACCAATGGTGTGCCGATGACGACCTCGACTCCGCTGAACGCGACCGGAGCGAAAGGCGGCACACGGGCCCGCATGAGCGAGGGGCTGCTCGCCGCGCACGCCGCCGGTCGCCTCCGTGCGACGATCGCCCGGGCGAGCGACTTCTTCGGGCCGCTGGTGGTCGACGCCAGCCTCGGTGAGCGGGTCATCCCCAACGTCATCGCCGGCAAGACCGTGCGACTCCTCGGAGCACTCGATCAGCCCCACTCCATCGCGTACATGCCCGACGTGGCACGCACGTTGGCCACGATAGGTCGAACCGAGTCGGCCTGGGGCCGCGCCTGGCACGTGCCGAGCGCCCCGGCAGTGACGCAGGGCGAGATCATTCGGATGCTCGCCGATGCTGCCGGGACGACGGTCAAAGCAGCATCAGTTCCCGCGTGGGTGCTTCGGGCGATGGGCCTCGTCTCCCCGATGATGCGGGCGCTCGGCGAGGTGGAGTACCAGTTCGCCAAACCGTTCATCGTCGACGCCTCCGACACCGAGTCAGCACTCGGAATCGCCGCCACGCCACTCGTCGAGGGGTTCGCAGAGACCATCGCCTGGTGGCGAGACCGCGCCGCGACAGCGAAGGCCGCGGCGTGAGCCGCGACACGGCACTCAGAGACGCGATCGAAATGACCCTTCGACCAGGGCCAGCAGGGCGGGCGCTCTTCCGACGCAACGTCGCGTGCGTGCAGCTCGCGTTCGCCGCCTTCTGGGTTGTTCGCGGGGTCGTCGCGATCGGTGTTGACACGATGGGAATGGCGGTGTGCATCGTGATCGTCGTGTTCGGCACCTTCGTGCTCGCCACCAAGGGCGTGCGAGGGATCGGCCCGTTGACTCGCCCAGACTTCGCCCACCCCGATGTTCGACGCATCACTCGACGGATGTCGTGGGCCACGGTGCTGCAGCTGCTCGGCAGCACCGCGATCGGTGCGATGCTCTCATCCGTCGGGTGGGACGCATGGGTCGTGCCGTCCCTGGTCACCACGGTTGGGCTCTTCCTGATCTACGCCGGTCACGACCTGGCCGTCACGCGCACCACCAGGATCGGATGGGTGCTGGCATTCTTCTCGGTCCTGCCGACGCTCATCCTCGGCACAGAGAGTTCGCAGCCTTCCGCGGCTACCGTCCTGGCAATCGGAACGGCCGCCCTCCTCGCGGCATCGAGCGCGGCATGCTTTGGCGTTGGCCGAACCGCTTGACATCCGGCACGCGTTCGCCGAATTCGAAGCAGGGACCACTCGAACGATCCCCGTCATCATCCTCCCCGAACCGAGGCAACGCCATGAACGCATTCACCGACCTCGAGATCGAGTACCTGCGAACCCAGCGGCTGGCACGGCTCGCCACGGCGTCCGCATCAGGCCAACCCGACGTGTCACCGGTGGGATACGGCGTCGACGGCGACGCCATCGTCAGCGGCGGTCTCGACATCACCAAGACCGTCCGCTACCGGCATCTCAGCGAGAACCCGCGAGCCACCATCGTGATCGACGACCTCGCGTCCATCGATCCGTGGAGGCCACGAGGCATCAAGGTCCGCGGTACCGTCACCCTCGAAGACCATGACGGCGGTTTGCGGATCCGAATCGAACCAGAAGTGATCTGGAGCTGGGGCATCAACGCCGGCGCCGAGAAGCGATTCGCCAGCATCGAACGACGCACCGTCATCTGACGCACCGCCCAGCGCGCGCGGCTACTCAGGCCAGTGGCCAACCGACGACGACATCATCGGGGAACTCAGCGAGGTGCTGAAGCGCTGCGACGATCTGGTCGCTAAGGATTTGCCCTTGACACCTTAAGGATTAATACTTACCCTTTGAGCGTGCGTGACCCCGCCGTTCGAATGATTGAAGCCGCCGAGCGTCTTGTCGCCGAGCGCGGGCTCGCGGCACTGACGGTCCAGGCTGTCCAAGAGGCGGCTGGCCAACGGAACAAGTCCGCCGTGCGCTACCACTTCGGAGGCCGCCAGGGTCTGGTCAATGCGCTGGTTGCGACCCGTATGGCGCCGGCGAGGGAGCGTCGCACGTCCATGGTCCTGGCGCTCGGCGAGAAGCCGTCGACCCGCGAGCTGGTCGAGGCCATGGTCGTACCGTTGATCGAGTCGGTGGTCGCGCGGCGGCCCAGTTACTGGGCCCGATTCCTCGTTCAAGCGATCGGTGACCCGGCCGCTGGCCTGGCTGCACTCGCCGCCGTCGACGACCCGGCGCTCCAGGCCGCGCAATCTCGACTTGAGGCCCGCCTCGTCCACCTCCCGCCGGCCGTGCGCACCCTCCGGGTCCAGTCGGTGTTCGGCTACGCGTGTGTCGTTCTCGCAGCGTACGAGGTCGGCGCGCTCCCGCCCGAGTTGACCAGCGAGACAGTGATGGCCGAAGTCGTCGATGCATGCTGCGGACTCGTCGACGCTCCCGCCTCCACCCGGTCCCTCCTCTCCGCCAAGCCGGGCGATCGATCATGAGCACCATGGCCGTCACCTCGCACCGCGGAGCGGGGGTCGAGATCCGTGGTGTCGACGCCCGCACCGCCGACGACACCACCTTCGACGAGATACGCGACCTGTTCCAACACCACGGCCTGTTGTTCCTCCGCGCCCAGCAGCTCTCCGAGACCGACCACATCGCCCTCGCCCAGCGGCTCGGGACGATCAATGTGAACCGGTTCTTCGTCAAGCATCCCGAGCACCCCGAGATCGCAATGGTCACCAAGGAAGCGGACCAGCGCGTCAACGTCGGCGGCTTCTGGCACACCGATCACAGCTACGACACCGAGCCTGCCCTCGGCTCCATCCTGGTTGCCCGCGACCTGCCCACGAGCGGCGGCAACACCCGCTTTCTCAGCACCTACGACGCCTTCGACGCTCTGCCCCCGAAGCTCCAGCACCGCCTCCGGGGCATGCGAGCCGTGCACTCGGCCAAGCACGCGTTCGGCACCACGGCCTCCCGTATCCGGGAGTGGATCGACCCGCAGGCACGATCGGAGAACACCCAGCTCGCCGACGAGCTCGGCACGGTCACCCACCCCGTCGTGATCCGGCACCCCCTTTCGGGCCGCGAAGCGTTGTTCATCAACCCGAGCTTCACCGTCCGCTTCGAGGGCTGGTCGGTGCTCCGCTCCGCCCCTCTCCTCGCGCAGATCTACACCCGCGTCCTACGCTCGGGCGGCATCGCCAACTTCAGGTGGGAGCCCGGCTCGGTCGCGATCTGGGACAACCGCGCCACCTGGCACAACGCCAAGAACGACTACCGCGGCCAGCGCCGCGAGATGCACCGCATCACCCTCGACGGTTGCGCCCTCGACGCGACCTGAGCCCCTCCGAGCCCGATCCCCCGACTGGAACGCGACCGTGGAACGACCCGACGTGGTGCTGCTCATCACCGACCAGGAACGGGCCGCTCCTCCCTACGAGACACCCGCCCTGCGCCGCTGGCGAAGCGAACACCTTCACTGCGAACGCTGGTTCACCGAAAACGCTGTCACCTTCGAGCGCCACTACACGGGCTCGCTCGCCTGCGTCCCGAGCCGGCCCACCCTGTTGACCGGCCACTACCCCGACCTGCACGGCGTGACCCAGACCGATGGCCTGGCCAAGCGCCCCGACGACTCCCGCATGCGGTGGCTCCGCCCCGCCGAGGTCCCGACCCTGGGCCACTGGTTCCGGGCTGCGGGCTACGACACCCATTACGACGGGAAGTGGCACGTGAGCCACGCCGACCTCCACGACGACCAGGGCAAACCGCTGGCCACCAACGACCACCGCGGCAACATCGTCAGCGAAGCCGTGGACGCCTACCTCGCTGCCGACCCCCTCGACCCGTGGGGGTTCTCCGGGTGGGTCGGACCAGAACCGCACGGCCCGCTGTTTCGCGACTCCGGCGTCGTCCGCGATCCTCTGATCGCCGACCGGATCGTCGCCTGGCTCGAAGACCGCTACGCACGACGCGCCTCTGGCGACCCTGCCGCTTGCCGTCCCTTCCTCCTGGTGGCCAGCTTCGTGAACCCCCACGACATCTGCTTCTTCCCCATCTGGACCTTCCGGAACCCACTCGCCGCCGCCACCGACGGACCGCCCGTCACCCCACCGCCGCCGACCGCGAACGAGGACTTGTCGGACAAGCCCGACGCTCAGCGCGCCTACCGCGACGCGTTCCTCTCCGGCTTCGGTCCGCGGTTGCTCCTCAAGGCGCTGTACCGGACCCGGGCGGCCGACGAGCGCCGCCTGTACCACCGGCTCCACCACCAGGTCGACGCACCCCTCGAACGCGTCCGCGCCGCCGTCGTGGCCGGCTCAGCCGAGGCCGTCCTCGTGCGCACAGCAGACCACGGCGAGCTGCTCGGCGCCCACGGCGGCCTCCAACAGAAGTGGTTCACCCTCTACGACGAGGCGACCCGGGTGCCCCTCGCGATCGCCCGCATCGGCAGTCGTACGACCGATGTTCGAACCGTGACCGCACCGACCTCCCACGTCGACCTGGTCCCCACCCTCATCGCTGCGGCTGGGATCGACCAGTCGACGGTGGCCGCGCGCCTCGCCGAAACCTTCACCGAGGTCCACCCGCTGCCGGGCCGGAACCTCCTCCCCGTTGTCGACGGCGCCGAGCCCGACGCCGGTCGCGCCGTCTACCTACAGACGCGAGACAACGTCCTCGAAGGCGACACACTCGCCTCCGCCGCGGCAACGATCCTGCGCCTCGGACACCGCCCTCCACCCGCCCTGCGCATCTCCGTTCCCGCTGGTGTCAGCTCGAGCATCGAAGGCGTCGTCGTCCGCGTGTCCGACGTCGACGCCTCCGGTGGGGGCGGTCATCACTGGAAGCTCGTTCGCACCTTCGACGACCCGACCACGTGGACCGAACCGGGTGCCCGCCACCTCGACGCCTCCGGGTTCCTCGGCGAAGTTCACCGGATCACCCCCCTCGATGACCAATGGGAGCTCTACGACCTCACCAACGACCCCATCGAGGAACGGAACCGCTGGCCCGACCCGACCGTCGCTGCCCTGCGAGGCCACCTCCTCATCGTGCTCGACCAGCAGCGGGCCGCGTGCGTCCCGAAGCGCAATGCCCCGTGGCCCTACGCCCCGCGACGGCCACCCCACGGCGGGTTCCCCTGGCCGGGCGATCTGCTCGGTCGACTGCTCCGCCCCGGATGGCTCGCCGCTCGGGCGACGCCCAACTGAGGCCGCAGCACCGCGCTACCGAAGCATCCTGCTACCCCAGGCCGACAGAGCGGGACGGCGCGTCGAGAGTTTCGCCGGGTGCCAGCTCGCCGGTGTTCCGCCTGGTCAGCATCACGCCGATCAGCGCGCGCTGTGCCGCGGAGCCCTGAGCCGCGCAGCCAGATCAGCGCGGTCTGATCAGCGCGGTCTGATCAGCGCGGTCTGATCAGCGGGAGTCGCGCTTCGCCTGACGGCGGGCGCCGGTGGCCTTCGTCGAGGCTCTGGCCTTCTCGGTGGCCGGGTTCCGGCGGGCGGCCGGTGCACCGCCACGAGCGGCGACGCCCTTCGGGGTCGAGCGGCGAGGGGTCGCCGCAGCCTTCGTCGGCACGGGCTGGGATCGGGCGGCGGCGAGCCGCTCCGCCTTCAGCTCCGCGGCGCTCGCCTTGGCCGCCTTGGCCAACGCGCTCGACACCCGTCCGAGTGCCTCCTCGAACGCTTCGGCCTTGACGAGGGTCCGGGCGTGCTGAGCATGAGCGCTGGAGCGGCGACCGTCCTCGGTCACCTGGGCGCCGGCCCGCCGGCGGTAGAGCTTGGAGTACTTGTTGCGGGCCCGACGGACCAGGGCGTGCAGGTCACCCAGCCCGTCCTCATCGAGTTCGGTCAGCGCGCCACGCTCGGTGGCTCGCAGCAGGAGCTTCTCGGTGTCGTTGAGCATGCCCCAGATGGAGTTGTCCACGATCAGCGTCCTTTCTTGGCCGGATTGCCACTGCGGGCGGCCCGCTTGTCAGCGGCGGAGGCCTTGGCGTCACCCGAGGCCTGCATCCTGGTCACGACGTTCCAGACGAGCAGGACGATGAGCGCGCCGACGAATGAGCCGATGAGCCCGCTCGGCCTCAGCCCGAATCCCTCATGGGCGATCAGGCTGAAGAGGAGTCCGCCGACGAACGAACCGCCGATGCCGGCGATGAGGGACTGGGCGTTGGGCCGGGTTCCCATGCCCAGGACGATCTGCGCCAGCCAGCCGACGAGCATTCCGAATCCGAGGATGGCGATGATCAACAACCGGGGCTCCTGAAGGTCGTGACGGGCTCTGGCCGAAATCGGCCCGGGCAGTAAGTTAGTCAACCCGACGGGGCCGGTCCGGCGGGACAACGCGGTGCGAACGGTCGCATCGATGACGATCCGGCAACTGCCGGGATGAGACCGTGACTGAACCAGTCGGTGCCGGAAACTCATCGGGGCCGTGTTGCCGGGCGTTTCGAGTTCGGGGCGGGCTCGGTACCGCGCACCGGCCATGGCCCTGTTCGCTCCCTTCGCCCACCTCATGATCACCCACTTCCGGAGCACCGCGGTGAAGACGAGGTCGACCTGCTCGTGGAACGACGCGACGGAAGGTGCGTGGGACTGGAAGTGAAGCTCCCACCGATCGCGAACGACGACGTCTGGCATCTCAGATGGCTGCGACACGAGCTCGGCCCCGACCTGCTCGACGCCGCGATCATCACGCCTACCGTGCCGTCGTCAGCGCTGAACTCCGTCGGTCGACGCCCCAGCCTGGAGGACGAGCCGTGCGGCGGCGCGGGCGACCTCCAGGGGCGTTGCGTCGTCGGCGAGCGGCAACGCTGCCGAGGGGGTGACGATCTACCCGACATCCCGCGATGGATGTCGATCCGGCCGACGCTGCCAACGAGACGAGTATCACTGCCGTTCAGATGACGTGGCTTGCGGGACAAGCGCGGACGTGCACGGCCACGACGACATGCGGATGGTTGCGGCGGCCGCGGGCCTCGAGCCGACGACGCGCGTGGCCCGCGCTGTCGTGGCAACGACGGATGCAGTCCAGGATCTCGAAACTGACGGCGAACACCCTCCGCTGGTCCCTGCACGAACTGTGATCGCCACCCGCCACTGCTGACAAGATCAGGGCACTGTCGTAAGCTTGCGACATGTCCGCAGCAATGTGTCATCCGAATCGGTTCATCCCACGCGGGGGTCCGACGTGGCGCGAACCGTTCACCATGTACGGGGACCTTCGCGACAGCGATCCCGTGCACCATGTGGTCGACGGTGACTACTGGGTGCTCTCGCGGTTCGCCGACGTGTTCGCCGCTGCCCGCGACACGACCACGTTCTCCTCGGCTCAGGGACTCACGTTCGGCTACGGAGACATGGACGCCGCCGGCCTCGGCGAAGCGACCCCGATGGTCATGCTCGACCCGCCCGAGCACACCGCATTCCGTCGACTGGTCGCTCGCGGATTCACACCGAGGCGGGTGGAGGCGATCGAGCCCCTGGTCCGGGCGTTCGTCGTCGAGCGACTCGAGGGGCTCCGCCGACGGGGAGGCGGAGACATCGTTGCCGAGTTGTTCAAGCCGCTCCCCAGCATGGTCGTGGCGCACTACCTCGGGGTTCCGGACTCCGATCGAGGGCGGTTCGACGGTTGGACCAACGCCATCGTTGCCGCGAACGCCGAAGGCGATGTGCTCGCCGCCCCGGACGCAGTGGCCGAGCTCTTCGGGTACTTCGCAGAACTCATCGAGCGGCGCCGCACCGAACCCGGCGACGACACGATCAGCGACCTCGTGACTGCCGGCGACAACAGCGACGAGCTCTCCGTGCTTCGGGTGCTCGGCTTCGCGTTCACCATGGTTGCCGGCGGCAACGACACCACGACGGGCCTGCTCGGCGGCTCGGCGGAACTCCTCACGACGCGACCGGACCAGCGCTCAATGCTCCTCGACCGCCCCGAGCTCATCGAGGACGCCGTCGGTGAATTGCTGCGACTCACCAGCCCGGTGCAGGGCCTCGCCCGGACGACGACCCGGGACGTCACGATCGGGGACTCCACGATTCCCGAAGGGCGGAAGGTGCTGCTCCTCTACGCGTCGGCGAACCGTGACCCGCGCGAGTTCGGCGCCGACGCCGGGGAGTTCGTCGTTGACCGCCGGCCTCGCCAGATCATGAGCTTCGGCTACGGCGCCCATCATTGCCTCGGAGCGGCGGTGGCTCGCCTGCAGGCGCGGGTCGCGCTCGAAGAGCTGCTCAGTCGCTACCCGCGGTTCTCAGTCGACGCCGCCCGAGGCGAGTTCGCGTCCGGCCACTTCGTTCGTCGTTACCAATCGCTGCCGTTCCTCGCCGAGGGAGCCTCGTGACCGCCACCGGATGGCTCCGCGCAGAGCGCACCGGTTTCGTCGCCGAGCAGATACTCGACGCTGCCGGTCGCCTGTTCGCCGAACGCGGCGTCGCCGCGGTCACCATGGCCGATGTTGCCGGTGCCGTCGGTTGCTCCCGGGCGACGCTCTACCGCTACGTCGAGAACAGGGACGCTTTGCGAGTTGCGTTCGTTCACCGCGAGGCGCGCCGGATCGGATCGCTGGTGGCCGCTGAACTCGTCGGCGTCACCGATCCCGGTCAGCGCCTCGTTCGCGCCATCGTCACGTCCCTGCGCCTCGTTCGGAACGACGACACACTTGCCGGTTGGTTCACCGAGGGCGATGCGGGTCTCTCGGCCCGGCTCGCTCAATCGTCGGCGGTGATCGAGGAGCTGGTCGCGGGCTTCCTCGGCGGCGAGGCAGGTGGCGCTGGTGATCCGGTCATTCGCCGCCGGGCGCATTGGGTTGTCCGCGTCCTCGTCTCGCTCCTCTCCGATCCCGAACCGTCCGAGGACGAGGAACGCCTCCTGATCGCGGAATTCGTGGCACCAGTTGTCACGGGACCCGGCTGACCGGCGAGCAACGCCGATGCCTCACCGCCGATGTCGACAGTCGATGGAGCTGCGCACGTTCCTCAGCGCAGTAGTCGCCGTCCTCCCGGCATGCGCCACCGAGAAGCACGATTCGGAGAAACCATCGGCGCCCGACGAGATCGCATCGGACTTCGGCAAGCGGCTGCCGCCGAACCCGTACCTCGGTCGGTCCACCTGGATGGCCTTCTCGCTCCCATGCTGCGGGGATCATCGCCACCAACTTCCCACCACGCGCTCCCCAGGCGAACGCGTGCGCCGACCTGCATCGACACGGACGCACTCGGACCACCCGACGACAGACCGGACGAGTTCTCGGCACGAACAGGGCAGGGGGCGCGGCCGCCGGACGGGCACGGCGGCCTCACGGCGTCGTAGAGTTCCTCCCGGAGGAGGGAGCCTCTGATGGCGTATCCGGGCCAGCACGACGTCGACCGCGCCGTGAGCGATCTCGCGGCATGGCTGCCCCCGGCCCTGGCACCGCTCGCGCGCCTCGCCTACGACTACCGCTGGTCGTGGACTCCCCGCGGTCCCGAACTGTTCGCACACGTCGATCCCGAGCTGTGGCGGCGATTCGGCGAGAACCCCGTGCTCACCCTGCGCATCGCGCCGCGAGAGCACCTCGAGGAGCTCTCGCGCGACGAGCAGTTCCGCGGCCGGGTCGCCGACCTCGCCGCGGCGATGGACGCAAACGCTCCAGGTACTCCCTCGCCGGCGGGTGCCGACGAGGCGCACCCCATCGCCTTCCTCTGCAGCGAGTTCGCGGTGCATCCCTCGTTGCCGATCTACTCGGGGGGTCTCGGCGTCCTCGCCGGTGACATCCTGAAGCAGGCGGCAGACCAGTCGGTCCCGCTGGTCGGCGTCGGGCTCCTGTACCGCAGCGGCTACTTCCACCAGCAGCTCGGCACGTCCGGCTGGCAGCACGAGTACTGGAACGACACCCACCCCGAGTTGCTGCCCGCCGTGGTGGTCACCGACTCTGCCGGGTCGCCGCTCGACGTGTGCGTGCACCTCGACGGCGAGGACGTCCATGCTCGCGTCTGGCGGGTCGACGTGGGGCGAGTCCCGCTCTACCTGCTCGACACCGACGTCCCCGAGAACGAGCCGGTCGGCCGGTGGGTGACGAGCCGCCTGTACGAAGGCAACCGGTCGATCCGGCTCGCCCAGTACGGCATGCTCGGGGTGGGAGGGGTCCGGGCATTGCGGGCGATGGGCGTCGAGCCGTCGGTGTTCCACCTGAACGAGGGCCACCCCGCGCTCGCCGCGTTCGAGCTACTCCGGGAATCGTTGGCGGCCGGTGAGTCGCGCGACGACGCATGGCGGGCGGTCCGCGAACGACTTGTGTTCACCACCCACACGCCGGTGGCCGCCGGCAACGAGACCTATGGGCGAGACGAGATCCTGTCGATTCTCGCCGGGGTCGCCGAGGGCACGGGCGACCGGGAGGAGTTCCTGGCGGTCGGCCGGATCCATCCCGATCGAGCCGACGAGCCGTCGGGGATGACCGCTCTCGCCATCCGCGCCAGCAGCTCGGTGAACGGGGTCAGCCGTCGCCACGGTTCCGTCGCCCGGTCGATGTGGCGCCCGCTGTTCGACGACCGTCCCGACGACGAGGTGCCCATCACGTCGGTGACCAACGGGGTGCACCTCCCGACGTGGATCGCGCCGGTGATGCGCGACCTCCTCGACCGTCACCTGGGTCCCTCGTGGATCACCCGGGCCGACGATCCCGCCACGTGGGACGCGGTCGCCGAGATCACCGACGCGGAGCTGTGGGCGGCGCGGAACACGGCACGCGCCCAGCTCATCGCGATGGCTCGGACCCGCACCACCTCCGACCGTCTCCGGCGCGGCGAGGGCCTCGGCTACGCCGACGCGGCCGATCGCACCCTCGAACCCGACATGCTGACCATCGGCTTCGCCCGGCGGTTGGCCACGTACAAGCGTCTGCACCTGCTGTTGATCGAGCCCGAACGGGCGCTGCGGCTGCTCGGCGGCGACCGACCACTCCAGTTCGTGGTAGCCGGTCGCGCCCATCCCCAGGACGACGACGCCAAGCGGATCGTGCAGCGGATGTTCGATCTGAAGGGCCGCGAGGGGGTCGCGGGGCGGGTGGCCTACCTGGAGGACTACGACCTGTCGTTGGCCCGCACGGTGGTCGCCGGATGCGACGTCTGGGTCAACATGCCGCGCCCCCCGCTCGAGGCGAGCGGCACCAGCGGCATGAAGGCCGGCGTCAACGGGGTGCTGAACCTCAGCGTGCTCGACGGATGGTGGGTCGAGGGCTACGACGGCACGAACGGCTGGGCGATCGACGGTGAGGTCGACGACGACGCCGAGGGCCAGGACCGCCGCCACGCCGGCCTGCTCCTCGACATCCTCGAGCAGCAGATCGTGCCCCTCTTCCACACCCGTGACGAGAGCGGGATCCCCGTGGGATGGCTCGACATGGTGCGCAGCTCGCTCCGCTCGATCGGCCCGGGCTTCGGAGCGGGACGGATGGTCGGTGACTACCTCACGTCGATCTATCCCCCGGAACGTCGCCTGCTGCGAGCCGACCGCCTCATCCGCAGCGGGACTGTTTGAGCCGGTGAGGCGTGTCCTCGGCGCCCTGGCACTGGAACGTCCAGGCGTGATCCGGTTCGCGTCCCATCGCCCGGCGACGCCCGTATAGCCTCCCGCCGATGCCGCTCGTCTACGCC
>Ga0315287_10001981_pt1 | contig 19189 bp, 15 predicted proteins | sample YL17G11_0_MG_FD_205037 | JGI IMG/M metagenome (GOLD analysis project Ga0315287, IMG submission 205037) | Sediment microbial communities from Yellowstone Lake, YNP, Wyoming, USA - YL17G11_0 | ecosystem: Environmental > Aquatic > Freshwater > Lake > Sediment | place: USA: Wyoming | collected...
AGAGCGTTGCACGACTCACGGGTTCGGACCTCCACGTCGTTTTACCGACGCTTCATCCTGGTCATGGGTAGCTCACCCGGCTTCGGGTCTGTTCCGGACCACTGGTTCATCATGAGTATCGCGACCAAGTAAACTTGGCCAGGATACTCATTCAGAACGTCGCCCCTGCGGGCTCGCTTTCACTGCGACTCCGGCCTAGACGGCCTTAGTCAAAGTGGGACGGAACAACTCGTAGGTTCATTCTTCAATAGGCACGCTGCAATCCCGTCACAATCTCGACGAAGTTCCTCGATCTGCCGAGTCTAAAGGCGAAGCCGCCTCGCGGCTCGCTACTCGGTAATTCAAGGTTCCTCACAAAGATTGTGACGGGACCGCAACTGTTTGTAAGCATATGGTTTCAGATACTATTTCATTCCCCTCACCGGGGTGCTTTTCACCTTTCCCTCACGGTACTGGTTCACTATCGATCATCAACGATATTTAGTCTTGGGAGTCTAGTCCTCCCGGGTTCCCACAGGATTTCACGGGTCCCATGGTACTTGAGGCTAATAACCAGTAAAGCTTTTGAGGGTCCATTTCGCCTACCGGACGATCGCCGTCTGTGGTGGGCCGTTCCAGGCCGCTTCAGCTATGGACTGGTCTGACCACACCCCCCGACCCCCTCTCCTTATAAGGAGAGGGGGACTAAGGGGGAGAGGTCGAACATGCGCTCTACTCCTAAAGTCCCACGTAAAGTTCGGCAAAGCCGAACCACGTGGCCACGTGACCGCGTTAGCGGTTTTACGTGGACAAGCTTTAGACGTTACTATCTCGCAACCCCTTCGAAGCATGCGGGCTTGTGACCCTATCTCCCTTGCGGAAGAAGCTTAAAAGGTTTGGACTGTTCCCGTTTCGCTCGCCACTACTCAGGGAATAGGCCTCCGCTAAAGCTCCGGCCGGTAAGCGCGCCTGTTGCCAGGCGGCCTGTTGACCGTAGTTTTAACGAGGGCAATTTTTTTCTGTTCCTCGAGCTACTAAGATGTTTCAGTTCGCTCGGTGCACTCCACGCGCCCTATAGATTCAGGCACGGGTGCGACGGTATTTCTGCCGCCGCGGGTTTCCCCATTCGGACATCCCCGGATCACAGGTTGGTTGCCACCTCCCCGAGGCTTATCGCAGGCTCCGACGTCCTTCGTCGCTCGTTGATGTCAAGGCATCCACCATACGCCCTTAGTGTTCTGACAATGATGTCGAGAACATTTGCCCCGAGCACATCGGGACAAACTGCCACGCTCAACCGGCACAAACCGGCGGAGGCGGCAAAGACGAGATTCTAAAACCAGAACCACCAACTAAGTTGATGATTCGAGCTTGAATCTAATTTATTAGATGCTTCTTTACCTACTTTATTAAATTGTTAAAGACCTTGAGCTCGAAGAGAAACCGCTTCGGTTTCTCTTTCGACACATCTCTTCCTGCCTGCGGTGTCGACCCTCGTGGCTCCAGCGAAAGTAAATTTCGCTTCGCCACTTCGGGCCCGACCCGAGTCTTGTCTGCGGCGCTCGCTAGCGCTCGCGCCGAGTTGCTTGGGAATAAATGTTCGGGATCAACAGCACTGGGAAAGTCACGACCGGGTCGTGACTAAATCAGTAGTGTTGAGAGAAAGAGCGGAAGAAGAGGGCGGGGACAGAACGGACTGTCGTCTCGGGAGTCGGGCCACGAAGGGCGCCGATCACTGGACTGTCGTCTCACTGGTCTCGTCAACGAACCAGGTCTGTCCCCGCTGGGTTGGGATACTCCGGAAGCGGAGCGAGCTTCTGACATCCCAGGTGCCGCAGCAGGCCCTTGATACTAGACCTTTCCGAAGGCTTGTCCCTTGGCCTTAACTGCGGCACCCAAATAGAGCGGTTGCACAGCTGGCCAGCAGAGGACCACGAACGCTGACCATTGGGCTCCCCTGGTTGGTTCTTCGAGGAGGGATGAGCTTATCACTGCGCAACCGTGTTAGAGACATACTTCTGTGTACCCGGTGTCGGGATACCGCCCCTCGATGTGGTGACCGGGCGTCGGTCATGCAGCACTACGCCGCAAGACCATATAGGGAAGGATAGGTAGAGCCCGACACTTTTTAAACAGCACCGGAACGTGACCTCGTACCATGTGAGAGTCCCAACCAGGACATGGATATTGAAGTCACGCCCGGTGCCTAGAGGTGGCGGACGATGTCAGTCCAGTAACAGGAAGACCCCCCCTGGTCCCGACTATTACTTTTCTAGACAGCGCCCGCCGTAAGCTCCAGGGCATTCGTGGCCTGACGCCAGGGAACAGCGCGCAAGGGCGCCGGGCCGAGTCCTGGATTACCAGGCAAGTCAGTGTCAGCGCGAATGCCCCAGAATATATTGGACGTGGACGAAAGCCCACCACCGGACCCAGTCCAAGTACTTGAACAGGGGATGAGCGATGTAGCCGCGCCACGTCCATCGTCGTTTGATGTAAAGATCAGAGTGAAGGCACGATGACGTTCATACACTCACTTCAACCTTTAGTGTTATAGATCCCGTAACCCTTGTCGTTCCTCCTCGGGTGCGGGATAAAACCCGTGTAGTTTATTAATTAAGGTGTTTTAAAACCGCCTGGTCGGCGGCTAAATAGACAGCAACACGCTATGGCTAGTCTAGCCGACGATTGTCTCCTGTAGCTGTACGGTATTCATACGTAGCTGAGTAATAAATTAGGCATCAGAAACAATATAACATTATTATCTCATCGTCAAGCCATACCAGGCCAGAATAAGTAACAAAGCGCAAGTTTTGTGGATAAGTTGACAAAAACTGGGGAAAGTGCTAGTTTTCTGTTCTACCTAAACAGCTAGGAGTGGTCTTTACATCTAAACCGAACCAGTAGATCCAAACCCCCACGGAGGTCTCCAATGCGCCTAGTTACAGGAATACTAGCCGTTCTGTTACTGCTGGCTGCGTCTCAGCCAGCCACTGCCGAACTCAAGTCCGGCGCCTACCCCTCCATCGTCGATGGTGGTCAACTCCACCTCGGCAAAGCGGTGCAGTCCCGGCCGGATAAATCATACCGAGGTGACGACGAGGCCAACAACATGCAGTCGTATCTCACCACTGGCCTGACGGACCAGTGGCAACTGAGCTGCTCCATCCAGCAGGAGTTGCGTGGCGGTAGTGGTGGCATGGACGAATGGGGTAACGGCTTGTTCGTCTACAATTACTTTTTCACCGGTGGCGAATTCACCCTGGCCTCAGGTCCATGGGGCGACGGTCAGACCGGCAGCGTTGATTCAATGAACGTCACCCTCTATCGCCAGTATCGTAACGCCCTGCTCGAGTACGTTTGGTCATCCCATCAGGTACACGGTCATTTCGCCGATGGGTACTCGTTCACCCTGACGGATGATCTGGCGCCGGGTTTCGACTCGGCTGAAATCTGGACTGATGATCAGTATCCACCCTGCTTGCCCCGGGATTGCAACCCGAGTTCGCGCCGTGACTACGGCATCTACTCCCAGCTGGACAACCCGGTGCTGGTTATCACCAGCCCTACACCCACTCGGCCGACCACCTGGGGTCAGCTCAAAGCGGTTTACCGCTAACCCCGCCCTTTGTCTAAAAAGCCCCACCATCTCTCGACTTCGCTCGAGATAAACTGGTGGGGTTTTTCTTATAAAAAAACCCGCCACAGTTTCGTGACGGGAGAGAACAACTACTTGCCCCAACCGGTAGATACCCCGGTAATGGCAATGGCGCCGATCGCCGGTATGGCCACCTTAACCCAGCCGGCCGTACCGCGGTGATCGAGACGGTTCAGTTCGGCGTTGATTCGGCTGACCTGCTCGTTCGTGGTCAGCGGCAGTTGCGTCAATGTTGTTTCGTGGACCGCTACGACAGTGGCCAACGCATCGACCCTCGGGGGCAAGAGTTCCAGTGTGCCCAGACGATCAGTGTGCGCTTGTTGTACCTCCACTACGTTGCTAACGGTGGCGATCAAATCGGGCTGGGCCGCGGCTGTTTCCTGAGCGATCGCCTGAGCCTGGCGAGCGACACTGCCGACAACCGCGATCTGTTTAATAGTCGTGTCGCGGTAGGACTGAACCAGCTGCTGACCAGTGACACGGTTGGCATCGACAGTCACGCGCAGGTCACGAACCTGATCGGTCAGAGTCTGGATCTGCACTTCGGAGGCTTTGTTCTGTTTCGAGAAGTTGACCTCTCGCCAGACCAGGCCACCAATAGCCAGAATCGCAATGACCACGCCAACGATGGCGATGCTCTGATTGCGCCCTAGCTTCTCGTTCAGTTCGTACTGATCGATTTCACCCACGGTTAATCCTCCTCTGAAACGTCCGGTGCGCGGCTCGGATCTGCGGGCATGCGAAGACGGGGTCCGAGCGGGTGAGTTTCATGCCCGGCTTTACAGAACTGGAAAGCCGAGTGACTGCCGAACACAATCCGTTTAATAGCCAGCCCGTTTAGCTGGCCCAGCAGCAGGGCGAAGTCGTGGAACTCGGCTTCGGTGCGGATGAAGATGACATGGCGGTGGCGTTCGCCGGTTAGCCAGATAACCGGCTGGAAACCTTCCGGTTCGGAATCGGCGTAGAGCGTTAAATCGCGATTTAACGCATCCCAGGCAACGATTAGGTTGATGCTCACCAGCGAGTGGGTCGGTTTAGGATCAGCTCGCGGTTGCGACTTACGGGCCATTATATACCTCGCTTGTTAAAGGCCAGACAACCAAACTTCAGGCGCGATCACCTTAGCATATTTTAATCGGTTGTCAACGGCAGCTTTAGAGGCCGTTCTGTTCGCAAATCTGTTTATAAGTGTAGGCGCTGGGCCGGATAGTCCGCTTGAGGGTGTGATAATCGACTTCAATTAAACCGAACCGCGGTGAAAATCCCTCGCGCCATTCGAAATTATCCAATAATGACCAGTGTAAATAACCGCGGATGTCATAACCGCGCTGACGGGCAATGGCCAATACTTTCACATGATCACGAATATAAGCCGCGCGTAAATGGTCAGCCGCGTCGGCGATACCGTTTTCGGTAATAATAATTGGCCGCTGATATTGCTGCAGCCATTCGATTAAGCGCAACATTCCGGCCGGATGAATTTCCCAACCCAGATCGCTAGTTAAAACTCGTGGGTCGGGTACCGGTCGCATCAGCTTAGTGATACTAAGGGTCGGTTGAAAATGAACCGGATGATGAAAATAATAATTCAAGCCGATGAAGTCTTGGGTTTGATAAGTTTGATCAAGCCACCAGCGATTGTGCCAGTACCGGGCTTGTCCAGCCAAACCACGATCAAGCAGATTTCTTTGTTGGGCAGGAACGAAGTCGCTCAGATTATTGGCCACGCCGATCCGGGCATCCGGATAGTGACGGTGAATAATTTGGTAGGCTAACTTATGAGCCGTGACCATGCGGCGAATCGCGACCCAGGCCTGAACCCAGCTATGTTTCTGCGGCGGCCAGATCCCGGTTAAATAACCGAGGCTGGTAATAACCGTCGGTTCATTAATGGTAACCCAATATTTAATTAGTGGCCCGAGCGTCTTAACGATGGTCATGACATACCGCCCAAAATCATCAACCATCCGCTGATTAGACCAGGCCCCATATCGAGCCACCCAGATTGGCAGAGTGAAATGGTGCAGGGTCACGATCGGCTCAATGCCTGAATGATGTAATTCTTCCAGCACCTGACGATAGTGCTCGATGGCTTCAAGATCATAAACCCCCGGTCGTGGCTCGATCCGGCTCCACTCGAGGGAAAAACGATGGGCGTTATGACCGAGTTTTTTGGCCAGCGCGAAATCCTCATGGAAACGTTCGTAATGGCCACAAGCTTGACCGGAGCGGTCGTGGTTTTTAACCAGGCCGAGTTTTTCCCACTCGGTCCAGTCGTTGTGATTATGGCCTTCAACTTGGTGCGCGCTGGTGGCTGCACCCCACAGGAAGTTTGGCGGGAAAGGATTCATGCGCCTATATCGTATCGGCTTTTGGCTCCGGTCACAAGCTCAGCTCCGGTAAATAATATAATTACCCACAGCCACTTCCGGTCGCTGCCAGCGGAGCTTTATTTAATAACCTGGTAAGTGCCGTGTTGATAAACCCAGGTCGCGCCGGGGCCGGAAGTGAAGATAACACTGGCCAAACCAGTTTCATAATCAATCTGACAATTTTCACTCAAGTGAATTTTCTGAGCGGTGACTTCATTTAGATGAGCGTTGTTGGAAACATAAACCAAGCCGTAGGGCGCATAAATAACCCCAGCCGATAAATTATTAGATACATCAACCGATCTAATCGTTAAGGCTGGGTCGGCGTTCATAGAAATGATCATGATATAGTTTTTATTAGGGCAATCGGTATCGGTAATACAGATTTGTCCCGCTTTTGGACCAGCGCTGCAGACTTTCGGAGTGCCGGAGCAGTTAGAATAATTACCACGCAAATCCGAATTGTTATTTAAAGTGACGATCCCGCTGGTGGCCGGCGCCGACGGATTATCGACAATAATAGTACCGCTATTTAACCCATATCCAGCCGTTAGTTCAACTCGCGCCCCATTACTAACGGTTAGATTACCGTTAATCCAGACCGTGCCGTCCAGATAAACCTGGCCATTAAACGCGTCGATTAAGACATTGCCATTGTATTTGGCCGGACCAATGGTGGAGCCGCTAGGAATGTTGCAGGTCGGGGTACAATTGATAATATTTCCTGAAGCGGCGGCCTGAGCTTCCATTTGGGCGATTTGCGCGCTGGATAATGGAAAGTTCTGCGGCGGTTGGTCGGCTGAATTCGGATGGCAAAAACTAGTCGGCGTCATCGAGCAAATCTCCGTGGCGTTATTTGCCTTGACTGTACCAACCAGGCTTTGATAAAAAGCTTCCTTGCCAATCACAGTGCCGTCAATAACGTGACTGTAGGCGTTACCGCCAATGTAGGGTACACTTAGGGTCGGATATTCGCCGCCGACATTGATCTTAAAAGCGATATCAGCATTTAAGGCTGTTAAGCTCCCCAGACCGGCACCGACTTTTGCCGTGCCGGAGGCGTAGGCGGTATCATCGACGCTGCGAACCACAGTCCAGTACTTACTGCTGTTGGAGCCGCTGACCTGAAGAACTAACCAGTAAGTCGTATTGGGCAATAAAATCGTACCAGGATTAAAAATCTGATTGGTCCAGCCATTTTCCCAGCCGGCCGGACTGTCAGCCGGGACGCCAGCAATTAAACCCTGACCAGAACCCGAAATATTGGCACCCGGGGTACCGGCCACATCACTGTAAATAAACAGAGTCACCGTCGAGGCGGGGGAATTGTGCTTAGCCAGTTTTAAATCCAGGCTGTATATTTTTTCATTCCCACCGGACTGAAAACTTTGCGCCAGGTAAAGGGTGCTAGTGGCATCACCAATATTTTTAGTTAACAGCGGATCGACGCTGAAATCACTGACTTGATCGGTGGTCGGTTTACTAACCGCCAAGACGGCATCTCCCGCCAGCGATGAATTATTTCCACCCGTGATTGAGCCGTTAGTATAAGCATTGCCGTTAATGGTGGCATTGTTGTCCAGAACAATTCCGCCTTCGCCGGCCTGAACTCCATATTGAAAAGAGGCATTGGTATTATTGGTGGTCAGCAACACCTGCAGGTGCTTAGTGACAGGCCCCATCGAAGTTGTCGCGGTGCCATAGGCGTCAACTGTGCGGGTGTTACTAAACCCGCTGACTTGAGTGGAAAAAGTGCCGTTCGTCAGCGCCACATCACTTTCGCCGGTGAAATTAGGATTATTCGGGCAATTGGTTAGATCAGCCGGATTATTTAGACACCAGATCGCTTTTTCTAATCCGCTTTCCGCCAGCACTAGTGCCGCGCTTTCGCCAACCCGCCGGCTGGTGACTTGGGAATACTGGTTGCTGCGTTCAAATAAAAATGTGGCCAAGGATAAAACCACCCCCAAAAAGACGATGGTTAGAGCCATAGTGGCCCCGGGTCGCGAAAATAAAAACTTATGTCGGCGCATTGCGAAGAGTGATATAACTAACTACTGCCTGGGAAAAAGTCCGGCCGCGCACAGTTTTCGCGGCGGTAGCGGTCACGGTAATGGTTCGACTAAGGGTCGGATCGTCGCTGGTGTAACGGAAATAAATATCTTTAATACCAGAGGTAACAACTTTTTCACCAGCTGGTCGGATGCTACTCAGTTCAGGCTGGGAAAGATTGGTATAGGGGATGATAATTTGCTTGATATTTAGATTAGTCGGCTCGGAGCTGTCCAGGTGCAAAATTATCGTGTCATTGTTGACCAATGATAGCGTCTGGTCGGACATTAGTGTTGGAATATTGAAAACCACATTAGTTTCATTAGTAGTATAGACCACGCTCTGGTAAGAAGCCGATGGTAAAATGGTTTTACCCTGACGGAGAATGGCATCAAGATTGCCTAATAGCCGATCGGCGTTTTCACCAACATCGATGCGCAACTGTTCGTCACTGTAAAACTGCCCAGTCGAGATAAATATTTGTAACACAATCAAACCAACAATCCCCAATATACCGATGGTGATTAGTAATTCCGTTAATGTTAGCGCGTGACGTTTCATTGGCCGATCGTACTCCGTCCGATTAAGCTTTCTAAAATATATTTTTTTGTCTGTCCGTGTTCAGCCCAACTGACTGTAACGGTGACTTTCTTTAAAAATTTACTACCGACCTGCGGGTAGGTGGCGATAGTTAGGCCGCCATTATCATCAAAAGTGTTAGGCGTACCATCAGCCAGATTATTCAACCCCAGACGAATCCATGAAGCGGGCAAATCGGGACCAGCATCCCAGGTCCAGAAACCGGTGGTAGCCCCAACCACGGTTTTAACATTATCGATGTAGGCGTGGACGCCACCCCAACCCAAGACTGCAGCTGCCCCACTGGTAAAGGTGGTGTCACCAATTGGATTGGTATATTGCTGGACGCCATTCAGATAAACTTTAATGGTGGGCGCGGCGCTGGCTAATTCAACCCTCAACGAATACCAAGTATTTACCGCACAGGTGACCGATTTATAATCCAGCACAGTGACCACCCCGTCGACCAGTCGCTCGACCACTAAGTTATGGCCGGCCCCATCAAGATTTGCGCCGGTGATGCCCACCCGCACACGATATTCATTTCTCGTATCGCTGGCCCGAAAGATTAATCCGATTCCCCAGCCGTTGGGACTATCGTTAAGTACTTTGAATTTAGTCCGGATCGAGCCGTCACCATAGGCGCCAGCGGGATAAAGCATCCGACCGGAGGCGGCATTGGTAATAGCTGAATTGCCAGCTAGCTCGAGCACATTAGCGCCGACATGACCACCATCATTTTCCGAATCGCCACCGGATAAATTATTACTGTCCTGAGTGATTGACCAATTGCCGGCGTTATAAAGCACGCCCCGAAAGGCACCACTGCCATCGATCAGGGTATTTACATTTAACCGGCGCAGCGCATTGAGTTCCTCGTTAGCAATCGCCGCGGCCTGAGCCCGCAAAGCGACATGGCGATTAGCCGATCGGGTCAGGGCAAAGCCGGCATAAATGGCCACCATCACCATAATTATGGCTAGACTAATAATACTCTCCAATAGGGTAAATCCCGATCGGGGCGCATTAAACTGGGTTAGTTTAGTTTGTTTAACTTGTTTGAACATGTTCCTGCCGATAGTTTACCGAATATTACCCCAACTGTCGAAGCTAAGAGTTGACCGCCGGCTAAAGTCGGGGTATATATTGACTCGCGCGCCGAGGTGGTGAAATGGCAGACACACCAGCTTTAGGAGCTGGCGCCCGCAAGGGCATGGAGGTTCGACTCCTCTCCTCGGCACCAGTCAGTAAATGAGCGAAAATCGCGCGCGCTCGACCACCCGATTTTCGCTTCGTAGCCGAGTTTTCTCCCTTTCAAAAGAAAGTTCGAGCCGATATTTTTCAGAAATGCACGAAGTTCGGTTGGCTCGCCGCGGTTAGCCAGGATTTTGGCTTGTTTATTGCGTAAAAGAAACTCTTTCATCGGTTCGAGCCAAAAATTCCCTTTCTGCCGAAGTTCCACAATTCGCTGTTCCGACGAAACTTTTTGGCCGATCAGTTTCTCTTTCTTGGCTTTATATTCGCTGGCTTCAATAACGCCTTCTAAGTGAGAGTCGAGCAGGCGGTCTAATTTCGTGTCAGTGGTCTTTATTTGCCCCGTAAGCGACGCCACAAGCTCGGCAGACTGCTTGGTCTCGTACTCTCGATCTTCTTCTAGCTTCGCAAGCATCTTATCTGCCCAATCGTCAGGAAGCGAAAAGTTAGAATAAATCTTTTTGACCTGCTCGACTAACGCTTCTTCGCGAAGATAGCCTTTTTCAGCACAGAAACCCTTTTTCTTGGTACAGCGATAGTACGTGTGGCCTTTTTGAACTTCGGCAGTAATATAACAACCGCACGAACATTTCATCAGCCCACCAAATAAATGGGATTTATTGTGTTTTGCTTTTGGTCTGCCGCGGCGAGCCATGACCGCTTGGCACTCGTCGAATAAACGTTTGGAGATAATTGGTTTGTGCGCCGCCGGGTACAATTCTCCGTTGTAACGAATCAGGCCAGAGTAAAAAGGATTAGAAAGTATTTTTTGAACAAAGCTAACCGCCATCGGTCCACCGAAACGAGTCGATAATCCTTTCTTGTTCATTATGTTTGCTAGGTCTTGAAAACCATATTCGCTCGTGGCATACAGTTGATACATTTTTCGGATATGTGGCGCCGTCTTTTCGTCAATGAGAATGGTTTTCTTTATCCGATCATTTTCATATCCAGACGGCGCCCAGCCCGGCCATTCACCTCGGCGAAGTTTTTGTCGTTGGCCGCGTTTGATGTTCTCACGGAGATTATCGACGAAGTATTTGCTTTGCCCGAAAGCAATTGAGAGCATGAACAAACCTTGTGGGGTTGGTTCAAACCAAAAGGTCGGAAACTTCATCGCTTTGAGCAGTCCGCGATCAACGAGGTAAATGACGCGGCCACCGTCAACAGAGTTCCGTGCCAAGCGGTCGGGGTGCCAAGCGAGTATTCCTTCAGCTTTACCTTTCTCAATCAAATCCAGCATTTCGCCGAACTTCGTTCGGCCCGGTTCCTTGGCGGTTTTTGCTTCCTGAAAGGAAGCGACGATTTCAAGTTTTTCTTTGGCGGCAAATTCTTTTAATTCAACAAGTTGAGACTCAATACTCAAAACTTGCTGTGAGTCCTCTTCGGTTGATTTCCGAGCGTAGAGATAATATTTCATAACTATAGGTTGGGAGAGAAAAGCCCGCGTTCGCCCGCGTCTACTGACGCAAAGGGAGAAAACTCGGCTATGAAGCGAAAATCGGGTGGTCGAGCGCGCGCGATTTTCGCTCATTTACTGACTGGTGCAGTCTATACGAGCAGATTCGAACGGATTTTCAGGCGGAGCCTGATCCGGCTCCGCCGGACGCGCTGAATGGCGGCGGCTAGCGCCCCCTTGCCCCCGCAGCCGCCGCCCGGGCGCGCCTTTTCAAAAACCGCCAAGAACCGGGGAAAAATATCGGCTCGTACTTTCTTTTGGGGCGAACGCGGGCTTTTCTCTTATAACTATTTCGCATATATAAGAATATACCATATAGTTATAAACATGCAAACACGCGGTAAACTTCGTTACTCACCCAGCCACAAAAGGCTAATAAAACGTCTAATAAGTGCCCGAGAACACGCTAATCTTACCCAGGCGCAAGTAGCAAAATTATTGGGTAAAAGACAGCCTAATATTTCTAAAATGGAGGCTGGCCAAAGAAGCATAGACGTAGTGGAATTGATTGAATTTGGAAAAATATATAAACAACTTATTAATTATTTTTTCGAGTAATCGCGAGTAATCGAATAATCTAATTAATACCCTTTCCCAGCCAATTACTGAAGAGATAATTTTAGTCAATACATCTAAGGATCGCCGAGCTTGTGATGAATCAGAAAGCGGCGGCATATTCCGTGCTGGGTCTCTCTTCGTGTTGACACCCAGGTTACACGGGTATACTATATCAACAGCCATTGATATATGAAAACACGAAACACCTATGACCACACCACCACCGTCCGCATCGCGGACGCCCTTGCCGACGCGAACCGGCAAGCCATCTTGCGATTGCTCGGCAAAGGGGAGCACTGCGTCTGCGAACTGCTGCCCAAACTGCGATTGCCGCAAAACCTCGTCTCCCACCACCTCGCCGTGTTGCGACGCGCCAAACTCGTGCGGTTCCGACGAGTTGGGGTGCGGAAGCAGTACGCCCTCGAACGGCAAGTGTTGCGGCGGTTCATGTCAGCTATAGCGTATGATTGACCAGCCCCCAATCATCGAGGTGCTGGGTTCGGGCTGCGCGTCGTGCAAGCGGCTTCACGAACTCGCCCAGCAAGCGGTTGATGCCCTCAAGCTCGACGTGAAGGTCGGGTACGTGACGGACGTCCAGCGCATAGTCGCCCTCGGGTTGATGTCCAGCCCGGTGTTGACCGTCAACGGCAAACCCGCGCTGGTTGGATTTGTTCCTGACCTGAGCCGGATCAAAGAGGTTATCAGCGCGACGGTAACAGCAAAGGCATGAGTCTCTGGCATCCGCTCGATTTATTCGCTGGTTGGGTTACTAATAGCCTTTTTCATATAGCCGCGGGTACTCGTCTTGATGCGGCGGTGCATTTTTTTATCCTCGACACGCTGAAGATCGGGCTGTTACTTGTCGTCATCGTGTTCAGCGTCGGCGTATTGCGGACATTCATCCCGCCGGAAAAGGTCCGCCGGATTGTGGCGAAGCATCGCGGTTGGGGCTACGTGCTTGCGGCCTTGCTAGGAACAATCACGCCGTTCTGTTCGTGCAGTGCGGTGCCGTTGTTTCTAGGCTTCATTCAGGCCGGTATCCCGCTTGGCATCACCTTTACGTTCCTCGTGGCTTCGCCCATGGTAAACGAGGTCGCCCTAACGCTCCTGCTTGGAACATTCGGCCTCCGGATCGCTGGTATTTATCTCGGGCTAGGCTTGGCGGTCGCGCTAGCCTCGGGCTGGATCATTGGACGGTTGAATCCGGAAAAGCTGATCACGGTAACCATCCCATCCGGCGCGTTACCCGATGTACCGGATCAACACCTCCGCTGGCGTGATCGCTTCGGCATCGGCTGGCAGTCCACACGGGATATTCTCAAGCGCATTTGGCCGTATGTCCTCGTCGGTATCGCGCTGGGAGGATGGATACACGGCTACGTTCCGACTAATGCGCTTGGCCACCTATTGGGCGCTGGACGGTGGTACGCCGTGCCACTCGCAACCATCATCGGTATCCCGCTCTACAGCAATGCGGCCGGAATATTGCCTCTCGTCGGAGTGCTGACCGAGAAAGGCGTCAGCCTCGGCACGGCGCTGGCTTTCATGATGTCCGTTACCGCGCTATCCCTGCCGGAATTCCTGATCCTGAAGAACGTCATGCGCTGGCGACTGATCGCCATATTTGCAGGCGTTGTGGGCGCGGGCATTATTGCCGCCGGATATCTTTTTAATTTCATAACATAACGTTCTGATGCGACGTGTAATTTTCTCAATCATTCTCGCCGTTCTATCTATCGCTTGGCTTGCACCAGTATCGGTTCGCGCCGAGAATCGCGTGACCGTCGAGTTCTTCTGGGGCATCGGTTGTCCGCACTGCGCCAAGGTCGAACCGTACATCACCCAGTGGGAGAAGAAGTATCCAGACGTCACCTTTAAGCGATACGAAGTATATAAGGATCGCGGTAATGCCGAGTTGTTACTCCAGCGATACCAATCCTTCAAAGTTTCGGAAGACAAACGAGGTATTCCGGCGGTGTTTGTTGGTCAGGAATATTTCATCGGCGATCAGCCCATTATCGAAAATCTTGAGGCGGCCATCCAGCGAGCGGTCGCGGCTGGACCCGTTAATGCGGATACGAACAGGCAAACCCCCGCGGCGGACACATCGAATTCGAAATTGACGATATGGACTATTCTCGGGGCGGCCTTCGTCGATTCGATCAACCCGTGTGCGATAGCCGTGTTGCTGGTGTTATTCAGCGGCTTGATGATGTCGCCGAAACCAGGACGGATGTTCCGAGCGGCATTGGCGTTCATCGCCTCGATCTACCTTACCTACTTTCTGTTCGGTTTAGGGATTGTATATACCATCCATATCGCCGGGGTCAGCGCATGGATGACAAAAATCGTCGGAGCAGTCGCGATTCTCGTTGGACTGGCGAACCTGAAAGACTTCTTCTGGTACGGGGGCGGCGGCTTCGTCATGGAGATCCCAAGGCGATGGCGACCGACGATGGTCAACTTGATCGATCGCGTGACGTCGCCGCTCGGCGCGTTCATCGCCGGTTTTGCCGTAACGCTGTTTGAATTGCCCTGCACGGGCGGGCCGTACTTCTTCGTCCTTGGACTGCTAGCTAAACATACGTCATGGGCGTCGATTGTTCCGACTTTGTTGTTCTATAATCTCATCTTCGTTTCGCCCTTGATCGTACTTGCTATTCTCATCCCGAAAGGTTTCGCCTCGACCAAGGGGGTGGGCGATTGGAAAGACCGCAATCTCCGGCGCTTGCACCTGGTAGCCGGGCTGATCATGATCGCGCTCGGAGTGTGGGTGCTGTTATAATTGTGTGTCAATATCCTGCACTTGATTGCAAAACACAAACGGTATAATCAACTAACGCTGTAACTATGAAAACAACAGCTATAACCTCTATCCCCATAGAAATATCTGCGCGTCACCTTCATATCACCGAAGATGATTGGGGGGTGTTGTTTGGCGACGGCGAAATGACGAGTGAACGCGCTATTTCCCAACCCGGTCAATTTGTGGATGAGCAACATGTCACGATACGTGGACCGAAAGGCAAACTCAAGAACGTCGGTATCGTTGGGCCATTCCGGCCGTACACGCAAGTTGAGCTTGCTATGACTGACGCTCGCGCCCTCGGCATCGACGCACCGCTTAGTGATTCCGGCTCGGTCGACCACGCGGCGACGATCACCATCATCGGGCCGTGGGGTGAACTGGAACGCGCCGCCGCCATCGTCCCGAAGCGGCACATCCACATCAGTCCGGCGGAAGCCGCTGCGGCTGGTGTGCGCAATCGCCAGATTGTTTCGGTGCACATCGGCGGTCCGCGCGGCGCACAATTGGATCAGGTGATAGTTCGAGTTCATCCTAAGTTTATCGGGCGACTGCACCTCGATACTGACGAGGGCAATACTTGTGGCGTAACGCCAGGTATGACCACTGAAATCATCATCTAACAAGATCGAATCGAAAGAATTTGCCGCCAAAGGTAAAGTCGGGTAGACTTTACCTACGAATTCCGAATTTGTACCTATTCGGAATGCGTAGAAAAACTTGAAATCGTCGAAAAGGCGCGCCCGGGCGGCGGCTGCGGGGGCAAGGGGGCGCTAGCCGCCGCCATTCAGCGCGTCCGGCGGAGCCGGATCAGGCTCCGCCTGAAAATCCGTTCGAATCTGCTCGTATAGACTGCACCATTACCACTTGACAGGATATTTGTTTTTGGTATCATCAAAACATAGACAAATTTTGGTGGCTCGAAGGGGCCACCAAAATGTTTATACGGATATTTTTAATAATCGCGCTTTTACTATCTACTCTGGCTGGTAGTTTTGCCTTGTCCACGGTGGCCGCTGATGGGCCGGTGGTGGTGATTAATGAATTAATGTGGATGGGCGGTTCAGCGTCGTCGGCTGATGAATGGATCGAGCTGCGGAATATGACTGACCAGCCGATCGACCTAGTCGATTGGCAACTGACTAAACTGACCAGCGGCATTGAAACCGTAATGTTGACTATCCCGGTCGGGAAATCAATTCCGGCCAATGGTTTTTTTATAATTAGTAACTACGCCGAAACCAGTACCAGTAGCACCTTGGCCGTAACCCCGGATTACGTTACCACCGCCGTGGCCTTAAGCAACTCCGCGATGCAGATCAAGTTATACAATGGCGCGCACGAACTAATTGATACAGCCGACGACGGCAGCGGGAATCCGCTGGCCGGCGCTTATGATAGTAGTCAAAAAGTCTTTGCCAGCATGGAACGGAATCCGGCGCCTGGTGACGGGGCCTTAAATCAGAGTTGGCATGCCGCTGGTCGAAGTCTCGGATTTAAACCCAGCAGTGTTGAACTTGGTACACCCGGCGCGGTTAACTCCAATGGCCGCCCCATGGCCAGCGCCGGCCCGGACATGTCCGGCGTCGTCGGGCAGCCAGTTAATTTTGACGGTAGTGATTCGGTCGATCCGGAAGGACAACCCTTAACCTATCTGTGGGATTTTGGGGACGGTACTAATGGAAATGTTGTAACGCCAAGTCATATGTATGCGGCGGCCGGCGCGTATACGGCCACATTAACTGTCAGCGATGGCATTGATAATGCAAATGACACAGCGTTAGTTACTATTTCATCGGCGCCGGCCGCCGCCCCATCACCCAATTTAAACAACACAAATCAAACCGGAGACAAAACAGTAAGCACCACATCTTGCCGCGGTGTGCAGATTAATGAAATATACCCCAATCCACCGGGCGCCGATGACGATGAATTCATTGAACTATTTAATCCAACCAAACAGCGCATCGTCTTGACCAACTGCACCGTTTGGATCGGTGAAACTAGGAAATATGTACTACCCGAGGCGACGATGGTATTGGGCAGCCAATACTTCACCGTTACAAAGTATGCCAGCCATTTATCACTGACCAACGGTGGTGCGACCGTCCGCTTGGTGGATAGTAATAATACTGAACTGGAGCGATTGGAGTACGTTAAAGCACCGGAAGGAAAAAGTTGGGCGCGGTTCGGGACCGCCTGGGGCTGGACGGAGCGGGTGACGCCAGGCGCGGTGAATAAGGAGCCAACCGAACCAGCGGAGAATCAAGCCAGCCCAGCATTAGTTAAGAAGACCGCCACCAAAGGTGAAGTCGCGCCGATTCGGGTGGTCACACTGACTGAAATTCAGGAGCTGGACAGTGGTGATAAAGTAATTGCCCGCGGGATTGTGACTGCGCCGATCGACGTCCTGGGCAGTCGCCTGACTTATTTACAAAACGAAGACAGCGCGGCAGCTTTATTATTGCCGGCCGATACTACCGTGGCGGTGGGTGATGAATTATCAGTCACCGCCACAGTCAGATCGAGTCAGGGTCGAAAAAGACTTAGTGCTGATAAAAATGGCGTGACTATCTTAAGTCATGATCAGTTAGTCACCCCGCAAGCTATCAACCTGGAAGCGCTTAATCCTGATTTAGCCGATCATCTGGTTAGTGTTAAAGGCGCCATCACCACCGCTAGTGGAACCAAGATTGAAATTGATGATGGAACAGGCGAGGGGACTATTTATATCAAGTCATCAACCGGAATCATTAAACCCAAAATGACCAGCGGGGATACAATCGCGGCCACGGGCATTGTCAGCGTTAGCACTACCGGGATTAAAATATTACCGCGCACCAAGGATGATTTACGAGTGGAAAGAGTATTAGGAGTAAGCACCAATACGAACGCGGCCACAACACCTTTACCGCAAAGTTCCCCGCGACAAACGATGTGGTACTGGGTTTTAGTCGGGCTGGGCGGATTAGCAGCCGGCGCGAAACCGGCCTGGCGGGCGTGGAAGAATCGAAAGACGTGAAATTCGCCCTGAGCTAAGTCGAAGGGCGAACATGTCTTCGTGGTTCGACTAAGCTCATCACGAGGGAGATAAATATTTTATGTTTTATCTTTATATCCTAAAGTGCGCAGATAATTTTTATTATACCGGTGTTACAACCGATGTTAACAAACGACTCTGGGAACACAACCAGGGGTTATCAGAAGATGCTTTTACCAAAAGCCGGCGACCGGTGAAATTAGTTTATGCCGAAGCATTTATAGATAAATGGGACGCAATTAGGGCTGAGTATCAAATCAAGAAATGGAGTCGCGGTAAAAAAGAGGCACTAATAAATGGTGATTATTTAGAAATTAAGAAATTAGCCAAAGGGAGGCACGGTTATTTGTGTAAAAATAAAACCGAACATTCGCCCTGAGCTAAGTCGAAGGGCGGATGTCTTCATGGTTCGACTAAGCTCACCATGAAGATAGGTGTAAAAAAACACGCTCGGAGTGAGCGTGTTGAAAAGAACTAACTATCGGCGCATGGCAGTTCGGCTAGACCGGCCCGGTAGCCGTCGAGCTCAAACAAGTTCGACATCCGGTGGCCGGTGCGCGGCGTGTGCAATCGCCTGATCACCAGCGCGAACAGGCACGAGATCGAGACGATTTCCAGCTTGTGGTCCAAGATCTCCCGCTCAGCCTGGCCCAGTGACAGCGTGTCTGAGACGAAAATCCGCTTGACTGGACTACTGGCCAATCGCTCACAAGCGGCTAGCCGAACATCCAGTGAATCGCGTGACGGTAAAACCGAATGCGTTTCCCAGAGCGTCACGTCGATCGCGCCATGATCCAGTGCGGCGCGAGCAGCTTCGATAGCCGTACTGCCCGTACCCAGGATGTCATCGAACAGTATTACGTTCTTGCCGGCGAAGTCACCCAGGACCGTCATTTCTTCGATGCCGGTGGACGAGGTACCGGATTTATCGATCACGCCGAGCGCGACTGGATGACCCATCGCCCGCAGTCGCTTCCATAGCGACCGTACGACTTTGAGTCGTCCGACATCAGGCGGCGAAACGATCACGTTCGACAGATCTTCCCGCGACAGGCGATCGAGGATCACTGGCCGGAAGTACAGAGCGTCAACATGCTCGGCGCCGGCGGCCTCGAACATGCCCACGATTTGGTCAGAGTGCAGATCGAACAGCACCACCCGATCGGCCTTGGTGGCCATGTATTCACGGGCGGCCAGGGCGGCTGGAATCGGCTTGCCGGGTTCATCCCGCCGGTCACCGCGACCGGAACTGAAGTATGGCACCACCACCGTGACCCGGCCGGCCGAGCGCTTGGCCGACACGATCAAATGCTTAGTCTCTTCGAACCAGACGGATTGAGGGCCATCAGGCTGAACCACGTAGACGTCACGGTCGCGGACATCTTCATGGATTTGCACCCGGACCTTGCCATCGTCGAACCGTCCGACGGTAGCG
>Ga0315287_10001985_pt1 | contig 19160 bp, 22 predicted proteins | sample YL17G11_0_MG_FD_205037 | JGI IMG/M metagenome (GOLD analysis project Ga0315287, IMG submission 205037) | Sediment microbial communities from Yellowstone Lake, YNP, Wyoming, USA - YL17G11_0 | ecosystem: Environmental > Aquatic > Freshwater > Lake > Sediment | place: USA: Wyoming | collected...
CAGCGCCCCGAACATCCTCGGCACAAGGGCCGCAGCAGCAGGCAAGACGTTCAAGGTCGGGCTTATCGGCTGCGGCGGTCGAGGCCGGGGCGCAGCCGCCGGCGCGCTCGATGCAGCCAAGATTCTTGGCTTCGACGTCCGCATCACGGCCACCGCCGACTACTTCAAGGACCGGGCCGTGCAAGCCGGCCGGCAGTTCAACATCCCGCCGGAGCGATGTTTCGGCGGCGCCGACTGTTACCGCAAGCTGCTCGAGACCGATGTGCAGATTGTCCTGATGGCGACTGCGCCGCTGTTCCGCCCGCTGCATCTTGAGGCGGCCATCAACGCCGGCAAGAACGTCTTTATCGAAAAGCCCGTTGCGGTCGATCCGCCCGGCTGCCGTCGAGTTATCGCCGCCGGCGAGCTCGCCGAGAAGAAGGGCCTGGTCATTACCTCCGGCACCGAGATGCGCCACGACTGGGACTACCGCAAGACGCATCAGGCCGTTGTCGTCGAGAAGCAGCTCGGCAGGCTTTACGCAGGCCGGGTCTCCTTCTGCATCGGCCACATGTTCTGGTCGAGAGCGATAGACCCCAAAACCGCCGACGACCTGGTCAAGTCCTGGCAGAACTGGATTACGCTCTCCGGCGACCACCTGGTCGAGCAGCACGTCCACAACATCGACATCGCCAATTGGTTCTGCGACCGCCCGCCCGTCAGCGCCGTAGGCTTCGGCAGCCGCGGGCGACGCAACGCGGGCGATATGTACGACTTCTTCAGCATCGATTACGACTACGGCGACGGCGTGCATATACACTCGATGTGCCGGCAGATCAACGGCTGCTATAACTGGACCGGGCACGACTTCGTCTTTGAGAAGGGCCGCACCGACGGCGGCAACTACGCCAAGTGCCGCAACTCGCCGATTCCGGCAGACCTCCCGCAAGCCCCGGCCAGCCATATTCAGGAGCAGGTCGATACGCTCTATTATGTCAATAAGGGCAAGCCCGTGAACCAGGCTAAGGCGGTCGCCGAGTCGAGCGCAACCGCTGTAATGGGGCGAATCTCCGCCTACACGGGCCAGCAGGTGACCTGGAGCCAGATAATGACCGACCCGGCGGCCAAGCCCGAATACTACAACTTGACGCTCAAGCCCACCGCCGAGGACTTTGAGAAGGGCACGGTCGAAATCCCGCCCGAGAACGTCTGGCCCCTCCCCGGCCAGCCGGTCTAAGCGAGGCAGGACGTCCAACTCGCGGGGCGTACCGTGACCTAAGGGGCGCCGAATGAAGAAAGTCGAGAATAGGTGGTTGACAGTCCTGGCCGCGTTACTGGGTCTTGCAGGAGCGCCTATAGTCTTCCTCGGGGCTTGTTGCGTGACGGTCCTTATGCCGTGGCTGTGGGCCGATGAAGTCAGCAACTTACATCTCTCGTTGACCTTTTTGGTACCGACGGTCATTGGTATTGCATGGTCAATCTTCGCGGCTTTTGGCTGGAGAAGCGGGAATATCGGTATTAGGATAGGTTTGACCGCAATCGTCTGGACAGTTGTAGCTGCCATGGCAACCGTTTTGTGGGGAAGGTGTATGCTTGGGGGTTGATGATTGCCCTTTGCACGGTTGATACCAGAAGTAGGAAGTCCCGATCGCGGCGCAGCGTACTGGAACCATCGGGCCCTTTGTCATGCTGAGTGCAGCGAAGAATCTGGCCTGCGGGTGAAGAGCACATCTCGCTGGGGACGGACTTCTCATTTGCGACCCAGATGCTTCGCCTTCGGCTCAGCATGACATTCGAAATGCCGGCGTTCGGCTATTGAGGGGTCTTTGGTGGCGCGGTCTCGGCCGGTTTGGAACCTGTGCTCGGAGACGGCTGGCCCTTTTTCTTTACTCTCTGAAACAGCACGACGTCTTCTTCCGGCGCAAAGCTGCTCGGGCGAGGCTTGTCCGCATCGTTCTCGCCGATTATCCTGAACGTGTTCCTGTCGATGAACTCCATGATGCACCTGATAATCTCGTCGCCCCAGGATACATCAAGCCGGATGGGCGTCTTGCCGTAGTCGATGGTGTATTCGCCGGACTGGACGCCTTTGGGCGTTGTCATTTCGATGGTCTTCTGGTCGATCTTCAGACTCAACTCGCCTATGCCCGGCACAATCGACTTCCACTCCCCCAAGTGTTTGCGGTTCGCCGGCGCACACGAACAGACCATCACAGCCACCGACAGCACAATGATCAACATCTTCATTCTTCGACTCCTTTCTACTGCTCAAGTCTAACCCCGGTTGCCTGCCTGTCAACAATCTTTAACGCCGCCGCCGATTTTGAATCCTACCCCCCGCTCCTGGCCTCTGTGACTATTAGCTGGATTTCGGGCGATTGGCTGGCTGCGATGGGAAAACATCCCGCAGTATCTGCTTGTTCTGGTGGCAGTTGCTCCCCCGGCTCATAGTTACAAATCCAAAAGACTTGCTAATGCTGAGTCAACAGTCTCCAGAAGACGTTTGTCAGCACGCCCCAAACGCCTGCGAACAAGCTTCTGCTCTAAAGACATGAGCTTAGAAACTCGCAGGGTGGAGGCAACCCTGAGTCCCGTGCTTTTGAAACTAAGATCACTGCTCGTTATGCGCACATCGTATGGCGTTCTGGATTCTCTGCTGGTGATGAAAACGAAGATTGCGTCCTTGTTGACCTTGTTGAAGGAATCGGTCGAAACCACCAGAGCAGGCCGGACCTTTTCACTTTGAAGGTCCGTAAAAGGAAACGACAAGAGCACTATGTCCCCTCTCCAGATCATATTGCTTCGCCGTCATCCAATCCGTATATGTCTTCGGCCGGATCGCTCAGGAAATCAAGCTGACCGCTTCTCTCGGCGAAGCGCAGGATTTCTCTGTCCGTTGCTTCCTCCTCTGTGCATATCACCTTCCATCCTGCAAGGCAGGCATCAACATACAACGAAGCCACGACTTGCCAACTAAGATCGTAGTAGGCGCGCTCCGCGGGAAGCGCAATATACCCGTCTGTATCTTGAACTTCTGGCATACATCACCTCACGTCGGTTCCGTCAGTTGGTGGCATTTGCTGTTGGGCACCAACGACCCTGAATTTGCGCTCTCCTACAACGCCACCCTCACAGAGAACTTGGACAAGATAATCTCCTGGTTCTTCGAAGTGAAGGCCTTGCCAACAGGCATTCAGCTCTACGACGTGAAGGGGGCTTGGAAACTCTAGCTCGCCTGCTATACCGGCCAACTGTTTCTCCGTGTTTATGCTTACGAACCGAACCTCGGTCTTGTACGTCCCGTGGCCATTGGTCAAAGCGACGTAAACGTACATCTGAGGATGCGTGCAGGGAAAGCTATTCGCCCTAATCGTATTAAAAAGCCCTATCAGCGATACTTTCTTTGTTGCTTCGTCTCTGATGATCGTATCACAAACATTGATTGACAAAACCGAAGGCTTGGGTTTCCTTGCGGGGGCCTTCTTGTCTGTGCTATCAGGTTTTCCTTCTGTCAAGTTTGCCTCCACGTTGCTCAAACTGCCCTTCACAATACGCGGCCGTCGAACTTCGCCGACACGCTCCGGTCACAATGTGATTGTACGACAATTCATCGGTTGAATCAAGGCCTAAATTCACTTTCTGCGTGAAAAACTTCTCGTCCAGTGAGGCGCATTCCATGTATGTTTTTCACGTTTTCATTCCGGTTACGATCTGCCGGGTTTGGGGGGATTGGCTGGCGTGGGCCCGTTTGAAGGCCTCGGCCTGAGTCTGGTTGGTTTTCTTGAAAAGCTCGTTGCCGGTGATGATTTCCTTCAGGGCCTTTGACCTGTCCTTCGCATCCTTGAGGAACTTCGCCGCCTTCGCGCCATAGACCCCGCCCAACAGCGCACATATCCCGATGCCTAATTCCATCGCCGCATCCGCCGTCTGCCACGGGTCCGGGCGAGCCGCTGAATCCGCGATAGCGTCCTTCGCAAGCTGCCGGCTCGACTCGGCCAAAATATCGTCCGTCGTCTCCGCTGCGGGAAGTTCCTTCGGCAGCCCGAAGTAAGTCGTAAAAGCCCTGCTCTGAAGCTCGCTCAGCTCCGTCAAATCCTGAAGCTCTCCCGAAGCGGCCTGTACTTTCGCAGTCTGAGCCGCCGCAAGAGCCGTGCGATTGTGCAGCCACGCATTCTGTTTCTGTTTTTCATTCGGCGCAAACCGCATACCCTCACACCCGCTGCCTGCAATTACTAAAACTGCACAGGTTAAAAGTGCGTACGTTATTCGAACCGTACCCCTATTCCATTCCGGCCCTGTGCCCTTATGCCCTTTTGCTATTTCTCTCATCTTTTCCTCCTCTTGATTTGACATCAACAACATCTTACGTTTATAATACCCTCACGAACTAAGAACGGGAGAACCCGAATGGACATACAAAAAAGTTGGAGCCTCGCAAATGAATCGAGACTACGTACTCTTCCATCTCGCCGAAGCTGCTGAATCCTTGACCAAAATCGTCGAGAGCGTTACATCGGATCTCACGTATGATCGACCAGAATTGGCTGTTGACCTGAAACATGTCTATCATCACCTGAATACAGCGTGGAACGCCCGCGATGTTTCTAAAAAGCGTGCAAAGGAGTGCAGCAAGCAAGACTTCTATACGTGGCGTCTGTTTCCGAAGGACATGGATATGTTAGTCTGATTTGGCTGAATTCGCAACTACAATGTCCCCTCTGCCGATTCGGCCTTGGCTGTGCCTTTCTCTACTGCTCGCAGGCGGTATTCGTATGAGATGCTTGTCGCCGAGAGGTCCTCTACCTTTCGGCTGAAGTCCTTCTGGCATTGAAGGAGCATCGTGACATCACGCTGCAATAGATCGAGCTGGCGCTGCAGGTTGACGTAGCTGCCGATAATCAGGCACGCGAGCAATACAAGCTGCACCAGCGTCGAGACATTTACCTGCCGATTGAACTGCCACGATTTGGAATTATCGTTAGTCATATTCAACTCTTTCAATTGTCACTCCTGCGCAAGCAGGAATCCACTTGGGCCGATGCTTCCTGGATTCCGCATCAAGTGCGGAATGACAGATGGACGCCATCTCACATCGAGCATCGACGATCCAGTATCGAGTATCGACTACGGCGTCGCGTAAAAGACATTCTTATCGCCGACCCTGAACATCACCGCGTACGTCCCTGCGGCGAGCGTCCCTTCGGCCTCGAACGACTCGGCCAGATTCACCGCCTCCGTCTGCTGGCCTATCTCTAAGGGCGTCGTCCCCGCATCGCCTATCACGACCGTGATGACGTCATAGACGTTGTAAGAGCTGTGGCTCTTGACCTTTATCGCCCACGCAGCCGCCCTCGCCCCCGGCGAAGTCACAGCCGACACCTCCTGCATCCCCTGCGAACCCTCGCGGGTGAGCCTCTCCAGCGTCTGCTGACTATCCATCCCATTTGTCATTTCTCTGCATCTCCCACTGTCTGTGTCCTCGTCGCCCGTTTGTCATGCTGAGTGAAACGAAGCATCTGGCCTGCGAAATCAAACACGTGTCTCGCAGCGCTGGCAGTGTTTCATCCGAAACCCAGATCCTTCGCTGCGCTCAGGATGACAAGAAGCCCGGTCATGATGAACCGCCTGCGGCGGATTCCGGATGACATCCGATGTCACCTTCTTCGAACAATCCTCAGATTGGTGCACTGCTTTTGGAAATCCATCTGCACCCGCTCGATCGTGCTTGTGCTGCGGTTATCGCTCCTGCACGAAAGGAGGTCTCTGCTTTCCGGGCTTGCGCCCACCCTGTCGCCGAGTTCATAGTTCAATACAAGGTATGGCGTCTGGACGTCCGCTGTCTCGATAATTTCGCCCGAAGTATCAGCCTTGTGCCGGATGAACTCATACAGAGCATTCGTATCATCGACCTCGTCCGCGGCGCCGAGCGCTTCATCCGAGCTGTTGGCGAAGATGCTTTGCGGCGAAACCCTGCGATACTTGAACTGGCGTGGCAGCGTAATTAGATGCTCAACGACCGGTGCAGTTGAATTCACAGGCCCGTCAGCGACCTCGCGCATCAATCGCTCATCGCTGATCACCGATGCGGTTATCCTGAATTTCAGCACGCCCTTCAACGCCGCCACCCACGTATCCATATCTAACTGGTCGCTGCTGAGCCATATTCCACACTCAGCGAGCAAATTGTTGAAGGCGTAAAGATACTGCCACCAGTTGTCCCCGCCGTCCCACGAGACCTGCAGGAAATAGCCAAGCGACTTTCCCTGCTTGTCGGCCGTCAACGCGGGCCAGAAGCGCCTTCGCCGATGCGCATAATTGCCCGTGCCGAAAATCTTCGAGAAATCAAACGCATCGCCCTGATTGTACGGCTCAGTCGTGTAGTCGCTCGCCTCATTGAGGCACCATTTGCGATACACGTCTCTGACCTGATAGAAATCCGGATTCGTAGAGGGTGAGAATTTGTCGTACTTGGTGTCCTGCAGGCCCGCGTCCCAGGCCTTGACCAGATCGAAACTGGCCTCATAGACCTTAAAATCGCCCTGACCAATATACCTATGCGTTATCGGCCAGAAGTCTTTGCTGCTGCTCAGCGTCGCGATGTTTGTCTTTGAAATGCCGAGATGCTCGCCCGCCCGTTGCAGATTCAGCTCGACGACCCTGCCCGTGCCGCCCTTGTAGAACACAATCGCCTGGCCGGGACCAGTCGCCGCAAGCCGGGGCACGAATTTGAACTGCAAACCAATCCTCTCGCAGCATCGGTGCAGAGCATCCAAGAGACTTGACCCGGTGACATCGAGGTCCCGGACTATTTGGTTCTCAGTCAGCGCCGCCAGCCGCTCAGTCTCCGGTATTTGCAGTTGCCCGCCGGGAAGATATTCGCTCAGCAGATAATCGACTACTTCCGCGTATCTCCAGAGCCTCCCCTGCGAAGGTTCGGCGCAGAAGACGGTGTAGCTTTTTCCGTTCACCAGAGCAGGCCCGGAGTTGGCATTGGCCTTTCCATCCGGATTGAACACGGCATCAAGTCCCGCCAGAAACAAAGTGGAATCCTCCTCCCCCGCCACGCGCTGGCCATAGACGCTGATGCGACTCAGCTCCGCACTGAAATCCCTCGCAACAATCTCCACGCGCTGCCCCTTTGGCCCAAGCGTTGTTTCGATGCCTTCTATCCGTCCGCAGAATATCGGCAGGCTAAAGGCCGCTGCGCCCGGCGGGACGCCATTGTAATACTGCCGGATGCAGACGGGCTTGCCCATCGCAAATTCGGCTTCAACATCCTCAGCAGCCGCCGGATTCCCGCCCGTGTATGCCGCAGGGTTGTAAGTGAGCCTGAGCCAGCCAAACTCCGGCCAGCCGCCCCGGACAATCTCCAACGGCTCTGCCACCGGACATAACCGCCCATCGACCTGGATCGATACCGTCGTCGCCGGCAAGGCAAGCCGGCTCTGAGCCGATTGAAAAAAGTCGATTCTATTGGACATCCGCAAGACTCCCGAACCTTCAAACAGCCTCGACACTCACAATGTCAATCGCATCCGGACTCGCAGCCGACACTTCGACCCTCAACGGCCCCAACGAATTATTCTCCACTCCGTCAACATCCTGGGCCCTTATGGCAAACAAGTACCTGCCCGCTGTAAGTGCGCCGCTCTTGTAGCTGTAGAATCTCCGTCCCTTGTAACTGATTACGCAGATCGGATTGTCGTAGTCAATCTCCCCCGTCCGGTTGTCGCAGTAAATGTTGAAGCGTATCGGCCCCGATTTCTGTTCGAGCGGGCTGTAGAACCACGCAAGGCGCACCTTATCGCCCTCTGCCGCCGCCGCTGTCGAGCTGAAAATACTGTTCGGCTGCGGTGCCGCCAAATCTCCGTTGGCGTCAATCGCCACCTTGACCGCGCCGGCAAGCGTATCTTCCCGAACGCCGCACCGATTGAACCGACGAACAACATAAAAGTACGTCGAGCTGCTGTCGTGCGGAATGCAGCCGGGCGGAGAAATAAACCCTGCATCCGGATTGCCCACGCTCAATATGCTCTCAAACTCGATGCAGCTCATGCTGCCTCCGCGATAGAGTGCCGAACACCCTTCCACCCGCATCCAGAACCAGCCTAAGCTCAATGTCGTGCCGAGCTTGAACGCATTCGCCGTCATACCGGCAAACAGCGCCTCTTTGAGCCACATCCTCTGCGGCGCGATCCCTGGCGATTCGCCCGCAACGCCTATCTCTGCGGCTGCCGCCGCCTGCGCAGAGGCCGAACCGGCGAGCCTTCTGGTCAACCCGATGCTCCCGGACGCCCCGGATTCCCCGCTCGACGCACCTGCCAAGCCCACAACGGCCGTCGTCGGCACATACATCAATTCCGTCCTGCCCGGACGATTGAACATCGCAAACGGTTCGCGATACAGCCAGGCAATTTCAGCCGCAGACAAGCTCCGGCTCCATATCTGCACAAGAACAATCGCCCCATCCCAGCCGTAGGCGCCCAGGTAGTCCCCGCCGATTCCCATCTGCTCTGCGGAATCATCAATCCCAACCGCCGAGGCTGCTTCGTTCAGATAAACCCCGTCTCCGTAGATTATGTTCTTGCTGTTGTGGACGGCCGCCACGTGGCGCAATTGCCCGGCCGAGAAGAAACCGGTCTTGCTGACAAGGCCCGCGCTGCCCCCGCTAAAACAGAAAAAATCCAACTGTGTTCCGACTAAGCGAAGCCCGAATCCCGCCGAACCCGGACTGTTATCCAGAACATACCTCGTTGATGTGACGTCGTCGGGAATCACCCACGCGCTTATTGACAGCTCGCTGTATTGAGTCCCGTTAAACGTGGTGCCTGCGTTGTTACCGCTGCCCTGTGAGTCCATAGCCGGGCCGAGCCGGCTCGACCGCCATCCGGCGCTGCCCTTGAACGTTGCATCATTGCGGCAGCCGCTGATGTCGAAGCCTTTCAGTCCCGCCCCTTCGTTCAGCAACCAGCACCCGACAAGACCATTAGCGAGGGGGTGTTCGGGGATCAGCCGTGCCGCCACAGAAGGTTTCGTCTTGTATTTCGTGCCCAAGATCATAATCAGCTCGATTGTGCCGTTATACCTGCATACTTCTTGACGTGGTTGGCCTCGGTGGAATCAAGAGCGGCCCCCGTCTTGTTCTCCACTATGACTCCCCACTTGTTCGGCAGCGACCCGCCGAAGGCAGCCGCCACGCTCATAACGTCCGATTCGTAAGCCGTGCTCGACGCCGGTGTGCTGATAACGCCTATCAGCTTTGTGTTGGCCGGCGTCCCGGAAAACCCCGCGTCACTACCCGATGCCCCGCCCGAGTAGCCAAGTCCGCTCGAATCGACTGCGCCGTAAGCATAGACATAGACAGCCTTATCGCCGCTGACCGTGCCGCCCGTCTTGACCTTCAACTGCACGTGGGCGTCGAGATAGAGATTGCTGCTGTTGTCAACCGCAGCGGACTGCCGCTTCGCAGCGTCGGCCAGAGACGCCAGGGTTATCGTGATGTCCGCCGCACCGGCGTACTTCGTTTTTATATCCGCCATTGTTAATCCTCCTGACTTATCTGCCAAAAACCCTCTGCGAAATTGCAGGCATCATCTAATCCAACGACACATCCAGATCGCCGGCTGCAAATTTCGCCGTATCTCCGCTGCCGATTGATTTCGACGCGCCCAACGCCCCGTGGACCAGCATATTGCCTCCTGATGCGGCATCCATAAGAGCAAAGTGCGTGATAGTCCCCCAACTGCCGGTTGCCTCACCGAACGTGATTTCGCTGGCGTTGTCGATAGACCCTCCCGATGCCGCATCCCAATCGGCCCCGGACGTCTGAACCCTCGAATAGCCGTTGCCGCTCGGCTCAGACAACCCGGAGCCGTCATCCAGAGGGTTTGCCGTCGATAGCGCCACGTAGATCGTCGGCGGAGTGTAACTGCCTTTGCCAAAAACATGATCCAAAAGTTCGTTTTCCAGATAGTCGCTGAAACTGCCCATTTATCATCTCCTCAAATCTCCGAGCACGATAGCTTAGCTCGGTGTCCTTGTAATCGTGGTTTCCTCCTCGCTCGGCGTGTGCGTAAGGAATACCGTCTCTCCATCATCCCCGTAGTACGCAATCGCCCCGGTTAATTTGTTCTGAACCGCCTTGTTGACAAGCACCCTGGCTGCCTTATCAAGATTTGCATCCGCCAGGGCCGCATCAACTTCTGTACCGACCGCGCCAGCCCAGCCGGAACCTCCCTGTATGATTGTCCCGCCGACAGTCTCGTATGCGCAGCCGCACACCACGAGTCTCCCGTTCGCCTGCCACAAATCATAAGGTCCATAGCCGGCATTTTCCGAAGCCGATGTGATCGCGCAGCCCTCAAGCACCACAGTCGCATCCGAACCGTTCATCAGAATCCCATACGCCTGCCCGGTGTGGCTGCTGCCGGCAGTAGCCTTGAAAGTGCAGTTCTTGAACACGGCCTGGTTATTCGACGTACAATAAACCGCCCCATTTGCTTTGTCGGTCGTGTCATTCCTTTCGGCCCTAAAAACGCAGTTGCTGTACGTCCCAACGCCCGCTCCAAACAAAGCCCGGCAGTCAACGCCGCTTGAGTACGTACCGTAGCCGATGAATATGCAGCCTTCGGCAACGACTCCTTCGGCGGCGCCAAAATTGCCGCCATCGTACTTGCCCCTAATGCTGCAGCCCCGCAGGAAAGCCCTCTTGACGCCATACCCGTACAACCCGTTGTATCCGCCGTAGATGTCACAGTTCTCGATAACGATATTCGTCTTGTATGATACATCGACGGCCTTTGCGCCTGTTGCAACCGCTTCAACCGACAAGTTGCACAAAACGCCGTTGTCGGCAGCAACAATGCCTGAGCCGCTCGTTGGTATGATTCTCGACTTGCTGCGGTTGACGCCAATCAGCGTTAATGCCTTGCTCCCGAAGTTTACATTCTCCGCATAATCGCCGGGCCAGACAATAATCGTATCGCCGCCCGCCGCCGCTGACACCGCTGCTCCTATTGTCAGCTTCGCATCGTTGGCGAGATTGACCGGATATTGGCCCGCGTGACCACCGTTTGAATCATTGCCGCTCTTGGCGACGTGCCAGACGTGGCTTGAATCGAGAAAATACATTTTGCCTCCTTATGCCAAATCCACTTAACGCTGCGCCCGGACCTCAGCTTATGCCTCTTCCGTCCATGTCCCATTCTTGGCGATTGTCGCCCAGTTGCCGTTCGCATCGGCAACAAGCGCTATGCACTCTCCGACGGCGTCAGCCGACTTGTACTTGCCAGCAGTCTGGCCGCTGCCGTCCCGAATAGCCGCCGCGCCGGGATCGACTCGCAGTTCCTGCGCCGCCTGGACCGCAAATGTAAACACCGTCCCCGCCGGTGCCGAGCCGGGCAGTGTAAGCGTAACCGCCCCCGTCGCACCGAGGTTGCTGTGAACGCTGCCGGACTCCGCCGCCGTCAGGGTGTCGTTGCTCGTATGAGCCTCTATCGTCTTTTTGACCCCACCCGCCTCGTATGGCACCGCCACGTTATGCCCGGCTCGGCAGTCGGTTATCGAATCAATGTCCCCGCCCGAAGTGCTTACCGTCGCCAGCCGAACGTGAGGCGTCGTCGCCATATCCGGGAAACCGCTGTATTCATCATTCACAAGATTCCCGCTCGAATCCAGATAGATATAGACGTTGCTCTTGTCATCCGCCAGCGTATTGCCCGATGAGCCTTCATAGCTGATAAGTTCCGTACCGAGCCAGAACTTGCCTGCCTTGACTCCGACATCCAGCCCGCCTTCGTCGTACACCCGCAAGTCGTTCGCCCGCCCCGTGGCCAGCAGCAGCCGGTACAGCAGCTTGCGAAACTCCATGTAATAAGGCGCCGTGCCAGTCGCAATATACTCTACACCCGTCTCGCTGTCGGACTGTATGTTCAACAGCTCATTGTCCGATGGATAAACTTCCGCCATAGTATGCTCCTTGTCACTGCCTCACGAAACGCTTAGCACCAATTGTTTTGTCACCTTATTGAATGAAGAAATACTCACGTTCTCGGCCGGCCTGGCCCCTGGTATCACTGTGACTTCGCCGCTCTCACTCGGTGCGCTTTGATTCCCTGCCGAGCCACAAACTCGAACGCTAAACCTGTAAGCGCCCGCCGACAATACTGGGCTCACCCATTCAATCCCATCCGCATCCAGGCCGAACTGGCCGTTACCGAAACCGCCCTTCCCAAATCCCACAGCAGCAGCCGAGTCGTAGCCAAAATCCCCCGCGCCGAATCTGCTCATTCCAAACCCGGCCTTATCCTGCCACGCCGGCCAGAGCCTGATAGGCCGGTCACTCAAAGGCTCATCGTAGTCAATCACTCCTGTTCCTCTGTCGAAGTAGATTTCAGCCGTCGCGTCGATTGGCAAATTCTGGCTGCGCAGCAAGACTATTCGTACGCGCCCGCTGTCGCTCTGCGGCGGGTCAAGCTCGCTGCTAAAGTCCCTATCCGCCTCGTCCGCTTCCACGGCAAAGACCTCGATCCTAACCGCCGTCTCTAAAGACGTGGGTATTTGAGCAATCATCTGCCTTTGCTCGCTCTCGATGGTCGCCCCTGCGTATCTGCCGTTCACATAAACCTGATACAACATCCCGCTCAAACACGACCGCCACGTCACCAGAGCCGTTCGCGGCGTCCCGACGCACTCGCCGTCCGCCGCGATGCCCCCGGGCAATTCCAAAGCCCTGACCGATTCTATCCCGCTCTTGCCAAACGCCATTGCTACCAGACCTTCAACTGCGTATAAACGATCTCATAATCGACGGCTACCCCGCCGCCGCTTGTCTGTTCTTTGCCTGCCTTGAACGCATCCATCCTAAGCTCGCCGAATTCTTCACCGCTGCCGATTATCAGCGTGTGCGTCTCGCCGTCCATATACGCCGATATCGCCTCGATTCTGTTGTTCAGCTCCGCACGACTCCTCGCCCGCAACACGCCCGTCTGCTTTATCTGCCTGCCTCGTCCACCCATATCGATGCTCAGCATACCATCCAGCCCCGGCGCCGCCCGTTCAACCGAATCCCGGCTGAATGTGCCCGCCTCGATCTCTAACTGCTGCTCATCAAACAACGCCTGTCCGTCCAAAGTGATGCTCATCTGTCTGCCCAATCTGCGATAATCAATAATCAATCATCAGTAATCAATCGTTAGTCCCGCACGAGCTTCCCGGACGCCCCGCTCTTGGTAACATCAGCCAATCCGTCCGAACCCGCATCGACGCTGAATCGGCACCGCTCCCGCGCCCTCTCAAAAAGCCTCTGATAATACAGACTCTTATTCCAGAAGTTCTCGTCCTTGGATTTGCCGGCCAACATCGCATAGATACTCGATATGACCGCAAAGACCGACGCCCGCCTCAAAGCCTGCGTATCCAGAACGTTTTCCACGTCTATGTCACTCGCCGGATTGCCCGGCCTGATGCCGAAATACTCCGTCAATTGAAAGGCTGCTTCGCTGGCCTGTGGCCCAAATGTGCTGATGCGGTAAGATATGTCATCGTCCGCAGGCGGCGCTATCGCATCATCGTCCGAATCCGACCTGATTACTGAAACAGTAAGCTCCGTCGCCGAATCCACAGATACAATCTCATAGACCCCGTCTAATGAGCCGTCGCCCGACCGCATATATACCACTCCGCCGACCAAGACCTGTGCGATCACAAAGTCAGCACCGGCCGCACTGAAAGTCGTTCCGCTGAGCGTTCCGTCCGTCCCCGCCGCCAGCACCTGCCACGGCAGATGCAGCTCCCCGAACAGCATCGGCTCGTATTTCAAAATATCAGCATCATTGGAGAAACTGATCATTGTCTCTTACTCCCTTCTGCCCCGATATGGCCCTTGCCGTCTTGTAGAAGGCAGGCTGAGTGCCCGAAGATTCGCTGCCCTTCGGGCACTCCTGCCGGACGCATTGCTGCGTCTCTCCTGCGCCTCCGCGGCTTAGCTTGTGCTCAGGTCGCGGATAAGGCCGTGAGCCGCTTCGTTCTTGAGCTCCAGCGTGTATTCGCCAATTAGCTCGCCGCATTCATAATCGCCGCCGCTCGCCAGAGGCTTGAAGTGGAAGCTGCGCCCCGCCAGCGGCAGCACGCTGATGCGGGATGAATCGACCAGCAGTGCGGCGTCCTGGGGCAGCCACCGAGTCGTGATGATTCGGCAGACCCCGAAGTCGCTCTCGTAGATGCTGATCATATCGGTGAAAGTCGTGTCGTTTGCTCCGAACGCTCGGCTGCCGGTGCTGAACGCATTTATCTTGCGCTTCTGAAATCCGCCGACGACTATCAAATCCACATTGCCGCTGCTGCTCTCCCAAATCCGCCTCAGCACATAGTTGATCTTGTCTTCATCAAGGCCCGTGCCGCTCGGAAACCCGCTGCCGCCCGTATGAAAGACGTTCGTCGAAAGGTGCTGAACTATCCCCTTCATCGACCTTCGCACCGAGTCGCTGCCTTGGGGGTTGCTCGCCGGCTGTCCGCCGTTGATAACAGTATTCTCCAAATCACGAAGCAGCTCCCGCAGACGCTCCTGCTTCTGATAGTCCATCTCGTCGGCCAGGCCCAGCTGGCTCGCAGCCATATCCGTCCCGCTCACCTCCACCGTCGCGGCGAATATCTGGGTGTAGTTGCCGCACCGGCTGCGGTTTGTAAACCTCGTACTCGGCTTGTCCGCTCCTTCAAGGGCCGCATTGCCTAAAATGTTGATCACCTTGTTGTCCGCCAGGGCCTCCGGTGTTGTCCCGGCATAACCGCGAACCACCGTCAGCGTATTCGTGCTGATACCCGTCACTAACATCAACTCCTCTGAGCCTTCCACCTGAATCTGGTCGCCAACGCGGAACCTGCTGCCGTTATCGACCACAAAGCTCGTATCCGCACTCGGATCGCTGTACGTGCTGTCGTTGATAGCGTCCTTGTTCGGCAGAAGCGCGTCTTCAAGCCATTCATGATGTGTGCTCATCGCCTCTCTCATCGGGTTGCCCAACGCATCCAACAACGGCGTCTCGTAGGGCGATATGATCCCGATCAAATCCGATACGTCCTCAGCCAATTCCGGCAGAGTCGTACCCGCTGAATATGTTGCTTTACCTGTAAAAGCCATTTGTCTTTCTCCCCTGTTATTCTTTCACAACTTTAGTTCACTTTAGTCACTTTAGCTCACTTTAGTCACTTCTCTTTCTTCGTGCCTTAGTGGCTAATTCGTCTCCTTACAGAAGACTCCTTCGCAGTTTCAGATACTCCTGTAAATCCGCTCGGTTGCCCGTAGTCGCCGCCTTCTTGGCAGCCCTCTCCAGAATCGTCCTGCTGTCCTGCACGCGCTCTCTGGCCCCCGATGTCTTCTTTGCTCCGGCAGTTCTGCCGCCCTCGGCAAATCCCGCAAGGTGGGTCTGGCCATCCCTTGCGGGAGATGGCGTGGCCCACAGATACTGCTTTTCGTTCTTTAACTGCTCGATCACGCCGTCCAAGTCTGCCTTTGGTTGGCCTTCCATCTTGGCCTTGGCAATCAACACAGCCGCTTCCAAATCGACAACGCCCGAGCTCGCCAGTCTGCGCGTCAGCTCCTGTTCGCTTCGGATGCCGTTCAATTCTTCCGCCATCTTTGCCGCCTGTGATTTCGCCTCCGCCAATTGCTCCGCCAAAGCCTCGATCTTCTTCTCGGCGCTCTGTGCCCTTTTTCGATAGCGGATCGACTCGGCTACCGGAACAAGCCCCACAAGGGATGGCTTGGCCCACTTCAGGCTCTCGCCCTCACCTGCTCCCTCTGTGTCTTCTGACAAAACATCTTGCGTCTCAATCGCACTCATAAACATCTCCTTGAACTCGTTGCCGTCTGGTCACAGGCAATTTCGCCTTGTCATTCTAAGCTCTTCCCTTTTGTCATCCTGAGCGAAACGAAGCGAAGCGAAGGATCTGGGAGCCGAGCAGGACGCAGCCTGCCTCTGCTAACTACAAGTTCGTAATTCTCAATTCTCACTTTCTGCTTCGTATCCCAATTCTCTGAGCACCTGCTCAGTCGCCACGCCTAACTCTTTCTTGATTTGCGCCTCCTGCAGCTTCTCCATCATATTCTCCGGCAGCGGGCTGGGAAAAACGATATCGACCTCTCTATCCGGCGTGCTCGTCTCATAGACCCCGGCCGTATCAAGCATCGAAAGAGCCATCCGGCAAATCCTCCTCAGTCCCTCACTGTATGTAAACCTCTTTCGCTCGTTCTTCGACAGCATCCCCATCAGCGTCAGCCGCAGAGCAACTGCGCTGGTTAGATTCCCCACTTTGCCTTTGAGAATCCCCGCCACCACCGGCGTCACCCCGCTGGCCTTGTCTATCGCCTCTCGCATCTCGGCAATGTGCAGAGCCTCGCTCGGCGCCGCTGCGTCCCCTCCGAACTCCTCAATAGACGCATCTGGATTGTCGGTGTACCACATCCTGCCCGGCGAAATCGGCTTGTTCTCAAAGCCCTCGATCCCTTTGCCTAAATACATCTTGAACGACTGAAACGTAATCCTGCTCGCCCTGTCGCTCAACCTTGTATTAAGCTCATCCTGCAGTGGTACTAACGGCTCGACGTCACTCAGCCCCTCGTAGTAATACGGCTGGGCGACATTCTGAATATGCACAACCGGCAGAAAGCCCCACGGCAGCTCCCCCTCCGTCACAAGCTCCTTGTCCTCGTACCTCTGCCACCCCCAGGCCGACGTAATCTCCGTCACTGCGACTACCGCTCGAGCGTCGCTGCCCCGCCTGCCGCCCGACAATATCCGCGATAGAAACGAGCTTCGCCTGCTCATCGCATTTCTCTTCTGGTAAAAGTACTGCACGTAATACCTGATTATCTTGTAGTCGTCTTCATCCAGGACAGGCAGTGCTCTTGGCGCCTCGACCAATTCAAGGCCGATTGACCCTGCCAATTGCAGCACCTCCTCGAACTTGCCGCCCCCATCTAAACGGGAGCCTGCAACGTTCGAGAGAGCTTGGTGATGGAAGGAGGGGTGGGGTGTGCGTGCGAAGATGTCGTCGCCAGGCCTGACGAAACAATCGACAAAGCCATAGACGCTTCCGAGCACCGCCATATCCTGAAAGAAGCTGATGCCGCCGTTGGCCGCGAACAGTGCCTTTATAACCGCCTCAATTTCTGCACGTTTTGGCTTATCCGGCGACTTGGACACAAAACTTATCGGCTTGCCGAACAGAAAATCGACCGCCGCATTTATCCGCCACGCAATATCGTTCTCAATTACTACCTCTTTTCTCTGTATGTCCTTGACCGGCCTTGCGCCAAGCACCCCCGCGTTCGCTAAGTGCAGAAGCCCCGTTATCCGCGCAGGCAGCCCGTATTCCTGCGCCTGCACGTAGCACCGTCCCGATTCATTGACCTTCCTCTCGCAGGCGCCCAGGCCGCTCGCCTCGATGGTCGGGTTCGCGTAGTACTCCCAAAGCCGCCCGAAATGCCTCTGAATGTTCACCGATTGTTCATCGACAAGCCACTCCACGTAATCTCCCGCAAGCTCGTCCTCACCGGCCCTCTTGAATATCTCAAGTTCAAATCCCATTCTCGGCTCCGTTTCACTTACTGACTCTCAACTGACGGGCACCAAAAAATGATGCCTCTCTACAATTGGACGAACCTTCGTTTTTGGTCGAAAATTCCGCCTGTTTTCGCACCCCCCGCCGAGCTAAATCTTTGTTAGATAAGCAATAAAAATTTCTGCAAATTTCCAATTTTCACTTTTAGGCACATGCGTTTTTGGTCGAAATTTCGCAAAAATCTTGCCTATCTTAACACTAAAATCGCCCCAGACTCGCCCTTTCAAGAGCAATAACCTGAATTGGTGGTGGCTTTAGCTAAAGGCCAGGCGTAAAATGGCTTGAGACTCTTGTAATGTGGAGAATATCTTGATTTTATCATTGAATTGGAAGGCTTGGTTGCGTAGCCAAGCGTTCAATATGGGAAATGTCAGATACAATTAAGGAAGCGGTTATGAACTCGATAGCTAAAAAGACAAATAGAATCCTGTTCTTTTGTATCCTTGTTTGTGTTGTATGCGGATTCGCCGGCTGCAAATCTAAGAGCCTACTACCGGGTTGGGGCGTAAAGATGATTTCGTGGTCGAACTCGTATGCAGACAGGGAGAAGGTTCCAGGGATAGACGAGGGTAATGTGACGTTCGGTTTATGTGGAGAAGGCGGCGCAGCTTTAGCATTGTGGAGCGACGGTCATGCAGGCATTTCCGGTGGTCATTTTGACAAGGCCCGTTGCGACCATTATACGGTTAGTGACAGTATGGCTGCTTACTTGGCCAAGGTCAAAGAAGCCGTGCACTATACAGGCATCTCCACAATGTGTTTTACGCCTGATGCTAAGACAGGACTTGTCCAAATAGGTAGTGAAACTTACCGTTTGGAAGACGGGGCTCTTTTTCTGGTCTCCGATACTGGTACGAAGGTAAGAGTAAAACAGCTCAACTTATTAGCCAAGCTGAATTTGAAACCCGCAGGAGCAAGAACAGTTGATCAGATAACCACGGAAGAACTGCAGGGGCTGGCGAAAAACGACCCTGATCTTAGAGGATTTTTTACGGAGGCGGGCAAATCAAAATAGGTTATTGATGTTTTGGGGATTAACAATCAAAACGTTAAGTCAGAACAAATCCTTTTGATAGGAACAAATTGTGATTTGCCTGGTAGCGCCGGTAGCAGTTGTAAGCGTTCTGTCTAAGGGGATTATGATGGTCGAAGATTCGAAAAAATTACAACAAGTGCTTCTCGGGCTGGGGATTATACTGCTGATTGTAGCCGCAGTTTTTGCCCATGCTGCATCCATACCAGAACGCAGCAGCCTTGGACATATAGCATTCCCCCCCTCTGATGCTGCTTGTGGCTTTGCGATTGCCGCCGGGTTATGCTTTCTATCTGCGGCGATTATCCATACGAAGCGCCCGGCGTGACGATTACAGCACCTGACAAAACGTCATCGCGAGCGAAGCGAAGACACTTGCGTCCGCCATTGTTAGCCCCGGTGTCATTTATCGGGGCGTGGCAATGCCAAAACGATTTGCTTTGACTTCGGCAAAAGCCCCGCTCCGCCTACGCGGTCAGGAAACACGATTTGCATTTGGATGCGTTTGCCCTGCATCCGTGTCCCACAC
>Ga0315287_10001987_pt1 | contig 19142 bp, 11 predicted proteins | sample YL17G11_0_MG_FD_205037 | JGI IMG/M metagenome (GOLD analysis project Ga0315287, IMG submission 205037) | Sediment microbial communities from Yellowstone Lake, YNP, Wyoming, USA - YL17G11_0 | ecosystem: Environmental > Aquatic > Freshwater > Lake > Sediment | place: USA: Wyoming | collected...
ACTCGGTCTGGTCGACGCAGATCGTCGTGATCTCCCGGATCGCGCCCCCCGGCGCGACGCAGAACGTCGGCAGCATGTTCCCGGCGGCGATGCTGTGGAGCGCGCTCGCGACCATCACGACCATCGTCGCCTTCGTCGTCAGTTCCCGCATCGCGCCCTGCGCCTCGAGCGCGTCGACGATCGTCTCGGGCAGGGGACCGTCGTCCCGGATCGACCCCGCGAGGACGTAGGGGATGTTCGCGACGGTCAGCGCGTGCATGATGCCGCTTTCGACTCGTCCATTCTCGACGAGCGCGCGGATCGATCCCGCCTTCTTGATCTCGTTGATCGCCCGCATGTGGAAGGCGTGCCCTCCGGCGTGCCCGCTGCCGTCCGCCTTCATGCCGAGGGTCGAGCCGAACAGCGCGGCCTCGACGTCGTGAACGCCGACCGCGTTTCCCGTGAGAACGGCGTGGGCGTAGCCGTTGTGGATCATCCATTCCATCGCCTGGCGGCCGCGGGCGTGGACGAGCGCCGGGCCGATGACCCAGACGATGAACCCGGAGTCCCCCTGGTTGTCCCGGAACTTCTCGAAGATCGCCTCGTAGTTGACCGGCTTTTCGCGGCTGACCTCGGAGGCCATGAACGCAAACGTCTCGTCGTGGGTCACGTCGGCCTCGTCCTCGAAGCCGCGGTCCCAGACCAAGACCCCCTCGGTGCCGTCTTCCTCGGTCGCGACGGCGACGAGATCTCCCTTCTTGATCAGGCGAAATTCCTTCACCTCGAGCCGACTCGTCACCGGGTCCCACACGAGGTGAGAGTCCATCCGGGGATGCTCCGGCATGCGCCACGAGCCGGCGATGTGGACGTAGGTCGGGTAGTTCGTCGTCGACATGAACCCATCCGGGAGGGTCGTGTCTTTCGGGGCCGGCGCGAAACGACACTCGGGAGCGTCGGCGAGCCCCTGCGCGGTGAAATCGGGATGACGGTAGGACATTCAGGCTCCTCTGGCGGTAGGCTCAAGGCACCACTACATTCCGAATTCTACCGGGTGGCCACAAGTTCCCGGCCTTGAGCGAGGATTCCATGAGTGCTTCCGCCTCTTCGAAAGCGATCCACAGCGACCGCGAGCGGGAGTCGCTTCGGATCGCCGAGGCCGCGCGCCAGGCCGAGTGGACCGAGCCGAGCTTTCTCAAGGAGATCTTCCTCGGGAACCTCGAGATGCACCTCATCCGCCCCATCCCGGATGCGATGAAGGAACGCCCCGAGTTCACGGCGTTCTACGAACGCCTGAAGACGTTTCTCAGGGACGAGGTGCGCCCCGGGGAGATCGACGCGACCGGCGAATACCCTCCGGCGGTCGTCGCCGGGCTGAAACGCCTGGGCGCCTTCGGGATGAAGATCTCGACCGAGTACGGAGGCCTGGGCTTCACGCAGGTCGAGTACGGCCGCATCATGGAGCTGCTCGGCAGCTACGACGGGAATGTCTCGGCGCTGCTCTCCGCGCACCAGTCGATCGGCGTGCCGCAGCCGGTCAAGATCTTCGGCACCCCCGAACAGAAGGCACGTTTCCTCCCGCGCTGCGCGGCGGGGGCGATCTCGGCCTTCGCGCTCACCGAAGAAGGCGTCGGCTCCGATCCGGCCCAGCTTGCGACCACGGCGGAGCTGACCCCGGAGGGGGACGCCTACATCATCAACGGCGAGAAACTCTGGTGCACGAACGGCACGATCGCGGAGCTGCTCGTCGTCATGGCTCGGCACCCGGGCTCGAAGAAGATCAGCGCCTTCGTCGTCGAGACGTCGTCGCCGGGGATCAGCGTCCTCCACCGCTGCCGCTTCATGGGATTGAAAGCCCTGGCGAACGCGGTGCTCTCGTTCAAGAACGTCCGCGTGCCGAAAGAGAACCTCATCGGCGCCGAAGGCCAGGGGCTGAAGATCGCGCTGGTGACGCTGAACACGGGGCGGCTGGCGCTCCCGGCGGGCACCACCGGCGTGGTGAAGGTCTCGCTCGAGACGTGCCGCACGTGGGCGAGCGAGCGGGTTCAGTGGGGGCAGCCGATCGGCAAACACGAGGCGATCGCGCACAAGATCGCGGACATGGCCGCCAACGGCTTCGCCATGGAGTCGATCTCCGACCTCGCCTCGCAGATGGCGGACCGGGGCGGCTACGACATCCGCCTCGAAGCGGCGGCCGCCAAGGAGTGGAACACCGTCACCGGCTGGCGGATCATCGACGAAACGATCCAGGTGCGCGGGGGCCGGGGGTACGAAACCGAGCACTCGCAGGCCGCCCGCGGCGCGGCGCCGTATCCGGTCGAACGCGCCATGCGCGATTACCGCATCAACCTCATCTTCGAGGGCTCCTCCGAGATCATGCATCTGTTCATGGCGCGCGAAGCGGTCGACAAGCACCTCAACGTCGCAGGCGCGATGATCGATCCCGACAAGACGCCGGGCGTGAAGCTCGCGGCCTTCCCGAGAATCGCGCTCTTTTACGCCGGCTGGTATCCGACGCGCTGGCTCGGCTGGGGCCGCTGGCCGCGTTATTCGAGATTCAAGACCTTGGCGCCGCATCTGCGCTTCGCGGAACGCGCGACGCGCAAGCTCGCTCGCGAGATTTTCCACGGGATGATCGTCCACAAGGCCAGGCTTCAGCGCCGCCAGGCGTTCCTGTTCCGCACGGTGGACGTGGCCATGGAGCTCTTCGCGATGGCGGCCTGCATCTCCCGCGCGCGCACGATGCGAGAAGAAAAGCACCCCCACGCCGCCGAGGCCGCCCAGCTTGCCGATCTGTTCTGCCGGAACGCGCGCCGGAAGATCCGCCGGCTCTTCAAGGATCTGTGGAACAACGACGACCTCGCGAAGTACCGGGTCGGCCAGAGCGTGCTGATGGGCGAGCACGTGTGGTTCGAGGCCGACACGATGGGGGCGCAGCCGCACAAGAGGTAGCGATCCCTGTATGCTCCGCCTGCAAACTCGAACAGGGGAGGGGAGCATGAGCGGAGCCTCGATCGACCGGCGCCACGTTTTGAAGGTCCTGTCCGCCGCGGGGGTAGGCTCCGCGGTGTTCGGCCGCGCGCTTTGCGCGATGGCCGCGGACGCACCGAAGGTCACCGACGAGATGATCCGAGAGGCGGCCTGGATCTCGGGGACCGCGCTCACGGACGATCAGCGCAAGCTGATGCTCGAAGGGATCAGCCAGTCCGAAGCCGACTACGAGAAGCTCCGGGCGATCGCGTTGTCGAACGCCGTGCCGCCGGCTTTCACGTTCGAGCCGATGGTCGGGAGCAAGAGGGCGCGGGGTGCGACGCCGCGACGGCGCCCCGCGTCCGCCACGGGGAAACACATCCTCCCTCCCGGGACGAAAGACGATGTCGCGTTCGCGCCGGTGACGATGCTGTCCGAGTGGCTGCGGCACAAAACGATCTCGTCGACCGAGCTGACCACGCTCTACCTCGAGCGGATCGAGCGGCTCGACCCGAAGCTGCACGCGGTGATCACGCTGACGCCGGAGCGGGCGCGAGAGCGCGCGGCGGCCGCGGATGCCGAGATCGCGAAAGGTCGCTGGCGCGGGCCGCTCCACGGCGTGCCCTACGGCGCGAAGGACCTGCTCGCGGTGGCCGGTTACCGCACGACCTGGGGCTCGGTCCCCTTCAAAGACCAGGTCTTGAACGAAACCGCGTCGGTCGTCGAGAGACTGGACGCCGCCGGCGCCGTCCTCATCGCGAAGACGGCGGTCGGCGAGCTGGCGTGGGGGGACGTCTGGTTCGACGGCATGTGCCGCAACCCTTGGAAACTCGATCAAGGCTCTTCCGGGTCGTCCGCGGGCTCGGCCTCGCTGACGGCGGCCGGGTGCGTCGGCTTCGCGATCGGCACGGAGACTTGGGGGAGCATCGTGTCCCCTTCGACGCGGTGTGGCGTCACGGGGTTACGCCCGACGTTCGGCCGCGTCAGCCGGAGCGGGGCGATGGCGCTCTCGTGGACGATGGACAAGGTCGGGCCGATCGCGCGCTCGGCGGCGGACTGCGCTCTCGTGTTCGAGGCGATCCACGGTGGAGACGCGCGCGACCCGTACTCGCGCACCGCGCCGTTTACGTGGCCGGTCGAGCGACAGCCCAAATCGATCAAGGTCGGCTACGTCAAGTCGCTCTTCGACGCCGACTACACGAAGATGGCGGACAAGGACGAGGACAAACGCGCCTATGAAGAATGGAAAGCGTTCGACGCGCGCTCCCTCGATACGCTCCGGATGCTCGGGTTTGAATTGATACCGATCGAGCTCGAGTTCTCGGTTCCGGTCCCCGCGCTCGCGACGATTCTCACCGCGGAGGCGGCGTGCGCGTTCGACGCGTTGGTGCGCGACGGGCGCGTGGACACGATGGTTCGCCAGGTGGCCGACGCGTGGCCGAACACGTTCCGCCAGGGGGAGCTGATCCCCGCGGTCGAGTACCTGCGCGCCCAACGGCTGCGGACGATCGTCATGCGCGAGATGGAAAAGCACATGGAAGCGGTCGAGGTGTACGTCGTGCCGTCATTCGGAGGGGACAACGAACTCCTCACGAACCTGACCGGCCACCCCGCGGTCGTCGTGCCGAACGGCTTCCGCGTTCTGGACGGCACGCCGACGAGCATCACGTTCCAGGGCCGGCTCGACGACGACGACCTCACGCTCGCGGTTGCCCAGGCCTACCAGCAGGCCACCGACTTCCACACGCGCCGGCCTTCCATGGAGTAGGCGATGGAGGGGAAAGGGGGACGCTCTTTTTTCAAAGCCCTCGGCCGCCGCCCAGAGCGTCCCACACGCGGATCACCTGCCGCTTCGTTTCGTCCAGAGACGCTCCGTTGTCGATGACGTGATCGGCGACGGCGAGCTTTTCCGCAAGCGGCGCCTGCGCCGCGATGCGGGCGCGAGCTTCCACCTCCGACAAGCCGCCGCGGGCGACCGCGCGTGCGATCTGGATCGGCTCGGGGCACGCCACGACGATCAAGGCGTCGAGATCGCGGTGGATCCCGCTCTCGACGAGGAGGGCGGCGTCCACGAGGGCGACCGCGGCCGGCGAGGCGCCCGATTCGTGATCGGCGATTCGTTGCGCGATTTCTTTCCGTACCTTCGGGTGCACGAGCGCGTTCAGATCGGCGCGCGCTTGGGAGTCGGAAAAGACGATCGCGGCGAGCGCCTTGCGATCGATGGCTCCGTCGGTTCCGAGGATGCCGCCGCCGAAACGGGAGATGACCTCGCGCTCGGCCAAGCCTCCCGGCGCGATCAGCTCGTGCGCGAGGCGATCGGCGTCGAGGTGGAAGGCGCCGAGCTCGCGGAAGAACCCCGCGACGGTGCTCTTCCCCGACGCGAGACCGCCGGTCAGGCCGACGCGGAGCATCGCCGCGCGGCCTCGAGTGTATTCGCCAGGAGCATCGCAATCGTCATCGGGCCGACGCCTCCGGGAACGGGCGAGAGCCAGCCCGCGCGGAGCGCGCCCTCTTGGGGGTGAACGTCCCCGCAGAGGACCGAACCCTTGTCCTTCAGCGCGCGAAGCTTGGCGTCGTTGGCGCCGAACAGGGCGCGCACCTGGGATTCGTCGGTCAGCGCGTGGATGCCGACGTCCACCACCGCCGCGCCGGGCTTGATGAACCCGCCGCGGACGAACCCGGGACGGCCGATCGCCGCGACCAGGATGTCCGCCTCTCCTGCCACGGCGGCAAGGTTCTCCGTCCGCGAGTGCGCGATCGTCACGGTGCAGTTTTCTCGAAGCAGCAAGAGGGCCATCGGCTTTCCGACGATGTTGCTGCGCCCGAGTACGACCGCGCGCCTTCCGTCGAGCGGGATCGCGTGGCGCTTCAACAGCGCGATGACGCCGGCGGGCGTGCAGGGGAGAACCCCCGGAAGCCCGAGGACCAAACGTCCGGCGTTGATCGGGTGGAAGCCGTCGACGTCCTTGTCCGGGTCGATCGCTTCGAGCACGCGGTGGGTGTCGACACCGTCGGGCAGCGGGAGCTGGACGAGGATGCCGTGGACGCTCGGCGCCGCATTCAACCGACGGACCGCGGCCAGGATCTCCGCCTCGCCGGTCGCGGCGGGGAGGCGCAGGATCTCGGAGTTCATCCCGGCCTCGCGGGCGGCTTTCTCTTTCCCACGGACGTACGCCAACGAGGCGGGGTGCTCGCCCACGAGGACGACCGTGAGCCCGGGCGTCACGCCCGCGTCCCGGCGCAGCAACGCCACGCCCGCTGCCACCTCGTCGCGGATCGCCGCCGCCGCCGCCGTCCCGTCGAGCCTCTGGGCCGTCACTTCTTTTTCCTCTTCTTGTAGAAAGCGCTGAAGCCGAAAGGCTCGCCGCGCGTCAACGTGACCCCGAGATCGACCTGGAAGCTCTTCACCCCCGGGTCGAATGCGTGGAAGATGAACAACCCGTCGCGGGTCTCGCCGGGCTTCAGGACGACCTCTCCGTCGATGATCGCGCTCCTGATTCTTTCGATGTGGGGAGGAGGCGCGTGGTCGGCGATCTCGAACGCGGCCAGGATCGTGGGGAGGTCGAGCGGCGCTTGGAAGTCCTTCCAGCTGGTCTGGAGGCGGCAGGCCTGAGGCTGGAAGACGAGGCGCGTTTCCGTGCGGTTTTCGACGAGCACGTGGAACGCAATGAAGCCGCCGGCCTCCTGAGTGCGGGCCGTCATGAACGGATCGAGCTCGAGCCCGGTTCGCCGCCGCACGAACGCCTTGCGCGTGTTCTCGTCGATGCGCGTCAACCAGAGCGACGCGGACTCCGATTCCTTGCTCCAAGTTTCGCCCTGGAGCTTGCCGGCCCCGGGTTTCGCCGGATCGGGGTCGTAAACCGGCGGCCCCTCGGGCGGTTTCGCGACGGCTAACGCAACGATCAAGGAGGCCACGGCGAACGTTCGAAGCGGGGCGGGCACGGCGAGATTCTAGCAAGGGAGGGTGCGAGTCGTGCTATGAGTAACGCATGAACTTGCGAAAGCTCCTGGGCATCGTCCTTCTGGCCGCGGGCACGCTGGCCCTGATCTACCGGGGATTCAGCTACACCTCGGAGAAACACACCGCTCACCTCGGGTCGCTCGATTTCTCGCTCAAAGAAAAGAAACGGCTCGAGCTTCCGGTCTGGGCGGGCGTCGTCGCCATCGTGGCGGGCGCGGCGCTTCTGGTCATTCCGAGCAAGCGGCGCTAGCGGGTCATTCGGGCGGCGCGGCGCTCTTGCGCGCCTCGAACTCGTCCCTCTGCTTCTGGGCTTTGGCGAGCGCCTGGACGCACACCTTCTTTTCTGCGGTGATCCTGTTGTAGATCCCCCGCAAGAGGATGGTGAGGCCGGCGGTGGCCACGGCGGCGCCGGTCGAGGCGACGGCCTCCAACGGCTTGACGTCGAGGCGGGGCGAGGCGAGCGTGCCGCCGAGCCGGATGTAGGGGTTGGCGATCGAGCCGGGGGAGAGCCCGACGTTGCGACGCGGCTTGATCGTCCACGAAAGATCGATCGCTTCCGTGCCGAAGTCGACCTTCCCCTTGCCGACCACGGTCAGCTTGTCTCCGCGCACGGCGATCGGCGCGACCGCCATCATCCCTCCCTCGATCGCCGCTGCCGCGACGCCGCATTCGAGCGTCGTGTAGGGCGTCGATTTTCGGAACGGGTTGAGGGCGTCCATCAGCGAGACGAGGGTCGCGGAAGACTCTCCTCCGATCAGGTTGTTGGGAATGCGGCCCGGGCCCAGCACGAGGAGCGCCTGCCCGCTGGAAGCGGCGGCGATCTCGTGGAGCGATCGCCCGGCTCCATCCAACTCGTAGTTGGCATCGAGGGACGGGGCCAATTCCCCGGACTCGCCGGATTTCGAAACATCGAGCCGGGCGCCCTGAATGCTCCCTTCGACGTGAAGCCTATAGCCGCCGGCTTCCGGCCGCAGGGACAAGCTCGAGGTGATGCGGCCGCCGTTCCTCCCCGTGCCGTCCGAGCGGTCGATCGTCAACGCACCGTCCCGCAACGTGCCGGCGATGTCCACGTCTCGCACCGGAACCCCCGCGAACGGGACCTCCGCCGCCCTGACGTGCAGCCGCGCGTCGAACGCGCCGAGGCTCCCGAACTCCAAGGACCAGTCCGGGATCAGGCGATCCCGCTTGTCGCGCGGTTTCTTGGCAGGAGCTTTCGCGGTCGCTTCGACCTCCGGCTCGCGGGTGAACCCCGCGACCAAACGGGGGACATCGAAGTGCTTCGAGCTCAGGTCCGCGTCGACGAACGGCCGGCCGGTGAGGTCCATCGAGAGACTCCCGGCCAGATCGCTGTCACCGAGCCGCGCGGTGAACGGATCGGAGGCCAAGCGATCGAGGCTCCCCGTGAGGTGCGCCGACAACGCGAACGAATCGGCGGGAAGCGTCATCGCGCCGGTCCAAGGTGCGAGCGCGGCGGCCAGATCCGGCCCTTCGATGCTCACGTCGATCGAGGTTCCGGCGAGGTTGGGCGGTCCGCCGACGATGCCCGTCAGCTGCGCGAACAGCGCGCCGAGCGAGACCTCGGCCTCGTCGAGACGAAGACCTTGAGGCGTGCTCCGGATCCGCCCGCGCGCCCGGAGCGCTCCTTCGGGAAGATCCGTCCCTACGGCCTCGGACAGCATCACCGTGTCCGGCGCGTCGACGGCGAGCGTCACGTCCGTGCCAAGCCACCGATCCTCGAAACGCAGGAGACCTTCAGCGTCGAGCGTCGCGTTGCCGACGCCGCCCTTGACCCCAAGGAGTTCGATTCCCGACGACGCGCGTCGCACGCGCCCCGTGACGGTAAAGGGCTCCGCCGGGATCCTCAGAGGCGGCTCTTTGCCTTCGGCGACGGCGAAGCGAGCCAGGTCGGCGAGACGAGGTCCCGAGGCGGTCACGCCGAGATCGAGCGCGGCGATGTCGGGGAGAGCGCCGAGCGTGCCGTCGACGGCGAGACGGTCCGGCCCGACCTCGACGGAAACGTTCTCGACGCGGTAGACGCCCCCGTCGATGCTGAGCCGCCCCGACGCGGCGAACGGATCGCGTGGAAGCTTCGCCGGAACGCCCCAAGCCGCAAGCTCGGAAAGCGCCGTGCCGCGCGCCCTGCACAGCAACGACGTGCCATTGCGCGGCGTGGGGGAGCCGACCGTTCCGTCCACCCGGACCGTCAGGCCGCCGACGCTGGCGTCGACGTCGTCGAGGGCGAAGTGGTCCGGCGCGACGCGGACGCTCCCGACGACCTCGTACGGTTGCGCGGGAAGACCGTTCAAGCCGGCGTAGGAGGCGGTCTTCTGGACGTCGTGCCCCGTCAACCGCACGCGAACGTCCGTTCCCACGAGTCCGCGAACCGGGACCAGTTGTCCGGTCACGGCGAACCTGTCCTCGCCGAGGCGTCCGGTGACCTCGTCCAGCGCGAGTGCCGCGCCGTTCCGCGCGACGCGCCCACCGATCTCGAACGGTTGGGTCGGCAGATCGATTCGCGCCACCCCGGACAGAAACGAGGCGTCCGGCCCGGTCCCATCGGCGGTGAGGTCGAGGTTGTCGAGACGGGGAGGCTCGCCGATCGTTCCCGCGGCGTGGATCGTCGCGCCGCCGGTGTTCAACTCCACGCCGTCGATCGCGAGCCCGTCCTCCCGACGCAAGAACCGACCGCCGATGCGGAACGTCCCCGGGGGAAGTCGAAGCCGCGTGAGGGCGGACAACTCGGAGAGATCCGTCCCGGTCGCCGCGAACGCCAGGTCGGTCCCGACGCAACGAGGCAACTCGCCCAACGTCCCCGAGACGGTGAGCGACGTCCCCCCCGCATGAATCCGCAGCTCGTCGAAGGACAGCCGGCTGCCGTCGCGATGCAGGCTGCCCGCGAGGTCGAACGGTCGCCGAGGCAAACCCACGACGCGGGTCCAAGCGCCGACGACAGCGGCATCAGGTCCCGAGGCCTCGACCCGGGCATCGATCCGATCGGGGCGCAAAAGCGCGCTCACGGTGCCGTGCGCCGATGCGGTGACGCCCCCCACTCCGCCGCTCAACGTGACCCCCACCGCATCGCCCGCCGGCGCCAACCGGCCGCTCAGGTGGACGGGGCCCGTCAGTGGGGACTTCAATCCGAGAATCCCCAGGGCTTCGACGACGTCCGGGCCGTCGATCGTGATTTCGACGTTGGGCCCGCCGAGCGTCAGCGGATCGTGGATGCGTCCGCTCAACGAGAACGCCGCCTGGCCGATGTGCCCGGTCAGCGCCGGATTCACGTCTTGCGCGGCGAGGAGGCTTTCGAGCGGGCCGAGGCGGCCGGCCACGTCCCAGGGCGCCTCGTTGAAATGCCCGGCTGCGCGGACGTCGACCTCGAGCGTTCCGGGATCGAGCGTGGCGTCCCACTCCCTCACGCCGAACCGAAGCGGCCGTGCGTCCGATCTCGCGCGGTAGGCCAGTTCGAGGCCTCGCAGCGCGGCCTGCTCGATCACGAAGGAGGCTTTCCCGGCGCCCGGCTTGAGGTCGAACGCCCAGTTGGCGAGCCCGTCGCGGCTCCTCTCGAGGAGCACGCGGACGTCGTCCACGGCGACGTGGCTCACGCGCACGGGGCCCGACCACAACGACGCGAGCTTCACCGACACCCCGACGTGGCCCGCAACGACCATCGACGGCTCGGTTCCCCACGAAGCGTTCGCCAGGGAGACGTCGGAGGCCGAAAGCGACGGCGTGAGGGAGAACGACAGATCGAACTCGCCGTTGATCTTCAGGTCGCGGCCGAGGGCCCGGCTCGCGGAACGCTCGATGGCCCCGCGGATCCACCCCGGTGCGGCGGCTCGAAGCCCCAGCGCGAGCGCGGCGAGGAACCCGCCGGCGACGAGGACCAGGATCGAGATCCGCGCAAAACGCCCCGTCATTCGGTGGTGCTCCTTACACCATCATGCCAGAATGCGCGGGCAGCTTTCCGGCACGTCGAGGCCCCATGCAAACCGAAATCATCATCCGCGGTGCGGCGGAGCACAACCTCAAGCGCATCGATCTGACGATCCCTCGCAACAAGTTCATCGTCATCACCGGTGTTTCGGGCTCGGGGAAGTCGTCGCTCGCGTTCGACACGCTCTACGCCGAGGGACAACGCCGCTACGTCGAGTCGTTGTCGGCGTACGCGCGGCAGTTCCTCGAGATGATGGAAAAGCCGGACGTCGAATCGATCGAGGGGCTGTCGCCGGCGATCTCGATCGAGCAGAAGACGACCTCGCGCAACCCGCGCTCGACGGTCGGCACCGTCACCGAAATCTACGACTACCTGCGCCTGCTCTTTGCGCGGATCGGCAAGCCCCACTGCCCGAGCTGCGGCAAGCCGATCGCCTCGCAGACGGTCCAGCAGATCGTGGACGCGGTGCTGACCCTTCCCGAGGGGACCAAGATCCAGGTGTTGGCGCCGATCGTGCGCGGCCGCAAAGGGATCTACAAGAAGGAGCTCAGGGAAGCCGCGAGGAAAGGATTCGTGCGCGCGCGCGTCGACGGCGTCCTGCGCGACCTGGCCGACGACATCGACCTCGACAAACAGAAGAAACACACGATCGAGATCATCGTCGACCGCCTGGTGGTGAAGCCGGATCTCAAGGGGCGCGTGACGGATTCGGTCGAGACGGCCTTGGGCGCCGCCGAAGGACTCGTCGTCGTCGACGTGGACGGGAAACGGGACCTGTTGTTCTCCCGGCATCTTGCGTGCGTCGACTGCGGGATTTCCGTCGGCGATCTCGTGCCGCGGATGTTCTCGTTCAACTCGCCCTACGGCGCCTGCCCCGACTGCGACGGCCTGGGCGTCCGCAAGTCGTTCGATCGGGACAAGATCCTCAAGGACCCCCAAAAGACGCTGCGCGAAGGCGCGCTGGGGTGGGGCGACGCGAACTGGTACCAGGTCCTGGAGTCGGGGGTGTTCCGCGCCTACAAGATCTCCCCGGACACGTCGTACGCAAAGATGCCCGCCGCGTTCAAGAAGGTCTTGTGGGACGGGGCCGGTGACCGCGAGTTCACGTTCAAGTGGGCCGGCAAGCGCAGCAGCTACGAATGGAAGCGCTCCTGGGACGGGATCCTTCCCTCGCTCGAGCGCAAGTATCGGGAGACCGAATCCGAGAGCCGACGCGAGGAACTCGAGAAGTTCATGTCCGTGCACCGCTGCGCCGTTTGTCAGGGCGCGCGGCTGAAGCCGGAGACCCTCGCCGTCAAACTCGAGGGGAAAACGATCGCCGAACACACCGAGCTGTCCGTCGCGCGGGCGGCGCGCTTGTACCAGGGTTTGAGGCTCGACCCGAAAGAGCGCCAGATTGCAGCACCCATCCTCAAGGAGATCCACGAGCGTCTGGGGTTCCTCGAAAACGTGGGGCTGGGCTATCTCACGCTCGATCGCGGCGCGGCCACGCTGTCCGGAGGCGAGGGGCAGCGCATCCGATTGGCGACCCAGATCGGCTCGCGCCTGACCGGGGTCTTGTACATCCTCGACGAGCCGTCGATCGGCCTGCACCAGTGCGACAACCGTAAGCTCTTGAACACGCTGCTTGCGATGCGGGACCTCGGAAACACCGTCATCGTCGTCGAGCACGACGAGGAGACGATCTTAGCCGCCGACCACGTCGTGGACCTCGGTCCCGGCGCCGGAGAGCTCGGAGGCGAGGTCGTCGCGGAGGGCACGCCCGCCGAGATCGCGGCCTCCCCGCGATCGCTGACAGGGGCGTTTCTATCGGGCCGCGAGACGATTCCCATCCCGGACAAGCGGCGGGCCGGGACCGGCAAGGCGATCACCGTCCACGGCGCGATCGAGCACAACCTCAAGGATGTTACGGTCGCCTTCCCTCTGGGGAAGCTGACCTGCGTCACCGGCGTGTCGGGGTCCGGCAAGAGCACGCTCGTGAACGAAATCCTCCACCGCGCCCTGGCTCGCAAGCTCCACGGCGCGGAGGATCTCCCCGGCGCGCATAAGAAGATCACGGGCATCGATCAGATCGACAAGGTCATCGACATCGACCAGTCGCCGATCGGCCGCACGCCGCGCTCCAACCCGGCGACCTACGTCGGGCTGTTCACGCCGATCCGCGACCTGTTCGCCCTGGTCCCCGAGGCCCGCGCCCGCGGCTACCTGCCGGGGCGTTTCTCCTTCAACGTTCGGGGCGGCCGGTGCGAGGCGTGCGAGGGCGACGGCGTTATCAAGATCGAGATGCACTTCCTTCCGGACGTGTACGTCACCTGCGACACCTGCCTCGCCCGCCGCTACAACCGCGAGACGCTCGAGATCCACTACAAGGGGAAATCGATCGCGGACGTCCTGGAGATGACCGTCCATCAGGCGCTTCCCTTCTACGACGCCGTGCCGGCGATCCGCGAGAAGCTCCAGACGCTCCAAGACGTGGGCCTGGGCTACATCCGCCTCGGGCAGGCCGCGACGACGCTTTCGGGGGGAGAGGCGCAGAGGATCAAGCTCTCGAAGGAACTGTCCAAGCGCGCGACGGGGCGGACGCTCTACCTCCTCGACGAGCCCACGACGGGCCTGCATTTCGACGACGTTCGCAAGCTCTTGGTGGTCCTCCAGAGGCTGGTGGACGGCGGCAACACGGTCGTCGTCATCGAGCACAACCTCGACGTCGTGAAGTCGGCCGACTGGATCATCGACCTCGGTCCCGAGGGCGGAGACCTCGGCGGCCGCGTCGTCGGGACCGGAACGCCGGAGGCGATCGCCCGAATTCCGGAGTCGAACACGGGTGAATACGTCGCTCGGGCGTTGACAGGTGCTTCGCCCGCTTCTAATCTGACCCCTGGTTTCCCCCAGAAGTCCGCATCGAGACGCCGGGGGTAGCCTCGGAGTCATCATCATGTCGACTTCCCTTAAGGCCAGCCTCGCGTCGAAGACGGCAGCTCTCAAGAAGGAGATCGAAACCCTTCTCGCCGCCCACGGCAATACGCCCATCGCCGACGTCACGCTGTCGCAGGCCTACGGCGGGATGCGTGACATCAAGTGCATGGTCACGGAGACGTCTTCGGTCGATCCGCAAGAGGGGATTCGCTACCGCGGCATGTCGATCCCGGATCTGCAGGCGAAGCTTCCCAAGGCGCCGCAAGGAGCGCAGCCTCTCCCGGAAGGCGTGTTCTGGCTGCTGTTGACCGGCGACGTGCCGACCGCGGCGCAGGCGGCCGAGGTGACGGCGAGTTGGCGCGCGAACGAGACTCTTCCCGAGCACGTGATGCGCACGCTCGACCAGCTTCCGATTTCAACCCATCCCATGACCCAGCTGTCGATCGGCATCATGGCGATGCAAAACGACTCGATCTTCGCCAAGCGCTACCGCGAGGGGATGCCGAAGTCGACCTTCTGGGACGCGATGTACGACGACGTCAACCTCCTGCTCGGGCGCATGCCCGTCCTGGCGGCGTACATCTACCGGCGCACCTACAAAGACGGAAAGCACATCGCGCCGTCGGCGAACAAGAGCCTCGACTGGTCGGCCAACCTCGCGCACATGCTCGGGTTCGACGGCGAGGGGTTCCGCGAGTTGATGCGCCTGTACATGTCGATCCACGCCGATCACGAAGGGGGCAACGTCAGCGCGCACACGACGCACCTCGTGGGATCGGCGCTGTCGGATCCTTACCTTTGCCTCGCGGCCGGGATGAACGGGCTCGCGGGCCCGCTCCATGGCTTGGCGAACCAGGAAGTGATGCGCTGGCTCGTCGGCGTCAAAGCCAAGCTTGGCGGAGGCGTGCCGTCCAAGGAGCAGCTCTCGGAGTTCGTCTGGAACACGTTGAACGGCGGCCAGGTGATCCCGGGGTACGGCCACGGCGTGTTGCGCGTGACCGACCCGCGCTACCTGGCGCAGCGCGAGTTCGCGCTCCAGAACCTCCCCGACGACGAGAATTTCCGGATCGTGAAGATGCTCTACGAAGTCGTCCCCGACATCCTGATGAAGCAGGGGAAGGCGAAAGACCCGTGGCCCAACGTGGACGCCCACTCCGGCGTGCTCCTCGTCCACTACGGCATGAACGAGTACGACTTCTTCACCGTCCTGTTCGGCGTCTCGCGGGCGATGGGCGTTCTGGCCTCCCTGATCCTGGACCGCGCGGTGGGCTCCCCCCTCGAACGGCCGAAGAGCGTCACGACCGAATGGGTCAAGAAGAAGGTCGCGACCGTCGCAAGCGTCTCCTGAAGCGTCTCATCCGCGCCGCGCCTTCTTTTTGCGCGCCTGGAGTTCATGCCGGACGGCGGCCAGCGCCTCCAGTTCGATCTGCCTGACGCGTTCGCGGCTGATTCCCATGACCCGGCCGACGTCGGTCAGCGAGGCGGGCTCGGCGCCGTCCCCACCGACGCCGAAGCGCAGGGAGAGGACGATGCGCTGTCGGGGAGAAAGCACCGCCATCGCGGTCCGGGCGCAGCGCGTGCGCTCGCTGTCGAGCACGACGGCCTCGGGCCCTTCCTCCGTGGGGCGCGCAAGCCGCTCCCCGACGCTGTAACGGTCGTCGTTGCCCACGGGAGCGTCGAGCGAGACGACGCCGACCGAAAACGACAGCGCCTGCTCGACCTGCCTGGCCGACAACCCCAAGCCTGAGGCCACATCGTCCGTCCCGAAATTACGCAAGCCCTCGGCGCGGCCGGAGGTGATCGCATCGAGCACGCGGCGGCGCCGGTCGAACGAGTAGCGCGGGACGGAGACGACCGAGGCGTCGGTCCCGAGCGTCCCGACGATCGCTTTCCGGATCCACCAGGCCGCGTACGAGCCGAACTTCACGCCGCGGCTCGCGTCGAACCGGTACGCGGCTTCGACGACCCCGAGGTTGCCCGCTCCGACCAGGTCCTCGAAGGCGACGCCCCGGCCCATGTACCGCCGGGCGAACATGGGAACGAGGTTGCGGGCTTCGTCGACCAGCCGCTCGATCTCCCGAGGGGAAACCGCGCGACGCTTGCTGGGTTGCGGCCGATGGCGCAGGGACGTTGGGGCTGCCGGAGCGGGGCGGAACGAGTCGGTCGTTTGCATGTGAGCCTCCTGTCCACCGACGATAGGGAGCCGTTCCCCACGGGGCATGGGCTGCGCACGCCAAGTTCTTGGCCTAACGCGACGCCCCCGTTTTTGCGCGTTCTGCGGCGCTGTTTTCGGGGAGATCGGTTAGGATCGGAGGCTGGGAACACCAAGAAAAGAGGCACTTTTCGATGTCGTCATCGAGTCCGGAGCCGACCTACCTCGTTCGGGTCGCGCAACTACTGCTCAACGACGCGCAACGCGCGGGGATCGACCGTGACGCGCTGCTACGCGAGCTCGGCCTCGACGCGAAGCTTCTTGAAAACGCCGACGAGAGGCTGCCGCTCCATACCGTCGCCGCGATCGTGCGCGCGGTGGTCGCTCGATCCCCCGCTCCCGGGTTTGGTCTGCGCGCGGGCGCGGCGCGTTCGGCGCGCGATGGCGGGCTGGTCGGATACGCGATGCTCCACTCCGCCAGCCTTCGCGATGCGCTGATGCGATTTGAGCGCTACGGCCGCATCATGGGCGATCACAATCGCTTCGAGCTCGAGGAAACCGGATCCGCCGTGACGCTGACCTTCGAGGGCCATCCGGTGCTCGAGGCGATTCACGAACTGACGGAGCTCGACGTGGCGTGGATCGTCTCCGCGATCCGCGGGATGACGACCCGCGAATTCACGCCGCGCGAGGTGAGGTTCCCCTACGAGGCACCGGGACACGTCGCCGAGCTTCGCGCGTTTTTTCGATGCTCGCTCCAGTTCGTGGCGCCCCACGTCGCGATCGTCCTGAAACCCTCCGACCTCGATCTTCCCGTGGCCGCGTCGGACCCCACGCTCGCGGGCTACCTCGATCAACTGGCCGACAACGCCGTGAAGGCGCTCGGGGAGGACGATTCGACGACGGGACGGCTCCGCAAGGTGCTCTGGTCCCGGCTGAGCGGGGGCGCGCCGACCCTGTCCACCGCGGCGGCGGCGATGGCCGTCAGTCCGCGCACCCTGCAAAGGCGCCTGCGCGACGAGGGGGTCACGTTCGCGGAGGCGCTCTCAAAGCTGAGGCATGACCTGGCGGTCCACTTCCTCAAGGATCGTACGCTCGCGATGTATGAGGTCGGCTTCCTGCTCGGGTACGCGGAGCCCACCGCTTTTCACCGCGCGTTCCGTCGTTGGCGCGGCATCTCCCCGCGGAAATTCCGGGAGGCGGCCGTTCAGGGGTGACCGCCCGAGCTCGCCCGATAACGGACGAGGAGCTTTGCCAGGGTGACGAATCCCGCGGGGGCCACGCCCCGTTCGCGGTTTTCCGCGCCGATTTCGAACGCGAGGCGCCATTGGGCGAAGAGCGTTCGGTAGGCATCGACAAGGCTTTGGGCCGGGTCGTAGATCGACGTGGCCTCCGAGGTGACGCCGTTCAGCTCGATCACTCGGAACTCCCCGCGGCGGAAGGCGTCGAGCGAGGCCGAGCGCACGTCGTAACGGCCGAAGAAAAAGCCGTCGAACGCGCGGCTCACGCGGTCGATCGCCGCCTCGAGCTCAGGTGTCTTCAACGCAGAGCCGTCCCCGAAGTAGGCCCCACGGCAGTGCGTGCCCAGCTCGACGAGCTGCACCTGCTCGCCGGCGGGCAGGACCTCGCGCAGGCGCTGCTCCTGTTCCGCGAGGTACACCGCCGCCATGGCGACCGCGCGGGGGTCGGCCAGGATCAGCTCGTCGAGCGTGCGGCGCCCATCGCCGACGACGACCGGCATCGTCTTTTCGGTGATGGCGAAAATCCTGCCGTGCTCGTCTCCGGGCTTTCGCACGTAAAAGACGCCGTACTCGTCGCCGGCAACGTACGCCTGGGCGATCACGTCGTAGCGCGCCTGGTCGAGATAGGCGTCGATGGCGGCCCAGCTTCGCGCCACCAAGACCCCGGAGCCGCGCTGTCCGGCGTCGGGTTTGAGGACCATCGGGAACGCGAGGCCGTGGTCCGCGGCGAAGCGGCGAACCTCCTCGCAGCGGGCCGCCACGGCGTGCCCCGCGGGGAGGAGCCGCCAGGGCGGCACGGCATCGCCGGCTGCCGCGAGCCCGAGGAGGATTGCGGCCTTCGATTCGTTGATGAACCCGCCGGCCTCGATCCCCGGGTTCGCGGCCGTGAACAGCGTCAGGCCGCGGTGGCGGATGCCGAGCCAGAGCACGTAGAGCGCGACCGGGCCGTAGAACACGTGCGGCGGCCAGTACTCCCAGCGCACCGTGCGCTTCCACGCCCCAACCAGCAGGCGTCGGCCTCGCCACGAAAACAACCGCGGCACGACGCGTAGAACGAGCAGCACGACGACCGTCGCCGCGACCGCGGCGGGGACCGCCCAGAGCTGGAACTGGTGGAAGGCGGCGAGGATGGGGGAGCCGACGAGCATCGAGATCCCGACGAGGAGGGGCGTCCAGGCCAATGCGGCCAGTCCGAACCAGAGCGCGAAGGTCCCAAACGGCGTGTGGAGAACCCCGGCGGCGATGAACGTCGCGACGCGCGTCCCCGGCAGGAAACGGCTGGCGAAGATGACCGCCGAGCCGCGCTCGCGAAACCACGCCGAGGCCCGCTGGATCTGCTCAGCCGTCACCATCCACTTCATCGGGGCGCGCGCCAGCACCGCGCGACCGAAGATCCGTCCCGCGAGGAAGGCGCTGAGGTCGCCCACGAAGATCCCCGTGAGGCAGGCGGCTGTCGCGGGCACGAAGCCGATCCGTCCGGTGGCGACGAGGAGCCCCGCGCCGATGCAGGTCAGATCCTCGCTGACGAACGTCGCCAGCGCCAGGAGCAACAGCACGAGAAGCCAAGGGAAGCCCGAGATCGGCGGAAGACTGCTGGGATCGAACGGGACGGCCGCGGCCGCCACGCGAGCGGGGTCGGCGCCGCTGCGGACCACCGCGAAGCCTTGGTCGACACGCGCGAGGAACGCAAGGAGTGTCGCCGCGATCGTCGGCCCCTTCTGGAACACCATGAAGTGGCTCTCGTCGGTGACGATGAGTTCGCTCTGCGGGACGATCCGTGCGTGCTCTTGCGCCGCCTGGAAGGGGACGAGCGGGTCGTGCCGGCCGTGCACGATCATCATCGGCCCGGCCCAGCGCGAGAGGATGCCGCGCAGCGGCCGCTGGTCGGAGTCGTAGAAGTTGCGCGCGTAGGGGACCCCGAGGACGGCGTCATCCAGCCAGCCGAAGTGCGGCGTCAACTCGCGCAGTCCCCACAGCCCCGCGAGTTGCGCG
>Ga0315287_10001988_pt1 | contig 19134 bp, 16 predicted proteins | sample YL17G11_0_MG_FD_205037 | JGI IMG/M metagenome (GOLD analysis project Ga0315287, IMG submission 205037) | Sediment microbial communities from Yellowstone Lake, YNP, Wyoming, USA - YL17G11_0 | ecosystem: Environmental > Aquatic > Freshwater > Lake > Sediment | place: USA: Wyoming | collected...
TCTTCGGCGATCGCGCCAAGTACCTCATGCTGCTGTGCGGCTTGACCTTCGCCGTCATGCTGATCGTCCAGCAGGGTTCCATTTTCTGGGGCCTCATGATCTGGTCCCAGTCCAGCATCAGCAATCTCAACGTGCCGATATGGGTCACCGATCCAGGCATCTCGCAAGTCGACGAGGTAAAACCGATCGCCGATACCGCCGTGGACCGTGTCCGCAGCGTGCCCGGTGTGGAATGGGCCGTACCGCTCTACAAAGGTCTCCTGCGGGCCCGCCTCTCGAACGGGGAATATCATCAGATCACGTTGACCGGATTGGAATCTTCTACCCTCATCGGACGTCCCGCCGAGATCCTCGAAGGCCGGTTCGAAGACATTTTACAACCCGATGCCGTCGCGCTGGACCAATGGGCGGTCAAGCGGATGGGAGGCCCCACCGTCATCAAGATCGGCACGATCTTCGAGTTGAATGACAAGCTGGCCCGCGTCGTCGCGATTGCCAAGACGCAAAAGAGCTTCACGAACATTCCTGTGGTCTACACAACCTATGAACGCGCCATCCGTTATGTGCCGCGCGAACGTCGCACGCTTTCCTACGTACTCGCCAAAGCCAAAGACGGAGTTCCCGTCGAAGAAGTGACCAGACGCATCCATGAACAGACCGGCCTGGGGGCGTTCACGGCCGAAGAGTTCGGCTGGAAAACCATCTGGTGGGTGCTCAAGAACACCGGCATCGGGACCAACTTCGGCACCACCATTCTCTTGGGATTTATCGTTGGGATGGCCATTGCCGGACAAACCTTTTACCTGTTCACGGTCGAAAACCTCCGGCAGTTCGGGGCACTCAAGGCCATGGGCGCTTCGACATTCGCATTGTCGCGGATGATCCTGTTGCAGGCCTTTACCGTCGGCCTCACTGGCTACGGCGTCGGCATCGGACTCGCAACGGTATTTGGATTTTTGACGGCACGGAGCGGCGGGTTTCCATTCATCGAAACCTGGCAATTACTCCTCCTCGTACTGGTGGCGCTACTGGCCATCTGCACATTTTCTGCCTTGATCAGCATTATCAAACTCGCCAGGCTGGAACCGGGGATTGTCTTTCGGTGAGCATGATGGACAGCCACACACAACCAGCGGCAGTCCGCGCACGCGGAATCGTGAAATCGTTCGGCACCGGCGACACGCAGGTCACGGTGCTCAGAGGAATCGATCTCGACATCCACCTGGGTGAGATGCTGTTGCTCGTCGGCGAATCAGGTGGCGGGAAGACGACGCTCTTGTCCGCCATCGCCGGCATCCTCGACATTGATGAAGGTGCCATCGACGTGATGGGCGTACCGCTCAGCGCTCTACCGGCAGGCAAACGCACGACATTCCGGGGCCAAACAATGGGCTTTATCTATCAGCAGTTCAATCTGTTGCCCGCGTTGACCGCGGCCGAGAACGTGGCGGTGCCGCTCTTGATCCAGAAGGTCGGACGCCCCGAGGCCTTGCGACGAGCACGAGCCATGCTCGACCGCGTCGGCCTCAGTGACCGGGCAGAGTTCCTGCCCAAGAACTTGTCCGGCGGACAGCAACAGCGGGTGGCCATCGCCAGGGCACTGGTCAACGAACCGCGCCTGCTCATCTGCGACGAGCCAACCGCAGCGCTGGACGGCCTGAACGGACAAAAGATCATGGAACTCTTGCGCGAAGTCGGGCGATCGCCGGACCGTTGTGTCGTCGTCGTGACGCACGACAGCCGCATCTTTCACTTCGGCGACCGCATGGCCAGACTCACGGATGGACGGATTGTCAGCATCGAACCGATCGCGCGCGAGGGAACGGCATGATCATCGTAAAACGATTCAGCGTCTGGCTGGCCCTTGCCGGCGTGGGGTTTGCCGTCTGGGTTCTCATGGGAGCCATCAAGACAGAGCCGATGCCGACGCCGCTCTCAGAGCCCCCGCGGTCACCGTACGAAGAGACCGTCGCAGCGTCCGGCATTATCGAAGCCGTGAATGAGAACGTCCGCATTGCCCCCCCGGTCGCCGGCTTAATTACCAAAATGTTTGTGGCGGCCGGCGACCAAGTCAAGGAGTTGGCACCGCTTTTTCAACTCGACGATCGGGATCTGCGCGCCCAACTGCTGACCCGCGAGGCGGCGATTCCTCCGCTACAAGCCCAAATCGACGAGCAGAAGTACCGGATCGGAGATCTCGACACGCAATTGCGGCGTCTCAAGTCGGTGCACGATCAACGAGCCGTCAGCGAAGACGATCTCAAACGCACCTGGTACGCGCTCGAAATGGCGAAGCGCGGCTTGCAACGCTTCGACGCGAATCTCAAACAGGCCATCGCCCAGCGAGACGAGATCACGATCCTGCTAGAGCGCCTGACCGTCCGCGCTCCACGCGATGGAGCGATTTTGCAGGTCAATGTTCGGGCGGGAGAATATGCCACCCCAGGATCGGGCGAACCGCTCATGCTGCTCGGCGAGACCCAGCAGCTGCAGGTTCGGGCCGACGTCGACGAGGTAAACGCGCCGCTGGTCGCTCCACAAGCATCAGGAGTGGCCTCTCTCAAATCCATGGCCGGCACGAAGATTCCGCTGACCTTCGTCCGCATCGAGCCCTATGTGGTCCCCAAGAAGTCGCTGACGGGAGAGAACACCGAACGGGTCGACACCAGGGTCCTCCAGATCATCTACCGATTCGATCGCCCGCCATTCCCTGTCTATGCCGGGCAACAGGTCGATGTCTTCATCGAGCGGCGGGCCTCGGCCAGTACCGAACGCGCGCAACCCTCGTCGGTTCCCCCAATACAGGACAAGGTGCGATGAGCACAACTGCCAAGAGTTTCGCGATTATGCTGGTGAGTCTGATCCTCTCTTCCTGCGTGCAAGGGAAGGATTACGAACGCCCGCCGGTGGAAGTGCCTGACGGCTGGTCACGCATGACACATACCACCGAGACCTCGATTGCTTTGGATCACCAGCCGGAGACCGAATGGTGGAAGACCTTTCAGAATGACGAACTCAGCGGGCTGATCGAACGAGCCCTGCAACAGAATCATGATGTAAAACGGGCGGTCGCGCGGGTCCTCGAAGGGCGCGCCTCCGTCATGTCGGCTGCCGCCGGCCTCTATCCTCAAATGAATCTCTCCAGCAGTTACAGCAACATCGCCGTGTCCAAGAACACGTTGGCCGGTTTGGGGCTGGCAACCGGACGACAACCTGGATCTCAGATTTTTGCCACCCCTGGAACATCCTACGATCTCTGGAACAGCGCCCTGGATCTCCGGTGGGAAATAGATTTCTGGGGCCGTATTCGACGGGGTCGTGAAGCGGCGGCGGCTGACGCTCAGGCGATCGAACAGGATGCCCGTGCCGTCGCGCTATCGTTGATCAGCGATGTAGGCCAGTCCTACTTCCGGATCAGGGAACTCGACGAGCAGCTGGACATCGCCAAACGAACCCTCGCGGTCCGGCAAGAGTATCTAGATATCATCCAGAAACGTGCCTCGGTCGGCTTGGCCTCCGAGCTGGACGTGAAACGTACTGAAGTGTTGGTTGCTGAAGCGGCGGGCCTCCTTCCGGACCTGGCGAGAACTCGAGCCGTGGAGTCGCACCGACTGGAGGTGCTGAACGGAATATCTCCGGGATCGCTTGACCTTCACAGCAAGCCCCTCCGTGCCGTCGTCGTTCAGCCGGACATTCCTGTTGGGCTCCCCTCTCAGCTTTTGGAACGGCGCCCGGATATTCTCCAAGCGGAAGCCACCCTTATGGCCTCCAACGCCCGCATCGGCCAGGCCCGCGCCTATTTCTTTCCGACTCTCTCCATCACCGGCCAAGGCGGCCTGCAGAGTGTCGAGTTCTCCAACTGGTTCACCGGTAACAGCTCGACCTACAGCATCGGTCCGTCCATTACCCTGCCGATCTTCCAAGGAGGGAGCAACCTCGCTCGTCTCGACTCGGCAGAGTCACGTTACGAGCAGATGCTGGAGAGTTACCAGCAGACTATTTTGCAGGCATTTCGTGAAGTCGCGGACTTACTGACGTCGCTGAGCGCGAGGGCAGAACAGCTCGCGCGACAACGTGAGCAACTCTCTGCCGCACAGACGGCCGTGCGGTTGGCCGAAGTCCGATACCGCACAGGCCTGGTGAATTATTTGGATGTGCTGGATGCACAGAGAACGGCGCTGGCAGCAGAGACCCAACTGGTCCTCACCGAACGCACCCGCTTGACGGATATGGTCGGCCTCTTCAAAGCGCTGGGAGGAGGCTGGACGCCGTGACGGTGTCTCAGGAGAAGTCAGTGTGTGTGGCACTCGACAAGACGCGGCTCGCCAGATTGAAGGAGCGATCAACAACGGTGTGAGCCCGTCAAGAGAAGGCCGCCACCTTCACAGTGACACCGGCGTTCCTCATGATGCCGACAGGAATGCCGCCGGGCACGACATCGTCCTGAGATACTCGTTCCGATCATCGCCTGTATCTTTAATAGGCTGTGGGAAAACTGTGTTAGCACGCGAGAACTTCGATGGTCCGCACGTGTGACACAACAGGAGAACGCTCTCGCAGGATGCTCAAACAGGCTGTCCAGCAAGGCCGCAGCGAGTGAGATGAAATAGGCTGAGGTCAAGGTTGTGGTTGAGGTTGAGCAAAGTCCCGACTTTTTGTACTCAGCCTCAGCCTCAGCCTTAACCTTCCCTTAACGCTGGCAGACTGTTTCAGCATCCTGTTAAGACAATTCACCTTTTGCTGGCGGAATAGCAAGGGCGGGGCTATTCTGGTAACTATATCCTGTGCTCCACGTAAGCTAGGGGCTTCCCCATGTCCAACCTAGATGTCGCTTCACCGCAATCGACGAAACAGACCATCTTGACCGTCGACGATGACACGGCTATCGTCCATCTCTGTGCCGCGATTCTCGAGCAAGCAGGGTTTTCCGTCCTGCCTGCGACAAACAGCTCGGAGGCCCTGAAGATATGCAAGAATCATCCAGGACCCATTCATCTACTGCTGACTGATCTTGTCATGCCCCCGCCAGCCTTTTCGTTTGCATCCGGCGACAACGAATTCCCCAACGTCCACGGCCATGAACTTGCCGTCCGCGCGCTCCGCATGCGCAAAGACCTGCGAGTAATCCTCATGTCTGACAATATCGACCAGGAATTGGCAGGGTACGGCATACGCCGGGGAACCCTCCCATTTCTTCCCAAACCGTTTGAGAACCAAGCCCTGGTGGCACTCGTGCGACAGACTCTTCAAGCGCCTCCACCTTCGGTCGAGTGTCTGGCAGCGGGTCCGCCCGGAATTCCAAAAGCCGGTGATGGGTGGGCTGATTAGCTGACGGCCCCCACCTCCCCAGACACGACGACCATCTCTCGTCCCGCGACAACAGGCAAAAGGGGGCTGCTATCTTGACGATAACAGCCCCCTCTTCACATTCGCGATGAAGGATTACCAGCGATCGCGCTTACCGCCGCCATCGCTACGACCACCACCGCCGCCCCCACCAAATCCACCGCCCCCACCCCCGCCAGTGCGAGGCTCCTGGGGACGCGCTTCATTGACGGTTAAGGTCCGACCACCCATGTCCGCACCGTTGAGAGCGGTGATGGCAGCCTTCGCTTCCACATCCGAAGACATCTCGACGAAGCCGAAGCCGCGTGCCTGTCCCGTGAACTTATCCGTAATGATCCGCGCTGAAGCGACGGCACCATGTCGCCCGAACAGATCACTCAACTCCTGCTCAGTCGCCGAGTAGGGCAACCCACCGACATAAATCTTCGAACCCATCTGGGGTTCCTCCTTTGAGTATAATGATATTGTCTTGTACTCGAGGGACGGGGGAAGGAGCGGGCCGAAGACGCGAAAGATGCGGCGACTTAGGTCTGACTTCCGACGAGATTCTCGGGCAAGGCAACATCGACGCTACGGGCCTGTGTGTTTCGTTCCACCCCACCGCCAGGCCCCTGCGATAAAGTAGTCGTAGGCTATCACAGCCCTCTTGAAGATGGCAATCCGAGTCCTGGCAGGATGCTGAAAAAGTCCGCCAACACGAGGAAGGTTGAGGTTCAGGCTAAGGTTGAGCAAAGATGAGCACTTCAGATCTTCACGCAACCTTGACCTCAGCCTACATTTGCAGGCTTACTCCCCAACGCGTACCAGCAGCCCCCGCTCCCGGCACAGTTCGAATGTCCAATGGAAGGCAGCAATGACCATACCGAGAAATGCCAGATTCAAACCGGTCGCCCATGCGAGATGCGTGATCGGCGAGACGGACGCGTTGAGCACGGCGCGCATCCCTTCAAACACATGGGCTGCCGGGTTCACCCAGGCAATGGCCTGCAGCCACCCTGGAAGCACCTCCATCGGATAAAACACACAGGAGATGGGCTGGAACAGGAACACCATGCTCCAGGCCAACACTTCCGCTTCCTGGCCAAATCGCATGATGAGGGCCGTGGTCAGTACCCCGATAATCCATCCCGTCATCACGAGATTCAAGACGAACGGAACCAGCCACATCCCGATCACGAAGATGTTGTACGAATAGAACAGGCCCGCGCAGACGACCATGACCACAGAAACAGCCATCACCTTGAAGACGCTCATGACCATCGTCGCGGCGAGGAACTCGCTCGGCTTGAGCGGACTGGCAAACAGGTTCATCAGATTTCTCGCCCAGATCTCCTCCAGGAACGAAATCGTAATCCCCTGCTGCGCTCGGAACAGAATATCCCACAGGATCAACGCCCCCAAAAAGAACGTCACCGCCCCCGGGATCTGTCCCTGGAATTTCATGAGGTAGACCGTAATGAATCCCCAGATGACGAGGTCCAGAAACGGCCAATAGAAGATTTCCATCATACGCGGCAAGCTGCGCCGGTACAGGTACAGATGCCGCGCCACCAACGCATAAACTCGATGCAGCTTCATGGAGTTCAGCCTGAAAGTCATCAAGTCAAACGTCGTCAAGTCGCTAAGAAGTCCGAGGACTTTATAACCTCATGACGTTATGACGTTCGACGATTGTCTATTTCTCCCGCGCCAACTTCACAAATACTTCTTCCAAATCCGCCTGCCCAAACCGCGCCACAATCTCCTGCGCCGTCCCCTCCGCCACAATCTTTCCCCGCTGAAGGAAGATGATCCGATCCGACATCTCTTCCATCTCGTGCATGTTGTGCGACGTATACAGCACGCTCAGTCCGGACGATTGTCGCTCCTCCTTGAGGAAGCTCCGAATCTTTTGTGCGATATCGGGATCCAGACTCGCGGTCGGTTCATCGAGAAACAGAATCTTCGGTTCGGTCAAGAACGCCTTGGCCAGCCCAAGACGAGTACTTTGGCCGGAGGACAGCTTGCGCGTGATCTTGTGCCGAAACTCCTCCATCTCAAGCCGCTTCACGATGTCATCGACCCGCTGTTGGATTTGAGACAGACCATACAACCGCGCAATCACCCAGAGGTTCTCCTCGACCGTGAGCGCCTGAGGCAGTGAGACATAGGTCGAGGAAAAGTTCACTTGTTGCAGAATGGTCTCACGGTGTGTCGCCAGATCGAGCCCGAACATCTGAATGGAGCCGGCGGTCGGAGTCACCAACCCGAGCAGCATCTGAATGGTGGTGGTTTTCCCCGCCCCATTCGGGCCCAGCAATCCAAGAATTTCTCCCGGTCTGATGTCGAACGAAATATCGTTGACGGCGACGAACTTACCGAACCGTTTCACCAGATGTTGGACGTGCAGGACAGGTGTGGACATGGACAATCAGCGACTTAGCAGGATGCTGAGGAGCCTGTCTGACATTGCCGTTCGTGACGAGGCGAAGGAGGTGCGACCAGATGCGAGGCCGCAGGCCTGGAAAAACCGGAGGCGTATTCGCTGGAATACGTTGAGGATTTTTTCAGGCCGAGAACGACGCAGATGGTCGCAAATCGTTCGCCGCAGTAGAACGGTCAATGTCGGACAGGCTCCTGAGAGCGCGAGAACACCAACAACGAGCGCCAGGACGACGCCCGCTTTAGCAGACGGCGGAAAAACTCGGTTCATACACAAAACACCGTTGAAGTCTTCCATATGGCGCCGCTGTCAAAATAGTCTCAGGATGCTCAAACTGGTTTGTTTTGTTTATCTGGTTCATCTGTTCTGTCTGGTTTAACCAAACAAACAAGACAAACCAAATAAACCAAATACCGGTCTTCATCTGTTGGCGGGCTTTTTCAGCATCCTGTTAGGTTTCTATCCCATGCCCCGCACGAGACGGTAATCTTGGGAACTGCTTCATGATCAAGGCAGCCACGCCGACGACATCGTCCAGGCCGAACAGCGGAATCTGCAGATCGACGGGCTTGTCCGATACCACCGCGAGCAGCCCTTCCATGGAAACAGGAATTTCGCCGATCTGCTCACGGACGATGACAATCTTCGGATACCCTTCGTGTTTCCACCCTTCGGCAATGATCAGGTCATAGGTGTGATCGAGAAACCGATCCCGCACGTCTTCGACATTCATCTGATCGGACACATCGGCAAACATCGCCATACTGCCCTTGGAGAGCACCGTCACGCTGCTGGCGCCGGCTCGCTTGTGGCGCCAGCTATCTTTCCCCTCCGTATCGAGGTCGAACCCGTGTCCGGCATGCTTCACCGTCGCCACCTTGTAGCCGGCCCGGACCAACTCAGGAATCACGCGTTCGATCAGCGTGGTTTTCCCGCTGTTCGAACGACCGACGAAGCAGATAATGGGTGTAGACATAAGACCGTTATTCGTTAATCGTGAATCGTTAACCGCGGAACATTCTGCCCGTCTCACGATTAACGTTGAACGTTTCACGATTTACGGGTTTCACTTCGCCCAGGCTTCTCCGCTCAACAGTTGAACCGATACCAGATCGCCGGGGTCCACTCGTTCAACATCGACGGGGATATCGATCAAACAATTGGCCTTCACCATGGAGGTCAACATCCCAGACCCTTGAGCACCAGTCGTGCAAACCTTGAAGACACCTTCTTCTTGCGTGAGCACACCGCGTAGAAAGTGGCGCCGGTCCGTCCGTTTGGAAAACTTCTCCTGGAAGATCGCCTGCACGACCGGCCGACCGTAACTCCGGTGTCCGCTCATTTTGAGCATCGCCGGCCGCACGAGCTGCTCGAACGTCACCATGGAGGACACGGGATTCCCCGGCAGGCCAAAGGCCAGCTTGCCCTGAATCTTACCGAAGGCGAGCGGCTGCCCCGGCCTGATCGCCAGCTTCCAGAAGTTCATTTCTGCGCCCAGTTCGTGGAAGACCGCCTTCGTGAAATCGTAATCGCCCATCGACACACCACCGGACAGCACCAGAATATCCGCCGTCAGTCCATGCGAAATCTTTTCCTTCAGCGCCGCAGGCGTATCCCGCGCAATCCCCAGCAACAGGGGAATGCCGCCCGCCTCCTGGACCGCTGCCGCAATCCCATAGCTATTGGAGTTGATGATTTTTTCTTCACTGAACCGTTCGTCCAAATCCGCCAATTCGTCACCGGTCGAAAGGATCGCCACCCGGGGTCGTTGATAGGCGAAGATGAACGACTTGGCCAGGATCGCCAGCATCCCCGCTTCACCAGGCCGAATCTGGGTCCCCTTGGCGATGATGCACACGCCCTTCTTGACGTCCTCCCCTTGAGGCCGAATGTTGGCGCCTTGCTGTTCCGGTTTGAAGACGCGAACGGAATCCGGTGTATGCTCAGTGTCTTCGACCTTCAAGACCGTATCCGCCCCTTTCGGGATGGGAGCCCCGGTCATGATGCGAATCGCTTGCCCTGCCCCGACGGATTTTGAAGGCATCTTGCCCGCAGGAACATCCTCAATCACCGTGAGCGTCACCGGTTTCTGAATCGCATGCTCCTGTTTGATATCGTCCCACCGCACCGCAAACCCGTCCATCGCACTGTTGTTCCAGGGCGGATTATCCCGTTCCGCCACAATGTCCTCGCCGAGAACACGGCCAAGCGCGTCGAGGATCGAAATCTTCTCCAAGCCCAGAGTCGGCGTGGCCTCCAACACGATCCGCTGCGCTTCTTGTAGTTGCGTGAGCCCCTCTGTCGCGTCTGTGGCCTTCACAGTCTCTCCTTCATCAGTGCGCCTGCCGGGCCGCAATTTTCACGAGCGACCCGCTCTTCTTGCAGAACGCTTCGACCTTATTCGCAATCTCGTGATAGCACTCCGCCGTGGGCGTGTCGGAATTGAACATCGCAAATGGCTCACCGGCGTCAGACTGGATCACGACATCGGGATCGAGCGGAATGCGCCCGAGGAAGGGCACGCCCATATCAATGGCCGCGGCTTCCCCGCCGCCCTTGCGGAACACCTCGATTTGGTTGTGACAATGGGGGCACTCCAACCCGCTCATGTTTTCGACAATCCCGATGATCGGCACCTCGCTATCTTTGCAGAACGTCACCGACTTGCGGGAGTCCAGCAAGGCCACTTCCTGCGGCGTCGTAATGATCACGGCGCCGCTGACATTGCCGAGCAGATCGATGGTCGTGACCGATTCGTTGCCAGTTCCGGGAGGCAAATCGACAAACAAGAAATTCAGATCCTGCCACTCGACACCGCCCAAGAGTTGGTTGATGAACTCATACTTGTACGCATCGCGCCAGATGATCGGATCGTCCGAATTCTGCAACAAGAAGGACATCGATGCGATCTTGAGGTTATACGCCTGAAACGGGATAATCCCGCCCGAGCTGCTGATCTTGAGCTTCTGACCTTCAGCCCCCACCATCTTCGGAATGTTCGGGCCATGGATATCCATGTCGCAAATGCCGACATGCCACCCTTTGAGCGCGAGGCTGACGGCGAGATTCGTCGTACAGGTACTCTTTCCGACTCCACCCTTGTTGCTCATGATGAGCACTTTGTATTCGATCCGCTCCATCCGTTTGGCCACCAACCAGCGACTGTGCCCTTCCTTGTCCTTCTGACAGGTTTCGTTCTCGTCGCAGATCGCGCAGGCCCACATATATACGCAGGCATCGCTGCCGCCGGAGCTGGGAGGTTGAATGACATTCAATTCACGAGCCATGTGTCTTCCTTCGTCACTACTCAGGTGTTCAGGCTGACGGGGTGAAGGCTGCGGGCACAGGCTGAAGGGGTGAAGTGTTTGGAATTTCGAACTCCGGCCTTCAGCCTGAGCCCCTTCAGCCTATCTACCTGAGCAGTGACCTTCCTTCTCTAACACGTGCTGCCCGATCTGCCGGCTCTCGTTATCGCGGTCGACCTTTCGGCACGCCGACGTAGTCGCCCTCTCCCGCGTTGGGCAGTCCCACCGACGGCGCCTTGCCGTTGCCTGCCGCTGCGGTGGCCACGGCCGGCACCGCCGACCCTTCCGCCACCGGCTTCTTCTTGTTGAAAAATCCTGCGCTCACAATACCGATTTCGTAGAATATATACATCGGCAAGGCCATGAGACATTGGTTGAAGGGATCGGGCGTGGGGGTGAGAATTGCGGCAAAGATGAACGCCCCCAGCAGGGCCCACTTGCGATACCGCTTCAGAAAGGGCGCGTCGACCCACCCGAGCTTCGCCATGAGCGTGATCGCGAGCGGCACTTCGAAAATCAGCCCGAACACCAGCAGGAACCACAGGGAAAATCCGACGTACTGGGCAATGGAGATCTGGGGAACGAAGCCGGCGTTGACGCCATAGGACACCAAAAAATTCAGCGCAAACGGAAGCACGAAGAAAAAGGAAAAGCCCACCCCTGCGTAGAAGGCTACGGCGCTCAACAGCACAAACGGCGCGACAAAACGCCGTTCCTGGGCATGGAGGCCCGGCACGACAAATTTCCAGACTTCCAACAATAGATATGGGGTCACGGCGACGAGGGCAAAGAGCCCGGCCACCTTGACGCTTTGCCACAAGGCTTCAGCCGGCGCGAGAAAGACGAACGGAACGGTCGGCAGATCGGTCGGCACCCACGACAGGGAGCCCAACGCAAACATGTTCTGGAGGGGAATGCGAAGCCACTTGACCAACATGTCGGCATAGAAAAATGTGCCGACGAACACCACGGCGGTGATGATCACCGCGCGCGTCAGCCGGACCTGGAGCTCCACGAGGTGCTCCATCACCGGCATTTTCTTGTCTTCCAGCGGCTTGAAGATCGTGTCTTGCAGCCACTGGCTGAAGTTGTTCAGCACGAAGCCTCGCGCGGGTGGGAATCTGTCGATCTGATGATCTGATGATTGAAGTTCCGGGAATCAACAGATCGACAGATCAACAAATTTCACCATTTTCCTACTTGGGGTTGACCGCGACAAACAGATTATTTCCCTGCCGACTCAGGAGCAGGACGGCCAACTCGTCTTTTTTCAACTTACTCGAGGCTTTTTGGTAGTCTTCGAGCGTCTTCACGACTTCGTGGTTCACTTCCTGAATCACGTCGCCGCGCTGCAGACCCGCCGCTTCCGCAGGGCCGCCGTTCTCGACCGACGTCACGACCACACCCGTCATCTTCGCCGGGATGTTTAATTGACTCATCGTGGCCGCATCCAACCCCTGCACACGGAGAGAGGCCAAGACATTATCCGGCGGCTTCTCCATCTCGGCCGGTTCCTTGGGAGCCGACGGCTCCTTCTTCGCCAACATTTCATCCGTCGGTCGCTCCGCCACCTTCACGGCGATGGTCTGTTCCTTGCCGTCTCGCAACACCTTCACCTGCGCATCCTTGCCGACCATTGTGCGCGCGACGAGGTTTCGCAACTGACTCACGTTTTGGACTTCTTTCCCGTTGAACGCAATCACCACATCGCCGCGCTTCATACCCGCAGCGTGGGAAGGGCCGTTCTCATTCACATCGCTGATGAGTACCCCTTTGCGCTGTTCCGGAAGCTTGAAGGATTTGGCCAAGGCCGGTGTGATCTCTTGAATCGCGACACCCATCCAGCCGCGCACGACCTTGCCGGTCTTCTGCAGACTGTCAACGATATCCAACGCGATACTGCTGGGAATGGCAAATCCAATCCCCTCCGACCCGCCGGTCCTTGAGAAGATGGCCGTATTGATCCCAATGAGTTCGCCGCTCACATTGACCAACGCCCCGCCGGAATTACCCGGATTAATTGCGGCGTCGGTCTGGATGAAATCTTCATAGTCTGCAATGCCGACGTTGCCGCGTCCCAAGGCACTGATGATGCCCAGGGTCACGGTGGAACTCAGTCCGAACGGACTGCCGACTGCCAACACCAGATCGCCGACCTGCAATTTCTCATACTCAGCCCATTTTAAGGCTGGGAGGCCCTTCGCCTCGATCTTGACCACGGCCAAGTCCGTCTTCGGATCGGTTCCCACCACTTTCGCGCTGAATTCACGTCGATCGCTGAGCGTGACGGTGATCTGCGTGGCGCCTTCGACAACGTGGTTATTGGTCACGATAAATCCGTTCGAATCAAAAATGACGCCGGATCCGGCGCTTTGATCAGGGCGTCCATGCCCTCCACCCGGAGGCATCGGCGGAGGAGTCGGAAGTTCACCCCCTGGCGCTTCTTCGCCCGGAGGTCCACCAAAGGGACCTGGCGGCAACGGCGCTCTCCGGCCTCGTCCCCCGCCTTCCCCACCCCCGGTCACCGCAATGTTCACCACCGCTGGCGTGACCTGTTTGACGATCTCTGAAAATCCTTGTGTCAGCCCGGCTGAAACCCCGGCGGCTAAGGCTGTGGGTTCACTCGGCAGGACAGTAAACGCGAAGGTACTCATGACCAGACCGATACCTGCGACAAGACCTCGAACATTCCCCCCCTTACTCCGCGTAACCATAACAGCGTTCCTCCACAGGGTTAAGCAATACGACGCATGAGCTGAACGGTACATACTACACTATCCGTTCCGACGGCTTCAAAGACTAATAGCCCCCCTCGAAAGCGCCCGAAAGCGCGTTCCTCGTGAAGCGTATCTCGTGTTTCCAAGGAATGTTCAATGCGCAATTCTCGATGTTCAATTGAACATTCAACATTGAGCATTACGGTTACTGCCGGCTAGGAACTGGTTTTCCGAGCTGTCGCCTCTGATTCCAATACCCCGAGCCAAGAGTGCTGGAGCTTCAGCACCAGCCGCTTGGCTGCTTGTTCACATGACACGACACGCAGCGTATTCGGCGCGCCCTCGTATGTCGGAGGCCAGATACGCCGCTCTTCCTGAGGACGGAGGTAGACGGCCGGATACCATTGATCAATCCCTGGCGCGCTCGGACGATCCAGTGTGGCCCAGCCCCGTCCTTCCGCCTGCATCAAGGTCTGATTGTGTTTCAAGTCCAACAGGGCAAATTCCAGCAGCGACCAGTTATCTCGACGAAATCCAGGTTGCGCGTGCGTGGTCCATCCCAGAAAGAGCGTCACGGGATATTCCTGCTCGGTGCTGGAGACAACCACGACGGCCAGATAGTCGAGCCCGCGTTGCCGGCCCAGTTCTGCGAGCTGGGCCCAATCCCCATGCGGCTGCGGCCTGATATGGCCGGCTGGGATCATCTCTTTTATCGCCACAGGAATCGCCCGACCGAGGTCCCGTTGTAGGCTCTCCCCGAGGCGAACAAGCGCCTCCTCCGGAAGATTCAAAGCCGCACCTGGCTCTGCCGTATCTGACACCACGACAAGCCCTGCCTGCAGTGGGCGCTGCTTGATCCTCGCGAGAGCCTCGTCGCCGGCCTGGTGCTCTGAGGAAACATAATCGCCCATCCGTGCAGGCGGAATGGCGGAGGCACAAGAAACCACGAATACAGCGCTGAGCATGAGACTTACTTGTTTGAGCACATGGCGCATCCCCCACCTCCCGGCCATGCAGGTTCGTCCGTCGCTTCACTCTCCACGCTTACACGCTCGCTCCCCATCGGCAAATCTGTCAAGTCCAGCGGAGCCCTCCCCCTTGTAATCCCGCCTGTGGCTCGGCTACCGTACTTCATCTGGGCTCTGGCCTGGTGCCGCCGGTTCACTACAACAAGGCTGGTTACTTGTGCCCTTCCAAGACGCCTCAGGCTCCATTCAATGGTCGATCATTGTTCCAGCCCATAACGAGGCCGCTCGCATTCTTCCCTATCTTCGAAGCATCACCTCATATATGCAAGATCGAGGAGAACCCTACGAAGTCCTCGTGGTTGACGACGGCAGCACCGATGCCACGGCCTCCGTTGTTGAGACCGCGGCTTCTTCAGTCCCGGAAATTCGGTTGCTCCGGGCACCACTGTGCCAAGGGAAAGGGGCCGCCGTACGACGAGGGATGCAGGCCGCCGTCGGACGGCTACAACTGTTTGCCGATGCGGACGGGGCCACACCGATTCAAGAACTCGCCCGGCTCGAACAGGCCGTGGCAAGCGGAGCCGACATGGCCATCGGATCGCGCGCACTCGCTTCTCGGTTGCCGGCCTATGCAGTCCAGGCCCGCTTCTATCGAACTATTATGAGCGACCTCTTCAATTCCGTCGTGCGGCAGAGCAGCCTCAGAGGGATCAGCGACACGCAATGCGGATTTAAGCTGTTCCGCCAAGCGGTGGCAGCAGACCTCTTTGGGGTCTCCTTAATCGACGGCTATGGCTTCGACTTCGAACTCCTCTATGTGGCGCAACAACGCGGATACCGCATCGCAGAAATTCCGGTGAATTGGTCCCATCAGCACGGCTCAAAATTTCGCGTCGTCAGGGATGGGCTCGCCATGCTGCGCGAATTGGCCGTGATCCGACGGAATGCAGCCCAGGGCTACTATTCATCTCCGTCACACGCGCGGAATTTACATCCGTCCACAGTCAGCCAACTCGGGCTCCCTCCACAATGAAATCCCCTGCAGAATAACCGAGCGAGACAGGCGAGACTCGTGAAGATGAAATATCAGACCCCTCCCGCTTTTCGCGCAAGTCTCGCGAGTCTCGCGCAAATAATGCGATGGGCCGTCCTCTTGTGTCTCATCATCACCGTGGGGGGGCTGTGGGGATGCGAGAAGCTGACGTCCGCGTTTCGCCGGACCCCCTTACCGGACATGGGCCCGCGTCTGGCCAACTCCGTCAAACTGACCTTCGACCCCTCCTTCACCAATCTCAAGATGCAGTACATCGATGGGTGCAATAGCCCGCACGAGCTCAACGTGGGGGAAGAAGTCGAATCGATCATGATTGACGCGGCCTCCCAGAATTTTACGGCCGTGACCGTCACCGGTGGGATCGCCGCACCGATCCAGCCCGACATGGAGATCGTGGTCACGCTCCAGCGCTCGGGCCTCAAACTCTGGGCTGACAATGTCTATGATCGAGTGCCTGCGGACATGACCCTCGAGACGCTCTTAACCTTTAAGGATGCCGCGGGAAAAGAGCTTGGCCAGCAGACCGTTTCCATCGCACACAACCAACGCCTTATTCTGGAACCGACCCTACGCCGATGCGATTTCGGCAACATCGGGGAATTTGTGCATGACGCTGGAATCGCCCTCTCGACGCAATTCATGCGCGCCGCCCGGACCCAGCTGGCAGCGACGAGCGGAACCGCTCCCGCAACAGCGGCAGGGAGACCAGTTCCACCAACAGCGACCATCCCAGCCAAAGGCCCTCCACCGACCCTCTCGTTTAAGGCCACTGTGCTGGACGAAAACAGCAATTTGGTCTTTGAGGGAGGCGAGCACATTCGGGTGCGCATCGACCTCGTGAACGGAGGAGAGCAGGAACTTCAGGGTGTCACTGCAACCTTGACGGGAACCGCCTCGCTGCTCGCCCAATTTCCTACCACCACGCTGGCGGTCGGACGACTGCAACCAGGCCAATCCCGCTCGATCGAATTTGCGGCGACGTTGCCGCAGGCCGTCCAACAGCAGAAGGCTGAGATCCACGTGGCAGTCTCTGATTCAGGAACCCGTACTCAGCCGCCGACTCAAACCCTGGCCCTGTCGATCCAACCTACCGGCATCAAGGCCGACGACGTGGATCACATCCCTGCTGTGGCCACCGGATTTCGGCAACCCCACACCTACTTGATCTCAATTGGGATCGGATCTTATCGAGACCAGCAGGTCCCATCCCGCAAATTCGCTTCCTTGGATGCCGAGATGGTCTCGAACTATTTTCAGTCCCTCGGTGGGTTGCCGGCCTCCAATGTTCGTCTGCTGCAGGGCTGGAAGGCGTTACGCCCGGATATTGACGAAGCCCTGCTGGATTGGCTGCCGCCTCACATGAACAAGGACGCAGTCGTCATTGTCTATTTCGCCGGTCTGGCTTTGGTCTCTTCGACGGGAGAGACGTTCCTGGTGCCGTACGATGGGACCACCAGGACCACCGCACGATCATACCCGCTCAAGGATTTGGAGGCAGCGCTGTCTCGCTTACAAGCGAAACAGACGGTGTTTCTGTTCGATGGCATTGTGTCGCGTATGGGACCGGATAGCCGAACCAAGACCGCCCTCCCCCAATGGAATCCCACGGGGAGCTCGACCCTCCATGTCATCGGAACCAGCGGCATCGGACGGGGGTTGGAGGACCACCAGCATCGGCATGGGCTGTTCACCTACTTTCTGCTGCGGGCACTGCGCGGCGAGGCCGATACCAACCGGGATGGCGACGTGACACTCGGCGAAACGGTGACCTATCTCAGCCAGAAAGTGCCCTGGGCCTCCAAGACCCACATGAACCAGGAACAACGCCCTTTGGTTGCTCCAACCCTCCGCCCAACTGACCCTGCTACTGCCTTGATATTGACCAAGCTAGCTGCGATCCTGGGCACCGAAGCCCACTAACTAACAGGATGCTGAAAAAGTTCGCCAGCGCGGAGAAGGTTGAGGTTCAGGCTAAGGTTGCGGCTAAGATCAGAACGTCAGATCTTCACTCAACCTTGACCTCGACCTCAGCCTGCCTGCTCGATCTGGCCACACGGTCGGAAGACAAAAAAGAGGGTGGAGGATTCGGTCCTCCACCCTCTTGAACTCACAGCTGCGACGAAACTACTCGCCTTTGCAGAAGGTCCGCTCGTAGTTGATGATCGTCCAGGCTTCTTGTTCGGTAATCGCGGCTGGGACCAAGGAGACCATGCCTGTGCCTGCGCTACCGTTCTTGATCACCCAGAAGAGCTCGCCATCTTTCCGCTTCTTGTGGAACTTGCAATTCGTGAAATTGCGGGGGCTCGGATTCAGAATCTTACCGGCCTCGCCCTGGCCATCCCCGTCCTTACCATGGCAATTGAAGCAGGTGCCCTTGCCCTCGAACAGCGCCTTTCCTTTGGCAATGTTCTCCGGGGTCGCGGGAACCGGACTCTTGTTGGCCCTCGCCTCGCTCATCTGATCCGCAGGAACGCGGGCCTTAAGTGGATCCTTCTCTTCGGCTCCGACCACCGAGACCGTCAGCAGCATCAGCGCTGCGCTGATTCCCAGGAACTTAATAAAATGCCCCATCAGATGTCCTCCTTTGTGTTTAACCACCGCACATGAACTCGGCCTTTGGCCGCTGGCTCATGAGATCCATGTCAAAGCGACAAAACGCCGGCGAATATAACAATGGCCTTCCACTCATGTCAAGCAATCCATGGTGCTACCGGATGGTCCCCCCACTTTACTACTCTTTCACTACCTCGTTCCCGGCCTCATACGCACCTCCACTCCGCCGGCTTTCGTTCAGTCCTACCGGATAGGAATCAAAGCTCGTGCCAGAACGCCCTCACGGTGAAGCACGATATTCCGGCTAGTTAGGGGCATGTACAATCCCAGAAATCTCGGAAGTCTCAACAGGGTGGCACCGTTGCGCCTCAGTCCCTGCTGCGGCGCCCCATCTCTGGATATCGCCGCCTAGCAAGACAGTCGGCCACAGGACCGGAGGATGCTTGAATTTGAATAAGGGAGGCCACCAAGACGGGTGACGAAGAACAGGTGCGGGAACCGGATGGACGGTGCTGGAGAGCAGTTAGCAGGATGCTGAAAAAGTCCGACAGCCTTCTGGAAGGTTAAGGCACAGGTCAAGGCTGAGAAAAAAGAGTCTGATCTTCGCTCAACCTTAACCTCGACCTCAGCCTGTCCTGCTATCGCTTGATGACTATATCGCGTACGACTTTGCCGCTCGGGCCGAAGGGTTTTTGAAGTTTGCCATTGAGTTCGGCTTTGACGCCCCCGGCGTTACCGAGCGTCAGGACAAACTGATCCTGGCCTTTCC
>Ga0315287_10001990_pt1 | contig 19127 bp, 13 predicted proteins | sample YL17G11_0_MG_FD_205037 | JGI IMG/M metagenome (GOLD analysis project Ga0315287, IMG submission 205037) | Sediment microbial communities from Yellowstone Lake, YNP, Wyoming, USA - YL17G11_0 | ecosystem: Environmental > Aquatic > Freshwater > Lake > Sediment | place: USA: Wyoming | collected...
TCTGACCGAGAACAGGCAGCTCAAGATGGCCATCACGAATCTCACCCAGGAGACCCAGATCGGGTACGCCAAGGTCCTCACACAGGAAAAGACACCCAATGGCGTCGTAACGCGAATCCTGTTCGTGGAGACGGACCCTCGCGACTCCAGCCCGATCCTGAAGAAGGAATTTCAGATGGACGGAGACATCGTCCACTTCGATGCCCTCATTGTAAAGTTTGGCAGCCAGTTGGTCATGGACGGCAAGGAGCGGGCCATCTACCTGTGGCGGAGGGTCTACGGTGAGAAGATGCGCCCTGAAGAGGGATTTCCGATAGAGGAGGCTGGGCAGGAGCCGGCCCGGTACCGCTCACTCACGAACAAGCTAGGCCTCCACGATCGAGGACTCTTCTGGCAAGGAATCTGGGATCTGGCCAATGACCCCAAACGCCTGGAAAACCTGGGCATCAAGGCCGTGTTCGGCAACGTGGTCTATGAACAGCTCCGTCCGGGCAAGATATACGTCTTCAAGGCCGACAGCAATGGTTCCCTTTACCCGGAGGTCGTGCCGGATCTCTAGGACAGGGTGAAACCTTGTGCACTGCGCATTTGGTGCCTATCTGCTACAGGAACATGCGGGAAGTATACCTGCTGGCCTGTGGATCTGAAAGATAGGTCTTGAGAATTTACCTTGCAGAGTCCGCCAAAATCGGGAAAATAGTCTCCACAGCTTCCATGGGTTTCGGCAGCCTACTTCAAGGGGTGATTTGATCAGTGGAAGCGAAGGCAATTGGGCTTTGAACAAAAGGAGAACGTAATCATGGCTAATGCTGATATTGGACTGATCGGTCTGGCAGTGATGGGCGAGAACCTGATCCTCAACATGGAGAACAAGGGATTTACGGTTGCCTGCTACAACCGTACGGTTTCAAAGGTGGATGACTTCGTCAACGGCCGGGCAAAGGGCAAGAAGATCGTCGGTTGCCACTCGATCGAGGAGTTGGTGGCCAGCCTTAAGACGCCGCGCAAGGTGATGCTCATGGTGAAGGCAGGTCAGGCGGTCGACGAGTTCATCGAGCACTTGCTCCCGCACCTGAACGCAGGCGATATCATCATCGACGGCGGCAACTCTCTGTTCGAAGACACCATCCGTCGCACGAAGTACGTCGAGAGCAAGGGCAAGCTGTACATCGGCACCGGCGTTTCAGGCGGCGAGGAAGGGGCCCTGCGAGGACCCTCCATCATGCCGGGCGGATCGCCCGCTGCGTGGCCCCACGTCAAGCCCATCTTCCAGGCCATTGCCGCGAAGGTTGCTGACGGCTCTCCCTGCTGCGACTGGGTGGGCGAAGGGGGCGCGGGCCACTACGTAAAGATGACACACAACGGCATCGAGTACGGCGACATGCAGCTTATCTGCGAGGCCTATCACCTGATGAAGGACGGCCTCGGCATGACGCCAGACGAGATGCACGAGGTCTTCAAGGAATGGAACGAAGGTGAACTAAAGTCCTACCTGGTCGAGATCACTCGGGACATCCTGGCCTACAAGGACGACGATGGGCAGGCGCTGGTGGACAAGATCCTCGATACCGCCGGCCAGAAGGGTACCGGCAAGTGGACGGTCATCTCCTCGCAGGAGATGGGCATTCCCATCACGCTGATCGCCGAGGCGGTGTATTCCCGCTGCGTCTCTGCCATGAAGGACCAGCGAGTGGAGGCATCCAAGGTCTTCATCCCATCGGACACCCGGTTCCCGGGCGACCGCAAGCAGTGGATCAACGACATCCGTAAGGCCCTCTATGCCTCGAAGATCATCTCATACACCCAGGGCTACATGCTCATGCGAGCAGCCGCCAAACACTACGGCTGGAATCTCAATTACGGCGGCATTGCCCTGATGTGGCGGGGCGGCTGCATCATCCGCAGCGCGTTCCTGGGCGAGATCAAGAAGGCCTTTGACAAGAATCCGGCCCTCACGAACCTCCTGCTCGATCCCTTCTTCAAGAGGGCGATCAAGGGCTGCACCCGGTCGTGGCGCAAGGTGGTCAGCACCGCGGTCCGTAAGGGAATCCCTGCCCCGGCCTTCGGCACTGCACTGGCGTTTTATGACGGCCTGCGTAGCGAGCGTCTGCCGGCAAACCTGCTCCAGGCCCAGCGGGACTACTTTGGTGCCCATACCTACGAGCGGGTGGACAAGCCCCGCGGCGAATACTTCCACACCAACTGGACCGGTCGAGGCGGCACCACGGCCGCAGGGACGTATACGGTTTAGGGCTCAGGTTTTAGGTTTTAGGTTTTTATGTTTTAGGTATCGGGTTGTAGGGCGTCTATGTCAGACGCCATCCTTATTCATCGCCGCCTGACACAGGCGGCCTACAGGATATGGACGAGGTCAGATATGTTTCTGGACGAAGACTTTCTTCTTCACACCGAGACGGCCAGGCTGCTGTACCACCAATACGCGGCCAAGATGCCGATCTACGACTACCACTGCCACCTGCCCGTCAAGGAGATTGCAGGAGATAGGCGGTTTGATAACCTCACCCAGGCCTGGCTGGCAGGCGACCACTACAAGTGGCGGGCCATGCGGGCCAATGGCATAGACGAGAGATACTGTACGGGTGATGCCAGCGACTTCGAGAAGTTCCTGGCCTGGGCCAAGACTGTCCCATATTGCCTCCGAAACCCCTTGTACCACTGGACCCATCTGGAGCTGAAGCGGTACTTTGGGGTCTCCGGGATATTGCTCAATGAGCAGACCGCAGAGCGGATCTACAAACTGGCCATAGACAAACTGGGCAGCGGCAGCTTCTCGGTGCGAAACCTGCTGCGCCAGATGAACGTCAGGGTGGTCTGCACCACCGACGATCCCCTGGACAGCCTCGAACACCATCAGGCCATCCGCGCCAGCGGATTCGAGATCGCCGTGCATCCGGCCTGGCGGCCCGACAAGGCAATGGCCACAGAGGATGTACCGGCCTTGAATCGCTGGATAGATCGGCTGCAGGACGTGGCGGGCATGGAGGTCAAGGACTTCACCTGGTATCTGCAGGCCATCCAAAAGCGACACGACTTCTTCCACGCCAACGGCTGCCGCCTCAGCGATCACGGCCTGGAACGGCCGTATGCCGTGGACTACACGCCTGCGGAGATTGACAAGATCTTCGGACTGATCCGAAAGGGCAAGGCCCTCCAACCCGATCAGTCGCTCAAGTTCAAGTCCGCCATGTTGTACGAATTTGCGGTCATGGACGCAGAGAAGGGCTGGGTCCAGCAGTTCCACTTCGGCGCACTTCGCAACAACAACTCCCGCATGTTTGGCCGGCTCGGTCCGGATATCGGCTATGACTCCATGGGCGACTGGGACATGGCCGGCGCCCTGAGCCGGTTCCTGGACCGGCTGGACAAGGAAGGCAAGTTGGCCAAGACCATTGTGTACAACCTCAATCCGCAGGATAACGACATGTTGGCGACAATGATCGCCAACTTCCAGGACGGATCATGTCCGGGCAAGATGCAGTATGGGGCGGCCTGGTGGTTCTTGGACCAGAAGGACGGGATCAAGGCCCAGTTGAAGACAGTCTCGAACATGGGACTCCTAAGCCGATTCGTGGGCATGCTGACCGATTCGCGGAGCTTCCTGTCCTATCCCAGACATGAGTACTTCCGCAGGATCTTGTGCAACGTCATCGGCACGGACGTGGAAAAGGGCGAACTGCCGGCGGATATGGACCTTCTGGGCCGCATGGTCCAGGACATCTGCTTCAACAACGCCAAGGCATACTTTCCGATGGAATGCCCATAAGGACCCGTAAAGAACTAAAGTAAACATTTTCCATCTCATCTTTGGGCCATCTTGGGCCGCTGCTCAATCGCGAAATCCAGATCCCTCGCCGAGCTCGGGACAGGCTCCGCAGAACTACGCCTCCGGTTTCGCTCAATCGTAGCGTCCCAATCTGACCCAAATCTGAGCGGCAACTGTGTACCTTATTTCTTTACGGGTCCTAACTTCGCGTCCTCACCAAAGGCCCTGCAGCTTCTCCACGATCTCCAAGGCCGCTCTGGGCCGGCCTAGACGCCGGGCATTGGCCTTGAGCTGGGCCAGACGGCCCGGTTCATCCAGCAGACGGTCCATCTTCCAGCCCAGGACCGGCAGGTTGTTGCAGCGTATAGCGGCTCCCTCTTCGAGTAGGTGGTCGGAGTTTCGCTCCTCTTGGCCTTGAATGGGGTTGACGATCACCAAGCCCAGGCCTTTGGCCAGTGCCTCGGAGGTGGTCAGTCCGCCCGGCTTTCCAAGGACGAGGTCTGAGGCGGCCATGTACTCGTCCATGTCCCGGGTGTAGCCCACGGGGTGGATGCTGACCTTGCAGGACGCGGGTACGGCCTGGGTGAGTTGGTGTATCCGGGCCTTGAGTGCCTCGTTGCGACCGCAGATAGCAATGACCTGAATGGGGTGGGTCATCTTGCCTAGGGACTGGACCAACTGCTCCACTGGGCCTACTCCGAATCCGCCCGCAGAGACCAGGACTGTGGCTAGGCCAGGGTCGAGGCCATACTTGGCCCGCATTCGGGCCTTGTCCTTGGCCTGGGCAAATACGGGGTCGATCGGGATACCGGAGACCGTGATTGTGTGGCTGGAGATGCCCAGCTCGGACAGGTGGGCCTTGGTCTCCTCCAGGGCCACGAAGTAGTGCTCAACGTGACGACACAACCACATGGCGTGCACGTCGAAGTCCGTGATGACGATGGCTTGGCGGGTCTGGAGCAGGCCCTTTTCCTTGAGGTGCGAGATGATCTCCGCGGGCAGAAAGTGCGTACAGACTGCCACGTCGGGCTGGAACTCCTTGAGCATCCGGACAAAGGGCCGGGTGTTGAGCTTATCAAAGGCCAGGCGGCGCCTCTCGTTCTTCCACGGCTTGTCCAGGGAATCATACAGCCAACCCAGGAGGTCCGGGGCCTTGTTGACTACCTCAATGTAGGCCTTGGAATAGAGGTTTTGAAAGAGCTTGTTGGTGTACTTTAGGGTATCGAGGTTGCGGACCTCCCTTGCAGCTCCGGCCTGGACGAATGCCTTTTCCATGGCCTCTGCTGCGCGCAGATGTCCTGCGCCCGCAGACACCGATAGGATCAGAACCCTCTCAAACATTGGCTGATTCTCCCAGAGGATATCTCAGGCGTCGACCTCGCGGAGAGTCCTATCTCAGCAGCATGAGGGACCTCAGCGATATAGGGACGATCCTTGGATCGTCCACCCTGACGTTGTCTTCCATAGTCACCAGCACACCGAAGGGCGCATTATACACCGTCTTCTCCAGGAAGGCCCTCATGCCCACGGTGTCTCGATGGGGATCGATCCGCTGGCGATACTTGACCTCCAATGGAATCCGATATTCACCCAGTGTCAGGACGAAATCCACCTCCGGTTCAGCAGCCCGTGCGGGAAAATGGGCCACATCCAGATGGGGCAGCCCTGACAGGAAGTAACCCACAACGCTCTCCGCCAGATGCCCCGCCAGGTCATACAACTGCCCGGTCTGGGCCAGGGCCTGTGGGTCCAGAGGTACCACCTCCTGCAGCCAACTGGCGCGCAGGCCGTGGTCACAGATGCACAGCTTGTGGGATCCCTTCCTGCGTTTCAGACGCAACTCCAGCGGCTCGATGAGCCTGACCAACATCGAACCATCCAGGAACCGCAGGTAAGCCAGTATCCTCTGCCATCCCACATTCGCGTGCAGGGCCTGTCTGACCTCCGCCACGAACACGGCCTGGCCGGGGCTCTGTCCGGCGTATCGACAGACCAGTCGGAAGACCTCCTCGAGCAGTTGGGCGTCCCTCTTCTGGCCACGCACACCCATTCGAAGGTCATGCTGGACGGCCCGTTGGATGACCGTCTCGTTGAGATGGTCCGCCACCTCGGGCCAATCCACGTCTGCGTGGGCCTGGGCCATGGGGTAGCCACCCCGTTCGGAGAAGGCGGCAAAGGCCTGGTCGCGGAGCGTCCGGTTCTTGACTCCGTGGTCTTGGAGACCATGCCAGAAATCCATATGAAGCAATGGCTCCAGGCCGTTGGCCGGGAGAAAGGCGGGGATCTCCTTGCCGCAGCGAAGTCCGGCGATCTCCCTGAGCAGCAGAGGTCCCAACTCAACCGATGTGATCCGACCTGCGAGGCTGTCCCTTCCGGCCTCGATCCGCAGGGCGGAACTGCCTGTGACCAGGACCTTGACCGTGTGGTGATCCACCAGGGCCTTGACCTGAGGTGCCCAGTCCTTGAGATTCTGGACCTCATCAAAAAACAGGTACACCGGCTGACCTGACCGCGCCGCCTCATTGAAGGAGCGACCCAGGATGCGGTTCTGAAACCAGTCGGACAGGGTCAGAATCGGCTCCCGCAGACCTCGCAAAGATGGTATCTCATCGAACTGTACCCGAAGTATCCGCTCCGGATGGATGCCTGCGGTCTCGATCAGGTGGGAGATGATCTGCTGTTGCAGCGTGGTCTTGCCGACCTGCCTGGGACCCCTGAGTACGACTACCGGAGCAAGGCCGTGGTCCAACTGCCGCTGGATGGCCGCAAACGCCCATCGTTGATACATCGGCAAGGCAGGGCCGGGTCTACCATCCCACCATGGGTTTGTACTCCGGAGAAATCCATCCAGACCAGGATCTATTCGGATCTTATCGAAGATGTCCTTGTCCATACGACACCTGCCTTAGCCCTCGGACAGCCCCGATGATCACCGGGGCTGTAGTTTTATCACACAGACACTATAGCCATATGAGGGTCCTATGACCAGTGTTTGTCAGTGGTGGAATAGAATTGCCTATTGACCGGTTCAAGAAGGCGGGATACCGTTAAGCCAGCGAAGTATGGATTGTTAGGCCGCAGTTTCACGTTGTAAAGAGCATAGATGGAAACCATATATACGCAGAGAAACAATGAAAATACGTCGTACTACACGCGTCCTTTTGATCGCCTTTGTCGGCTACGTGGTGACATGGCTCTTTGCCCCACCACTCGCCCGCACAGCATGTGAGTCACACGCCGCTCGCTTGTACGCCGAAGCAGTCGCGGATCAAGAGAAAATGAAGAAGGTGGCGGTGGAAATAGGTCGTGATCCCGAGGCACTGCGACCAATCGTGGGATCAGATTCTCCGCAAGTAAAAACAGGCTTTGTCATTCCCATCCTTCCCGGGATTCTGCTCATGAATAACAGCTACGTCGTTGGGCCACTCTATGGGAAGGGACAAGTCACCTTTTTCCTTTACTATGGCTTTGGCATCTGCCGTCTTTTCGAGATTACGACTTGGATTTCATGATGAAGATGATAGACATGGCGATTATCCGTCTTGCAGGAATGGGATCGCCCCATGTTGGAAATCAATGTCGTAAAGGACTTCATCGCGGCGATCAACAGAAGAACCTCACCCCGGCCAATGGCCCGAACCAGCCAGTCTAGGGCCGTAACCAGTCCTTATCCATATGAGGTAAGACTCAGTTGGGCACATGGAGTCTATCCAGCCAGGGGTCCGTCTCGATCGTTTTTGATCTCTTGCCGTCCCACAAGATGAGGGTCGATTTCTCCTGACCCGCCGCATCCTTGGTGATGCACCTAAAGAGCATGGTCTTGCCGTTCGGCGAGACGGAGAACCTGCCTATGGACTTGAGGTCTAGACCCTCGGAGAATCTGACCAGCCTCTTGGTCTGGCCGTTCTTGAGGGTCAGACACCTGAGATCGACGTCTTGGGACTCTGAGTTGGGGTCCCCCTTCTTGAGGCCTGAGAGGTAGTAGACGGTATCACCCGCAGGAGAGAAGACCCCAAAGGCAATCTCTCCGGTCTCTGGGTCGCGGTAGGCCCGACTCTCGCCCGTAGCTGCGTTGACCACGAGCATCTGCTGGCCCAGGGAGACCAGGACTCGGGCAGAGTCAGGAGACCAGGATAACTCAGCACTGAGGCCAAGATCGTCCTTTTCTTCGATATTGAGGTCCAGCCGCACATATTTTTGCATCCGTCCGCTCGCCTTTGCCAGTACCAATGCGACCTGCTTGGACCCGTCTGCCAGCAGGGTGGCCACCCACTGACCGTCAGGAGAAGGTGCAGTCTCGCCTGTTGAGCTGAGGAGCAGGGCCCGCGTGCGGCCTGTGATGGTGTCCAGGTCTGCGATGGAAAAGGCATCGCCCAGGGGTTGGGCGTAGAAGACGTGCCTGGAGTCCCTTGACCAGACCGGACTCATGATCATCAGCCTGGCCAGGTCATCTCTTCTGCTGACCCACTTGGTGGCGCATAGAGTTTTCTTCTCCTTGCCGTCAGGCGTGACCACCATCACCTTGACGTCGAAACGCTGGGCCTTGTCATCCGCGTGTTCCCTGGCCATGTCGAACAAGAGACCTGGGAGGACCGCATTCTCCACCGCCTGATTGGGCTCGTGGGAGGCAGAGGCCGGGGCATTGGGGTCAGCAGCGGGTTCGACGCGGTAGTAGGCGATCCTATTCCCATCCGGCGACCAGGCCGGGCCGGACAGGACCCCGTCTGCCAGGACGTGATCCAGGAGACGGTGACTGCCTTTCTGGATGGCGTAGGTGAAGATTGCGTACAGGTTAGGATCATCCTTCGGGGGTGTCACGAGCAGGGCCACCTGGGAGGAATCCGGGGACCATGAAGGCCCGGAGAGCACGCACCCCAGGATGTATACGACCATGCAGACGACAGATGCCAGGACTGCCCACCAGGCATTGCGGACAAAGACTTTTCTAATTTTGACTCGTTCCATGGAGATCCCCTTTCAAAAGGAAATAGCAAAAGGCCGTTTGTATGACGACTACCAGGCACACAGCCAAGCATAGGACGACACCCATCACCCCTAGACAAGCCAGTGCGAGTACCGCATAGGCGAAGTCCTCTGATTGTACCGGAAACCACATAACAAGGGAGTTCAAAAAGGCGAACTGTGCCCAGAACACGATCACGGAGCCGGGGGTGTACTCACCCACGGTCCTGCCTCGTGTTGCGATAGTGAAGGTGGCTGGAAGGAGCAGATAGGCGATGGCATTGCCATAGATCAGGCCGCTCCAAAACCGCCAGGCAGGTCCTGGATCAAGGAGATGGAAACCGAACACGGGCATGATGAGCAGGCAGGCGATAGCCGTGTACAGGATGCCCCTGGGCGGCAGGCCCTTTTTGTGTGACCCGCTGAGCAACTGGATCAGAAGGCCGATGCCCAGACCTAGGTATAGGCCTGTGCACCTCTGGCACAAGGGCAGGACACACCCTGCGATCGTGAAGGATCGGGATACGTCCTGATGACAGATGAGGCCGAATAGGTCGTACAATAAAGTCATGCGTCATACCAGGCTGGTTTGCGGGAGAAGATGGTGGGCCGATCCGAGAATGGATGCCTGAGCCGGTTCCAGAGGTACCGGGTCCCTATTTGCATCCCGTATCTGAACAGGGACTTGTACACCTGCCGTCGTCTTGGGTCGCGGACCTGGGCCATCCGCCGGACGTGTTGAAGGAGCCGATGGCGATCCACCCCGAAGATGCACCGGGTGTAGAACCGTTCGAGCTGCCTGGCTGAGAAACGCCGGGTCCGCATGACCGGGGTGTGGAAGTTGTAGGCCCTCAGGTCTGACACCTCGATCAGCCCCTTGGCGCGGGCCTCCTCATAGACCTCGGTGCCGGGATTGGGCGTCAAGGGGATGAAGAAGCAAAAGTCCATCCCGATCTGGTCGCAGTACCGGCAGAGCCGGTCCAGGGACCCCCTGGACTCATCCCAGAGCCCGAAGATCACGGAGCCTATGGTGAAGACGCTGGGATAACCCCGCAGTATCTCCATGGCCCTGGCCGTGACTTCGGGCCCATTGGCGTGCTTGTTCAAGGTCCTCTGGCTGGCATCGTCCGATCGCTCGATCCCGAGCATCACCTGGCAGAGTCCTGCACGCACGGCCTTGTCCAGGACGCCTGACTCGTGGTCCCGGATGATGCAGTCCGCCCGGACCCAGGCAGTCTGGCGTATCCGGAGGTCCTGCCTGAGCAGGAGGTCGCAGAACCGATCCGTCCACGCTGGGTCCGCGTTCCAGGTGGGGTCCACCCAGCCGAATGTATGACTGTCATGATCCCGGATCAACCGCTTGACCTCGTCCAGGGACCGCTCAGGGGACTTGGTACGAAAGGAGGGAGACACGTGGCATCCATCTGGCGAGACCTTACCCATGTGCCTCCACAGGATGCAGAAGCTGCATTGATCGATGCACCCCCGGCTGTGCTCAATGGACACCAATCCAGGGTGGTTCTGGGATCCAAGCCCATACCGATGCATGGGGACCTTGGACCAGGCCGGCATGGGCAGTGTATCCATGTCCTGGATCAGGGGACGCGGTGCGGTCCTCATGACCTGCCCGTCTTTCATGTACGATATCCCTTGCACTGTACCGACATCGCCACCGCCCATCAGGCAGGAGAGTAGCTCCGTCAGGGTTAGCTCGCCCTCGCCATGGACCACGTAGTCTATGTCTCCCGTATCCAGGGGTCCCTGGCCGGCGTGCCCGAAGAACACGCCCCCTGCGATGACCACGGTCTGTGTCCGGCGGCCCTTGATCCAGGCCGCCAGGCGCATGGCCTCATGGGAAGAGACCGTCTCCTCGCCCACGCAGACCACGTCGGGCCAGTCTGATTCAAGCATGGAGAACAAGGTCCTCCATCCGATCTTGCTGCCGGGACAGTCGATGATCCTCACGCGCCAATCCGGGAACGTGGCCTCGACTTGCCCTGCCAGAGACATCAATCCCAGGGGTTGCCAAAAGGCGCTGGTCTCACTATTGAACGGCCAGATGTATCGTGGTGTCCTTACGAACGTGACGTTCATGGGCTTACCCGACTAGATCGATTGAGATAGGATACCTCCTGCAGGTTCGATCACGACCTGTTGACGCAGGCCCTTGCTCGATGCGAACCGATATTCCTTGGCTGCCTTGATAATGGCCTGGTCTGGCTCGATGTGGATGGTCACAGCCTGATGAGGGTCCCGCTTGCGCATGATGCTGCCTAGGACAAAGGCCTTTTCCAGACCATCGCCGGTGTTGTAGTTGGCAACCTCGTCGGGCTGGGCGAGGCGATTGGCGTCGTAGATCGATGCCTCAGGCATGGATTGGAGCCAGGTGTAGACCTCATCCAGGGTCTTGTCCTTGACCTGGCCAAGGCAGACCGGAGACCTTTCGACGGCGGCCTTGACGAACGGCCTCCAGACACACGTCGCCATGTCCCTATAGGCGTGGAAGGCAAGGTCTGCCACGGGATTGGTCTTGCGCTGGGCCTGCAGGGACTCGATGACCTGACGCCGATCCATGTCCAGCGTGAGCAGGATCGGCGCAACAGGGTTGAAGGTCTTGTCCATCGAGGGAAGCTTGGCCTTGACCTGCAGGAAGTCCACCAGGTCGCGGACAAAGGCCTCCAGATCCGGGATGACGGGGCTAAGGGCCTGCTGGAGCAGGCTACGATCCGCAGGATCATCGAGTAGCCAGGCCTTCCTGTCAATCAGTCCGCAGACCTCTTCGCACCGCAGCCGGCCTGGGATCGGGTACTGGACGAAGTCCTCATCGTGGACCTCTGCGATCAGCTTCTCGAAGGTCTCGTCGCCCACCCGGTACTTGCTGCCGTGCTCGTAGTGGAAAAGGACCTCGGCCTTGGCGAAGTGGGGTTGCCCGTGGCAGTCGCGGCAGACCTGAAAGTATCGCTGGTACTCACTGTGAGTTCGCAGAAAGCTGGCGAAGTTCAGGAGCGTCAGGTCCGCAGTCAGGTACTCGGCCAGGCGAAGGCTGAGGCGATCGTAGGCCTGAGGATCGATGGTGGCCTGGTCGTACAGGCAGTGGATGTGGCCGGTCCGGTGGGCCACGATCGTGACCTGCTCGTGGCGGAGGGCCCGCTGGGCCTTGTTGGAGATCTCGGTGCCGTTGAACCACATGGCCTTGGTAACCAGGCGCCGGTTGTTGGTGATGATGCCCTCATCCAGGTCGATGAAGTTCTGTGAATGCAGAGGCGTCAGGACCATGAAGAGGTCGTCCAAGGACACGCCGCACACGATGAACGCCGCAGCCGCGTACAGGGTCGATAGCGACACGCACTCGCCCGCCCCTCGGGTATAGCTGGGCTTGAGCCGGAAGGCGTTCATGGCCTCCACCGTCTCGGTCTTCCAATAGGGGATCGTATCCGTGGTGTATTTGTCCAGGCCGAAGTGCTTGCGGATGTCCACGTCGTAGTAGTACTTGTCCCCTTCATATCCGAATAGGGCGTTGCTCGCCGCTATGTCCCTGGCAGCCAGGAAGGGCTCGAATCGCCGGGTCTCGGTGGACTTATCCGTCAGGCCCCAGGTCTCCAGGTCCAGATTGAAGTCGTATTCATCCATGATGAACTGGCGGAGGCGGAGGAGCTTACGATAGGTGGACTTGCCTTCGAGCTTCTTGAAGCACTCCAGATCCCGCCATCGCCAGATCGCCGGGCTCATCAGGTTGGCCAGGACGAGGCTGTACACCAGCTCCGGGAATACGAATATCTCCATGTCCGACAAGGTATAAGCCGAGGAGTACTTCTCCAGGTCCTTCGGGTCCATCGTTTACTCCTGCTGGATTCCACCTGCCTGCCGCCTGCCTGTCGGCAGACAGGGCAGGCTAGGTGGGAGAACCGATCACCTATATAACGACGCGGCCATATTGACGCATAAGCGATCCTAAATCAAGCTCCAAACGGACACAGAACCCGCGCGTGCTCCTTGTGATAAGAGACAAATCCTGTTGCAGGACAAGACGTGCCTACCTAAAATGAGGCATCTCATTCATAAGTGAAAGGAAAGGCTATGTTGGCCAGACTCCACAGCGTGACCTTGGAAGGGATTGATGGGCTGTTGTGCGAGGTGGAGGTGGATGTAGCGAGAGGCGGGTTCGAGAAGACCGTCATCGTCGGCCTGCCGGATGCGGCCGTCAAGGAGAGTACCGAGCGGGTCCGCAGCGCGATCGTTAACTCCGGCTACCCCTACCCCAAGACCCAGTCCTTGGTCAATCTGGCGCCTGCTGACATCAAGAAGGAAGGCCCTGCCTTTGATCTGCCTATAGCCCTGGGCATGTTGACAGGTTCCGGCGGTCTGCGAAGCGAGATGCTCGAGAACTATGTCGTGGTAGGGGAGCTGGCACTGGATGGCCGGGTTAGGCCTGTCAACGGGGCATTGAGCATGGCAATGACCGCCAAGATGGGAGGCTTCAAGGGCCTGATCGTGCCAATAGACAACGCCGTGGAGGCGGCAGTGGTGCAGGGCATCGAGGTCTATGGGGTTGGTTCGTTGACGCAGACTGTTGGATTCCTGTCCGGGCAATTGCCTCTGGAACCCACGACGGTCGATGTCCATGACGTGTTCAACGTGGAGAGCCGTTACGACACGGACTTTGCCGACGTCAAGGGCCAGGATAGTGCCAAGCGAGCTTTGACCGTTGCTGCCGCAGGGGGTCACAACGTCCTGATGATCGGCCCGCCTGGTACTGGCAAGACCATGCTGGCCCAGCGCCTGGCCACGATCCTGCCGCCGCTGGGTCTGGCCGAATCCCTGGAGACCACGCGGATCTACTCATCCATGGGTCTGCTCGGAAGAGGCAAGTCCCTGCTGGCCACCAGGCCGTTCCGCATGCCGCACCACACCGCCAGCGGGCCTGCCTTGATCGGCGGTGGTCCCAATGCCAGGGCAGGGGAGCTGTCGCTGGCCCATCATGGCATCCTGTTTCTGGACGAGTTTGCCGAGTTCCCGCGCCACGTATTGGAGATGATCCGCCAGCCGTTGGAGGATGGGACCGTCACTGTGGCCAGGGCCAAGCGCACGATCACGTACCCGGCACGGTTCATGTGCATCGCCTCGCTGAATCCATGCCCGTGCGGCTATTACGGCTCGCAGACCCGTAGGTGTCGCTGCACACCCAACCAGATCGAGCGGTACCTGTCCAAGGTCTCAGGGCCTCTGATGGACCGGATCGACATCCACATCGAGGTCCCTGCCATGACCTTTGCCAAACTCCGATCCCAGTCCGATCAGACCACGTCCGCCATGCTGCGGGCCAGCGTGATGAAGGCCAGGTCCATCCAGACCCAGCGGTTTGGCGATGACTCCGTAAAGACCAATGCCGTGATGACCCACCGGGAGGTAGAGAAGTACTGCCCGCTGGACACCGCCGGTGAGATGATGCTCAAACACGCCATGCAGGAGTTTGGTCTATCGGCAAGGGCGCATGACAAGATCTGCAAGGTGGCCCGCACCATTGCCGACCTGGATGGCTGTGACCGCCTTACTCCCGAGTATATGGCAGAGGCCATCAGCTACCGCAGACTCGACCGGAAGTCGTGACCATGGGGTGTACCTCGTCTGAACAAGAGACAGTGAGCATTATTGCGTTTAAGTGAAAAAAATCACAACAAACACTTGACCTAGGTCTATTAAACGCTATCATTAGCTCTGTCATTGAACTGGAGGGTATTTTATTTCCTTTATGCCCTCTGGAATTGCCTGTTTTAAGGTAAATATTAGCATTAGCAGGGTTGATTTGGATGACCAATCGCGGCTGTATCATCAGGTTGTCGCGTTACAGGAACGCGATTCTGAGGCTGAAGTCGCTCAACTTCGCGCGGGTGTTCTCTGAGAACCTGGCAGACGCGGCTGGGGTGACGGCTACGCAGGTCCGCAAGGACTTCTCCATCTTTGGGATTACGGGCAACCGCAGAGGAGGCTACAAGGTCGACGAGTTGATCGAGCAGATCAACAAGGTCCTGGGCAAGGATAAGCTTCACAAGTTTGTCCTGGTTGGCATTGGAAATCTGGGCAAAGCATTGCTGGGCTATCCGGGTTTCCAGGCAAGCGGCATCAAGATCGTGGCCGGCTTTGACATAGATCCAGCCAATCTCCGCGTGGATGCAGAAGTGCCGGTCCTACTGCTTGAAGGACTTGGTGATTATATCCGGTGCCACAAGATCGAACTTGGGATCGTCGCGGTACCGGACTTTGCAGCACAGCAGGTGATGGAACTTATGATCTCAGCCGGCATCAAGGGCATCTTGAATTTCGCGCCTATATGTCTGAAGGGGCCTGAAGGTTGCGTCGTCAATAACGTCAATATGGTCACAGAGATCGAGAACATCATCTATTTCGTGAACGCCGTGGAGAAGACTCGAGGGCACTAGATGACGGCTGTATCCTTGAAAACCAGGCTTCTTGGATCTTTCATTGGGGTGATCTTGGTGCTGTCGTCCATGATTGCCCTGCTGGGATACTACGTCATCCAAAGCGAGATCATGGGGCGGGTAGACGCGGAGGTGGGCCAGGCCCTGGAGGCGGCTCGATGGTTTTATGCCGGCGAGATTGAGCGGATCGGTGAAGGCTTTCGCCTGGTCGGCATCCAAGGCCAGACCGATACAGAGAAATTGAGGCAGCGTCTCAACCTGCACTACCTGGTGCGCGTGGAGATCCACGATCCATGCTCGGTACCAAGCGAGATCGTCCAGTCGGCGATCAAACAGCGTAAGCCTGCCAGCGGAACCCGACTTATCTCCCTGCAAGAACTGGGGCAGATCGACCCGAATCTCGCCGAGGGCCGGTTGATTAAGGTCAAGGAAACTGCTATGGCCAGGTCTTCGGACGTGAAGCGTCTGGAATCGGTAATGGCCAAGGAGTACGCCATACCGGTCCTAGATGCCCGGGACCGCGTGGCCGCCGTGGTGTATGGGGGCCGGATCATCAACCGGGACTTTGAGTTCGTGGATCGTATACGCACCCTGGTCTTCGGCAACGACAATTACAAGTCCAAGCCGGTAGGGACCGTGACCGTGTTCCAGGATGACATCAGGATCGCCACAAACGTACTGGACAAGTCGGGCCAGCGGGCCGTTGGCACGCGCGTTTCGTCCGAGGTCTACAAGGCCGTGGTTGAGGACGGCGGAATCTGGCGCGACCGGGCGCTTGTGGTGAGCGACTGGTACAGAACGGCCTATGAGCCGATCCGCGATACCCACGATAGGATCATCGGTATCCTCTACGTGGGTATCCTCGAGCAGCCCTTTAACGACATGGCGGCCAATGTCCTGTGGCTGTTTCTGACGATCGTTGGAGGAGCGACGGGCCTGGCGGTGGTTCTGTCTCTGGTCTTGGCGGTCACCATCTCCAGGCCGTTGACGGAGGTGGTCCGAGGCACCGAGTGTCTGGCCTCTGGCGACTGGGGCTACAAGGTCAATGTCCGCACGTCGGTCAAGGACATCAACAGCCTGGCCGAGGCCTTCAATGCCATGTCGGTTGGCCTTAGAGAACGGGAGGAGAGTCTGCGGATCTCCAATGAGAAGCTCCTGGCTGCCAACAAGAGCTATGTGGACTTGATCGGATTTGTGGCACATGAGCTCAAGGGGATCCTGGCCTCGGCAGTGATGAACGTCTATTCGGTCAGGGACGGATACCTGGGCATGGTCAACTTCAAGCAGCAGAAGGCCGTGGATTCCATAGCCCGGAACCTGGACTACCTGACGGGCGTGGTGCAGAAGTTCCTGAGCCTAGGACGGATAGAGCGCGGGGAGCTGTCCATCCACAAGACACCAGTCCTGCTCCGAAAGGAAATTTTCGAGACCTCTCTGGATGCCTTGGCCTCCATCGCCTCACGAAGACGGCTGACGATCACCCATCGCCTGGACCCGGCGATTCGGATCAATGCAGACCCGGACCTGATGCGGATCGTGACAAACAACCTGATCAGCAACGCCATCAAATACACCCCGGAAGGTGGGCAGATCACCATCGATTCCCGCCAGGAAGGCGATCGGGTTGCTGTGGAGGTATACAACGACTCGACCCCCATGACCGAGCAAGACAGGACCAGGCTCTTCAAGAAGTTCTCCAGGCTCGACAACGATCAGACTAAAAAAGTAAAAGGCACCGGTCTCGGTCTGTATATCACCAAACAAATCTTGGAGGCCCACGGTGGCAGGATCTGGGTCGAGTCCAGAGAGAAGGGTAATGCCTTTGTTTTTCAGATTGAACGAGGGTTGGACAGTGGCGAATGCGTTGGATGTAATAAAGAAAAAGCGGGCTGAGGCGGTAAGTCGCATCATCAGCAAGGGGTACCTCTCCACCAAGCGGATCTACGTGGGCATGGCCAGTTGTGAGATCGCCGCAGGGTCCAAGGAGGTCATGGATGTCTTCCGGGAGGCGATCAGCCAAGGCGGGCTGACGGACGTGTACTTGAGCCAGAAAGGCTGCGCAGGCCGGTGCAACCTGGAGCCGACCGTGGAGGTCATCGAGGCCGGCAAGATCCCGGTCCGCTACGGCCGGATCGACAAACAGAAGGCCCTGGAGATCATAGAGAAGCACATCAAGGGCGGAGAGGTCATCAACGAGTGGGTCATCGGATAGAAAGGTGTGTTCAGTGACTGTGGACTATGCAATCACCCTGTGTGAGGGGCCGTCGTGTATCCGCAAGGACGCCAGGCGATTCCACATGCTGGTTCTGGATCAACTCCAGAAACGTGGGCTTCAGGACAAGATCAAGATAAACATCTCGGGGTGTCTGGGCATGTGCGGCAAAGGGCCCCTGATGGTCGTCAATCCTGGCTATACGATCTACGGCGGTCTTCAAGAGAAGGACGTCGCGGAGATCGTGGAAAAGCACCTGGTCAAGAAGAGGCCCGTCGCCAGGCTGGTGGTTGAGGAAGACCACCTCTACAATCGTTTCTTCCGTGTATTCGGCGACGTGGGATTCTTCGGCAAGCAGATGAGGATCACGCTGCGGAACTGCGGGATCATCGACCCGGAGAACATCGACGACTACCTGGCCCTGCGTGGCTATGAGGCCATGGCCAAGGTGTTGACCGAGATGACCCCGCAACAGGTCATTGACGAGGTCAAGACGTCGGGCCTACGCGGCCGCGGCGGTGCGGGCTTTCCCACGGGACTCAAGTGGGAACTGACCGCCAGGGAAAAAGGGCCTGAGAAGTACGTCATCTGCAACGCCGACGAGGGAGACCCCGGAGCGTTCATGGACCGTAGTGCAATTGAAGGCGACCCCCATACCGTGCTCGAAGGCATGGCCATAGGCGGCTATGCAGTCGGGTCGACCAAGGGTATCGTGTATATTCGGGCCGAGTACCCGCTGGCCATCAAGCGTTTGGAGATTGCCATCGCCCAGGCCCGCCAGCACGGCCTGTTGGGACAGAAGGTCCTTGACACCGATTTCAACTTCGACATCGAGATCCGGTTGGGTGCGGGGGCCTTCGTGTGCGGCGAGGAGACGGCCCTGATCCACTCGATCGAGGGGGCGCGCGGCATGCCCAGGCCCAGGCCCCCTTTCCCGGCAACCTGCGGTCTGTTCGGCAAGCCAACCCTCATCAACAACGTGGAGACATGGGCCAATATACCGGTGATTATCATCGACGGCGGCGGATGGTTTGCCAGCATCGGCACCGAGAAGAGCAAGGGCACCAAGGTCTTCGCCCTGGCCGGCCGCGTGGTCAATACCGGCCTGGTGGAGGTGCCGATGGGCACAACCCTGCGTGAGATCGTGTATGACGTGGGAGGCGGCATCCCCAACGGCAAGAAAATCAAGGCAGTACAGACCGGAGGCCCATCGGGCGGTTGCCTGCCGGAGTCGGCCCTGGACACGCCGGTGGACTATGAGTCGCTTGCCAAGGCCGGCTCGATCATGGGATCGGGCGGCATGATCGTGATCGACGAGACGTCTTGCATGGTGGACATCGCCCGCTTCTTCCTGGACTTCACCCAGAGCGAGTCGTGCGGCAAGTGCACGCCTTGCCGCGAGGGCACCAAGCGGATGCTTGAATTGCTGGACCGGATCATCCAGGGCAAGGGCAAGGAGGGGGACATCGAGAAGCTGGAACGACTCGGTGTCATGATCAAGAAGTCATCGCTGTGCGGCCTGGGCCAATCGGCGCCTAACGCGGTGCTCAGCACCATCAAGAATTTCCGGCAGGAGTACGAGGAGCACATCCATCAGAGGAAGTGCCGGGCCGGGGTATGCAAGGCCCTGCTCAGCTACACGATCACCGACGCATGTGTCGGGTGCGGGGCGTGCAAACGGGCCTGCCCTGCGGAGGCGATATCAGGCGCCAAGAAGGAAATGCACGTGATC